>MDTC01021977.1_pt1 | contig 20768 bp, 20 predicted proteins | sample 811181 | NCBI WGS metagenome assembly MDTC01 (sample SAMN05326644, study PRJNA326480) | marine metagenome | isolation source: seawater | place: Pacific Ocean: North | collected 2011 | reverse complement strand
ATCCAGCTCCTGTAATCTTTACACCTAATTCAAAATTAATAATATTTTTTTCTGCTACAATTTCCCAATGAGGTTTAGCATCATTTCCCAAATTTGGGATTTCTCCTTCTTCACTAATTATTTTATTATTTTTTTCTGATTTTCCAGAAGGGACACTATGATGCGGAGTATTAGGTATTTTGACAAGTAGCTCGTGGATTTTATCACGAGTTTCTAACAATTTTTGACTAAATTCTTTAGATTTTTCTTTTAAGTGAGCAGTTTCAGCTTTTTTGATATCAGCTTCTTTAATATTTCCAGATTTGAATAACTCACCAATTTCTTTAGAAAGATTGTTGGATTTAGATAGTGAATCATCATGTTCTGCCTGAATTTTTTTTCTTTTATCATCTAATTTAATAATAGCTTCAATTAGCTTTCTAGCATCGAAGTTTTTAATTGATAATTTTTGAATGACGTCTTCTTTGTTTTTTTTAATGAATGCTATTTGTAACATTTTTCTTTGTTTTGTTAAACAAAAATAACATATTACTAGGATATCTATGACATTCCATTAAAACTTTAGCTATTCACCAGATTAATTATAATTATTTGTAAATTTTAGGCAAAAAAAAACCGTTTCATATGAAACGGTTTTGAATTTTATTAAAAATTATTCTGCAAATGGAACAACGTTAACGTATGAACGATTATTTCTTTTTTTATTGAATCGAATAGTTCCGTCACAAAGAGCGAAAAGAGTATGGTCTTTTCCCATACCAACATTTTCTCCAGGATTGTGTTTTGTGCCTCTTTGTCTAACTATGATGTTTCCAGCTATAGCTAATTGACCACCGAAAATTTTTATTCCTAGTCGTTTTGATTCTGATTCACGACCATTTTTGGAACTACCGACACCTTTTTTGTGAGCCATGGTTAAATATTTAAAGGTTACTTATTTTTTTTAACAATTTTTGAAGTAGTTTTGGATGCTGGCTTCTTAGGAGTTTTTTTAGTAATAGTTCCAATTGTTAAATGAGTCAAATATTGGCGATGACCATTTTTTACTTTGTAGCCTTTTCGTCTCTTTTTCTTAAAAACAACCACTTTGTCTCCTTTTAGGTGACTCTCAACTTTGGCTGAGACTTTTGCACCTTTTATAACTGGGGCGCCAACTGTTATTTTGCCATTATCTTCAATTAATAGGACTTTATCGAAAGTCACTTTCGAGCCCTCTTTACTTTCAAGACGATTAACAAAAATTCGTTGATCTTTTTCAACTTTATATTGATGCCCTGCTATATCTACAATTGCATACATCTGTTACGGTTTAGTTTTTTGTAAAAACTTATTTGGTCTGCAAAACTAGGGAATTAAAATGAACTGACAAAATAGCTTTAATTTCTTTTGTTTACCAAATAGATTCCACTTGTAATAACAATAAAACCTAATAAATGATGTAAGGTTATTTTCTCTTGGTCAAAAACTCCCCAAATAATCGCTACAATAGGAATTAAATACGTACAAGATGTAGCGAAAAGGGTCCCTGTCATTTGAACTAATTTATTAAATAAAATAACTGATAACGCAGATCCAAAAATTGCTAAAATGGCTATGTAACCTAAGCTTTCAAATGCAATTGGATTTTCATGCATGATTTTTCCGAAGTCACTAAAATACAGGTAAATTCCAGCCCATGGACCAAGGAAACTAAAGGTTAAAGTAGTAATTTGGACGGCGCTAATGTCTTGCAGATGTTTTTTGATAATATTTGTACTCCACCCATAGCAAGCAGTAGCAGTTATAACCATCAAACTGTAGATAACCGCTTTCTTATTGAAAATCTCTATTTCAGGATAAAGCAAATAAATAGTTCCAACCATTCCTATAAAGATACCGTAGTAGTTTTCTCTTCTCACCTTTAATCCGTAAAAGAGCAAACCAATAAACAATGTAAATAAAGGGGTTAATACGTTTAAAATACCAATTATTCCTGAATCGAGGTATGTGCCTGATTTTGCAAAAAGAAAAGCTGGTACTCCGTTTCCAATAAATCCGGTTAGGAATAAAGGTAAAAGTTTTTTCTTTGGAATAGATAAATAAAATCGCATACCTACGATTGAAAGGAAAAAGAAGGCGATAAAGAGCCTAAGTGCGGCAACTTGTTCAAAACTAAAAACTTCTAATCCTCTTTTTATTAAAATAAAAGAGCTCCCCCAAACCATTGAGAGAGTAAAAAGCATAATCCAAGGTGCTAGAGGTGACTTTAATTTTTTCAGCATTAAGCATTCTATTTGTTCAAAAACATTTCTCAAAGGTACTTATTTGCTTATTCTTTAAATGATATTTTATATATTTGTATAATAATTTTTAAAATACTTGTACCATGAAAAAAATAATTAAATTTTATTCAATTTGTTTAATGATAACCTTTTTCAGTAATTCAAATTCAAGTCTTTTTGCTCAGGACGAGAATGCTACTCAAGAAGTTATTGTAAATGCGAAAATGTTGATGAATATCGATGGAATGAGCTGTGCTATGGGTTGTGCTCGTGCTATTGAAGTAGAGTTAAATAATATTGATGGAGTTAATGAAGCAATAGTTGATTTTGAATCCAGAAATGCAGTTCTTACTTATAATACTGACCTAACCTCTGAAAAACAACTTATAGATTTCGTTAATACTTATCGAAAAGGTGCATATACAGCATCCGTAGTTGGTGATTCTAATCAATCAAAAAAATCGTGTTGTTCAGGTAAAAAAGAAAGTTGTTCTCCTGAGCAAAAAGCTAAATGTGCCGAAAAAAAAACTAAAGTAAAAGACACTGCCTCATCTTCAAATCTTTCTTCTGAAATTGCCTCTTCTGAATCTAAAAGTTCTAAAAAATGCACTAAGTCTTGCTGTGTAAAAAATTGATAAGATATTTAGATTATTAAAAAAGCTCTTTTAATTAATAAAAGAGCTTTTTTTATTTGAACAAGCTAGAGTATATAAAATCAGGTTTATATCTTTGTAGCCAAAATTAAATTTATAGTAAATGAGTTTCAAAAACTTTGCTAAATTTACTCTTGTTAGCATTTTTTTAATAATAGTTGCAGGTGCTATTGTTCGAATGACTGGCTCTGGAATGGGATGTCCAGATTGGCCTAAATGTTTTGGGTTAATTATTCCTCCAACTAAAGTTTCTCAAATACAATGGCAAGCTTTTCGTCCTTTTTCTGAGGGGCAAATAATTTTGTTAGAAGATCAACTGTGGTTTGCAAATAATGATTTCATTTCTACTGATTTTTATAATTCGGAAAATTGGTCATTATACACCAAACACGATTATCATATTTTCAATCCTATTCATACTTGGTTTGAATATATAAATAGGTTAATAGGAGCGCTTTCAGGGGTATTTACTTTTATTCTGTTTTTAGCTTCATTCAAATATAGAAAACATAAGCCCAAAATTATTCTTTTAAGTGCTTTAGTTCTTATTCTTATGGGTTTTCAGGCATGGTTGGGGGCCACAGTAGTTTACTCTGTATTATTGCCTGCAAAAATTACTCTCCACATGTTAATGGCTCTTCTTATTGTCCTAGTAATGGTATACTTGATTTCAGAGGTGCCAAAGACACCAAATAATGCCATTAGACACAACACTTTTGATTCTTCAATATACTATGTGCTTTCGATTGCAATTATACTCAGCTTAGCTCAAATTACCATGGGTACTCAGGTTCGACAGTTAATAGATGAAATATCAAGAAGTTTTGATCATCAATCTAGGGAGTTGTGGATTGGATTGACTGGGCCTATATTTAAAATTCATAGATCGTTTGCTATTTTGCTAGTCCTAACAAATGGTCTAATGTTTCTAAGAAATCTTAGATTAAGTTCTAGATATTCAATGGTCAATATAATTTTTGCAGTTGTATTGATTGAAGTTAGCAGTGGGATTGTATTGACATATTTCGACATGATGCCCCTAATGCAACCAATTCACTTGGTTGCAGCCTGCTTAATTTTTGTTTTACAATCAACTCTTTGGTTTCAACTAAGAAATTTAGGACCAACTAAGGCTCTCCATTAAAATTTGTAAATCTTTCTTGATGTATTCCTTCACTGGTTGAATAGAATCAGAGTTAGGAGTATTGTTAAAATATAGAGCCCCTCTTATAAAGTGCTTAACGCTATCAGTAGCAAAAAACTGAAGGTTTGATGCACTATTTCCGTAAATGTCAAACATAACTCCAAACACTTTTTCTTCTTTATTGATGAAGGATTTTTCAATTATTCCATCAGATTTATCGGAGTGGTCATAAACTAACTGATGACTTTCTTCTAAAACTTTCGATAAATCATTTTCTAATACTTTGTATGTTAAGTAAATAGTTGCTTGGTGTTTTGGATAATAAAGGTTCATCCAACAGTTTTCTTTACCCTCCAAGACGTCAACAATTTTAGATTTCTGAAAATTAAATTTGCATTGGGTTTCAAATAGTTCGTATTCTTTTTTTGATAATTCAATACGATGAAATCCTAAAGGTTTAGGTACATATGATTCTGAGCATCCTAAACAAAAAGTGAAGGCCATTATTCGTATAATGTTATTATTCATTTTTAAGATTCATTTTCGTGCTTGAGTAACCTTTATTTTTGTTACACTTTTGTGGTTTACTCCCTCAATTGTAAAGATGAAATGATTAAAAGAAATCTCTTCATTTTTTTTAGGAATATTTCCTGTCAGTTCAAGAATGAAGCCTGCTAGGCTATCAGATTCGCCTTTTGATTTTTCAAAATCTTCACCTTTTATCTGAAGAATTCTATAGAAATCATTAAGAGAAGTTTTTCCTTCAAATACGTAATTTAATTCGTCTAGTTTTGAGTAAGTAATATTATCATCATCAAATTCATCATTTATATCTCCAACAATTTCTTCAATTACATCCTCTAATGTTACAAGCCCTGATGTTCCGCCATATTCATCCACCACTATAGCTAGGTGAACTTTCTTTTCTTGAAAATCTTTAAGAAGATCATCAATTTTTTTGTTTTCTGGCACAAAAAAAACTTTTCTTAAAAGCTTTGACCAATCATTAAAATGATTTTGTCCGATATATGGAAGTAAGTCTTTTACATAAAGAACTCCTTTTATGTTATCAAAAGATTTTCTGTAAATCGGAATTCTAGAAAATCCCGATTCTTTAACTTTGATTAATACTTCATCAAATGATGCCTCATATTCAATTGCAGTAATGTGGGTCCTAGAATTCATAATTTGTTTTACATCTGTATTCCCAAAGTTCACAATTCCCTCAAGAATCTTCTTTTCTTCTTTATCTTCGTTCCCATGGCTAGTTAGTTCAAGAGCATTGGAAAGATCATTGACAGATATTTCCTCACTTTCTTGCCTAGTCACTTTTCTGAGAAGTTTAGAACTTAAAATTAGAATAGAGTTTATTGGTTTAAATATTTCGCCTAAAATACTGATTGGAATCGACATGAATTTAGCAAATGATACCGCGTTATTATTAGCATATACTTTTGGAAGAACCTCTCCAAAAAGAAGAAGTAGAAATGTAATTAATACTATCTGAATTATAAACTTTAACCATATAAATTCTTGAAATTCAAAAATTTGAGATGAAATTTGGCTAGCGAGTATAATGATGCCAATATTAACAAAATTATTTGTAATTAAAATTGTCGCCAACAACTCTTTAGGTTTTTGTAGAAAACGCTCAATGAGTTTAGATTTTTTTGTTTTTTCTTTGCGAATACTTGATAATTCTGAGGGGCTAATAGCAAAAAAAGCAACTTCTGCACCAGATATGAGAGCGGAAGTGCAAATAAGAATAAAAAGTAAAGCTAGGGCAATAATTGTATCAATTTCTATGGGCCTAAAAAGGCTCAGACAAATAATATTAAAGTAAGGTTCGGGGTCCAATTTTTATTTTATTTATTTTAGAAAGGTAAATCATCATCTATGTCAATCGAAGACTCTTTAATAAATGATTTTAGATTCGGTTCGACTATTTTATCTTGTTTTACAGAGTCAGTTTTTTTGGTTCCCATCATTTGTAAACTGTTGGCAATAATTTCGGTCTTGTATTTAATTTGCCCAGTTTCTTTGTCTTTCCATGATCTAGACTTAATTCTACCTTCAATTAAAACTTTGTCACCCTTGTGAAGATATTTTTCAGAAATCTCAGCCAAGTCCCTCCATAATATTATATTATGCCACTCTGTATGACTTGATTTCACCCCAGACTTAAGTTTTTTGAATACTTCAGTGGTAGCGATTGAAAATCTGCATAAAAGGGTCCCATTTTCTAGAGTTCTTACTTCAGGATCGTTCCCTAAATGTCCAATAAGAATAACTTTGTTAAATGATTCACCCAAAATGGTTAATTATTATGTACCTTAAAGCTTATATATTCCAAGTAAAACTAGTAATTTTTTATTTGTCAATCAACAGGTTATTCTAGTTCTTGAAAAAATAACTCAATTGGCTTAGGAATTGGTATTTTTTTAAGTTTTTTTCTTGTCATCAATATATATTCACTGATTTCCAGTAAATTATTTGTTTTAATGTGTGTTATAGAGATGTGAAGTTTTTGATGACTCAAATTATGAATAAACTTTGATGTCCCAATATTTATAAATGATTTATTGGGAATAATTTTCTTTAATTTTTGTTGAACAGAAAGTTTTTCTAAACTGTTTGATGATTGCTTTTCTATTTGAGGGAAGTCGTATAAGTTTTTCCAAATGTCATTTTGTTTTCTTTTTTGCATGTAAAAGTGTTTGCTTCCCTCAATAAATAGATAGTGAATAGTTCTTTTAAGTGGTTTTTTCTTTTTTATTTTGTTTGGCAGTAATAGTTTTAAATTATCTTTTTTTGATTTACAAGATTTGTTAACTGGGCAGAAATTACATTTAGGTTTTTTTGGTAGGCAAATTGTTGATCCTAAATCCATTAGTCCTTGGTTATAGTCTCCTGGATTTTTTTTACAAATTAATTGATCAGCTAATTGTTGAAATTCTTTTCTTCCCAAGTTACTATTGATTTCTGTAATAATTTTATGAGTTCTAGCTAAAACTCTGTAAACGTTTCCGTCTACGACAGCTCTTTTTTCGTTGAAGCAAATCGAGCTAATTGCAGCAGCAGTATAAGGGCCAATTCCTTTAAGTTTAATTATCTCAGAATATTTGTTTGGGAATACTCCATTGAGCTCATCAGATACAAATTTTGCTGTTTTATGAAGATTTCTTGCTCTAGTGTAATACCCTAACCCCTGCCATAACTTCATGACATGTTCCTCAGGAGCATTAGCTAAATCTCTTATATTGGGAAAGGCATTTAAAAATTTCAAATAATAAGCTGTTCCTTGTGCAATTTTAGTTTGCTGGAGAATAATTTCAGAAAGCCATATTTTGTATGGATCCTTAGTAGACCTCCAAGGAAGGTTTCTTTTAGAATTTTGATACCAATTTAATATAAGATGAGAAAAGATCAATTTTAATATTTTGTAAATGAGAATATTATCTCCTTAAAATAATCTAGGATATTTTCTTAGATTTGATGTAAATGACTATCTTTGCATTCCCCTAATTTAAGGGTTTAAATAGATATAAATAGACTAAAAAGTATAAAAAAATGACCAAAGCAGATATCGTTGCTGAAATTGCAGATAAGTCAGGCATTGAAAAAATAGATGTTCAAACTACTGTTGAAGCATTCATGATCGAAGTTAAGAACGCTCTTGAATCTGGTGAAAATGTTTATTTGAGAGGTTTTGGTTCTTTCATAGTTAAGGAAAGAGCTGAGAAGACAGGAAGAAACATATCTAAGAATACCACTATTATAATTCCTGCCCACAATATTCCATCTTTTAAGCCTGCAAAAGTTTTTATGGAAGGAGTTAAGAGTAAAGTGAATATTAAATAATTTTAATATGTTTAAAAAGAGTCCTCTTGTTGCAATTATTTTAGCTTTGACTTTAGGATTATACATTTATACAAGTTCTGTTAATCCAAAAATTCCTATTGAACAAAAACAGACACTAACTTTATCGGAGCAAATCAAAGAGGCTTCCTTGAAGATAAAAAACGCAAACAGCCCAGAAGCACAAATGAGAGGTATCCTTCAGTTGAGAAACTTATCTGAAAAATATCCTGAAAATCCTGATTTACATTGGTTAATGGGAATGTTTTCTATACAGTCTAGCCAATTTCAGAAAGCAATAGAACGATTTAAAAATGTTATTAAATTAGATTCTACTAGAAAAGAAGCTAATATTCAACTCGCTGTGAGTTATATTGCTATAGATGATACAATAAATGCTCGTTCGGTTTTACAATCATTGTTAATCGAATCAGAAGATGATATAAAAAGCCGAGCTCTAATGATGCTTGATAAATTAAAATAATATTAATAAACTAAATTTTGATACTATGCCAAGTGGAAAAAAAAGAAAAAGACATAAAATGTCGACTCACAAGCGAAAGAAGCGATTGAGAAAAAATCGCCACAAGAAGAAAAAATAATTTCTTACTAAAGCACTCATATTTTCATTATTGAATAATTTTGTGCAATTTTAATAACCCGAAGCTAAAAACAATTTTTATTAGTGAATGAGTTAATTGTAAAGTCTTCCGATAAAGGGGTAGTAATAGCACTACTCAAACAAGGGAAGCTAGTTGAACTCCACAATGAGAAGAGTGATAATAGTTTTGCAGTAGGTGATATCTATCTTGGTAAAGTAAGAAAAGTCGTAAAAGGACTTAACGCCGCATTTGTCGATGTAGGTTATGATAAAGACGGTTTTTTGCACTACCATGATTTGGGTCCTCAGGTTCGCTCATTTAATAAGTTTGTTAGAAAAACAACAACAGGGCGACAAAATAAATGGACTCTAGCGGATTTTACATCAGAAAACGATATCACTAAGGGAGGAATTGTAGACACTGTAATAACCAGTAAGCAAAATGTTCTGGTTCAAGTCACTAAAGAACCAATTTCAACCAAAGGTCCGAGAATAAGTTCGGAACTGTCAATAGCGGGGAGATTTCTTGTATTGGTACCTTTTTCAGATAGAGTTTCTGTATCTCAGAAGATTAAAAATTCAGGTGAAAAAGATAGATTAAAGCGTTTAATTCAGAGCATCAAACCCAGGGGTTTCGGAGTTATAATTCGAACTGTTGCCCAGGATAAGAAAGTTGCAGAGTTGGATGCTGATCTTAACAATATGATTGCTAAATGGAAAACTATATACAAAAAACTCCAAAAAGCAAAGCCTCCTCAAAAAATATTAGGAGAAGTAGGAAGAGTTTCTGCTATACTTCGAGATATCCTTAATGACAGTTTTAACAGAATCATTGTCGATAGCAATGAATTGTTTAGCGAAATATCTCATTATCTGCAGACTATTGCTCCTGACAAAGAGGATATACTAAAGCTGTATAAAGGTCAAACTCCGATATTTGAACAATTTAATATTGAACGCCAAATAAAATCATCTTTTGGACGATCTGTATCGATGAGAAAAGGTGCATACCTGATTATAGAACATACAGAAGCATTACATGTAATTGATGTAAATTCGGGAAATAGAACAAACAACGTTGAAAGTCAAGAAGCAAATGCTTTAGAAGTCAATTTAGCCTCCGCAGAAGAAGTTGCAAGACAGCTCAGACTGAGAGATATGGGGGGGATTATTGTTGTTGATTTTATTGATATGCAAGATGCTTCAAACCGAAAGAAACTGTTTGAGTCTCTCAAAGGCTTCATGAACGATGATCGAGCAAAGCATAAGATTTTACCGCCTAGTAAATTTGGTTTAATTGAAATAACAAGACAACGAGTTCGTCCAGAAATGAATATAAAAACAATAGAAAGTTGTCCTGCTTGCAACGGAAAAGGTGATGTCGAAGCCACTATTTTGATTGTTGATGAAATTGAAGATAAATTGAATCACGCAATTAATATAGATAAGGAGTCTAAAGTAACTATATGTGCTCATCCTTTTATCGCAGCATATATTACGAAAGGATTTCTATCTATGCAGATGAAATGGTTTATTAAATATAAAAAGTGGGTTAAAATTCGTCCAATTTATGCATATCACTTGCTGCAATATGCCATGTTTGACAAGAAAGATGACGAATTATCACTTTAAGGTAAAATAAAAGTTGCCAGAAATTTTTAATATTTTTTAAAATTAAAATGAAAGCCTACGAACTTAATCTTGCTCGTCAAAAGATTCAGGCTTTTTGCGTTTATCAAGACAGATGTCATCAAGATGTTCTCAAAAAATTAAAATCTTGGGGCTTATTTTCTGAAACAGTCAACTTACTATTAGGCGAACTGGAAGATAGTAATTTTTTGAATGAAGAAAGATTTTCAAGAAGCTTTGTTCGTGGTAAGTTTCGAATTAAAAAGTGGGGTAGGATTAAGATTTCAAATGCACTTCAACGAAGAGATATTAATCAAGATATTATCGCTAAGGTTCTTACAGAAATAAATGAACAAGATTATTTTGATACTCTTATAGTTCTTCTAAAAAAGAAAGATGCTATTGAAAAAGAACCAAATTCGATAAAAAGAAAAGTAAAATTAACTAGATATTTAGCTTCCAAGGGTTTTGAGTTTCCTTTAATTGAAATTGCATTTAAAAACATAAAATAATTTTTTTAAATTAGGATTTATACTCCTAATATGAATATTTCAATTTTTGTAGACATTTACTTGATTTGAATTATATTTGTTTTATGATTAATATAGATCAGATAAAAACATATCAAAAGCGATTGATTGCTCTTTATGGGTACTTGGATATTGAGAAAAAGAAAATGCTAATTGCTGACGAGCAAGACTTAACGCATGATCCCTCTTTTTGGGATGATCCTAAACAAGCAGAATCTATTTTAAAAAATATTCGTTCAAAGAAAGTATGGGTAGATGCTTATGAATTGGTTGAATCTTCTCTTGCTGACTTAGAAGTTATTTTTGATTTTCATAGGGAGGGAGAAGCTTCCGAGGAGGATTTGAACTTACTGCATACAGAGACATTAAAGCATATTGAGGATTTGGAATTCAAAAATATGTTATCAAAAGAAGAAGATAATATGAATGCCATTTTATCGATTAATTCAGGCGCTGGAGGAACTGAAAGCCAAGATTGGGCATATATGCTTATGCGGATGTATATTATGTGGGGTGAGAAAAATGGATTTAATGTAAAAGAATTAGATATGCATACTGCTGAAACTGCAGGTATCAAGTCTTGTACGCTTCAATTTGATGGAAATTTCGCCTATGGAAATCTGAAAGGTGAAAACGGAGTTCATAGATTGGTTAGACTTTCCCCCTTTGATTCAGCAAACAAAAGGCATACCTCTTTTGCATCTGTGTTCACATATCCATTAGTTGATGAAAGCATCGAAATTGAAATTTCTAATTCGGATATTACATGGGAAACTATGCGAGCAGGAGGTGCAGGCGGACAAGGAGTTAATAAATTAGAGACAGCTGTTCGATTAAGACATCACATAACCGGAATTATGATTGAGAATTCCGAAACACGATCACAGCTTGAAAATAAAGCAAAAGCAATGCAACTACTTCGTTCACAGCTGTATGAGTTGGAGCTTAGAAAGCGTCAAATAGAAAAAGATAAATTAGAAGGAAGTAAAAAGTCAATAGATTTTGGGTCTCAGATTAGAAACTATGTTATGCATCCATATAAAATGGTGAAGGACGTTAGAACTGGACACGAAAGTTCTAATGTGCAGGCTGTAATGGATGGAGATTTAAATGAGTTTATAAAAGCATATCTAATGCAAGAAGGTCAGAAAGAATAATTTAATGAAAGTCGAGAATAATACTAAAATACCGCGAATTAAAATATACCACAATCCAAGATGCAGAAAAAGTCGTCAAGCAGTTTTCTTTTTGAAAGAAAATAATATCGACCATCATATTATTTTATATTTGAAAGAGCCTTTAAATCAAAAAATCTTTGCAACCATTTTGATGAAATTAAAGAAATCTCCCATTAGTTTGATTCGAAAAAATGAACCAATATGGAAGCAAATATATACTGGAGACAATATGAATGATGCTGAATTAATTAATGCAATGATATTACATCCGAAACTAATCGCAAGACCTATTGTTGAATCGGAAAATTCAGCAGTAGTTGCTGAACCTGCAGAAATTATTAAAAGTCTTTTGTAATATGAATTGGTTTACAGAGATACCTATTAAAAACCCTCCATTTAAATTTGGCTATGATGATCAATTTTTCACTATTGGATCTTGTTTTTCTGACCACCTAGCCCATAAGTTACTTCGTTACAAATATACTTGCGTTAATAATCCTTTTGGCACTTTTTTTCACCCTATTCCGCTATTAAATAATCTAAGAGAATCTCTTCAGAATAAGCCTATTGATTCCTCGTTATTTGTTGAGCGAGATTTCACTTTTTTCCATTATTCCTATCATTCTTCTATTTGGAGCTTGACTAAGGAGGATCTTTTAAGCAAATTGTGCATTATCCAATCGACTATTAAAAAACAAATTCAAAACACTAATTTACTGGTAATTACTTTTGGCACTGCATTCTTGTACAGAATTTCTGACAGTATGAAAGAAATAGCTAATTGTCATAAAATGCCAAGCTATAATTTTAGTAAGGATTTGTCTAACCCTTTAGAAATCGAGCTTGCTTTTAAAGATTTTTATGAAGAAGTAAAGCTCCAAAATCCAAAAATTAAAATTTTAATAAGTGTTAGTCCTGTTAGACACATTAGAGGCGGATTCCATAAAAATAATTTATCTAAAGCTTCTCTACTTTTAGCCTGTGAAACTATAAAGAATTCTTATTCTGATGTTCATTATTTCCCAGCTTATGAAATTATGTTAGATGAATTAAGAGATTATCGATTTTTCAAAAAAGACAAAGTACATCCTACTAATGAGTCCATTGATTATGTTTGGTATAAATTTTCAAATACTTTTCTTAATAAAGAATCTCTAGACTTAATAAAGAATCTCGAAACTCTGTATACATCTTTAAATCATAGACCATATAATAAATCATCTATTGCTCATCAATCTTTTTTGCAAAAGATACTCATAGATGCCCAGCAACTTAATACAAAAGTAAATTTACTAGATGAAATCACAGAATTAAAAAATCGAATAATTTAATTGTGGATTTTAATCTTTATTTAATAATAATTCTGACAAGTAATAAAATGTAATATGGAATTCCGAATCGAAAAAGACACCATGGGAGAGGTTAAAGTTCCTTTATTTAAATATTGGGGAGCACAGACTGAAAGATCTAGAAATAACTTCAAAATTGGAAATGAATCTAGTATGCCTATTGAAATTATTTATGGGTTCGCATATCTTAAAAAAGCGGCTGCACAAACTAATTTTGAGTTGGATGTTTTATCTCAAGAAAAAAAAGATATGATATCTGAGGTTTGTGATGAAATTCTCTCAGGCATGCACAATAAGGAGTTTCCTCTGGTTATTTGGCAAACAGGTTCTGGTACCCAATCTAACATGAATATTAACGAAGTTATTGCTAATCGTGCACATGTTTTAAATGGAGGGTCTCTTGAAGACGCTATAAAATCCATTCATCCAAATGATGATGTAAATAAATCACAATCCTCTAATGATACTTTTCCAACAGCAATGCACATTGCCTGTTACAAGATGATGATTGACGTAACAATTCCAGGCATAGAAAAAATGCGAGATGTACTAGAATTGAAATCTAAGGCTTTTAATAACGTTGTTAAAATTGGTAGAACACATCTTATGGATGCAACTCCCCTAACATTAGGACAGGAGTTTTCTGGATATGTTTCTCAGCTCAATCACGGTCTAAAAGCTTTAAGAAATACCCTTGACCATCTTTCAGAAATTGCACTTGGGGGAACAGCTGTAGGAACAGGAATCAATACTCCCAAAGGTTATGACCAAATAGTAGCACAAAAGATTGCTAAATTTACTAAACTTCCTTTTGTGACTGCAGAAAATAAATTTGAAGCTTTGGCTGCTCATGATGCATTAGTAGAGTCACATGGAGCACTTAAAATGCTCAGTATTTCTTTAAATAAAATTGCAAACGATATTCGTCTTCTAGCATCAGGCCCAAGGTCGGGTATAGGTGAAATTATTATTCCCTCAAATGAGCCCGGTTCTTCCATTATGCCTGGGAAAGTAAATCCGACTCAATGCGAAGCATTGACTATGGTGTGCGCACAAGTGATTGGAAATGATGTTTCTATTTCAGTTGGTGGTGCTCAAGGGCACTATGAACTAAATGTTTTTAAACCAGTTATGGCAGCAAACTTTATAGAATCAGCACGATTAATTGGAGATGCTTGTACTTCTTTTACTGAAAATTGTGCTATTGGAATTGAACCTAATTTCGAAAATTTGAAAAAAAATCTCGATAATTCATTGATGTTAGTAACAGCTTTAAACACTAAAATAGGATATGAAAAAGCAGCAAAAATTGCAAAAAATGCTCATGAAAATGGCACAACTTTAAAAGAAGAATCAATAAATTTAGGTTTTTTGACTGAAGATGAATTTGATGCATGGGTAATACCCAAAGAGATGTGTGGAAGTGTCAAGTAAACATTGAAAACATTATTACAATTTAAAAAATACTATCGTTTATGAATCTATGTGCAACAAAAGATTATTATCAGGTGAAATTACTTTATTATAATTATGCGATTCCAATTAAATATAAAATGTATTTAAATTAAAGATATTTAGTGTCTCAAATAAAATTGTATCCATTAGTTATTTTGTCCCTTTGTATTTCCTGTGGTTTACCGGACGAATTGCAAGTGAATCAAAATGAATTTCTACATCGAATGGCATCAAAGCACTGTATAGTAGTTGATGTTAGAACTGCAGAGGAATATATTTCAGGACATTTTGATGGTTGCGCAACAATGGATTTCTATGACCCAAATTTTTTCAGTAAATTTAAATTTATTAGTTCTAAGATGTGTTTGTTGCTATATTGTAGTGATGGAACTAGGAGCTTAGAGGCTTTGCAGATTTTAAAAGAAGATTATGGTTTTACAAAAATATCTATCCTCCGTGGAGGTATTAATAGTTGGCCTCAGCTTTCAGAATATTTTGTTAAATAATTAACAAAGTTTTTTTCATTTTAAAAACTTTGTAATCTAATTATATGCCAGATTTTAGACAACTTATTTCTTGTCCTACTCCTGTATTGATACATTTTTTTAATGAATCTTATCCAACAGTTAATGGTCTTGATTATATTTTGGAATCCATAGCTAATGAAATGGGATCTGAAGTAAGAGTTTTAAACATAAATATTAATAAAAATGTTATTCTATCTAAAGTAATGCAAATCAAAAGAGTACCTACAATTATGATTTATAAAGAAGAAAGTCTGATTTGGAGACAATCAGGTTTTATGACTAAAGATTTGATTATAAATGTATTGAGAAGTTTAAGTTAATTTTTTCTATATAATTATTATTAACGAAAGTTATTGCTTTCCATTTGATCTTGGAAACCTTTAGCTAATTTATTAGAGTATTCTATATCTTCAAAGGCGACGGCAATTTTCACTACACTATTATAAAGTGACAGTGCTCTTTGTATTTCACCTAAAATGGTATCTTTATTTTCTCCGCTAAACTGGCCAAAATAGGTAAGTTTTTCTTCAATCATTCCAATCATCTGAGTAATAATATCTCTTGCTTTTTTGTTTTGCTCACATATATAATAATTTTCTATTATCGGAAGAGCAAAATAGTTCAATTCAACTTTTTCATGAGGCATAAGTTCCAAACATTTGTCGAGCACTTTTACAGCCGATGTTGGATTACCTTCTTTTATTAACTGATCTGCTAATCGAGAAAAATTATTTCTTACATTCATTACCAAACGAAGATTTGTTTCATCTAAATATACATCAGGGGAATTCATGTTTCCATATTCGAATTTCTCCATCAAATTTTTATATAAAATATCACTATCAATTCGGCCAATTTGACCTCTATCAGATTTTGTTTTAATTGGAATAAACCTGTAAGCAAGTCCATCAAGTTGGAAATAGTCCCAAAGGTAAGAATATGAACTTGCACTATTACCAATTGTAATGGAGAAGTATATAGGTCTTTCCCATTTGTTATTATCAATCATATCTATAATCATCATGTGTTTTTTTTCCATTTGGTTCACATTAAGATTCCAATCAACTGACGAAACTATTTTATCTACATTTTCACTTTTCACTGTTCCATTTTCAATTACCTTTTGCTTGTCAACAGGAATACTTAACTTTTTTGTAGGAAAAAAGACATAATCTTTTCCTAAATTTATTTTAGTTTGGGGAAGATCACTTTGAATCCATTTGTTCATTCTGTCTACTCCCCATCTTTGATTTGAAATACCAACATCTTTGAATAGAGCAGCATCTCTGGTTCCCTGCTTGTATAAACGGTTAGGCATAGTGAAGGGGACCCCTTTCCCATCATATGCGTCTCTTTTCATTTGATCGATATACCAATCTGTATTTAATAGACTAAGATTTACGATTCGAATATCTGTTCGATAACCCTCTACTTCTTGAATATACCATAGTGGAAAAGTATCGTTGTCTCCCATCGTAAATAAGATGGCGTTTGGATCGCAGGAATCTAAATATGCTTTAGCAAAGTCACGAGCAGTGTATCGGTTAGAACGGTTGTGGTCATCCCAACCTTCGGAAGCCATAATTCCTGGAACAGCAATTAGGCAAATCAATGTTGTTGCAAGAGTAGCAGTTCTCATTGGTATAAAAGTTTGTACTTTCTCAATTAACGCAAGCACACCTATACCAATCCATATTGCAAATGCATAAAATGAACCCACATAAGCATAATCTCTTTCTCTGGGTTGGAATGGGTATTGGTTTAGATAAACAACAATAGCTATGCCAGTAAACACAAAAAGTAATGTCACAATCCAAGCATCTCTATTTTTTTGCTTGTAGTGATAGATTAATCCAATTATACCCAGAAAAAATGGCAACATATAAAAATGATTTCTGCCAGGGTTATTTTTTTGTCCAGTAGGCAAGTTTTCTTGTGGGCCCAGTCTCCACGAATCAAAAATTGTTATTCCACTTAGCCATTGCCCATCTGAGACAGATCCGTGGCTTTGAATATCATTTTGTTTTCCAGCAAAATTCCACATGAAGTATCTAAAGTACATGTGATTGATTTGATAATTTAAAAAATAGCTTAGGTTGTCAATAAATTTAGGTTTTCTATTATTTCCACCCTTAATATTTCCCCATTTTTTGTATGCTTCAATATGTCTTTGGCTATTGCTCCACATCCTTGGAAAAAAACCACAATGTGACTTATCAAAATTTGGGATATGATTTTTTCTTGAGTCAGAAATAATATATTTTCCGCTTTTTTCGTCCTTTACATATACAGGTGTTCCATCTTCGAATGGGTTTTTTTTATCTCGCTCTGCCGAATAATATTGTCCGTAAAAAAGAGGGTTAGAACCATATTGTTCTCTGTTCAGATAGGCGAGTAAACTTACTGCTTCTTCTGGGTTATTTTCGTCAATTGGGGTGTTTGCATTTGATCTGATAACCAAGACTGCGAAGGATGAGTAACCTATTAAGATAAATGTCAGACCAAGAATCGCGGTGTGCAACAAATACCATCCTTTTTCTTTGGCCTTTTTTAATCCCAGATAAATAATTCCTATTAATGCCGCTATGAAGAAGACTGTCCCACTATTAAATGGAAGTCCTAAGCTGTTAACAAATACTCGTTCTATTATGCCTAACCATTTAATTATTTGTGGAATCATACCAAAGAATATAAATCCTAAAATAATAATTGATACCACTCCTGTAATTACCATGCCCTTGGGGCTGACTTTTTGTTTTTTAAAGTAGTACATATAAACCACTGCAGGAATTGCTAACAGATTCAGCATATGAACACCAATCGAAAGGCCAATTAGGTACATAATTAGTAAGAGCCATCTATTCGCTTGCTCTCCTTCTTTATCATATTCTACATCCCATTTAATCGCTGCCCAAAAAACAAGAGCGGTAAAAAAAGATGACATTGCGTACACCTCTCCTTCAATTGCTGAAAACCAAAAAGAATCAGAAAAGGTATAGGCTAAGGCTCCAACCAGTCCGGCACCCATAATAGAACCTATATTTTTAATCACACCATTTTCTTTTAAAATTCTTTTTGCAAAAGCCGTGATCGTCCAAAATAAAAATAGAATAGTTAATGCACTACAAACTGCAGACATTAAATTAATCATGTAGGCAACTTTTGTGACATCTCCAAAAGCAAAATTAGCAAAAAAGTTACCAAGCAATAGAAAAGTGGGAGCACCAGGTGGATGACCCACTTGAAGTTTAAACGCTGTGGCAATATATTCTCCACAATCCCAAAAACTTGTTGTAGGTTCTAGTGTTATTATATAAACGGTTAAAGCAATTAAAAAACATAGCCATCCAAGTGAATTATTGATTTTTTGATATTGCATTTTTTTTATTAAGTATGTTAAGGTTAGTGATTTTGCGAAGGTATAAAATTTTCGTGTGTGTTATTTTAAAAATTAATAGTGTCGTAGAATTTAATATTTATTCAGAAGTAAGTTTTTAAAGAGTTTTTTATTTAATAGTTGTACCACGTTAAAAAAAGCAATAAATTTGCTAAAAATGTCCGATGGTGTAACTGGCAACACGTCTGTTTTTGGTGCAGAAGAGTCTAGGTTCGAGCCCTAGTCGGACAACTTAGTCCCTTTGTTAAATTCATTATGAGGGATTTATTTATCATTATATTTGGATTACCTTAAATTATCTTCCATCTTTTTTTTGAATGAAATCAGGAAAAGTCTTATATTTACAAATTACAGAAATAAAATATTATGAAATTTTCCCCCAAATCACTATTTGCAATTTTATTTTTTTGTTTACCAATCAAAGCACAAGAGTTTGCTCCAAATTTTATTGTTACAGATATTCATGGTCAAACTCATGAACTATATGAATATTTGTGCCAAGGAAAGTATGTTGTAGTTGATTTTATGGGAACCTGGTGTGGCCCTTGTCAGGGAGTTGCTCCACAAGTTGGACAAGGATTCAAAGATTTCGGTTGTAATTATAAAGATGTTATTTTTATTTCTATCGATACGGGTTCTGATACTCAAGCTTGTTTTGATTTTGAAGAAGAATATATGCCCGGAGTTCATGGCTTGCCAATGGTAAGTGGCTATGATGGTGGAGGTGATGAAGCTCATCAAATTTATGATATTTCTGGTGTACCTACTATCATAACGGTGAATCCTAATGACACAACATACACTGAAACTTCTACTGGCTTTTATGGAGTTTTAGCCGCAGCTGGAGTTGAGCAACAATCAGTATGTACTATCCCAATGATTGTTGATTTGAACGTAAGCTCCGCATCTAGTGCAAATATTTCTAATGGTAATCTCGAAGCTTCCGTTTTTGGAGGAGTAACCCCTTTTAGTTTTTCATGGCTCGATGGAAGCGGGAATAACATTAGCCAAGAATCAAATATTACTGGAGTTTCCCACGGTGACTTTCAGCTTATCGTTACTGATTCGAGTCAAGAACCACAAGTGTTTACTTCCGATTTCCATCTTGGTTACATAGGAGAAATTCAGTCTTTCGATGATTTTGAATCTTATGAGCCTTTTAGTGAACTACTCCCTCAAACTGAGGAATGGCAAACTTTATGTGATCAGCAAAATTTTGCTCAGGTAACTCAATCCTTTTCTCTAAGTGGTGATAATTCTATTTTTGTTTTTAATGGTCCTAGTTCAAATTTGTATAAGCCACTAGGAAATAAACAATGGGGTGCGCATGAAATGAGTTTCCAGATGTATGTCCCATATAATGGAGGAGCCTTTTATCGGATTATGCACCAAGTTTCCTGTGAAAATGAGGAACAGTTGGATTGTGCAGGTGGTGATTCTTCAATTTCAGCCATGGAGTTTTATGCAGAAAATAATGGTTCAGCACACATTAATGTTGGTGAAGAAGCAGCCAAAATATTTGAAGTTCCCGTCGAAGAGTGGTTCAAAGTTTCACATTTAGTTGATTTAACAAATGGAATTGCCTCTTTATCAATTAATGACCAAAAAATTCATATGTGGCCTTTCGTATTTCAGAGTCGCTCAATGGACGATGGTGTTATGGATTTAGCTGGGATAGAGTTTAAATCTATGACTTTAGAAGGTGAAGTAAGACAATTTTATATTGATGATTTTAATTTCATTTATGCAGCAAACCAAGATGAAATAGCAGGATGTACCGATGATGACGCATTAAATTATAATATTTTAGCTACTTTAGATGATGGAACTTGTGAAGAAAATTCTTCTTGTATTCCTATTAGTATTCCTTTTTTAGAAAACTTTGAAGAAGATCAATTTCTTAGTAATTGTTGGGAGAATACAGACAGAGATTCAGATGGTTTTAAATGGACTCACATGGCTTCAGATATCCAACCATTTGGTCACAATAGCAACAGAGCTGCGGGTTCGTCTTCATACATAGATAATGAAGGGACACTAAACCCTGACAACCTTCTTCGAATGCCGAAACTTCACATTGAGGAAAATACTCAGATGTCATACTTTGTTCGTGCTAAGGATAATCAATATTTAGATAACTATTCTATTCTTATTTACGAACAACACATCGATTCAATAATAGATTT
>MDTC01101588.1_pt1 | contig 20771 bp, 27 predicted proteins | sample 811181 | NCBI WGS metagenome assembly MDTC01 (sample SAMN05326644, study PRJNA326480) | marine metagenome | isolation source: seawater | place: Pacific Ocean: North | collected 2011 | reverse complement strand
TCTGCTCCGACTCCTCTCGGCGTGACGGGCATGACTGACCGACTCCCTCTGGGGATTCTGGTCAGTGATTCTGACTTCATCGGTGAAGACCCGCTCCGCAAGGGGGTCACCTACGAGATCAGGTCAGGTGGCGGAACGCAGGCATGTGAGGTCGAGTCCGCCTTTGCCTCTGCTGACCAGAACCCGGCCACTCGGTTGAACGGTTCGGCAGGCATGATGGGCATGGTAGACGGAGCTTGTCTCCAGTACACCGCCTACAACGCATCTTCGGCACCTACCGGCACCAAACGCTTCCGGCTCAACCGGGGCGGCGGCGCTGTCTATGTGGTGTCATCGGAGAACGCAGGAGGCCCCGTGGACTTCTCGTCTGGCGGCTTCGCCGCTGGGGATGATCCCACGATGAAGGGTGCGGTCCTCGCGGGTCGCGCCTACCTCGTCCGCAACGGCTACGAGAGTGCCTTCGGCGGCACTGCGGTTCGCTCCTACGGTGACGAGGTGCAGATGGTCGTGGTCACGACAGCCGTGTACGGCGAAGGTCTGGACTGCGAGCAGGGATACGTTCTGGAGGGCGACATCAGCCCGACTGACTACGGCAAGGGCTACGCGGCGGCAGACAGGTTCCGTCTGGAGGGCAAGCCTCTGGTCAAGAGCGTGGCGGGCCTGCTTGATCCCAACATCCCTCTGCTGCCGTACCCGCCCGAAGATCCCGCTGACGATGACCCGTGCGCGTGATCGGTATCTGTTCTATCTGAACGAACAAGGAAAGTGGGTGAGTCATGTCTCTTGAAAAACTCCAACGCCTGACTGATCTGGTGTGGGACTCCTTCTCCGGTGAGCGCCTTTCTGGAGGCGTGAAGGAGTGGGACTCCTTTCAAGGCACCGTGTACGAGGTCTTCACGGGGATGACCCTCTCCGACGACACCGATCTGTACAAGGCGGGTGAGAGGATCGGGCGCGCGGCTGGGAGGCTGGAGGGGCAGACCCGATCATGGCGAACCGCTGTGAACCTCTCCTTGGAGGGGCACGAGATGGACATCGAAAGGTGGATGAATGATCTCGCGAAGACGCGGAAGATGGTCATCTCCCTTCTGACCTCGATCCAGAAGGCCGCAAAGCTGATCCCAGCAGCACGCAAAACTGGTGAGTACATCTCGGAAAGCCTCACCGACGAGACAATCAAAGAAGCCCGTGTAGCCGGGATGAAGACCATCGCAGCACTGGACACAGCGATCAAGGCTGCTTCCGCACTTTCACGCGACTCAAGTAAGAGAGCACACACCATGCCACGAACCCTGACATCATCCGACCGCAAGTCCTTGATCCGACTGGCGAGTGCGCTTCCCAAGGGAAGCGTTGAGCGCCGTTCCATTCTTGCAGGTCTGAAGAAGAAGTCTTTCAATGTCCGCGATGAGGAGAAGCGCCCCTACGAGAAGGACGGCGTGGTCTACCTTGAGAGCACCCACACCTACGGCAGCGAGGAAGAAGCCAAGAAGGCCGCTGCCGCCCAGAAGAAGGGCAAGGTCAAGGGCGTGGACGGGATCAAGGTCAAGCAGGATGGCAAGAAGGTCATGCTGACTCTGACGATCAAGGGTGATCTCGCTTCCGTCAAGAAGCGGGCTGGGGGTCTTCGCGAGCACGTCTTCAATCTGGCGTTCGACGCCATGGGGAAGAAGGCCGCAACGGACATCACGGACAAGCTGTACGACGCCGTTCGTGGCAAGTACCATTCCTTTGAGTCGGGTATGCGAAAGACGCTCGACGCCTATCTGGCCCGCTTTGGGAAGGGGCTTCTCAAGCTCGACTTCGTGATGGACCAGCGCAAGTCCTACATCGACTACTACACGGATCGCGAGGGCATCTACCCAGAGGGCGTACTCCACTTCATCGACAAGCGGGATCACCAGCAGCGTGACCGCTACGCCGTCGAGGCCGACATTCAGAAGTTGGGCCTCTATGGCAGTGTGTCGGGTGGTGCCGGGATGTGGAAGATCAGCTTTGGCGGCAAGTGAACCAACCTCTCCAACGAGTGAACCCACCATGAAGACCATTACAGCATCCGACCGCAAGTCCTTGATCCGGCTTGCAGCCACTCTCCCCAAGGGATCCCCCGAGCGTCGGGTGGTCCTCGCAGGGTTGTCCAAGTCCGCATACGGTGGCCGTGGACCCGTTTGGACCGAAGCTCTGGAGCGTCGTTGGAATGATCTCCACGACATTGAACGCGAACTTGAAGATGTCGCGCGGGAGTACGATGTCGCGGGTTCCTATCACAGCGGTAAGGGCCGAAAGGACGCTCTCAAGATCAGGGATCTGGTCCAAGCTACCGTGAAGGCTCTGGAGGCGATTTCCATGAGTGGGGGGTTGTTCGACACCCTTATGGACGCCGAGATGAAGTTCGTGAAGCAGTACGGCACCCCGTCTGAATACGCTGAAGATCAGCGCGATGCGATGTACCCCCGATAAGCGGGTACAGGTAGGGCATGACTACGCTCCAGCCCTACCGCAGAACCCTCGTCACCCCCGACACCTATGAGGCCATGTGCTGCCTTGAGCGCGCCGCCAAGGAGTACGGGGGCACTACCATCGAGTACGAGGGCGTCAGTTCGATGGAAGCGTCGTGGGAAGGCGTCGAGGAAGATGCGGGTCCGCTGGGCTTGCCCCCACACCTGTCGATGCGCCCCACGGGACGTGAGGTGTACCTGCGCGTGAAGGGTGTAGATGATCCCATGCACGCCTTGGCAATCCTGTGGAGCCTCGCTGTGCCGTTGGGCTTCATGCCGTGGGATCGCTATCCGGTCCCATCACCGACGAGCCATGTGTTTCACTACATGGGGCCATGGTCCACGGTCGGTGATTTCTTGCACGGGGAGGGGCGTGGTGATCTCGCGTGGCCTTCGATTGTCTGCGCTGCACAGATCGAGGTTGGCACATGGAGTCGTGGTCTGGGGGACAATCAGACGACGGAGCGCACGGTCCAGACCCACCTACACCGGCTGGGGATTCACTGCGGACCCATCGACGGGAACATCGGACCTGTGACCCTTGCTGCGATGAAGGCATTGGGGATGGGGGGTCTGGAGATCAGTCGCGTGGCAGAGGTGCTGTCCAAGATGGTTGTCCCGTCTGAACCCGCAGGCGACGAGCGTGTTCGGGGTCACGTCGTTCTCGGTGGTGTGGCTATGGAAGCCTTCACGTCAGGAGGCGTCAACACGGTCAAGACCCGCAACGGCTACGCCGTGACGGTGGATGGGCCGGGACGCTTGATTCTAACGGTGGGCAGGTGATCCGATGGACCTCTACTTTCCTGATGGTGTGCCCGAGCACGTCGAGCGGGTTCTCAACCCAGACGTGATCTTTAAGAAGGTCCGTGCTGGCCTCGACTCCTTGGAGTCAGACTGGAAGAAGCTGGCTCCGAAGGCCAACGACATCTCTCATGGACGCCGTCCTTGGTGGAAGCGGATCTTTGGGCAGACGAACACTGCCCCCGAGTGGCTGCACCACTACCTGTACCAGAACCCGTCTTCGTGGCCTGTGTCGGCAGATGACAAGCGAGCTTTGCTCGTCCTCCGACGCCTTCGGCAGATGGGTTCGCGTGAGCGCATGTTGGTCACTCCGAAGATGAAGGCGAACCCCCCTACAGACAACGAGATCAAGAAGGCGCTGGGGTACATGGCTGCGGACACCGTTCCGCTCCTTCGACAGATGGAGCGGACGTACCGGTCCATGCTGCGCGACGTGGGAAGGCAGATCGAACCCTTGTGTGAGGGTGTGTATGGCGAGCCTTGCGTGCCGGGTGAGGGCATGGAAATCGTGAACGCCGACATCTACCGCTTCGTGAAGATGGGTGCGCTGGGGTTGTCGAACCCGATGAAGGAGTCCCTGCGGGAGTGGCTGGTCTGGTTTGGCTCCTAAACCGGGGGTAACGGTCCAGACAGCTTCGGGTATCTCTCACTCAAGAGGAGTGACCCCCAATGAGTGCTACCGTCCATGAGCGTCTGAAAGCTGTCCGAGAACGGCAGGACATCACGCTCCCCCGTCCGCCGAACTTCCGTGAGACTCTGATCCGGCGCAACGGGTCCGAAGTTCCCATCGTCCTTCGCCCCTACCAGATCCAGATGGTCGTCCATCTGATGTGCATGAGGCGGTTCGTCGTTGGTGATGATTGCGGCCTCGGCAAGACCATCGAGAGCATCGCCGGACTCTGCCAACTGTGGAAGCGCGAACCCGACATGAAGGTCATCGTGCTCACCAAGAAGTCTTCGGTGCCGCAGTGGGAGTCCGAGTTCGACAAGTTCACGGATGGAGTCACGGTCTGCATGGCTGTGGGCACCCCGAAGAAGCGGGCGAAGGCCCAAGAGGCATGGGAGCAGGCAACCGGACCTTCCGTCCTGATTCAAGGCTACTCGTCGGCGTGCAACGACCTCGGACGCATCCAGCACTGGGAGGGCTACACGCTCATTCTCGATGAGGTCACCGTGGTCAAGACCCCGACCACCCGCGTCCACAAGGTCTGTCGGCACCTGTCCGCACAGGCGCATCGGTGCTGGGGGTTGACCGCGACCTTGATCAAGAACAATCTGATGGAAGGCTACGGCATCTACCGGGTCGTGGTCCCTGACCTGTTCCAGATGAGCCGCAACGGCTTCATGAACAACTACTGCATCACCCGTATGCAGCGCGTGGCAAACGGTCGTCAGGTTCCCACCATCGTCGGCTACCGACAGTCCGACATCGAGAAGTTCCGCGACAACATCGACCACTACTACCTTGGTCGCCCCAAGCACGCGGTCGCCAAGGACTTGCCTGTGCTCACGTCCAAGACGGTGCGTGTGGGCATGACCAAGTTCCAGCACGGCAAGTATCAGGAGGCTCTGGCCGGTCTGCTGGAGTTGGGCGATGGCGACGAGCGGGAGACAACACAGTTGACCGCCCTGATCTACTGCCAAGAGATCGTGAACCACCCCGCCCTGATCGAGTACCCCGACTACCGCAGTGAGAAGCTGGACGCTCTGGTGGACATGGTGACCGAGGGGGGAGACTTCCACGACGAGAAGGTCATCGTGTTCACACGGTTCAAGGAGATGGTGAACCACGCCATCCCTGTGCTGGAAGGCAAGGGGATCAAGTGCGTTCGCGTCACGGGTTCCGAGAACGAGTACCAGCGCAAGGCAGCGATGGACGCTTTCCAAGATCCAGATGATCCCACGCGGGTGATCTGGATCACGATGGCAGGCGGTGACGCCATCAACCTCCAGTCGGCGAAGGCGTTGGTCTTCTACGACTCCCCGTGGTCGGCGGGCGACTACCTCCAGATCGTCGGGCGGATGATCCGCATCGGGTCGGAGCATGACACTTGCTATGCCATCCACCTCGTCTGCCGGGAAACGATTGACGAGCGCGTCATGCAGGTGGTCAAGAAGAAGATGGGGCTGATCGAGCAGGTTCTCGGTGAGCGTGTCAAGGGCAAGAAGGAGGCCGATGTGGTGTATGAGGCCGGTTCCGAGGTGAAGGGGTTGTTCGACGCTATGGTCGCTGATGCACGGAAGGTTCTGTAGTGGGGGGTAAGCCGACCCGCCGATCCGGTATCAGTGAACAAAGAGGAGGGAAGCCAAGGTGAGCGCCCCTGATCCAAACTGTGAGAGGTGCTTCGGAACCGGTATGGTTCCCGCGCCGCCTAACCCTCCCCACCCACCGAGACATACGCGGTGTTCCTGTGTTCTTCGACGGGATGTTCTCGCCAATGTGGAGCGTGGGATGACGGGGCTGACCAAAGCGCCTGTGGTCAAGCAGTCGCCCCTGTTGGGTAAGCATGACTCCAACCTGTGGATCACCGCAGGGAGCGGCTTCCTCGCCCACCTCCGTCATGTGGCAGTGCGACAGCCCGCGACGTGGCTCCTCCGAGTCACGTCCGACGCGGAGTTGGTGACGGCGTGGCTCGCGTCGGTAGCCCTCAAGGGTGGAGAAGTCATTGACCCCGACGCCTACATGGTGAGCACCAAGCACCTCACGATCACGGACCTTGTGACTCCACCAGACCTTCTCGTCATCCGTATGGGGGTCAAGGTGGCTCGCAACCAAGCTGCTTCGGAAGTGCTCGCGGAGGCGATCAGCGAGAGGCAGTCACGAAACCAACCGACGTGGGTGTGGGACGAACCTTCCCACCCACTCAATGCAGGTCACCTGTTCTGGTCCGACGCCGTGCGACGGGTTCTCTCCGTGTTCGACAGGACCGAGTTGAAGGATGCCCCGTCAGGCAAGACAAGACCCAAGACCACGGCGAACACCAGCGCGACCAAGAAACGTAGCAACAATGCTCTCGGTGGGCGCAAAACGCTCCGGGGAGGTGGTGAATGAAAGACCTCCTGCGCTCCACGTTCTGCGACCGCCCCTCCGACGACGCCACCCTGTTCCTTCGGAACGCACAATCCCTCAAAGACTCTGGACTCGGCTTCGACATTCCCGAAGACGGAGCTATCTGGACCTACGTTCAAGACTTCATCGGGCAGCACCACCACGTCCCTGACTCCGCGACCATCCGATCTCACTTTGAGAGGGCAGCACAAGTGCCCGTGCTCGATAGGCTCGACGTGGTGTGCATCGAGAAGCCGAGGACGCAGGGGAACTTCCTCCAGATGTTGGAGTCCCGTGTAGAGGACCGCCGCATCCGAGTGGTGGGAGAAATCCTCTCCGACGCTGCCCGCATCGTCCAGACTGGGATCACGATCAAGGAGGGCAAGGAAGACCGGATCCTCCGAGGACCGGCTCATGCTCTGCGGTTCATCTTTGAGCGCAGCCATGAGGTCATCACCCCGACGAGCGGGGAGAAGTTGTCCGGCGATGTGACCTCGGACGGTGACTCGTTCCTCGCCGAATACGAGCGTGTGGAGAACGACCCCCTCGCGGGCATCGGTCAGTTCACAGGCATTGAGCAGATGGATGTAGCCCTCAAAGGAGCCAAGCGGGGGGAGTTGTGGACCCACGCGGCGTTCACCGGGGGGTTGAAGTCCACGTTGGCGATCAACTGGCACTACAATCAAGCGGTCTACTACCAGCACAGCAGCGTTCTGTTCTCGTTGGAGATGCCCTACCGTCAGGTCCGGCGCATCCTGTACGCGCTGCACTCGGCGCACATCAAGTTCGCCGCGATTCGCAAGAGCCTCGGAATCAGAAAGAGCCTCGACTACGAGAAGATCCGCGACGGCGAACTCGCCCCCAACGAGAAGAAGTTTCTTGTGGAGTACGTCGTCCCTGACTTCAACGACTCTACGAACAACTACGGGCACATCCACATCGAGGTCACAGACCCCGACAAGTCTGACTTCACGTCTACTGATCTCAACTCACGTCTGGCTCTCCTGTACCAGAAGGATCCTGCGATTCAGTTGGTCACGATTGACCATGCGGGTCTGATGCAGTCGCGAAACAAGTACCGGAGCACGACGGAGAAGCTGAACGAAGTTCTCCGCGATCTCAAGCGGCTCTCCATGTCGTTCAACCGGGGCATGGGCATCGCTGTCGTCGCATTGTTCCAGATCAGCCGTGAAGGGTTCAAGGCCGCCGAGAAGAACGGCGGTCGGTACAACCTGACCCACCTGTCCTACGCCAACGAGGCCGAGCGTTCATCTGACATCGTGACGGCGGGCTACGTTGACGACGAGTTGCGTGAATCCAACATGGTCAAGTTCCAGTGCTTGAAGGCTCGTGACCACAAGCCCTTCGCTGACTTCTACAGTGGTGTTCTCTGGCCGTGTCGCCGCATCTGCTCGATGGACAACGTGACGCCGGGTCAGGCGCGGACGCTGGGCGACGAAATCGACTTGGATGTGTGATGGGTAGGGCAAAGGCGGCAGCAGACCGTATCCGAGCCGAAGTGCCCATCGTGGACGTGCTCTACGAGTACGGCTACCGGGTTCACCCAGACGGAGAGGACCGTGAGCAGCAGTTCGCGTGTGATCTCCACGGCGACGGGTCTGACTCCAAGCCCTCGGCTCGCGTCTACCCGGAGACAGCATCGTTCCACTGCTTCGCTTGCGGTAGATCACGGGACGCCATCACCCTCGTCCGTGAGAAGGAGGGGGTCGAGTTCTGGCAGGCTGTCAAGATGCTGGAGAGCAGGTACGGCCTGCCCACGCTCCCGTGGTCTGGACCCGAAGTTGATCCGGGGAAGCAGACAGAGGATCGGGTCAAGAAAGCCCTCCAGCGAGATCAGAGCCAGTCGGTGGAGCAGGTTTTCAGCAGGATCGACAGGCTGGTTGACTCCTGCTGCCGGGAGCGTTCGGTTCCACCCCACCAGTGTGCGGCATGGTGGGAGGCCCGCGACAAGGTGTTCCACCACTACAGCAAAGAAATCATCCCCGAAGACGCCGCGAAGACCGCAGCGTTCCGCATCATCTCGGCCATCCGCGAATACTTGGGGATAAGCGACCGCGCTTGAGCGGGTATCGGGAAGGAAGGAGAGACACATGGACTGGTTCGATGCCCTTGACGATCTGAAACGCCCTCCGGTTGAGCAGAAGGAGTGGATGAAGGCGGTAGACCTTCGACTCGCCACTGTGGGTGACCTCGACACCATCGCCGCAGAGTGCATCGAGGCGGGCATCTACGCGCTCGACTTGGAGACAACAGGGCTCGACCAGCGGTCGTTCGATGGAGCCTCCGGTCGGCGTGAGACTGTGGACAAGATCGTCGGCTACTGCATCGCTCCCAGCACCGAGAAGGGGTGGTACATCCCTGTTAGGCACCGGGAAGACGGAGCAGACGCCAATGTCCCCCCACGGCTCGCCGCCGAGTTGATCTGCAAGATCCAAGCGGGCGGGGCACGGACGGTCTTCCACAACGCCAAGTTCGACCACAAGTTTCTCGACTGCGAGCCCGCTGGGAAGGCGGGTGAGTGGGATGATCCAGAGGTGTGGGAGGACACGCTGATCCTCGCCTACTTGCGGAACAGCCGGGACAGGTCCAAGGGCTTGAAGCCCCTGTCGAAGCGGGAGCTTGACCGGGAGATGATCGAGATCAAGGAGTTGTTCCCGCCCGAGGCAGTCAAGGCCAAGAAGCTGGACTTCTCGACCCTCGACCCTCGATGGGATCCTGTGGTCTGGTACGCGGCGGCGGACGCTGTGAACACTCTGGCGCTTTTCCACATCCTTCATCCACAGGCTGTGGATAAGGACAGCCACGGTAGCAGCCAGAAGGTCATCTACCGCATCGAGAAGGCGTGCATCCGAGCGACGATCTGGATGGAAGACTGCCGCATCCCCATCAACCGTGAGCGGTTGGAGGCCCTGATCCGCAGCGGTCAGGGGGAGTGGTGGGCCTGCATCAAAGAGGTCTACTCCGACGCGAACAACATGCTGGGTCGCGATGTTCGCCCAACGTGGGTCAGGATCATGGATGACGAGGGATACAACCCTGATGTCCTTGAGCCCAACTACATGGAATCACGCGAGCAGGCGGGGCTGGGATCGAACGACAAGTCTCTCAACCCCGTCCCACGTTCGGTTCCCCGACTGGACAACCCCAGACAGCAAGAGACTGTGGACTTCCCAGCAACATACGACGTGACCATCCCCGCCAAGCTGGGGATCCTGCTCCGAGAGGTGGGGGTCAAGGGGCTCCAAGTCACCGAGAAGTCCGGTCAGGTCAAGACGAGCAAGGACGAGTTGAACCGCGTGATCACGGAGGCTGGTGATCAGTTCCCGCTCATGGCGAAGGTCAAGCGGTTCCGCGAGGTCAGCAAGGGTCTGGGCACGTTCCTGTTCCCGATCTGGTGGGACACGACTCCCGAGCGCAGCCCTGATGGGTGCGTGTGGGCCAACTTCAACGGACAGAAGGTAGACACGGGCCGTTTCAGCACCCCGACTCCGAGGGAGAAGAAGAAGGAGTTCTTCCACGGTCAGGTGCGGTGGGGCGTCCACATGACTCCAGCGACCTATGACAAGTCGAAGCCAGAGTGCATGAGGCGCATCCGTGAGGTGGTCAGTGCCCGCCCCGGATACATCCTGTTCGCCATCGACTACTCTGGTGTCGAGCTTCGCATCGTCACCAACCTGTCTGGTGAGCCGAAGTGGATGAACGAGTTCTTTCGGTGTTCGTCCTGTGACCATGAGTTCGACAAGGGAACACGGCCACCACCCTTCTGCCCCAACTGCGGGTCCGACAAGATCGGGGATCTCCACACACTGACCGCACTGGGTGTGTTTGGCGACCAGATCGCAGGCACGTCCGAGTTCAAGCAGAGAAGGCAGGAGGCGAAGGGGCTCAACTTCTCACTCTGCTATGGCGGCGGGGGTGGTGCTGCGGCTGGGGCTGTGGGTGTCTCCAAGGAGGAGGGCTGGCGCATCAAGAACCAGTACGACAAGACCTACAAGACGCTCCAGCGGTGGTGGCGGAAGCAGCACGTCACGGCTCGACGGCAGAAGTACGTCACCACGGCATACGGTCGTCGCTACCCGTTGCCGGACATCGACCATGAGATGGGGGGTTTCCGGTCGAAGGCTGAACGCAACAGCGTGAACGGTCCTGTGCAGGGCTCCTCCGCTGACATCATGAAGCTGGCGATGGCGCAGTTGTACAAGGAGTTCCGCCGCCGAGGCTGGTTGCAGGAGCGCCGTGTGCTCGTCACCATCACCATCCACGACGAGTTGGTCTTTGAGATCCGCGAGGATGGTGCAGGTGAGGTCGTGGAAGTCATCGAACAGATCATGGTGGACAAGGCCGCTGCTCCGCTGGGTTGGCCGATCCCCCTCAAGGTCGATGTCGAGTTCGGTGAGGACTGGACGGTGCCTTTCAACCTGACCGAGATGGCGTGGAATCAGGGCGGGGGCAAGTGGTCCGAACGCTGGAGCAAGGCGTTCCCGAGCCAGTACCAGAACTACCTGTCCTGCGGAGGCGAGCCCGTTGACGGATCTGCACCGGAGGTGGTGGAGAAGGGCGTCCCTCTCCGAGATGTCAGCGGGGCCGAGATTGGAATCCGGTCGCCGGATAGAGTCAGCCCACACGTCCCCGAGAAGGACGGCGCGTTCTACGTCTTCCGTGTGAGGAAACTCACCGCGACCAACGCCGTGCTGCTGGCGCGCATCGTCCATCGGTGTACGGGAAAGGGTGTGGACACGGTGTATGTCCGCGACAATCGAGACAACGATCTTCTGGGAGGGCCTGTCAAGGTGGCCTACGATGAGTTCCGGCTGATCGCCGAATACGAGGGTCTGCGATGATTACCGAGAAGGACGAAGAAATCTGGAGAGCCGAGATCGCAAGGCATGTGCGGCACCTGTCTCGTGCCGTCCATGAGATCACGTTCTGGATGGCAGAGGTCGAGAAGACCGGCCTGTTGCCCGAGGGTCTTTCCAGACGGGCGTTGAGCCGATCCCAGCTTCAGCGGTTGGACCACCGCATCAAGTCGGTCCAAGACGCCTTGGAGTCCGTGATGCCTTCCCCCGTAGGTCAACAGGACGCCCTCCGAGATCAACTGGAGAAGTCGCTGGCCTTGCTGCAAGACAAGGCTGATGCACTTCGTGAGAGCTTGTCTGATGCGTAAACGGCGAAATCCCATGCCCCCGCTGTTGGAGGGGGGCAAGAAGTACGAGTGCCGGAACGCTATGTTCTGGCCCCCTCCCGAGATCGAGCATTTGGCGGACTCCGCAGAGGAGCTTCGCTACACGGTGTCCTCCGTGTTGTACCAGAGGATCAAGACGTGGGAGCAGATGTGTGGCCTCTTGAAGATGCAGGTGGACAAGTGCCGCATATGCCCTCTTGTCGTGGTTGACGGCAAACCCTCGACAAAGGTAGGTTCTCCTACCGCTCACACGATCAAGAACAAGAGGATCATACGCAATAGCTGATGCAGGGGGACAACCGGGAGACAGGTTCCGGTATTAGAGCCGTAGGAGAGAAACATGAACATCTTCATCACCAACGAGTGCCCCACCGCATGTGCCGCTGTTCTCTGTGATCAGCACGTCCGTTCACAGGTGGAGGAAACCGCTCGTATCCTCACGACAGCCTTGCACCGGCACAAGATCACCGGGCCGTTGCTGGGCAAGCCCTACAACGTCAACGGACGCTTCGCCAAGTGGGCGGCAAGCGACTGGAGCCACTTCATGTGGCTGGCTTTCCATGGCATGGCTCTGATTGAGGAATACGACCGCCGCTTCGGTGAGATCCACAAGTCCTCCGCAGAGATCGTTGCTGCGGGGCAGATCGGTCACCTCATGGGTGACGGGCCTCCCGACATTCCGGTCCTGTGGCCCCGGTGCGAAGCAGCGCGGGCGCTTATTGAGAACCGTTCTCTCGATGTGTTTGATGCCTACGAGGAGGTGCTTCGGATGAAGTACGAGGCGTGGACCGCACAGGGAAGCAAGACACCTAAGTGGACGAACACCCGACCCCCCGACTGGATGGGCGGATCCTCGTCCTCCTTGTTTCGGTAGCTGTTCTATCAACAGCCTCCGTGTACACGGAGGCTGTTGTGAAACTACCGATTGAGATCAAGAACCACCCCTGCATGAGTGGTGGCGCGTGTCGGTGTGGGGGTTCTTGTGGTGGGTGCGGTCGTCAGGCAGCATCCACGCCGCGCCTTGGAAGCCTCGACGGCTACCGGGTCGCCTACTCGAAGAACGCCGACCTCAATGATGATATTGAACGCTTCGGCAAGGACTACCCGTACCACTCCGATCTGTCCTTCATCGAGGAAAAGGGGGATGCTGGTCGTCCGGTGCGAGTCGGAAACAGTAGGTTTGAGATCCCCGGTCGTCGTGCAGGTATGCTCGCCCGTCTCGGGTATGTGGACATCCTGCACGGGTTACACGACATTCGTACTTTGGTGATTACCGCCAAAGGCGAACGCTACCTCGACCGCAGCCAAGACGCATTTGACCTCCTCTGATGCGAATCTTCGCCCGAACACTGCCCATCCGAACGGTGGTGAACGTCATCGAACGCACGCCGCAGACCTCACGGGCTGTGGACGAGCCGCTGATCTCGTTTCGGGCCAAGATCAGGTTCTCCCTTCCGATCACGGATAAGACCGAGCCGTTGTGGGTTGAGGGACAGGTGCAGATCAACGCGGATAGGACAGCCGAGATGCTGTGGATCGCGCCGCAGTACGGGGCGGTTCAAGGCACGATGGTCAACGCCATCCTCAACGTGTACCGAGATGCCGTTCTCCAAGCAGCAGAAGCTACCGATCTGGCAATCCTCGGAGTGGAAACATGACTCGGAAAGAGGCTGTGTCTCTGTCCATGGGGGATCGGAACTCCCCCCTTGAAGCAGACATCCAAGCTGACGCAACCACCCTCCACCCACAGGTGGGAAGCAAGATCGAGGTTTCGCGCTTCGCTGGCGGGACACTCAAAGAGCACCGGGGCAAAGGGGCAACGATCACCGCCGTGATCCTGCGGTTCGGTCAGGTGGTTGGCCTAAAGGTTCAGGTCAAGGGTGGATCGGAGGAGGCCGGACCCCTCAAGGATTTCTACATCGACCGGTGTTTGGTCGAGGACGCACAAACACCGACCGCAACCTCGACGGCTGTCCGCGAAGGCGTGTCTCACTGGAGTCAGCAGCGCGACTACTGGCACATCGACACAGGTGGTCTGGAGGCGCTGGCTTTCGCGATGGCTTCCGTGACTCCAACAGCCATCGCGACACCACACCCTTGGGGTTGGGACTTCTCGGTGCCGGAACCCATGAGGGGCGACTTCACACAGGTCCGCTGCATCGCCTACCAGCACAACAACTTCTGGACGATGGCTACGGCAGTCAGCCCGATCAGGGGCGGGTTGCAGCCCGTGGTCCAACCCATCGAGGATCACTGGGCGCGGACGTTCCACTGGACCCACACCATCGCCAAGAGCATGGCCGAGCGGTTCGATTGGCCGTGGGATCAGGCTGTCCGAAGCATCGAGACACGCGCTGCGGCATCCGCGAAGATTCTGGTCCCGATGGTCAACGAAGCACTGGCCCGGTGTCTGGCGGCGAGGCAAGAAATCACAGGCACCGCGCCGGACGTGGGAGATGTGTCGGCTGGCTTCTCCGTGGTCCGGCTCAAGGCAGGGACCATTGGTCTGACCGAGCCCCCAAGCGACCGCAGACCCTACACCGTGATCTCAATCGATCCGGCAGCAGCCAAGAACCCGGAGTACCTGCGCCAAGTGGTTCTTCATGAGTGCGCCCACATCGCGGTGGCATCTGACGGCGGACCCCCGCACAACGATCTGTTCCTCCGCATCTCCAAAGCCGTGGGACTAAAGCCAGAGCATCGGGATTAGAAAGGGCGTGGGGGGTAAGCTCCCGCCCCGCTCCGTGTACCAGCATCACAGACGCCAACCTCAAGGAGTCTGTGATGAAGATCGGCCTCGTCAGTGCCAAGAAGCACTGCAAGTCCCACATGCAAGCCCTACAGGCTGATGGGTACGACATCAGCCTACTCGGTGCGCGGCCAAAGAGCATCCCATCGTCCTACGACGCGATCATAGTTCGGGTCGCGTCCATCTCGCATGAGGGTGAGGCGACCGCTCGTGAATGGATGCGTCAGACAGGCAAGCCTGCCATCTACGAAAACGGCCTCTCTGGGATTCGCCGCGAGTTGAAGCGGATCACCGAAGGCGCAGAGGAGGACACCCCCGTGACGGAGGAGTCGAAACAGAAGGTGCGGAGCACACTTCAGATGTGCGCTGACACCTACGTCGAGCACCGCCCAAAGGACGGACCCGACGACCTAACCAAAGCGTTGAACGCGCTTCTCCATGAGAACTACCCCGACCAAGCACAGCAGTTGGCCTCGATGGTTCCAAGCATCGTGGCCTCGATCTTCCCCTACACAACACACACAGAACCGGATCAGTCTATGCCCGACAACACTCCCACCTTCGCGCACAGCGGAACCACCGCGAACTGGCCCACAGACAAGGCTTGGGCCAACGTCTACACGGAGAGCAAGGCTCGCGCCGCGTACACCGAAGGCACGGGCCTCATCAAGAACGCGAACCACATGGCAGTGACCGCGCTCAAGCACTCTCTGGAGTCAGGAACCGTCAGCCGACGTGTCAAGGCGACGTGGGCTGACCTCCTCGCAGGCAAGCCTCTGACGGCGGCATTCGTCATGGTCATGCTGCACCCAGAGATCACGAAGGCCCGACTCTTGGCTGTGTACAAGGCCATCACTGGCAAGGGCGGGGATTCCCGGCTTCTGGACGTGGTGCAGCACAGCATCGGTGGGGGGGTGTACGAGCAGGAGGCGGAAAGCACGGCGTCAGAGCCAGTGCTGCTGGGCAACGCTCACGCCATAGCCGAATCCAACACGCAGGCCATCTTGGAGGTCATGGAAGACCTCACGGCATTCAAGGGCGAGATCAAGGCGAACTGTGACCCGCTCCGAAAGCGCAGCCGTGAATGCTTCCGGCGAACCGACCGTCTGGAGTCCAAGTTGGACGAGGCCATCAAGGCGGGGTTCGACCCCCGCACCGACCTCAAGTTGTCCCAGATGGAGAAGCGGATCGGCGACCTGTTCGCCACCCAGTTGCAGAACCACAAGCACGAGATCAACCGCACACTCGGGAGATGGAGGACGGCACTGGGGTCGGAAACCCCCATGGACCGCGAAGGGGCGGACGAGTGGAAGGAGCGTTTCGAGAGCCGGATCAAGGATCTGGAAGGGTGCTGGGATGCCTTGAATGGTCAGGTTCCCACCCTGATTGGTCAGGCGGCGGGCGCGGTGGAACACCGCCTGCGGGGAGAGGTTTCCGACACCTTCGACACCCTCTCTGCGCAGTGGAGCGCCACCGATGATGTGTCGGCCAGCCCCCTCGCTGCTCTGGAGCGTATCAAGGCCGCGCTCAAGGCGGCTGGATTCAAGGGCACCCTCACCCTCACCATCGAGTAGGGCGTGAACTGCCGTCGCCGTCTCAAGAAACTCGCCCTGCTTCCCCTCGTCGCGTCGGGAAGTCTGGGCTTCGCCATCGTCCTCGTCTACCTGTCCTACCGGGCGGGTGACCCTATCCACGACTCCATTCATCGGGAGTGACCGATGACCCGCACCAAAGAACCCTTCCTCAAAGGCTACCCCGTCCGAGTGATTGCTTGCGACGATTTCTGGCTTCCCGTTCATGGTGCGGAACGGCTCAGGCCCAAGGCCATGATCTCACTGGAAGGCCACGTCGGGAAGGTCGTCTACTCCGACGATTGCGAAACCGAGGTCGAGTTTGAAATCGGCTTCATCAAACTCCGGTGCTGGTTCCCCAACCGAGACCTGACCCCCGAACCCCGCCGTCACGGCTGAGAGGTGAACACACATGCCCCGTAAGAACTACACGCCCGCTGAACGCGCCCTCCACATCCTCGGATCTCTCGCCGGGAAGTCCCGGCAGGAGATCAACGATGCCATCGGCAAGGGTGATGCCTTGAAGATGGTGCCCGTTGACCGGAGGAAGGAGTTGCCGCAAGGATCGTTGGATATGCTCAAGAAGCGGTACGCCCCCGCTCTGGGGCTCTTGGGTCAGCCCACCGCGATCCTTCTCTGGGACCACTGTGTCGCTCCCAAGAAGGCGGGTGACCTGTGACTGAATCACCACCATGGCAGCAGGAGCACCCCGACTACGCAGGCTGGCTCGCGGAGTACGGCGGCGGCAACTGGGGAGAAGTGGGTGAGATCGTCCACCCACCGACCGAGGAAGGCCGACATGCTGCCGAGAATGAGAGTCAGGAGTTTCGGGACTACCACGCCTCCAAGACCGACGACGAGAGCTACATCGCGGAGTTGTACTCGACGGCGGCTCCGCTCGCGTTGGAGTGCGCGGGAGATTTCGTCATGTGCGACTGCTGCGACTGGGGCTACATCGAGATCGATTGGAAGGGTAGCGTGTAGAGATGGGATGGAAGATTCGACCAGACTGTGTGATCGAGGAGTGTGACTCCGAGCAGGCACCGGGCCGTGCTTGGTGCCGTGTCCATGATCCAGACAGGTGCCACGGACTGTTGAGCACCGCAACCCTCTCCGAAGACCGCAGGTGCAAGATGCGCGTCGTGACGGGAACTGATTTCTGCAAGCGGCACATACCCGCCGACGACCCTCCGACCTGATTCGGTATTCTTGCTATCGACGGCGGGTACTGTACGGTCGGAGGTCAGTATGGCAAAGGGCAAGATCAAGCGGGTGGCGAACCTCGACCGGAAGTTCGGGGCGAACCCGTCCTACCTGTTTCTGAAAGTTCAGTCCGACTATGCCGCTGATGCCGAGGAGTACCTGCTCCTGACGGACGACGAGTTCTCTGACTGTGCCGCCCGTGGAGCAGACAACCCCGAAGACACCGAGGGGCTGCGGCGTGGGATCTTGACCGTCAGAGAAAACACCGAGCGACGGTTTGGTTCGGCGGACTCCTACTACGCCCTGCGAGTCCGAGCGGCAGGGGATGTGGACGCCAACCTGCTGATCACGGCGTCGGGTCTGGAGAGGATCCGCCAGCGGGTTGAGAAGAACGCCGAAGACATTGAGGCCAACCGTGAATCATGGCTGGCCGACCTGTTTGATTGAACCAGATTGGAGCCTACATGCGACACCTTGCCCTCGCCTGCATCCTGCTCACGGGATGCGGGACCAAGATCATTCTACGAGACACCAACGTCTACAAGGCGGAACTCGACCAGTACCACAAGTGGGCCACGGCACAGGCCGAGTACCTTCGTGGTTTCATCGAGGAGCACTGCGAGTGCGAGTCGGACGCCGAAGGCCCACAGTTCGCTGATCCCGAGTGTGAGAAGGCGGCTGACTTCGTGCTCACCATCGAGGCGCGAGCCGAGTGGCACAGGCAGATGAGCCTGTGGAACGCCGGTCTGATCCCAGAGGGGAGTGAGCCAGCGGACACCCCGCCCGCCATCGAACCCCTGTCCTGCCCTCTCCCGGCAGCACTTTCGGACGAGGAGTAGGCCATGAGTGATTTCTCGGACGTACTCGACACCCTGATCCCACTGGTCGGCGGCGTCATCGTGGACAAGGCGAAGAACGAGATCACCAAGCTCTCGGAGGACGCCGACGACCCGACCAAGCAGATCGTGTTCGCACTCATGGCCGAAGCCGTGGGAGAACTCGGCGAGGACGGGCTGGACATCGCCGAGGCCGAGATCAAGCGGCTGCTCAACGGGCGCGCTCCTGATCTCGACTGGGCATCCCCCCGCACAGCCTCCGACGCCGTGGCCCTGCTCCAGAACGCGGAGCGTGGTCGCAAGAAGAAGGCGAAGGCCGCTATCGCGAAGGCGGGCAAGGTGTTCGGCACCATCGGAGCCCTGTTCTTCAAGGCGGCTGTGTCGGGCGCTCTGAACAAGTAGAAATCTTGGCCCAACGACAAAAGCCCCCTCGCCGGACGAACCGGCGAGGGGGCTTCTTGATGCAGGGGTCACGGGTCAGCGGCCAGTCTCGTCAACCCCCGCACAAGCGAGGATGACTGCCCGGTCCTTTTCGGTTTCGGTGAGAGCGACAGGAGCGCCGCTTTCGTCCAGAGCCTCGACAACCACACCAGCGTCCACGACGACGGTGATGGCTTCCTCGCCCCGAAGGACGGTGACGGTGACGCTCACTTGTCACCTCTCGGGCGAAGTGTAGCGACACAGGCGTCGTACCCAGCACGGCTGGAGTCTCCTCGGTCAGCCATGCAGCCCATGACCGCGTAGCGAAGTTCGTCAGCAGGCTTGACGTAGCCGTAGTACCACCCCACGCAGACCGCGAGGAAGCACGCGATGATGATCGCGTTCTCTTTCATGTTCTCTCCATTGACCCCCTCAACGGGGGTGTTGGGTTTTAGAAAGGTCCACCGACCGTGTAGTCGGTGTTCTCGACCAGACCCTTCCTCGCCAGCGTGTCGAGGTAGTCATCGAGGTCGTCGGCGTAGACGCCGACCGGCCCTTCTTCGGGGGCGGTGAAGTGGATCCAGAAGGACGGTGCCTTCTCTGGGGTGTAGACCATGTTGACTCCAAGGTTGGCCCCTCGACGGGGGCTCTGTTGGGTTGAGGGAGCATCCCCTCTCACTATGGAGAGGGAAACCAACGGGATCGTGAACCCCCCTTGGGCAAGAAAGTTTGAATCACGCCCCCTACGCCGGGGATCACGCGGTGTGAGAAAGCATCCCCTCCGCAGCCGCCAACTTTCTTCGGTCAGGGGGGTTCACGATGGGGGTTGGTTTCCTTCCCCATAGTGAGGACGGGAGAGAGGACGCCTACCTTGCGTGGTGGCTGTCCAGTCAGAAACTTTCTCAAGTTTCTTCCCCAAGGGGGGTTCACGATGACCCTTGGTTCCCGTCCCCTATGTGAGAGAGGGGTTGTTCCTCTCCAACACCCAGCGCCCACATCGAGTGGGCCAACGGAGTCAACATGTCCAGCAAGTACACCGCCGACAGCATCCGCACCATCCTCGCCGACGACACCCGCGTCAAGACGCGGTTCGGCTGGATGACTCGCGGCGACTACGCCGCCATGCGCGGCGTGAGCCGGATCTACGCCAGCCAGTTGGCTGACGAGAAGGCGGCAGAGGAGACTCGCCACCACAACAACGTGGGCTTCGCCCACGGCCATGCCAAGATCGGCACCGCTCTCGGTGACTGGATGGACGGCGGCAAGCGTGACGGCAAGATGCGCCGGACCACTCGCGGAAAGGTGAGCGGTTGGGTCTACAACGGCAAGGACTCCAACGGCAAGGCGCGGTACACGCGCTTCAAGAGCAAGTTCGTGGGCCGCGACCGTGTTGAGGTCTGCCACTACCTCGCTGGGAAGTACGCCCAGCAGTTGGCGGACTTCGCCAACGGTGATCTCCGCAACTCTGTCGCGAAGGTCGCTGCGAGCGAGGGCAAGTAGCCTTCACCTCTGGGGGGCTTCGGCCCCCCGTTCACTGTTTCTATGGAGTCCCTGTGATCGTTTCCCCTGACAGTTTCCTGTACACCCCTGATGGGACGTACCTGTGGTCCGTCGCCCGCGTGAAGCAGGCATGGGCCGATGCCAAGGTGTCGTTCGACCGTGCCCTCGCCATCAACGGGGCCTTCACGAAGGTCGTCCTTCTGATGGGCGTCCCGGCTGCTGGCAAGAGCACTTGGCTCTCGGAGAACGCACGCCCCGACGTGCTCCACTTCGACGCGACCTTCGCACTGCCACAGTGGCGGGAACCGTGGATCAAGGCGGCTCGCGCCGCTGGCGTCCCCGTCGAAATCGTCTGGATTGACACCCCGCTCACCCTCTGCATCGAGCGCAACGCTGCTCGTTCCGCAGATCGCGCGGTGCCCGAAGACACCATGCGTGCCATGCACAGCAAGATCACGTCCTCCCCTCCCACCGAGGCCGAGGGCGCAACCATCAACCGCGTCGTCTATGGAGGTGTCGCATGAGCAAGGTCGATTCAATGATTGAGGCGTGGGCCAAAGGCCGCGCCGGTTCTGTCCGCGCATCCGTGGACACCCCGCTCGCCGGGTTTGAGAACTTCTCCCTCACCCCGCCCACGGAGGAGGCGGAAACGTCGTCAGCGACCCCTCTGGACGCCGCACAGGCTGTCCGCGAGGCCGTGGCCGCGAAGACGGGACGCCGCCCCAAGGTGGACTACTGGAAGCCCGTCGCAGCGAAGGCGTTGGGCATCTCCCGGCTGTTCTCGAAGCGGTGGCAGGCTGTCCTTGATGCTGGAGTCGAGGCTGGTCTGTTCACCATCGACTCGGACTCCCTCAAACACCCCTTCCTGATCGCTGGTGAGATCACGGAACCAGAGCCGGAACCCGCCCCTGTGGTCAAGATCAAGACCGCACCGGAACCGG
>MDTC01261958.1_pt1 | contig 20772 bp, 14 predicted proteins | sample 811181 | NCBI WGS metagenome assembly MDTC01 (sample SAMN05326644, study PRJNA326480) | marine metagenome | isolation source: seawater | place: Pacific Ocean: North | collected 2011 | reverse complement strand
GGAAGAAAATCTAATGCCTACAATATTGCTAACCCCAACTGTGAAGTAAAAATTAAAGATTTAGCAATAGTAATAGCAAACCTGATACCAGATAAAAGAGTTAATGTGAAATTTACTAAGGAGAAACATTTAAGTAATCCATTAAAAAGACAGAATGTTTGTATTGAAAAAATTAAAAGTCTGAATTGGTTTCCTAAAGTAGGCATAAATGAGGGCTTCGAGAGAACTATACAATTCTATATGAACGACTATTAATAATTTAATTAATATATATTAGATAAATAATTTATAATAATTATCAAATTGTTTATAGTGAAAGTATGGAATATAACAAAGTTTTTAAAATTGCTGCATTTGACTTAGATGGAACTCTCTTAGATAGTGCTGATGACTTGATTTACTCCCTTAATCTTCTTTTAAAAGAAAAAAATCAATCTCCTATGAAAAAAAGTAATATTTATAGATTAGTAGGAAATGGGGCATTAGCAATGATTAGGGAAGCTTATAAGTTGAATAGCAATAATGAAAAAGATATTGACTGGAAAAAGTTGCAAGAAAGATTTTTAGAAATATATAAAACTCAATTCCTTAATAAATCTACTTTATATCCTCATACAAAAGATACTCTAAAGAGTTTGAGGGAAAATAATATTAAGATGATTGTTGTTTCTAATAAGCCAAGCTATTTTGTAAATAAAATTTTAGAGCACTATAAGATTTCTAAATACTTTGATGCTGTAAGTGGAGGAGATACTTTTAGGTATAGAAAACCAGACCCAAAGCATTTATTTTCTACTATAGAACAAACTGGTATAAAAAAATATAGTTGTTGTTTCATAGGAGATAGTATAAATGACGCACTTTGTGCAAAAAAAGCGAATGTAAGATTGATACTTTTAAAACACGGGTATAGTCTTCACAACTTAGATAAATTTAATGCTGACTACGTACTGTCTAATCTAAAAAACTTGGCTTCTAAAATCTGCAAACTACTTTATGAATAAAGTTCACAATATTTTTCTAAGGTTTTGTATGTATGTAATAAGTGTTTTTTTCTGAGTCCAGGATAAATTCCTATCCAAAAACTATTTTTCATAATTCTATTACTAATATTTAGGTCTCCTACTACTCTATATTCCTGATTCAACATATATGGTTGCTTAATAATATTACCTCCAAATAGTAATCTAGTTGATATACCATTTTCTTCTAAATAGTTAACAAGATGATGCCTATTTATTTTACTATTACTTTTTATAGTTAAAGGAAAGCCAAACCATGATGGTTTACTATTAGCTGTTGCTTTAGGTAAAATAAAATGTTTTTTTAATTTAAATAGAAGGTTATTTAGATAGAGAAAATTTTTCCTTCTTTTTTCAATAAATTCTTCTAGCCTTGAAAACTGAGCTAATCCTATAGCTGCCTGAATATCTGTAATTTTTAAATTATATCCTAAATTAGAGTAAGTATATTTATGATCATAACCATGAGGAAGTTGTCCTAGTTTCCAATTAAATCTTTTTTTACAAGTATTATCACAACCGGTTTCACACCAACAATCTCTCCCCCAATCCCTTATTGACTCAATTATTTTTTTTAATTTGGATGATTTGCAAAAAATGCCTCCACCTTCTCCCATTGTAATATGATGAGCAGGATAAAATGAAAGTGTCGCTATATCGCCAAAAGTTCCTACATTTTTTCCATTATATTCTGCACCTAAAGCATCACAGCAATCTTCGATTAAATATAAATTATATTTTTCAGCAAACTTTTTAATTTTATTTAGATTAAAAGGGTTACCTAAAGTATGTGCTATAAAAATAGCTTTTGTTTTTTTTGTAAGTGCTTTCTCTAAAAGGGTTTCATTTATATTATAATTGCTAATTTTTGCGTCTAAAAAAACAGGAATTAGACCATTTTGTATTATTGGATTTATTGTGGTTGGAAATCCCATAGCACAGGTAATTATTTCATCACCTTTATTTAATTTTTTATTACCTAATTGATTACTACATAAAGCTGAAATAGCTAATAGGTTTGCAGAAGACCCTGAGTTGCAAGTAAGAAAGTATTTTATTCCTAAAAAAGTCGCCATTTTTTTTTCAAATGCTTTATTAAATCTTCCTTCTGTAAACCATCCATCTAAACAAGCATCTACAGCATTTAAAATCTCTTCTTTGCCAATAACTTTTCCTGATACAGGTACTTTTTTATAATTTATCTTATTTTTATTTTTTACATCTAAGTAATCTGATACTGCTTCAAAAACTCTTCTTCTTTCCCCTGCAGTAGTTTCTTCTTTGATTTCCTCTTTTTCATTTGTATATTTTATAATATCTCTAAGCATAGATTCTATCTTTTTTATTAATTAATTTAAAATAATCTTTAGTAAGTTCTTTAGTTACATGATAAGGACTCTCATTTTTTAGTACTCTCTTATACCAATTAGCGGTTTGTAAAATTAATTCATCAAATTTTACCATTGAAGACCAGGAAAGAATATTTCTGGCTTTAGTTGCATCTAAATTTAAATATTTTTTTTCTGAATATTTATTATTATTTTCTATCTTAATATTTTTTGTATCAAAAGTTTTCAAAAATAGTTTAGTTACTTCTAAAACAGTTTTATTTTCATTATCTAATGACCCTATATTAAAAGAGTCAAAGCTTTTTTTACTGTTTACAGCATCCAAACCTACAAGCAGATAGCCTAATATTGTATCTAATACATAACTCCATGGTCTGGTATGATTTGGGTTTCTTAAAATTGGTGTAGTTTGGTTTATAAGTGATTTAACTAAATCAGGAACAATTCTATTTTTAGACCAATCTCCTCCTCCTATAACGTTACCTCCCCTAACAGTTCTAACTCTCATATTTTTTCTTATACCAAAGTAAGAACTACTTATGAGCTCGCAAATAACCTTGGATATACTGTATGGACAGTTGCCATTTAATACTGATGTTTCTGAAAACTTTTTTATTTCATTATTGCAATTATCATATACTTTATCTGAAGTAATTATAATTAATGGAACTGAAGAAAACTTTTTGTACATGATATCTAGAAGATTTAAAGTGCCATTTATATTAGTAGTAAATGTATCAAAAGGGTTTTCGTAACTATCTATAACTAAAGGCTGCGCAGCTAGATGAAAAACAAAATCAGGATTAGCCTCTAGAATAGTATTTTCTAAATTTTTATAATCTCTAATATCTCCCCAATATTGTTTAATACTGTTTATAGTATTATAATCAAAAATAGATTTTTCCCACTTTATCTTATCAGAATATCCTATGACATCTGCACCCAGCTCTTTTAAAAAAACAGTTAGCCAAGCCCCTTTAAACCCAGAATTTCCAGTAATAAAGACCTTTTTATTCTTATATAATTTAAGCTTGTTTAACATTTTTCCTAAAATGATAAATATTTTTAAACTCTGAGTTATTTTTTTTCCAAGGAGCTGTTCCTTTATCCCATAATTTATTAAGTATTAACTTTTCTCTCAAAGTGTCCATTGGTTGCCAAAATCCATTATGTTTAAAAGATAATAATTCTTTTTCTTTTGCTAATCTTGGCAAAGGACCTTTTTCCCAAGCTTCAGAAGATTCTTTAATATAACTTAAAACTTTTTTTTCTAAAACAAAAAAACCTCCATTTATCCAACCACTTTCACTTTTAGGTTTTTCTATAAAGCTTTTTACAAAATTATTTTCTATATCTATTGCCCCAAATCTAGCTAATGGTCTTACGGCTGTAACAGTTGCCAGCTTTTTATGTTTTTTATGAAAGTGTAATAATTTTAAAATATTTACATTACTTAATCCATCTCCGTAAGTAAGCATAAAAGGTTCATCTTTTTCTAAAAACTTTCCAATTTTTTTAACTCTTCCTGCAGTTTGAGTATTTAAACCAGTTTGAGCTAATGTTAATTTCCATTCTTTTTTGTTCTTATTTATGGTTTCTATTTTTCCATCAGAAGAAATTATACTTGTACCATTTTTTAAGTTATAGTCTTTAAAATAAGAAATGATATCACTTCCTTTATAACCCAAACATATTATAAAATCGTTAAAACCAAAAGCCATATACCAATTCATAATATGCTCGATAATAGGAATGCCTCCTATTTCTACCATTGGTTTAGGTCTAATAGAGGTTTCTTCAGCTAATCTTGACCCAAGCCCTCCTGCTAAAATTACTACTTTCATATAAAAAACCTTTATTAAGGTTTGCAAGAAACATGCCGATGATTAAGACAATAAGTTTACTTTATAGCTTTCATTTATATTTGCTTGTGCAACTAAAGATAATGAAATTTTATTTAAAATCATATTTTTAGTTAATATTGCCGTTTCTGCTGCATAGTCGGTTTCTATAGTAGAATTTGCAGCAGCACTCATAATTGCTGATGCAGCATATGCAATATTTTCTCTCGCTTTCAGTGATTGTATTCCACCAGCAATTTCACCTAAATTTAAGGCTACTTGAGCAGTAATAGCTGCACCAGAAGTATCAGCATTTGATGCCTCCGTAACTGATGCTACTGCAGAAACTGTACCTGTAGTAAGAGAAACTGTACCTCCATCGTCAGTAACACCAGCAGTAAAACTTGTTTTAGATGTTCCTAACATGGCTATTCCATTAAAAGTAGTTCCAGATACTATAGAATCAATATTTGAGGTTATTGTAGCGGTTTCTGCATTAAGTGATGCTATATCCGTTGTAGAAAGCAAAGTGTTATTATTGTAGAGAGCTCCTAATTCCTCTAGTCTCTGAGCAAGAGAAGCAATTTCATTTAAAGAAGCTTCAGCAACCAATAAAGCATCTATAGCCTGCCTAGCATTATTAGCTGCAGCTCTCCAGCTATCTGATCTAGCTTTTAAGGTGTTAGATAAGGACTGTAACCCAGCATTTTGTCCTCCTGCAGTTATTTTTCCTGTGGTTAATTTTTTTATACTGTCATTAATTTTAGGTATAGCTAGTTTACTTCCTAAACTTGCCAATATTGCTGTTATACTTGTATCACTCAACTAATCCTCCAATCACACTTTTTAATACAAACGACACATATAAAAAAAATTTAGAAATCTCTGGTAGAATTAAAGTTATTAAAATATTATAAAGATATTTTATATAAGGTCGTTTTTATGTTTATGGGAAAGAGAATTATTGTTACAGGTGCTAATGGGTTTATAGGCTCTCACCTAATTTCAGAATTAGTTGAAACAAATACTCCTTCTACAGCAATTGTAAAATCATCTTCAAATGTTGAAACACTAAAAAAAATAAAATTTTATAATATTATAAAAACAGATAATTACTTAGACCCATCTATAATTAGACAGTTATCAATTAGCAGACCAGAGTATTTTGTTCATTGTGCTTGGGATAAAAATAATATAACTAACTTTAAAAAAACCCTTCAAGCTATTGAATTAGCTAAAGCTATTAATTGCAAGGGATTTTTAACAATCGGAACCTATGAAGAATATGGGCTATTAGCTAAAAGTTTAAAAGAGACCCAAATATGTAACCCGAAGACTGATTTCGGTAATACAAAATATGCGATACACCTAATGAGTAAAAATATATGCAAAAAGCTAGACTTAAAATACTCTCATGTAAGATTATCTATACCTTACTCTTTACGCGACAATGATAATTTTTACTTTTCTAAAATAATAAAATCAATTTCTAGAGGAGAACAACCAGATATAAGTAATCTTTATAGCGCTAATGATTATATACATGCATCAGATATTGCTAGAGCTATAATATCTCTAGTAGAGAATCAAGCAGAAGGAATTTTTAACTTGGGTTCAGGAGAACCAATAGCTACAAAAATATTACTTAATATGATTTATGAAAAATTTGGTAAAGAATTGAAAATTAAAATCCAAAACAACATTAGTAATAATTTAGAAGAGTTTTCATTGGATAATACTAAAATATATAACAAAATAGTTTGGAAACCATCAATCTCAATCTGGGATGGTATTTCTCTTCTAGTTCATGAAAATAAGTTTAACTCAAAACCTAGCTTAGAAGAATTTACTGATAGAATAAGAAACCTCTGTAAATAGCAATGTATTGTAATATTCAGAAATAATTAATATAATAAATTAATATAAGGAGAGAATTTTGGCTGGTACATTTTGTCCAGAATGGGTATTTAACCTATCTGTAGCAAGAACTGCATATGAGTTTATTATTTCTGACTTACCTATTAAAGCATATGCTAAAAAGTACTCTAATGGTTTGTCTGAACACTATACAAGTGCAGTAAATCCAGAAGAGATAGAAACTGAAGCAGAGCTATTACTTCGTTTTTTAGTCGAAATTAATGCAGAAAAATCTGATGAACTACTTAATAATTTTGTTTTTTTTAAGTTAAAATTCAGCCAACCTGGTTCAAAAAGAAAACTTAAAGGCATGTTTGGATCAGCTTTAGATCCTGAAAAAGAAAAAAAATATGGTCCAAATAAAACTCTTAAGGCCTTTAGGGCTTATGTATTTGGGCTTAGGTCAGGTGTTTCAGAAAAACCAGACCCTGGGTGGGATATTTTAAAAGAAGAGGGAATTGATTTCTTAAAAGAAATTATTGCTACAGAAGCTAATATTGTCGACGGAGTTTAGCTTTTTTATCCTAAAAACTGAAATAAACTTAAATTTGATATTTTTACAAAGGCTTGCTGACTAGCTTGCAAGCCAGTAATCTGTCCTTGTAACTCCGTCACCAAAGCAGCAAGGTCTGCATCTGAAATGCTAGACATATCTTTTTCAATTGCAATTGTTCTTTGTGCAATTAATTCCTTTTGTCTATCTAAAGAATTAGTTCTGGCACCAATTATTGCTTTTTGGTTTGCTATATGATCTTGTACACTAATAATATCATCTAATCTATTTTGAATTGTCTGATTTTTATCATAAAGAACTTGTGGAACTCCCAATGAGTTTCCTGCTCCGTCTATAGCATCAAAGGTTAAAAAAGATTTAGGTTCTTTTTCTGATTTTTCAATTCCTTCTACTTGCAAATCCTTAATAGTTATTGGCCCATTTTTTGAGTCTTCTAAAGTAATTATATTTCCTGATAAGCTTGCACTTATATTAAGCCCAGAACTATTAATAGCAGTAACTACTCCTGAAAGATCTGTTCCTGGCAAATCTACAGAAATATTTGCAGTATTTTCATTATCAGCTAGAGTAAAACTAAAATTCCCGGGATTTCCGTTTTCAATTTTAAGCGTTGCTTTTCCAACAGCTTTAGCTTCAACAACACTACCAGCTGCTGTTCTAATTGAATTGATAATATCTTCTAAAACGTTAAACATTGGTGCTACTGAGTTATTTGACTTTACTGCCATAAAAACACTACCACCATCTAAAGTAGTACCTACATTCCTAGTTTCTGAGACAGCAACTGAATTAGTACCCCTATCTCCTTTATATTCTATAACACCTTTACTGTTTTTTTCAAAAGGTTGTGTGCCTGTATGATATCCACCAAAAATATATGCACCTGAGCTGTCAGTAGAGTTTGCTGTACTTAACATTTCCTCTTTCATTTCTATTAACTCTAGGGCAAGTGCTTCTCTATCTTGTGCTCCAAAAGTATCATTAGCTGCTTGAATTGCTAATTCTTTTGCTCTTACCATTAAATTTGTTATAGACTGTAAGGCATTATCAGCAATAGTAAGTCTATTTATAGCATTGTCAGCATTTCTAGAATATTGATTAAACCTTTCCTTGACTTGTTGTAATCCTGAAAGCTTAACTGCACCTATTGGATCATCTGATGCTTGTATAATATTCTTTCCAGACGAAATCTTATTCTGTAATGATTGAATATCCTCATTAAGTTTGCTAAAGCTTTCTACTTGCTGTTTATTGAATAAACTCGTACTAATTTTCATTTATTAAATCCTATCTATTAGTGCGTCAAATAACTCTCTAGCTGTTTGCAAAACACGTGCCGATGCTTGGTATGCTTGTTGATACTCAATTAATTGAGCTGCTTCCTCATCCATGTTAACTCCACTAAGTTCAGAAGCTGAACCAGCTGCTGCGTCTCTTATCATTTCTGCAGAACTTAAATTTAGATTGGTACTTTGAACAGAAGACCCTACTGATGCAACTAAGTCAGAAAAAAGGTTTTGGAAATTTCCTTTTCCCTCAACTGCATATTTATCCTCCTGAAGGTCTATCATTGCTAAAATATTTCTACCATCTCCAACACCACCAAGATTATCTGTTATAAAAAAACTATCCGATACTTTCGGAGTTCCATTTATCTTCAGATTATATCCTGCAATTTTAAATCTACCTGTATCAGATAAAGTTCTTTCAGCAATAGTATGTCCCGTATCTTTATCTTTAATGTGAATTAATTTATCGTTAATAGAGTCTACGGTAAAAGTAAGATTTTCTTTTACCTTTTCACTAGGAATTTCTTGTGTACTAAATGATGCAGAAACTCTTCTTGCTGTTCCAGCACCTTTTATTACAACTATTAATTCCTCAGGTGGAAGATTAGAAAGGTTAATAGAGTTACCTACCCTACTTTTAGTAACATTAGAATCAAATCCTATCTCTACTGGCTTTCCGTTATTACTACTAATTTTAATTTTATCATTTACTAATCCTATTGTATAAGGATGTACTTTAATTCCAAATTTTTCATTATTAGTTGAATCTTCAACAAAAGATATTTCATGTAATGGTGCAGAGTCTAATTTTCTTGTTATAGATATATTTTTGTCACTTGAGTTCCATTCAAAATTTACATCTTTTAAAAATATTTCTCTTTTAAGTCCAGATCCTGTTGGATCAAATAAATCAAAAGAAAAATCGTTTTCTGCTGCTCCATTAGCGGCCGTTAACTTTAAATTAGTTTCTATGGCAGAGTCAACTGAGGTCACAAGTACATTTTGAGAACTTGTAGAAGTAGAAATAATTTTATAGGCACTGCCAGTCCATTTAACTTCTACTCCTGATATTCCAGAAGCACCATTAATTGCTGTTTGTAATGCACTTGCAATATCTACATTTGATGAATAGGTTGCGTTAGGAAGTGTTAAACTTCCTGATGCCGTACCATCTATAGTTACTTGAAATGTATTTCCACTATTGGGTATAGTTAAGGTAGATGCAGAAGAAACAACTGTTGCCAAACCACCTAGCCAAGCTGCATCTGTGTATTTAACTCTATATTTACTTGAGTCAGATTGCACTCCCCCGTTAGCAGAAGTAAACTTTGTATGGCTTTCTAAAGCTGTGCTTACTGATGTTACCTCCACTGAAGCGGAGGAAGTAGAATTATGAGAGACAATCTGGTATCCACCACTTGTTCCCTGATATAAAACACTTACTGATTTGCCTGCTGCTAAAAGAGTACTATCGTTATTTATTGCTTCTTCTAATTCTGCAGCAAAGTTCACATTAGTACTGTAAGTTGCATTTGGAACAGTAATTGTTCCTGAAGCTACGTCATCAACTTTAAGTGCAATTGTGTTTGTTCCTGATAATGTAATAGAGGCAGAACTCAAGTTTGAGACAGTTCCACTTATCCAAGAACCAGTTTTTACATTAATATCAAAATATGATCTATTTGTTGGATTATCAGTTGCTGCTTTACCTTCAATATTAGCTATGGCGTCATCTAAACCCAAACTTGTTTTTGATGTTGTGTTTTGAGAGTTATTAGGAAAAGTTATTTGACTTGCAGATACTGATCCTGAACCTACTATACCTAATTGATATCCATTTATAGAAACTTTTGCACCATTACTATGACTAAGTTTTAAATTAGCTTCTATTGTGCTGTCAATTGCAGTTACTTTAACACTTGCTACTGTAGTATCTGTTATACTATAGGTTTGTCTTCCAGTATTTGATACAATTTCATATTTTGTACCTGTCCATTTTACACTTACTGATTTTCCAGCATTGCTTAGGTTTGAGTCAGCGTTTATTGCAGTTTGTAAGGCAGATGCTATAGCTGAATTCGAAGAATAGGTTGCAGCAGGCAAAGTAACTGTTCCAGAAAGAGTACCATCTACTGAAACTTGAAGAGTATTTCCACTTGATACTGTAAATGAGTTCTCTGAAGTAATTTCAGTCGCATTACCTCCTGTCCATCCTGATACTGGAGTAAAAAAAGCTTGAATTCTATCCTCTTCTCCTCCACTCACAGTTACTTCATTTTCCTTTGTTTCTAAAGTGTATGTTTGACCTTCAAATTGCATACTTAACTTTGTTCCTGAAATAGGTAATGTATTGATAACACTTCCAACAACTCTTATATCAGGAGACTCATCTCTAACATCTGCTAAATGAGCCTTTAATACTTCTTTATTATTTATAGTTTCTAAATTATCAAGATTAACTTGAGACATAAAAATAGAACTACCATCTACTGCTGGTAGCTTAAAATGAACAACTCCCATTCCTTTAGATGCAAACGTTCCATCATTAGAAGAAGTAGATTTATCAGCTATTCCATAATTTATACTGTCTATGGTTAGACTTTCTCCTGTATCAGACCATTCAAATTTTCCTAAACCATTATCAAAACCAATATAAGCAGCATCACCAGTAAGCGAAGAGCTACCGTCAGTGCTTGTTAGCGCAAAGTCAACAGAAGATGATAATTTTATGGCTCCCGTGAATACTGCTGAATTACTTCCTGAAGATGAGCTTAAACTTATTGAAGATGAGGTATTTCTGTAATATTGATCAAGCACTGTTGCAGTTGTGCTATTAGGAGCACTAAAGTTAGTAATTTTGATATCTTCCGCTTCACTATTTTCTAAAATTATTCTTTTTTTGTCAGAAGTTAAAATTGCTTTAACCCCAGTTATTTCGGAAACTTTATTTAATTCTTTAGATAAATTACTTAAGTCATCTGGAAGAATGCTTGCAGAAACAGAAACTGCGTCTCTTAGACCGGCAGCAATTGACATAGAAACTGTACCACTAATTGTTACATCAATGGGATCTAGTGATACTCTAGTTACTGCCTCTGCAGTAATTCCAGTTTTAGAAGCTTTTTCTTTGAATTCTTTCAAAGTAAATTGTGATGAAGAACTGACTGGTATTGCTAAAGTTTTATCAATTACACTATCGTTAAATGTATCAACGCTTAATGTTTGGGATGAAACTGGATTTGAAGTTCTTGAGGCCGAATGACCTGTAATAAGTGTAAAGTCAGATAAAGGATTTGCTGTTTCTACTTCAATATTTCTATAGTCCTTGTTTATATATTCGGCATTATAGACAGCATCTAAAAAAAATCCATTATCCTCATTTATTAAGGCTGTATAATCTTGTACCTTTAAAGGAGTTCCGGCAATATGCATGCCCTCTCTAGTAAAAATATTTATATTTGTTGCTTCTTTTTGACTAGCTGTAGGATTAGATACTATTGCATTAAGGGTTCCAGAAGATCTTGTTGAAATATTAGCAGAAGTAAAATCTTGATCATTGCTAGCAATAGTTAAAGCTCCATTTGCACCAGAAGCAACTAAACCATAACTTGAAAAGGAGAAACTTGATCCTCCAGGAGAGACTCCTGAATTTAAAATATCTGCTAAATCCCTAACATTTGTTACTGGATGTCCTTTATCACTACTGCTAAATGTTATGGATACATTATTACCATTATTTAAGGTTAGTGAAAATGAATTAATAGTTTTAGCCTGATCATCTGTAATTACAAACTGTGCTTGAGGTTGTAATCCAAATGATCTCAAAGATATTTCATTTATATTTCTGCCTATAGACGCAACTACACCATCTTTTAAAAAACTGGTAGCTAGCAAAGAATTATCGCTATTACTAAAGACATCCTCCACTTTTGTTATACCACTTGCTGGAACCTTATAACTGCCGTCTATACTTAGTTCACCTGTACCTAAATTATCAGTGCTGCTTTCGGCTAATTTAAATGCAGATGCGGCAAACTCATTTCCACTTTTCAAGTTGAATCTTAAAGAACTAGAGAGATTATCGGTTGCATTAATAGTGAACCTATCACCTTTTACAGGTATTCCTGACAAGGTAATTGTTACTCCATTAAAATCAATAGACTCTCCTTTATAAGAATTATTTTTATTATCTGTCCATTTTGAACCATCAAATTTAAATTCTATATTTTCTTTAAAATTAACGACTGAGTTTATTTGGTCCAATGAAACTTGAAGTGCTGACTCAGATATTAAATTTTTTTCTATCTGAGGCAACCCGAGCATAAACATATCTTTACCTAATTTACCTGTAAGGTCTTTGCCGTTTTTTTGTATTTCATTAAAATCTTTTGCAACACGAAAAGCTATATCATCTATTGAGGATCTTACTTCCTGAACATATGCGTAAAAATTTACTAATCCTGCAAGTTTACCTCCCGTTATTTGAGTGGTAGTTTTTTCTGTAGTACCATCTACCATAAATATGCTTATATTATTTACGGTAGTCTCAAATGCATATCTAAAATCAGCATTTTCCGTTACTTTTGCTCTTAATTTAAAATTATCATTGGGAGACACTAACACTGGACCTTGACCTGAATTTCCAAGCCTGATAGTAACATCACCTCTATTACCATAAGCTGTTGTAAATTCAATTTCCTTTGATAATTGTTCTAATAGTAAGTCTCTAGTATCTAATAAATCGTTTGCTTTAGTGGTTGCCCCTGCACTTTTTAACTTAGCGTTAACATTTGCTAGTTCTGTTGATAATATGTTTACTTTGTCCAATACTAATTTAGTCTGCGTAAAAGCTCCATTTTGTGTTTGAGATAATCTTGCTGAGTTATCATTGAAAGCATTAGCTAGATCCTTGCCCGCTTCCATTGCAATCGTTCGAGGCGCACTATCTTCAGGAGCAGCAGCTATTTCTTGTAGTGAACTAAAAAACTTCCCTATGAAGGTACTTAAGTCACTACCTTCAGGTAATAAATCATTTTCTAAAATATTTATTTCTTTTGAAAACTGATTAATTTGTTCATAAGAAGAATGTGAAGACCTTAATCTTTCAGTGATATATTCATTAAAAGATCTTCTAATTTCTTCAACTCTTACTCCTAACCCAGATTGATCTGATACATCAGTTACTCCACCTTGTACTCCTCCAATCTCTTCTAATGCTACATCTCTTTTAGAATAACCCTCTGTATTTACATTGGCAATATTTTGACCTGTTACTGCTAATGCCTGTCTATAGGCTTGAATTCCACTTTTTGCTATTTCAAATAAACTTCCCATTTCTTAATCTATACTAATTTTTTTAGAAGCATTAGAAGATACATTCTTACTTCTAGAAAATTGATTAACTAAAGCCTCTGCTATACCAAAGCTCTGGCTTTTAGCTATTAATTTTGCACGTTCTTGATTTAATAAAGACATATATGTTTCTTGTTCATCATTAGAAAGGATAGATTTTGCTAATTTTGCAGCATTGGCTCTTTTAAGCATTTCATTTAAGAATAAAGACTCAAATTCCTCAGCGACTTCTTTTAATTCTTTATCAGCTGATGTTTTAACTTTTTCATTTAACAACAAGTTTAAGTCAAATTTTTTTGTTAAGTTTGCAATTCCATCCACTTTTTTATCCTAAATAATTATAAGTTCAGCTCGCAATGAACCTGCCTCTCTTAATGCTTCGAGAATTGCAACTAAATCTGCAGCACTTGCCCCAACATTGTTTATTGCATCTACTATTTCCGAAAGAGAAGTTCCTGTATCAAATACGAATGCTCTTGCATTCTCCTCTTCTACTCCGATTTGGGTATCTTGTGCTGTAGTAGCAGCTGTTCCAGCTACAGTAGAGTTTGCATTTTGCATAGCTCCTTGTGCCTCACTTACTACTGCTGTGTCTTCTTGAATGCTAACTGTTAGTTTTCCGTGAGTTACTGCAGTAGGAGTAACTTTAACGTCACCCCCTATAACAATTGTTCCTGTTCTTGCATTTACGACTACCCTTGCTTTAGGTCTAGCTGGTTCTACTTCTATATTTTCTAGCAAACTAACAAAAGATACTTTTTGTGCTGGATCCTCTGGAGCCCTAACTTTAATTGAGGTTGCGTCTAATGGAACAGCTACTTCTGGGCCAAAAATTTCATTAATTTTTTCAGAAACAATATTAGCAGTACTAAAGTCTCCTTGGTGTAAGTTTAATACTAAATTGTTTGACCTTATAAATGGAGATTCTACCATTTTTTCAACTGTTGCTCCTTTAGGAATTCTACCAACTGTTGGTATATTTACAGAAACACTTGAACCATCAGCTCCTTCTACCCCTAAGCCTCCAACAGCAAGATTTCCTTGAGCTATAGCATAGAGTTCTCCATCTGCTCCTTTTAAAGGAGTCATTAGCAATGTGCCTCCTCTTAAAGATTTTGCTTTTCCAATTGCAGAAACGGTTACGTCTAATGTTTGTCCTGGCTTTGAAAAAGCAGGTAAATCTGCAGTTACCATAACTGCAGCAGCGTTTTTAGCTGTCAAATCTGATGTACTGACTACAATATCAAATTGAGAAATTAATGATTGAATACTTTGAAGCGTTAAGTTTGTGGTGCTATCTCCTGTACCGTTTAATCCTATTACTATTCCATATCCCAATAGCTGGTTAGTCCTAATACCCGCAATTGAAACTAAATCTTTTAATCTGTCAGCAAAGGCAGAATGTAAAAATAAGTTAAATAATAAAAATATTAAAATAGTTAATTTTTTCAAAATATTCTCTCTAAAATGGTGTTATCTCTCTAAAAATTTTGCTTAGCCATCCAGGCTTTGTTGAAGTTGCATAAACTCCAGCATTAGTATATGTAATTTTTGCATCTGCAATACTTGAAGATGATATTGTATTACTAGCAGATATATCTTCTGGCCTAATAATTCCACTTAATCTTAAGTATTCACTTCCGTCATTAAGAATTAATTTTTTTTGTCCTTTAATTTCTAAATTTCCATTCGGATATACCCTAATTACTGTTACTGTCATACTACCTGTTAAAGTATTAGTTTGAGCAGCTGTTCCAGCACCTGAAAATGATTGATTAGCTCCTGCAGTAAAATCAGAACTTTCCACACCTCCGTTGCCTACACCTAATTTATTATCTAATTGATTGGCTACAGATTTTGTACCTGCACCATTAGAAAATAATGGTGGTAGAGTAACACCAAAAGTATCAGCCTTTGTAGTAGTATTAGTAGTTGACTTACTAGCACTTAAAGACTCATTTAAAGTTACTGTAAGTATATCACCTACATTATTTGCTCTTCTGTCACTAGCAAAAAATCCTGAACTTTTTTCATCATAAATGGATCCATCTATAGTGTCATCTTTTTCATCAAAAGAAATTTCTTGATGAATAGGAATAAATTCTTCTGCCTTTTTATTTTCCATATATGTAGAACATCCAAACAACATAAAACAAATAGGTATTATTTTAAAATATAACTTCATACATATTGCCTATAAATTATTTGAAATAAATCTTAACATTTCATCAACAGAAGAGATTGCTTTTGAATTTACTTCGTAAGCTCTTTGAGTTTCAATCATATCTACTAATTCCTTAACTACGCTTACGTTTGAACTTTCCAATGCTCCCTGTACTACTTTACCAAAGCTTCCTTCTAAAGGATTTGCAACTATTGCCTCACCACTAGCTGGTGTTTCTACAAAGAAACTTTCTCCAATTGGTTGTAAACCATTTCTGTTTTGAAATTCTGCTAGTTCAATTTGTCCTACTTCTTCCTGTTCTACAGCACCGGGAAGTTGAACTGCAACTACTCCATCTGAAGATACATTTATTTCCTGAGCATCTTCAGGAATTACTATTTCTGGTTGAATTACAAAACCACTTGAAGTTGTAAGTGCTCCCTCATTATTTCTAGAAAAGGTTCCATTTCTTGTAAATCCAATCCTTCCATCCGGTAATAAAACTTGAAAAAAACCACTTCCATCAATAGCTAAGTCTAAAGCGTTATCGGTAGACACTATACTGCCTTGGCTAAATAATTTATCTGCATTTACTATTCTAACTCCAGTACCCACTGAAAAAGCAGACGTCAAGTTAGTATCTGCAGATGTTTGCTCACCACTGCTTCTTAATACTTGATATAAAAGAGTTTCAAAGTTAACTCTTTCTCTTTTAAATCCAGTTGTATTAACATTAGCTAAATTATTTGCGATAACTTGCATTCTTCGTTGCTGAGCATTTAACCCAGTTTTTGCAACATGCATTGAATTTGTACCCATAAGGTTTACCTCCTAGAATATTTAAATAATATTCTGCAAGGAGTATGCCAACGAATTATAATTAATTTTTAAAGAAGTTTTTTTTAAAAGAATATTTTATTCTGGAACTCTCATCAAACTTGACCCACCCTCGTCCATTTGCTTTGCAAGATCTATAAATTTAACATGCGTTTCATAGTTTCTTTGATGTTCTAAAGTCATAATTAATTCTTCTACAGGGTTTACATTAGACTTTTCTAAATAATTATTTACCATAAAAACTCCTCCTGTTGCTTCTATAGCTGGAGTATTTTCTTGTCCTTGATCATCTAATGCGGCTTTAGGTCTGATAAAACCATCAGGGCCTTTTTCTAACTCTAGTTCTTCACCTTTATTAGTTCCTAATGTAGCCACCAACTGTAATGGGGCATCCAGAGGTGCCTCCAATGCATTAATTCTAATTTCACCTTCGCTTGATATCTCAAGTTTTCTGAAAGCTGGTAAAACTATTGGTTGTAAATCATTTCCTAAAACTAAGCTACCATCTCCATCCTTTAACTGTCCTTCTTGATCAAGAGAAAAGTCACCTCTCCTTGATAGCGCTATTTCTCCTACTTTAGGTTGAACTACAAAAAAACCATTTCCGTTTATTGCAACATCTAACGGGTTTTCTGTAGATTCTAGTTCACCTTGCTGATTGGAGAATGCTCCTATTTGCCTAGTCGCAAAAACCCTAGCATTTAATTGATCCTCTCCATTTAAGTAAACTGTTCCAAATTCAGAATTAGCATCTTTCCTATAACCGACTACTGAAGCATTTGAAATATTTTGAGAAGTAATTTGCTGGTTTTGTAAAATCATCTTTAAGCTATTTAAAGCTGTATGTATCATTCTATCCATAAATTACTCCTTTCCTTTTATAACCTATACTAACTTCTAATGTTAATTATGGCCTGTGTAATTGTTGAGTTGGTTTCAATGGACTTAGCATTTGCTTGGAAGTTTCTTTGTGCTGTAATCAAACTTACTAACTCTTCAGTAATATCAACATTTGATCTCTCTAGAGAACCAGATAAGATAGTACCAAAACCGTCTGCTCCTGCCTCACCCACAATTGCAGTTCCTGAAACTGAAGTTTCAACATAAGTTGCATTACCAATTTGTTTTAATCCATTTTGGTTGTTAAAGTTTGAAATCACTAGTCTTCCTAAAGCAACGTTATCACCATTTGTATAGTTTGCTCTAACTAAACCAGAAGCATCAATATCTAAACCATCTAAACGTCCAACTGTCTGTCCATCTTGAGAAACGGAGGTAACTGAAAAAGGCGATGCAAGCTGAGTAGAATCTGCAAAGCTTAAATCAAGATCAATAGACAAAGCATCCTTTCCTGTTTCTATATCAGCAGGAAAATCTCCTTTATATTCAACTCTTTGAGTAGGACTTACAAGAGCCCCCTTGGTGTCAAATGTTAATTCTCCAGGCTTCAAAAATACCCTAGTGTAAGCTTTTACAGTAGCGTCATTAGGATCAAACATATCTTCAGGAGCCACTGTTACAATTTCAGTGTCAGAATTGACGTAAGCATTTTTTCCATCAATTGTTGCCGCAGATGATGGTAAATCAAATATTACAGGAGTTGAACCAGATGCTACGTCTAAATCATCTAAGCCTAGTCTTGCTGCACCAGAAACGAACATTTGACTTTTTGGTCCTGTAGTGCCGGTTGTAAATGTTAATCTATTATTTGCTAAATCATAAGCTACTTTTACACCATTCACAGTTTTACCAGTGGTGCTTTCCATTTGATTAATTCTTAATTGTAGTGCTGCAGCAAGTGTCGAGCCTGTGTATGTACCTTCAGGAACTCTTACTGGAGAACTTACTCCGTCAACATTCATCAAAAACACATTTTCTTGAGTCGTAGCAGAAAGAAAAAACTCTTTTGATAAATCTTCATTTGAAGTTTTACCACTTAACACGGCTGGTTGAGATGCTAAGCCTCTTGCGGTACCTGATGCTGTAGTATTTACAGCTGTTGTTGAACCTAAACCAAAAAGTGCATTAGTGCCACCAAAGCCGCCTTCATTTGCAGTAGCTACGCCACTAGTTATAGCGAGTCTTCCTATTTCAATATTTGATGCTGTAGTAGTTTCAGTCACTCCAACTGCACCATCAGCTAATATTTTCTCTCCTGTTGTTGCACTATTAATAGTAAATCTATTTAAATTTGAATTATATGAAACTGTTACTCCATAAGCCTGGTTAGTAGAAATATTGGTTCCTTTAAAAATGACTGCTTCAGAGCTAAGTTTTTCTCCTCCCCCTACTAATGAAGTTGGAGCATTTGCAGATGATTTAAGACCAATACTGTTAGTTGTAGTGGAGGGACCAAATACTGAAAAAGAGAAAAATTTACTTGATTGACTTGGTCCAATTATTGACCCATCTCCTTCAAATGTAAATTTTTGATTTTCAACATCATAAGCAATTTTAAGTGGTGGTTTTTTTTCATTTACCCAATCTGTTGTTGTTGTTGCTGTAGAGTAACTTTGTGCACCAATATTATGTTCACTGTATGCTGCTGTAGTAGAATTTCCTGCTAACCCAAGTTTGTATAGGTTTCCTTCTCCAGTTGTAGCATTACCCTTTAGTGTAGTTTGGAAATTTGAAAAAATAGAAAATCCTGTCGTATCTGCTCCTGAGTCTAAAGCTTTTCCTCCAGCTAAAGTACTTAATTTTAGATGAGCATCTAATTCATCGGTTACTACCACTTCACTTATTGCTGAAGAAGCGTGCGTAATTGCATAGTTCTCACCTGTCCATACTACTGTTACATTTGAAAAGTTTGAGTCTGCGTTTATTTGAGTTGTCAAATGAGAAGCCAAAGTAGCATTAGTATAACTTCCAGCAGTTACAGATATAGTAGCATTAGGTGCAGTACCTCCAACTTTTAAAGATATTGTCTGAGATGCAGGAACTGTAAATGTTTGGCCATAGTCAGAAGCAGTACTGCTAGAAATAGCACTCGTTTCAGATCCTACCCATCCTTTACCTCCTAAATTAAGAGAACTAAGATTGGCGCCAGGAGATGTAATAACTACTGAACCACTAGATGTACCTAAATTAGACATAAATTTATAATTTGTTCCTGTCCATTCAACTGTAACCTTATCACTTCCTAAAGCTGTATTAATATCTGATTCTATATCAGCAGCAATTCCAGCATTATCTAACCCAGATGCTATTGCCAATGTAACAGTTGAAGCACCAGCACCATCAACATTTATACTTATTGTATTAGCTGATGAAATTGCGGATGATGAAGTAACTACTGCAGCTGGACCTCCATTAAATCCTCTGCTCTCTAATGCAACATCAGTATTTTTGTAAGAGTGTTTAAAGGTCTCTCTTAATACTACTTTACTGCTGCTAAAGTTAGTTGTAGAACCATCAAAAACGTTCGTGCCTCCTTCAAAAAAAGCTTCAACATCGGTTGCCTCTGTATGAAAAATTTGAACGTCTGTATCTGTAATATTAACGGTATCAGTATCTGTAGTTGATAGTAGTAAATATTTTTGTCCATTACTTTCTGCCTTAACACTTGAAACTGTAAATTCTCTTCCGTCCAATTTAGATTCTCCAAATGAAGTGTTGTTAGTTCCAGAGGTATCAGTAAATCTACCTACTATCATAACTTTTGATGGCCATGTGGTATTGTCATTAACATTTAAAGAAGTTGCATCACTTGAATTCAAATAAACTTTAAGGCCTGAAGAGTCATTTACAACTGTATTACCAGAAGAGTTTTTCGCAGTTCCTAGTTTATTATTAAATACTTTTAATGATGGTGAGCTATTGTAATAAGAATATGCTAAGTATTTTTTATTTAAATCATTAGCAGTATCAACAGTTGTCGGGTCAGAGGCATTTTTGTAATAATCAAAAGAAAATACTTCTGAGTTTGTATGAATTGAAGACATAGCTGATCCAACTGTTCTTGCGAATAATTTAGTATTAACACCTAAAGTAGAAGCCGCAACTGTAGCCTCATCAGCGCTTACAGCTTTTCTATTAAGTGCATCATTAATTCTTAATTGAGCATGTGCTAAGAATTCATCTCTGCTCATGTTAGGTGTAGCCTCATTTGCAATTCCTGATGTAAACAAACTACTAGTTACAAAAGTATCAGTTAATAAATTTACAGAAATTGGATCCAACGCTACAACCTCATCATCTGCATTTATCTGATTAAACTTTATCGAAAATGTTCCATCCTTTGTAGGGTCAAGTGAGATTTTTTTATCATCACCTAGAGCATTATTAATTGCTCTTTGTACTTCTGAAGCTAATGTTTCTGCAGTGTACGTACCTGGTCTAATGTCTACACTAGTAAAGGCTTTATCTCCTCCTTCATCATCTACCCTTACTGTTAAAAAGTCTTTTCCCCAAAATGTTTTTGTATTTTGACTATTTGACTCATAAGTTGAATTATATTGAAGAGGATCAGTTACAATATTAATGGT
>MDTC01110394.1_pt1 | contig 20772 bp, 15 predicted proteins | sample 811181 | NCBI WGS metagenome assembly MDTC01 (sample SAMN05326644, study PRJNA326480) | marine metagenome | isolation source: seawater | place: Pacific Ocean: North | collected 2011 | reverse complement strand
TGATCGACACCGTCGGGATCAGCGAGCAGGTCCGGCCCCTCCAGAGCGGGGGAGCAGGCGAGTGCTGCGAGGCCGAGCCAGCCGATCAGGCCGAAGCGTGGGGCGCGCATGGAAGTCTCCTCGAGGGCGTGACAGCCGGCAGCAAGGTAGCTTCACCTTGGCCGACCCTTCAAGAAATCTCCGTACAGACGAAAGGGTCCGCTGTTCACCCTCAGCGCTTCGGAGTTCCTTCCGGGGTGATGGGAACCCAGTAGGCGTCGCCGTCGACGGCGATGGGATCGCGGGTCAGGGTCACGCGGGCGCCCTTGGGCAGCACACACATGACCCGGGTGCGGGCGGACCAGCCGTTGTCCCGGCGGGGATAGTCGCGGCGGACGTTGAGCCCGCGGGGAATGACCCAGGTGGAACCCGCCTTCCCGGGGGATCGCTCGCCGGCGTAGGCGTAGCCGACGACGACGCCCGTGACGCCGGCGCAGTAGACGCCGTCGTTGAGGATGGAGGCGGTGGACGGGGTCGGGGTCGGGTCGATCTCGGGCTCGGGCTCGGGCTCGCCGTCGTTCTCGATCTCGGGCTCGCCATCGGGCTCGGGCTCGGGCTCGGACTCGGGCTCGGGCTCGATCTCGGGCTCGATCTCGGGCTCGATCTCGGCGGTGGGGTCGGGCTGGACGGCGGCTGTGGCGGTGACGGCGGCGGTGGTGGAGAGGCCGGTGAGGTCGCCGAGCAGGGCGGCGAGGCCGAGGGCGAGGACGACGCCGCCGGCGACGAGGGCGCCGCGGAGCCAGGCCGCGGGGTTGTCGGCGGCAGGGATGCGCAGGTGACCGGACTCGGCGCCCGCGAGGAGCTGGGCGAGGAGCGGATCCGAGGGGATCGCCTTGCTGGCGGCGCGGAGCAGCGGGACGATGAGCTCGCGCTGCTCGGCCTCGACGACCAGGGTGGTCCACGCCGCGTCGACGCCACCAGTCAGCTGGGCGTCCCCCAGGCCCGCCGCCCGGGCCACGTCCGCCCGGGCGCCCCAGGAGGGAAAGCGAGAAGCGAGGTGTGCGACCAGGTCGCGGCGTTCCGCATCGGTGAGTGACATGGCCCCCAGACTAGCGCATCGTGACCCGCCGGGGTTTGCTCTGCAGGCTAGGTGCACACGTTGATCCGAGAGGAGGTTCATGAACCGCACGCTGCTCGTCCTCGCCGCCGCTGCCCTGGCCGGATGCGGCGGGTCCAAGCGCTCCGCTCCTGCCGGGATCTCGGACCTCATCGCCTCGCTGCAGCCGGAGAGTCAGACCTACGAAGGGCCTGACCACGTCAAGATCGACCTGTTGCGCACCACCGAGGGCGGCCCCCGCATCTACGTGCAGGCCCTGCTCCCCGACGGCCGACCGGGCCTGTTCATGATCGACACCGGCGCCGACGTCAACGTGATGAACGAGGACACCGCAGCGCGCCTCGGCCTCGAGGTCGAGGAGGGCGTCTACCGCCTGTCCGGCCTGTCCGGCTCCACCCGCGCGGGCCAGGTCACCGTGCCCGACGTGCACCTGGGTGAGGCCCACCTCACCGACGTGGAGTTCGCGGTGGGCGTGCGCGGCGTGTCCACACGGGCCCGGAGCATGCCGCTCGACGGGATCCTGGGCATGGACGTGTGGCACCGCTTCATCATGGAGCTCGACTACCCGGCGGACGTGCTGGTCCTGCACCGCCCGGGCACGAAGAAGCTGCCGAAGACGGCCGCCCCCCTGTACTTCGACGGGCACGCCATCGAGGCGGTCATCGAGGTCGAGACCGGCGGCGACGTCCCGGTCACCGACACCATCAGCCTGCAGGTCGACACCGGCGCCAGCGCCCTGCTGCTGGCCGGCAACTCGGGCATGCCCTTCGCCGCCGCCGCCACCGACGGGGTGGAGCCGGTCTACGGGGTCGGCGCGTCCGAGTACATGCCGCCCAGCCAGTTCCTGGAGCAGACCCGCCGGGTCCCCGTCGTGGCCTACACCCTCGGCGGCCGGCGCAACGAGCAGGAGCTCAACGCCCAGTGGCTCTACTGGGAGCCCAGCCAGCGCCGCCACGTGCAGACCCCCGGGCTCATCGGCCACGACCTGCTCGCCGGCAACCGGGTCTTCATCGACGCCCAGGGCGGCCAGATCGCGCTGACCCGCTCCCACCGCCGCCACACCCTCAACAACGGCCACGCGGTGCTGCTCGCCCAGGACATCGAGCGCTACGGCGCCGACGCCCCCGAGCGCGACCTGTTCCGCGCCCGCATGAACGAGGCGCTGGGGGAGTGGGACGAGACCGTGCGCCTGCTCTCCCGCTACGTCGAGCACCACCCGGACGACGTCGAAGGCCGAGTGATGCTCGCCCGAGCACGCAGGATCGACGCCGATCTTCCGGGAGCGTGGACCGTGCTGCAGGGCCTCGGCCCCGGGCAGCTGGTCGACCAGAGCGAGATCGTCGCCTCGGTGAACGGGCTCGCTCTGGAGGGTCGGACCGACGAGGCGCTGGCCCTGGGCCGCCGCTCGGTCGCCGAGCGTGGGGAGGAGGCGGAGGCCCGGGTCGCCCTCGCCGACGCCTACCTGGCGGACGGGCAGACGGCGTCCGCCCGCGAGCAGCTCCTGGAAGCGGCGCGCCTGACCCAGAACCCGGACGCCTTCCTGCTCCGCCGGGCCCGGGTCGCCATGGCCGAGGGGGATCGCTTCGGGGCGCTGGCCCTGGTCCGCCGGCAGGTGCAGCTCTACCCGACGGAGGGCAAGTTCCTCTGGTACTACGCCATGCTGGTCGAGACGCCCCAGGAGGAGGCGACCCTGCGCCGGGACCTGGAGCAGGCGGTCGGACGGCTGCACAAGGAGCTGCGCCCGCTGGACTTCATGGTCGCCGCCTACCACGCCATCGGCGACGACAAGCTGGCCAGCGCGTACATGCAGGAGGGCATCGCCCGGGACTGCGAGGCCATGGACCGCTTCCCCGCCGCCCGTGACAACTGCACCGCCTGGTACCGCGGCCTCGCCGGCGATCGCCTGGACGCGGCCCTGGCCCTGGTGGACGGCGCCCTCGCCGAGACTGGCCCCAGGCCCGACTACCTGGACACAAAGGCGGTGGTGCACCTGGCCCGCGGCGAGCTGGACCTGGCGTTCGACGCCGCGATCCACGCAGCACGCCTGTCGCCCGACGACGTGTACATGCTGTGGCAGGCCGAGCGAATCAAGGCGATGAAGCGTCAGTCTGGCGTGAGCATGGCCGATTGAAGGACTGGCCGGAGTCGCGTCGCTGCGAGCGGGGGAGTGGCGGGGCGGTCTCTGGTCGCTGGTCTCTGGGGCCCTCCGCGAACGGGAGCGCCTGGGCGGGGTTTCGTCGTGGCCCGCGCAGGGACGGAGGGGGGTGCTCTGCGCGCGTCGAACCGCACCGTCACCACGAAGGCACGGAGGCACCGAGGGCCACGGAGAAGGAAAGCCAACAGGCGGATCGACCTCTGCTTCCGTTCGGGTTTGGATACCCTCCAACGCCACTTCCAGGCGAGCAGTCCTCCTCTCGGTTGGAGCGCCACCCGGGCTCACGGACCCCTCTGCACAACAGCTGCCGTCGCGCTACTACCCTGGAGGAACCTCCGGTCTTGAGAATCCGGCTCGCGAGGGTTCCTCCGTGGCCCTCCGCGCCTCCGTGCCTTCGTGGTGAGGGCAGTCCCCGACGCGCGTCCCGCCGAGCTCCACCCTGGCCCGAAGAGTCGATGAGCGCCGCGGAGAAGGCCTCGAAGCGCGAGGCGCAGGCCGACACGGGCGGTTCGGTCCACAGACGCTACGCCTTGTCCATGGCCCGACTGGACGACGCACTCACCGCCTACCGCGCTGGCGATCTCGACCGCGCGATGTCCGTGCTGGACGAGGTCCTCGACGCCGATCCGCGCAACGCGGACGCGCTGATGCTCGCCGGGCTGGTCGCGAATCGCCGCGGGGATCTGGTCGTCGCCCTGCGCCTCTTCGACCGGGCCGTGCGCGCCGATCCCGAGCACGACGCCGCCTGGACCAACCGCGCCCACCCCCTCGCCGCGCTGGGCCGCCTGGACGAGGCCGAGCAGAGCGTGCGCGAGGCCCTGGCCCTGCGGATCACCCCCCAGGCCGCCTCCCTGCTGCTGCGGATCCTGCTCGCCGCCGGCAAGTCCGACCTCGCCGCCCGCGACGGGGCGAAGCTGCTGGGCGAGCTCCCCGAGGATGGCCTGCTGGCCGTGCTCACCGGCCAGGCGCTCCTGCACCTCGGGCGCCCCACCCGCGCCCTCCGCCCCCTCACCCTCGCCCTGCAGGCCGGCCGCGGCGAGGCGGCTCCGCTCCTGGTCCAGGCCGTCCGCGACAAGGGCGATCCCGCCGGTGCCCTCCTGCTCCTCGACAAGCTCGATCTCGACGACGCCCGGGCCCACCACCTCCGCGGGACCCTCCACCGCGCCACCGGCGATCTCTCGGCAGCGGAAGCCTGCTTTCGCCAGGCGCTCGCCCGGGATCCCGGACTCGGCGCCGCCCACCACGACCTCGCCGAGCTCCTGCGCCGCCTGGGTCGCTCCACCGAGGCGCTGTCCCACCACAGCGCCGCCCTCGACGACGAGCCCGATGATCCCGACCGCTGGATCGGCCTGATCGACACCCTGCGGATCTGCCCGGCCGTCCCCGAGACGCTGGAGCCCCGGATCGTCGCCGCCCTCGAGCGCCCCTTCCTCGACCACCAGGCGCTCGCCGCCCCCATCCGCGCCCTGCTCGCCGCGCGCCCCGCTGTGGTCCGCTTCCTCGCCGGTGACCTCGACGAAGCCGTTCTCGCCGCGCTCGACACCCCGCTCGTCACCCGGTGGTGGCAGCGCACCGTCGTGCTCGATCCGGACTTCAGGGACGCCCTCGCCCGGCTGCGCCGCGCCGGCCTGCTCGACGGCGCCCTCGACGATCGCCGCAGCCTCGCGAAGGCGCTGGCACTCCAGGCCTGGAACGCCGGCTTCTCCTGGCCGATCTCCGAAGCCGAGGCCCGGGCCCTCGACGCGCTCGACCCCGCCGAGCGTCCCCTGGTGCAGGCGCAGTACGGACCCTGGCCCGCCGACGCGCCCGCCTCCGCCCTGCCCCCGGTCCTGCGCCACCTCCACGTCGACGTACCCGCTCTCGAGGCCCACCTGCGCGCCAGCCTCCAGGTCCTCGGCGAGGCGCACGATCCCGATCCGCCCGCGCCCCCCGTGGTCACCGCCCACCGCCGCGCCCCCCTGCCCCTGCCCGCGCGCATCCACCGCGTGCTCCCCGGGGTGCCCGACCTCGCCGATCCCCACCCCTACCGCATCCTCGTCGTGGGCTGCGGCACCGGGCGCGAGGTCCTGCGGGCCACGGCCTTTGCTGACGCCCGGATCCTGGGCCTCGACCCCTCCCCCGCCGCCCTCGCCGTCGCCGCCCGCCACGCCCGCGCCTGGGGCCTGTCCTCCCAGGTCGGACTCGCCGTCGGCACCCCCGCCGATCTCGCCGAGGGCGATCGCTTCGACGTCATCCTGTGCGCCTCACCGCTGCTCGACCCCGCGACCGAGCTGCCCACCCTCGCCGATCACCTCGCCGAGGACGGGCTCATCCGGACACCGCTGAGCCAGGACGGCGAGGCCGCCCTGGGCCTCGCCGCACTGGTGGTCATCGGTCGCGAGCCGGCGTCCGGGGACGCCTGGCTGCGGACGCACTGAATCCGTTTGCCGGCCTCGAAACTCGGCCTCCCCGGGGGATTCACCCCCGGAGCCCCGTGCAGGATCAGATCTCGCAGAAGGACTCGGTGCCCGCGGCGCTGACGCACATCTGGTTGGCCATGGAGCCGTCGAGCCCGGCCTCCTTCGAGTAGGCCAGCCACTCGCGCGCGAGGTTCTTGGCCTCGTTGCGGGCTTCTTCCTTGTTCTTGGAGAGATCCTCGCTGGGCTTCTCCTTGAACTCGTTCTCCAGCCACTCCCACTTCTTGAACGCGGCGGTCGCCTTCACCCGGTAGAGCGTGCTGACGCGCTTGACGTAGGTGTCGCCGGTCCACTGCTGCTTGTTCTCGAGGGCGACGTCCGCCCACTTCATGACCTCGTCCGCGGCGGTGGGCCCCTTGTCCGGGACGCGCTTGAGCATGAAGGTGCTGAACTTGTAGCAGAGGTCCGGATCGGAGCGGTCGATGTCGTTGAGGTGCCGGCGCACGATGGTCTCCCACCGGTCGTCGTTCTTCTTGGCGTAGGCGTCCGCCATGAGCACGCGGGAGAGCTTGTCCTTGGAGGTCTGCTTCTCGGACTCGCGCAGGGTGCGGTCCAGGCAGCGGATCTCGCCGTCGGAGAGCTTGCCCATCATGGCCTTCGGCTCGAGCTTGCGCAGGTTGCTGCAGTCACCCTCCGCGACCATGAGCTCCGAGCCCATCATCTCTTCCTCGAGCTCCTCCTCCTCCTCGAGGGAGAGGTCGACGAACACCGGCGCGTCAGACGTCGTGGTCTCGGTCTCGACCGTGTTCTCCACGGGCTTCTTCTTGCAGGCCACGCCCAGGCCCAGGGACAGGGCAACGACGAGCGCAACGGGGACGAGGGAACGCATGCAGGTCCTCCAGGACGGGTGCCACCGCCGGTCGTGACTGTAGCAGAGCGTGGGGGGCGGCTCCACCACCGGCTCTGGGGGACCGCGCCCGACGCCGCCGGTTCCCGGTCCACATTCGACGCCGAAGCGCGTTGAGGACCGGCGCGGACGCACGCGCTGCGATCGTCAGGAGAAGCCGAGCAGGCGCCCGCCCTGGTAGACCAGGAACGATCCGCCCCACGCCAGCATCGTCATCCACACGAACACCAGCGCCGGCCAGCGCCAGCCTCCGGACTCGCGCTTGAGCACCGCGAGCGTGCTGGTGCACTGCATCGCCAGCGCGAAGAACACCATCAGGGACAGGCCGACCAGCGGGGTGTAGAGCGGTGCGCCGGAGGGGCGGGTGGCGTCGGTCATGCGCTCCCGCAGGTCGGTGGAGGTCTCGTCCGCGTCGGCGACCCCGTGCACGACGCCCATGGTGCTGACGAACACCTCCCGGGCGGCGAACGCGCCGATGAGTCCCACGCCGATCCGCCAGTCGAAGCCCAGCGGCTCGATCGCGGGCTCGATGGTCTTGCCGATCCGCCCGCCGATGCTGCGCTCCAGCGCCACTGAGTCGCGCAGGGCCTGCACGTCGACCCCCTGGGCCTCCAGCGCGGCCGCCTCGGGGGCCGGGACCAGTTCCTCGGGAGAATACCGGGGGAACGTCAGGAGTCCCCAGAGCACCACCGTCGCGACCAGGATGATGCCGCCGGCCTCGCGCAGGAAGCCGCGGGTACGGCGCCAGGTGATCCGCAGGACCTGCGCCGGGCTGGGCCAGCGCCAGGGCGGCAGCTCCATGACCGCCGGGGTGGCCTGGTCGGGCACGACCAGCTTGCCGAGCACGATGGCGGCGAGCACCGTCACCACCGTGCTGAACAGGTACATGCCGAAGAGCGCCGCCGGGCGAAGGGGCAGCCACAGGCCGGGCAGGGTCGCCGGGAAGAGCGCAGCGATCAGCAGGGTGTAGACCGGAAGGCGCGCCGAGCACGAGGTCAGCGGGATGACCATCATGGTGAGCAGGCGGTCGCGGAAGCGCGGCAGGGTCCGGGTCGCGTGGATGGCAGGCACGGCGCAGGCAAAGCCGGACAACAGCGGCACGAAGGCCCGCCCGGGCAGGCCGGCCGCGCGCAGGATCCGGTCCATCAGGAAGGCCGCCCGGGCGAGGTAGCCGGAGTCCTCCAGGATCGCGATCAGCAGGGACAGAAGCGCAATCTGCGGCACAAACACCACGACCGCGCCCACGCCGCCGATGAGGCCGTCGACGAAGAAGTCCCCGAGCAGCGCGGTGGCGCCGCCGAGGGGGGCCGACGCGGACAACCAGCCGAAGACCCCGCCGACCCCGCCGCCGACCAGCGAGAAGGTCCACTCGATGAGGCCGATGAGCGGATCCGCCCAGCTGAACAGCACGGTGAAGATCAGCGCCATGACCGCAAAGAAGAGCGGCACGCCGATGAGGGGGTTCAGCAGGTAGCGATCGATGTCGTCGCTCGGGGTCGGACCGTCCTCGCGCACGCCGTCGCCGAGAAACTGGGCCTCGCGGGCGTCGATCCAGGCGTAGCGGCGGGCGATGATCTCCTGCTGGGGATCGCGCCCCTGGGCCTCCGCGTTGGCGATGCACTCCGCGACCAGGGCGCGGGGCAGGTCGGGCTGGTCGGCGAGGGCCTCGTCGTCGTGGTGCAGGGACAGGATGAGCCAGCGTCCGAGGGCGTGGGCCCGGCCGACCCGTCCGCGGGTCACGGCCTCCAGGTGGGCGGGGAGCGCGCCGGCGACCACCTCGACGTCCGCCTGCAGCGCCTCGGGCCAGTCGTGGCGGCAACCGGGAATCGCGCCGTCCGGATCGTCGAGCACCGCGTCGACCGCGGCCAGCAGGGCGTCCATGCCCTCGCCGGTGCGGGCGACGATGGGCACGCAGGCCACGCCGAGGGCCTGGGACAGCGCTTCAGCCCTGGGCTCCCGACCGACCGCGCGCGCCTCGTCCATCAGGTTGAGCGCGACGACGACCGGCACCTCCAGCTCCAGCACCTGGAGCACCAGGTAGAGGCTGCGGGACAGGCGGGGGGTGTCGACCACCATCACGACCGCGTCGGGGGCGTGGCCGTCGAGCCCCAGCAGGGCGTCGATGGCGATGCGCTCCTCGGGGGAGCGTGCGGCGAGAGAGTAGGTTCCCGGCAGATCGACGGCGACCACCCCGCCGTGCTGGGGCAGGCGCATGGTCGCGGCGTACTGCTCGACGGTGATGCCGGGGTAGTTGCCGACGTGGGCGGCAGCGCCGGTGAGCCGGTTGAACAGGGTCGACTTGCCCGCGTTGGGCGGTCCGACGAAGAGGATGCGCCGCTCGTCAGCCATTGGAGGGCTCGATCTCGACAGTGGCGGCATCACGGCGGCGCAGGGAGATCACCGCGCCGCGGATGCGGAAGGAGAGAGGGTCTCCGAGGGGCGCCTGGCCGGCGCGCTCGACCACCGTGCCCGGGAGCAGACCCAGCTCCAGCAGCCGACGCCGGAAGGCGCCCTGACCGGTGATCTGGGTGATGACTCCCCGCTGGCCGCGGGGGAGCTCCGCGAGGTGCACGGCTTCCTCGGTGGTGGACCGGGCGCGTAACGCACCTTCCGCGAACTGAAAATCACTTTCAGCTACGTCTCTGCCCCGCGAGGAACGCCTCTACGTCCATCTTGCCGCTTCCATCAGCCGGATCGATGACATACCGGGGCAGCGACAGCCCATCGACCCGCTCGCGCAGGGCTCGGTAGAGGGCGACGCCGCGCTCGAGGTCCACGGTGAAGTGGCCGGCACCGCGGACCCGGTCGGTGTGGTGCAGGTAGTAGGGCTTGACCCCGCGGCGGACGAGGGCGCGCCCCAGCTCGGCGAGCACGTCCACGTCGTCGTTCACCCCGCGCAGGAGCACGCTCTGGTTGAGCACCGGGATGCCGGCGTCGATGAGGCGGGAGAGGGCGGCGTCGACCTCGGCCGACAGCTCGCGCGGGTGGTTGCAGTGCACGACCACCCACACGGGACGCCGGGCGCGCAGGCCCTCGACCAGGGCGTCGGTGACGCGATCGGGACGGGTGATCGGCGCGCGGGTGTGCACCCGGATCCGAGGGACGGCGGGGCGCAGGCGATCGATGACGTCGAACAGCGTCGCGTCGCGGGTGGCGAGGGGATCGCCGCCGGACAGGATCACCTCCTCGATCCCCGCCCCCCGCGCATAGGCGATGGCGGCGTCGAGCTCGGCGGGGGTGGGGTCCTCGGCCTCGGCCGGGTCGAAGGTCCGCCGGAAGCAGTACCGGCAGTACAGGTGGCATCGCTTCGTCATCAGGAGAAGCACCCGATCGGGGTACTTGTGCACCAGCCAGGGCACCGGGCTGCGCACGGCGTCGCCGACGGGATCGACCAGGCCATGGGGATCGTCGAGCTCCCGCGGGTCGGGGAGCACCTGGCGGGCGAGGGGGTCGGCGGGATCGGCAGGGGCCATGCGCTCCCAGAAGGACCGCGTCACCTTGACCTGAAACTCAGCGTCGACGTCGACCCAGTGCTGGTCGAGGTCAGGGCGGGCCCGGAGCACCTCCGGGCGGCCCACCGACGGGCTGGTCGCTCTCCGCGGGGACTCGTGATACACGCCGCGCCCGCCATCACCGAGAGACGTGTCCATGTACGAGACCTCCGACATCAAGAACGGCCTGAAGATCGAGCTCGACGATCAGCCGTACACCGTGACCTACTTCCAGTTCGTGAAGCCCGGCAAGGGCACGGCCTTCACCCGGACCAAGCTCAAGAGCCTGCTGTCCGGCAACACCCTCGATCGCACGTTCCGCTCGGGCGAGAAGCTCGCGCCGGCGGACATCGAGGAGCGCGAGATGCAGTACCTCTACGACGAGGGCGACGCTCGCGTGTTCATGGACACCAGCAACTACGAGCAGATCAACATCCAGAACAAGACCATCGGGGACGACGCCCGCTGGCTCAAGGACGAGATGATGATCAACGTGCTCTTCTGGCGCGGTCGTCCGATCAACATCGACCTGCCCAACTTCGTCGAGCTCGAGATCACCTACTGCGAGCCCGGCGTGAAGGGCAACACCGCCACCGGCGCCACCAAGACCGCAGAGCTGTCCACCGGTGCCGAGGTCCAGGTCCCGCTCTTCGTCGAGCAGGGCGAGACCATCAAGATCGACACCCGCACCGGCGCCTACGTGGAGCGCGTCCGCTGAGGATCGCGTGAGGGACCCGGCTATCGACGCGGAGGGGCTGCGCAGACGCGCGGCCCTGCTGAGCGCGGTCCGGCGCTGGTTCGCCGAGCACGGCTACCTCGAGGTGCCGACGCCGATCGTCGTCCCCTCCCCCGCCCTCGAGGCGGAGCTGTACGCCTACCCGGCCGCCGGCGGTGCGCTGCGGACCTCCCCCGAGCTCGCACTCAAGCGGGTGCTCGCAGCCGGCCTCCCGCGGATCGTCGAGATTGGACCATGCTTTCGCGCGAGGGAGCACGGGCCGTGGCACCGGGCCGAGTTCACCATGTGCGAGTGGTACCGGGCCGGCGCGACCCTGGCCGATCTGCAGCGTGAGGTCCGGGCGATCGTCGAGGTTGCCCGCCAGGCCGTCGGCGCGCCGGATCCCGGACCGTGGCGGCGGGTCACCGTGCGCCAGCTGGTGCTGGAGGTGACCGGCATCGATCTGGCGACGGCGAGCGCCCGGGACCTGTCCGGTCATGCGGACGAGGACTGGGACACCGCCTTCTTCCGCCGCTGGGTCGAGGACGTCGAGCCCACCCTGACCACGCCCACCTTCGTCGAGGCCTGGCCCGCGTCCCAGGCCGCGCTGGCCACCGTGCGCACCGACGGCGCCATGCCGGTGGCCGAGCGCTTCGAGGTCTTCCTCGGCGGGGTCGAGCTGGCCAACGCCTTCCAGGAGCTGCGCGATCCCGGCGTGCTGCGGAGCCGCTGGGAGCACGCCAATGCCGTGCGCGCCGGCCGCGGCGACGAGCCCCACCCCATCGACGAGGCCTTCCTGTCCGCGGTCTCGGTGATGCCCCGGAGCGCGGGGATCGCCCTGGGCATGGACCGCCTCCTCGCCGCTTTGCTGGGTTGGAAGGGCATTGCCGCGGGGCGGGTCGACATCGGGGCGTGACGGACCGCGCTCCGCCCTCAGGCGCACCGCAGCACCGGTCGATCCCCCCTCGGGGAGAGGCCGGACCACCATGTCAGACCGCCGCATCGATCCACTGAAGATCCTCGACTGCGTCAACCGGGTGCAGCGGGACTACTTCGACTACCAGGACCAGGCCGGGGTCTTCGACTACCTGCTGTCCGAGCTGCTGCAGCTGACCCACAGCGAGTACGGCTTCATCGGCGAGGTGCTGGAGGACGACTCGGGTCGCTTCCTCAAGACCCGCGCCATCACCAACATCGCGTGGGACGCGGGAACACACGCCTGGTACGCCGAAAATGCGCCATCCGGACTCGAGTTCCGCAACCTGGACAGCCTCTTCGGCCGGGTGATCCGCGACGAGACCCTGCTGCTGGCCAACGAGCCTGACCAGCATCCCGACAGCGCCGGCCGACCGAGCGGCCACCCGCCGCTGACCCACTTCGCCGGCATCCCCCTGCACCACGGCGGCCGCTTCATCGGCATGGCCGGGATCGCCAACCGCCCCGGCGGCTACGACGCCCTGCTCGTCGACGAGCTCGCTCCCCTGCTGACGACGATGGCCCAGCTCCTGCTCGCCTTCGACCAGCGCCGCGAGCTGGAGATCCAGCGCCAGCGCCTGAATCACGCCTTCGAGGCCACCTCCGATGGGATCTGGGAGTGGGTGCCCGCAACCGAGAGGTATTGGGTCTCGGCGCGGTGGATGGAGATGCTCGGGCGCTCGCCGGCCGACCACGACGACGCCTGGGCCGTGGTCCTCGATGTGCTGCACCCCGAGGATCGCGACAACCTGCACCGGGACATGGACGCCCACCTGGAGGGCCGGACGCCGCGCTTCGAGAGCCGCTTCCGCATGCGCCACGCCGACGGTCACGACGTGTGGATCCTGGCCCGCGGTCGCGTGGTGGCCTGGGACGCCGACGGCAAGCCCACGAAGATGGTCGGCACCCACCAGGACATCACCCAGCAGCGGATCCAGGAGGAGCAGCTGACCCGCGCCAAGGAGGCGGCAGAGAGCGCGACGAGGGCGAAGGCCCTGTTCCTGGCGAACCTCAGCCACGAGATCCGCACCCCGCTCAACGGCGTCGTCAGCGCTGCCCACCTCCTCGACGACGGCACCCTCCGCGAGGACCAGGCAGCCCTGGTGCAGATGATGACCACCGCCGGCCAGGGCCTGCTCGGCATCGTCACCGACGTGCTCGACCTGTCCCGCATCGAGGCCGGCGAGCTCCGCCTCGAGGCCACCGACTTCGCTCCGCGGCGCCTCATCGCCGACGTCGCCCGCATCCACCACCTCGAGGCGGACCGCAAGGGACTCGAGCTGCACATCGACCTCGACCCGGACACGCCCGAGCGCGCGGTCGGCGATCCGACGCGGCTGCAGCAGGTGCTCCACAACCTGCTCGCCAACGCCATCAAGTTCACCGAGCGCGGCCACGTGCGGCTCCAGGTGGGGCGGCGCGCCGATCCCGACGGCGTACGCCTCGCCCTCGAGGTGTCCGACACCGGCATCGGCATCGCGCCCGAGCACCAGTCCAGGATCTTCCGGCCCTTTCACCAGGCCGAGGCCTCGACGACCCGTCGCTTCGGCGGCACCGGTCTGGGCCTTGCGGTCAGCCACCGCATCGTCGACGCCATGCACGGCACGCTCACCGTCGAGTCGGTCGCCGGCCAGGGCAGCACCTTCCGCTTCGACGTGCTGCTCGGTCACGCTCAGGTGCAGGCGCCCGCCGCAGGCAGCGCGACCGGCCTCGTCCACGGGCGGGGCCTCGTTGTCGAGGACAACCCGGTCAACCAGGTGCTGCTGGTCCGCCTGATCCAGCGCTACAGCGACTGCGAGGTCGACACGGCGGACAACGGGCTGCAGGCGCTCGATCGACTCGCCGAGGCCGACTACGACCTGGTCTTCATGGACCTGCAGATGCCCGCGCTCGACGGACTGCAGACGACGCGCGCCCTGCGCAGCGGCACCCGCAACCGCGACGTGGTGGTCGTCGCCCAGACGGCGAACGCGTTCACCGAGGACCGGGAGGCCTGCCTGGACGCGGGCATGAACGACTTCCTGTCCAAGCCGGTGCAGCCCGACATCCTGCGCCGCCTGCTGGGTCGCTGGCTCGGTGACGAGGTCGAGGCCGCCGCCTGACGGTGGCTACCAGCGCCGTCCGGGCGGACCGGGCTGGCCTCCGGGCGCCGTGGGCTGGGCAGCGGGCGGCTCGATGAGCTGGGTGACGTCGAACACGTGCAGGGTGGGCTTCGCATCGGGGGACAGCCAGGCCACGACCGCCAGCCGGGTGGTCGGACCAAACGTCACCACCGCGGGCGTGCGCGCGTTCTGCAGCCCCAGCAGACCGCGCAGATCGACCACGCCGGCGGACTGACCCGCGCTGGGGCCGGCCTCCCAGTACAGGACGACCGTGTCCTCCTCGACCCGCGCCGAGACCACCGACGGCGCGAGGTCCTGCAGCCAGGTCGGGGCGGTGTCCAGCTCCTGGGTGGCGCTGAAGCCTGCCTGGCCGACCCCGACCGAGCGCACCAGCTGCTGGGACTGCTGCTCGTCGAAGGTGGTCCAGGCCAGCTGGGTGGCGTTGGGCGACCACGCGAGCGCCTGGGGCGCGCTCTGAAGCGGCAGGCCCCGGACGAGCGGGCCGTCACCGGGCTGCCAGACCGCGATCTGCTGCACCGGCTGCTGGCGAGGCGGGGCCGGCGAGAACCAGCTCCACGGGATCAGCAGCGAGGCGACCACACCGAGGATGAACAGCACGACGACCACCGCGACCACGGGCAGGGCACGCGAGGGCCGCCTCGGAGGGGGCGGCTCGTGGCTCGGCGCACTGGCCCAGGGATCGTCGTCGAACATGCCGCGTGGAGGCGCGGATTCCTGGGATTCTCCGCCGGGAAGCCAAGAGGGCGGAGATGGGGTCGGTGGTGGCGGAGAGATCGGGACCTCGCAGAGATCGTCCAACGGACGCGAGCCTAAACCAACGAAACCCGCCGCGCGGTGTCAACCGCCTGACCGGCACTCCGGTACCAGGATCGTCTGCGTTCTCCCTACTCGTCCGCGCCAAACAGGCCAAGCTGATCTGCGCCGACTTCGGCGGCCTCCGGGATCTCGCCGGACCAGGCCACGTCGCACCAGCCGTCTTCCCACGCGTCGATGGCGGCGCGCATGCCCTCGACCGACAGGGACGCGGCGCTGTCGACCGACAGGCCATCGGCGAGCACCTCGGGGAGGGGGAGGCGCACGGCGGCGAGGGCCTCGGGAGGCGGCAGGGCAAGGCCAAAGGGATCGGCGTGAGCGAGGCCGGGGGTGGCGACCCGGAGGTGGACCCGGCGGGCGCCACCAGCGCGCAGCGCCTGGACCGCATGCTCGACCTCGATGCCAGTACCGAGCACGGGCACGATGAGGGCGACGTCCGCGCGGTGCACGCCGGAGGCGCGCAGGGGGGCGCGGAACACCGCATCGTCGACGTCGGCCGGCGCCGGGTGGGCGATCCGCGAGGCCCGCCTGACGGAGAGCGCAGGAACGAAGCGCCTTCCCAGGGCTTGGGCGTACCCTGCGGCCACCAGCTCCTGGCCGGGCAGACCGACGATCAGGCCAGCGCCGGGTGCGGGGCGCTCCTTGGCGATCGCCTGTCCCAGGGCGAGGCGCACATCGGTGACGGGGATGCCGTCGACGGTGGCGTCGTCACGAGCCAGCTCGACCAGATCAGCCAGGCTGGCGCTGCGGGGCTTGGACAGGAACGGCTTGAGCCCCAGCATGCCGTGGTTGTCGACGACCAGGACCTCACCTGGGGCGACCGGACGTACCATCTCGCAGCCGAGGTCGCGCAGGGCGGCGTCCTCCGAGGCGAACAGGGTGGCGGCGCCCAGCTGCCCGATGCACAGCGGGCGATAGCCGCGGGGATCCCGGGCGGCGATGAGGCGCTCCTCGGAGAGGACGAGCAGGCTGAAGGCGCCGCGCAGGCGGTGCAGCACGGCCACGACCCGGTTGACCAGGGTGCGGCCGTCCTCCAGAGCGAGCAGGGCGGCGACCAGCTCGGCGTCGGAGTCCCCGGCGAGCACGCCCCGCTCCAGGACTTCCTTGCGCAGGGCCTTGCCATTGGTCAGGCGGCCGGCCGTCGCGACCGCGAGGCGCCCGCCGCTCCAGGTACGGACCACGGGCTCCTGCACGTCCACGCGCCCGCCAGCGCCGAGCCCGGGGGCGGGATCGACCGGTCCGAAGCTGGGCACGCCGGTGAGACGACCGATGGCCATGGGCGCGTCCATCTGGTCGACGATGCGCCCGGTCAGCACGCGATCGACCGTGCCCGGAGCGTGCAGTCCGCGGACCGTGCTCCCGTCGGCCATGGCGAGCCCCACGCCGGCCGAGGCCCGGTGCTGCATGGCCATGAGGCCCATGTAGACGAGGTGGGTGGCGTGGCGGTGACCCGCGACGCCGACCAGCGAGCCCTCGTCCTGCAGCACCGTCACCCGCTGCCCTCGCCGAAGATCCGCGCATGCAGGGCACGGTAGGTCTCGGTCAGGTCACCGAGGTCCTTGCGGAAGACGTCCTTGTCGAAGTGACGCCCGGTGCCGCGCTCCCACAGGCGGGAGCCGTCGGGGGTGATCTCGTCGGCCAGCACGACCCGGCCGTCGTCCCGGCCGAACTCCAGCTTGAAGTCGACCAGATCGATGCCGAGGTCGGACCAGAACGCGCGCAGGTAGTCGTTGACCACCAGGGCCTGCTCGCTCATCGCGGCGATCTCCCAGCGCTTCGCCCAGCCCAGGCGAACGGCGATCTCCTCGGTGCAGAGCGGATCGTTGAGCTCATCGGACTTGTAGAAGAGCTCGACGAGGGGCTCCTCCATCGGGGTGCCGTCCTCGATGCCGTAGCGGCGGGCGTAGCTGCCGGCGGCGATGTTGCGGACGACCACCTCGACCGGGATGATCTCGACCTGCCGGCACAGCAGCTCGTTGTCGGAGACCCGCGCCACCATGTGGCTCTTGACGCCGCGCTCGGCGAGGCCGTCGAACAGGTGGGCGGTGATGGCGCAGTTGATGCGGCCCTTGTCGGCGAAGCGGTCGAACTTCACGCCGTTGAAGGCGGTCGCGTCGTCCTTGAAGTGGATGATGACCATCCCCTCCTGGTCGGTCGCGTAGACCTGCTTGGCCTTGCCTTCATACAGCTTGTTCCCACGGGTCACGGACGGTGCGGTCATGGCGCACTCCCAGCGGAGAGAGGCAGGTCTGCAGCGGCGTCGGGCGTAGCCGTTGCCCCCTGCCCAGGCAACCGGACCTCGGCGACGACGACAGCCTTGTCGCGGCTGCGATCGGCAAGTCGGCGCAGGAGCACGATCGTGGCCAGAATCCCGAAGGGCTGCACCAGGGGGATCAGCGCGTCGACCACCGTGGCGGCAGACCAGGCGACCACCACACCGGACAGGGGGACGTGGCGCCAGTGCTCGATCTGATCCGGTGCGCTGGCCCGCCACAGCTCGTGCAGCAGCACCCCGCCGAAGACGGCGGCCGCGGCGACCAGCACCCAGACGGCCTGGATGCCGACGACCTCGCGGTACTGCACGTAGGCGAGGACCCACACCCAGCGGGTCACCAGCGGCATCCAGAAGACGAGCCAGGCCCAGCCGGACAGCCGCATGCCCTGCATGCCCAGGCGCTTGAGGTTGCCGACGTGCACGCCCATGGCGAGGGTGCCGAGGATCCGCGCCGAGATGGCGACCGCGCCGTAGAGGCTGCCGGCGACGAGGCCGACCAGGAGGGAGACGTCCTGCAGGTCCGGGGTGACGAGCCCCCCGATGACGAGGCCCAGCAGCACCACCTGCAGCAGGATCTCCAGGACGGAGACGAGCACGAAGGCCCTGGTGAGACCCTTCACGGGACGCAGGGCGGGACGTTCGCGCGAGGCGGGCGGGGACACGGACACTCCGGGGCGGGCAGAGCCGCATACCACGCCAGCACGACGGGTTACACCGGCCGCTCGGAGGCTCCGTGAGAACTGCCCTCGCAGCCCTGCTCCTGGCGGCGTGCGCCCCCTCGGGCACGGCCCAGACCCTGTACGATCCGTCCGACACCGTCCTCTTCGACGCCCCCTGGCCCACCGACGATCGCATCGTGGACGGCAAGATCGACCTCACGGGCTTCCCCAACCCGGAAGGCCTGCAGCTGCTCGACGACTACCTGGCGACAGTCGCGGCGCTCGACGGCTGGGGCCCGTCCGCTCCCATCTACGTGCCCTTCGAGGACCTGCCCGACGCGGAGATCCTGCCATCTCCGTTCGACAGCATCTCGACCGACTTCGGCCTGATCCTGGTCGACATCGATCCCGACAGTCCCGGCTACGGCGCCATCACGCCGGTGACCTGGGAGCGCATCCCTCGCGGCGCGCTGACCCCGCACCCGACCCTGGCCGTGGCCCCGCTCGCGGGCTTCCCCCTGCGACCCGGCACGACCCACGCGCTGATCGTCACCCGTGAGATCGCGGCGGAGAACGTCGCCTTCCGCGAGCGCCTCGAGTCCGACAGCGCGCTCGCTTCCCTGAGGGACGCCCTGCCCGACCTGGGGCTCAAGGTGAGGGACGTCGCCGTCGCCACCGTGTTCACGACCCGCGATCCGCTGGACGAGATGGACGTCATCGTGCGCCACCTGCGCACCCTGCCGCCGCCGTCCCTGACCCAGACGGTCGCGACCAAGTCGACCGGGTTCAGCTCCTTCCTCGTGTTCGAGGGCACCGTGCAGGCACCCCTGTGGCAGCACGGGGAGAAGCCCTACAAGTCCGAGGGCGGCGGCTTCCGCTTCGACACCGACGGCACGCCCCTCGTCGCCGAGGAGGAGACGCTGCGGCTGGCGATCAGCACCCCCCGCGACCTGAAGAACCCCCCGCCGAACGGCTGGCCGGTCGTGCTCTACGCCCATGGCACCGGCGGCGCGTACGACACCTTCGCCAACGAGGGTGGCGGCCTCGAGCCCGCAGGCCTGATGGCCCGCGCGGGCATGGTCGGCATCGGCTTCGATCAGCCCCTGCACGGCACCCGAGGCACGCCCAACACCGACGTGGAGCTGGACAGCTTCAACTACTTCAACCCCGAGTCCGCTCGGGCGAACTTCCGCCAGGGTGCCCTGGACGTGGTCTGGCTGGTGCACGCCCTGCGCCAGGGCGACGTCGTCTTCACGACCGAGGACGGCGACACCATCCCCATCGACTCGAGCCAGATCCTCTACGAAGGCCACAGCCACGGTGGACTCACCGGCGCGCTGGCCGGACCGTGGCTGGGCGGCGAGGTGCGCGGGGCGGTGCTCTCGGGAGCGGGCGGTGGACTCGCGATCTCGGTCATCAAGCGCAAGGACCCGTTCGACATCGCCGATCTCGTCGGGCGGCTGGTCGGGCTCGGAGACGGCGAGGCCCTGACCCCGCTGCACCCGGTCACCGGCCTCGTGCAGCTGCTCGCGGAGGAGACCGACCCGATCAACTACGCGGCGTGCTTCAACGCGGTCGACTGCGGCTACGGCTCCGATCCGCTCCCGGTCCTGCTCACCTCGGGCCAGCACGACGCCCAGACCGACCACGAGACCGCAGAAGCCCTGGCCGTCGCCGCCGCGCTGCCGCCGATCAAGCCGGTCTGGAACCGCACCGAGGCCATGGATCTCCGCGGCATCCCCAGCACCGACTCCCCCGCGGTGCTCAACGTGGTCGGCTTCGATGGAAGTCCGCTCACGACGGGCTTCTCCCAGTGGGAGGACGGCGACCACTTCGTCATCTTCCGCGACGCGGACGCGGGAAACATGGTGCAGCTGTTCCTGTCGTCGACGGCGGACGGAGACGGGGAGATCGACACGAGTCCTTGAGGGTGCGGGAGCGGGCGGAGGTCGCGTAGCTGCGGACGAGGGAGCGGTCTGCTCGGTCTCCAGTCTCCAGTCTCCAGTCTCCAGTCCGTGGACAGCACGGAGCCTCGGCCGCTGGTGGTGCCGGACGGTCGAGATCGGCACATTCAGCAAGCACTCCACGGACTTCGAGATGGCACCGGCTTGGGCGCAAGCCCACACGCCAAAAAAAAGGCCCACTGCCTGGAGCACAACTGGCGTTGCGGCCGCACCAGAGGCGATTGCTCCGACGTCCGCCGCCCTGGGACTGGAGACTGGAGACTGGGGACTGGAGACCGGCTCGCCACTCCCCTGCCCGCAGCAACGCGACTCCCGGCGAGCGGACCACGGCCCGCCACTCCCCTGCCCACAGCAACACGACTCCCCGCCCCCTACCCCCCGAGCGCCGCGTCCAGCTTCGCCATGTTCGCGTAGAACTCGTTCCAGAACGCCACCCGGCGCTCCTCGCGGGCCGTCGCCGGGCCTCCCTCGCCGAGGATCTGCTCGCCTTCGAGGGCGTTCTCCTCCTGGATGGTGGCGTCGGCCTGCACAGCGGCGAAGTTCGCCTCCTGCTCCGCCAGCGTCGCTTCCATCGCGCTGATCGCGTCGCCGGGCGCGGCCTGGGCCTTGAGCTCCTCGATGTGGGCGCGGAGCTGCTCGATCTTGTTGGGCCAGGCGACCATCGCGTCGACCATCTCCTCGATGTTCTCGCCCTCGCCGATGGTCTTCGCCTGGATGTGCTCGTGGGAGACCACGTCGTCTTCCATGTCCAGGCCGTGGTCCGCCGTCAGCTTGTTGAGCAGGTTCCAGGTGCTGCGCTTCTGCGGACCGCTGATGTCCTCGTAGATGTTGCCGCCGTTGTCGGACATGCGGGACTTCAGCTGGGCCGGCGACAGCGCCAGCAGCTCCTCCTTCAGCCCCGGTGCCAGGTCCAGGGCCTCGATCTGCGCGTGCAGATCGCCGCGCATGTTGACTTCCTGGTGCAGGCCGACGTTCTCGATGCCGATGGCCTTGCTGTTGTGGCCCTTCGCATGCGCGACCTTCTTGTTGGTCGGCACGGTCAGGCTGGTCTCGCCGTCCGTGTCGATGAGGTAGTGCGCACCGACATTCTTGCCGTTGCGGACCCGGCCCCGGTAGGCCGCCTTCGTGGACTCCGCCGAGCTCGAGTCGGTCTGGTGCAGCACGATCTCGGACGGGTCGCGCAGCTGGCTGTAGCCGAGCTTG
>MDTC01029220.1_pt1 | contig 20775 bp, 18 predicted proteins | sample 811181 | NCBI WGS metagenome assembly MDTC01 (sample SAMN05326644, study PRJNA326480) | marine metagenome | isolation source: seawater | place: Pacific Ocean: North | collected 2011 | reverse complement strand
TGGACAATTAAATTACTCACTCATTCATATCGTTCAGATATCATATCCTCATGTCGTGCTCTGGTAAAATACTCTTTCTCGACGTCTTGAATCATGATTGGTATCTCGATCGGAATCATTTTCAATTTTTTTGTATGATGGCAGAAGAATGGACTAGACTCAGATATATCGAACGTTTATTACGAAAAAATTATTTTAGGAAATTATTTACATGAGTTAATATCAACAACTATCAAAATGGCCGTTAGCATCCAGAGTAACAATATCGGTCACTAGCCTCCCCACAGGGGTTTTCTTGACTTGAACTATTAGATCAATCACATGATACATTTCGTCCAATATATCCTGATCAGTCATAGAGGGTACAGAGTTGAGTTTATACAGTTGTTTCATTCGAATCAGAGCAGTCTGAGGCGTGCCTGCATGTATTGTAGTCATACAACCTTTATGTCCGGTTGCTGCTGCATTGAGGTAATCAAGAATTTCCTTACCTCTTATTTCACCTATAATGATACGATCAGGGCGCAATCGCAGGCTGGATTTGACAAGCTCTTGTATAGGTATTGAGGTCAACAGATCACCGCTATGATGAACTAGTAAATTCACCTGATTTTGATTGGCGCAATCAATTTCACGGGCATCTTCAATGGTAATGATGCGTTCTTTATTATCGATCATTTTAAGACAAGCATTCAGTAATGTGGTTTTTCCCGATGAGGTACCACCAGAGATCACAATATTTTTTTGTTCTTTAATTGCTGATTGTAAGTTTTTAAAATCGGTTGAGATGTTGTAAGAATTGTTTTTTTTCGATAAAGGAATTTCGTTAGAGATAGATGGCTGATGACAAGGGTTAAAAAAATCAGTTAAGGAGACATCCTTCACTATGCGACGACGTATTGAACAAATTGGATGTTTTGTAATGGGAGGAATAACACATTGTATTCGTGTTCCATCTAATAAGGATGAGGACAATATTGGTGATGACGAATCAAGTTTACTATTATTTTCGTTGGCAATTAGTTGCATAAAATGATGAAGATGATAGTCGTTTAAAGCATCAACGGTATGGCGGGACATCTTTCCATAGGATTCTACCCATACTTCCTTTGGTCGGTTAATCATGATTTCTGAGACTGACTCATCATCTAGCCAACACTGAATAGGGGTCAATAGGCCAGAGGAGGATGGACCATATAACATTACCGCGAACCTACATCATAAAATGAGAGATCTTTAGCAACAAAGACTTTCAGTAAAGATCCTTGATTAACAGAGAGTGTAGGCTTAATGTGCGAGCGTGAAGACACACTATCTTGGGATGCTTGCTGTAAATGATTAGCCACATGCTCCCTAAATTCAGAAGAGGAATTATTATTATCTGAAGATGACACCCCGACTGTAGAAGCACCAGCAGCCAGTGAAGATAATAAAACGCCTTGCTGGAATCGCTGAATGAAGTGAGTATTTATATGATCTGCAGCTTGACCAGACCGACCTAAACTATCTGAAGAAAGGCTATCGATACTAATGGTGATACCGGATGGGAGAATTAACCGATGCCAGATGATACATAGACGATTGATACCCTGCATTGTCATTGAACTATACTGACCTAATAAACGGCTACCAGCTGGAATTAATACGCGGTGTCCTTTAAAGGCATATACCGGGTATCGCGTTACTGCTCTGACCATCCCAGGAAGATCGGATGATATAGCTGTTTCGAGGATTGCAGGTATCATTTCTCCAGCGACAATAGTCCATTCAGGGTGATCCATCATTTGAGCCTTCTCCACATGACTAAAAATATCACGTTGATTAACAAACGCAGCGTATGGTTCTACATCACCCCAAGTAGACCCTTCTTCTCGGGGATTGACTGGTATTTTCCCTGATTTTTTACTGTAGATCAGCATCGGTGCCTGTCGACGAATGTCTATCAACCGTTGATCTTGACGGGAAAGAGATAATTGTTGTGTTATTTCTGGCGAATCTGACTTCACTGTTGGTTGAGCATGAATACTTTTTAGATTTCTCGATAAATCAGTGTTATCCGTATGAGTAAGATGACTCTCTGGTAGAACACTTGGCTGTAAATTATTTGAACACACATGGAACCAGATAACTATAACTAGAAAGACTATTCCCAGTAATATGATAATCTTAATGTACTGATGTTGTCTTTTTTTGGATGATACTGTGAGGGTTTCACGCCACGAATTCGTGTTAGTATGATTTTCCATCTACAAACTACTGTGATTAATGGTTTTTATTAAACGGTGATTAAAAATGCTAGCAACGCAATACTGCCCCCCCCTTAAGGTAAACTGGGGTGCAGTTTGATACACCACCCAGTATTGTCCCTCATGATGTACGTTGATCAATGTCTCATGGCCATGCTTATCATCAACAACGAAAAAAGCAGGAATGGGCTGATGATCTCGCAACATAAAAAAAGTAAAATGACCATTATCAAAGACATGCTGTGGAACAATAGTTTTACACCCGTGATATCGATAATCCCAATGAGTGTGATGACTGAATGGCTTAGAGAAGTATTTTTTGTAACTTGAGTGATTTAGAGGAATCACTTTAGAGGGATTAATGAATCTAATCGAAAAAGTTATTAATGATGGATCTGTCGAACTGGATGAGTGAAGATTGAAAAAATAATGCTTAACGTGCTGATGTGCATCTGTAGTAGAGATGCTTAAACTGGTATTCGACCCGGATATCATCGGCTTAATATTGACCACATTGGGTATCATGGCCGATACATTAACAGACCAAGCAGCAGAATCACCACATTGAATATCAATAACCTGCTCATGCAGACCTAATATAATTTGTGTATTGACCAGAATAGAACCATATAATCGTACAATATTATTCTTTTGAAATATGACTGTTTTCATCCGATGATCACTTGATAAACTCCTTGGAAGCTCATCCGAAAAGATAGTTGTAGCAATAAAACATAGACAAAAGGTAACAGCTCTGATGATTATTTTTTTCATGATTTTACTACTAAATTATTATTTTTTATTTGATAATGCGTCACTTGAAATCCATCCCAATTTCTCCACCGTACATCTGGGTTAGTTGAAGGTTGTTTATACTGCCATGACAACATAATTGTCACCGCCTGAGAACGACGAACCGATGTATTTAAACTGTGATCCACAATGACAGCATGAACTTCGGCTAAATTATGATGATCTAATGATTTTTTAATATCTGTTGGTAACTGATCAAGGAATACAATATCATCGATATGGACTGTCCGGTAACCGTGGTTACCTAATGTTTGTATAGGTGAAGATTTGTTTGTTGATCGCTGAAAGTCTGCGTATTGACGTGCAATGGTTTCGTCAGACATCCACATAATCAGATGATACTGTTCAGCATAAGCGGCAGGATCATAGGATTCACGATTTACCACGTATCGAACAATATCATTTTCAATCTGTGTTCGATCAATTGTTATATGGGTCTTTCTAGGACGATCAATAACTACTCGACCATCTGAATAATGATGAATGAGTAAAGGTTGTAGATGCTGTATCGGTATCAAACAACAACACAAGATCAATTGCAAAATTAGAATAATAACTAGAATCATCGAGATTATCCGATAACGATTTCTAGAGACTAAAAGTGATATAAATCTATCCTCAGCCCAACTTTTTACTTCAGAGAACTGATTGGGCTCTTGATTATCTCTCTTTGATAAATAATTTTCCTTGGGTTTTTTATAAAAAAATGTTATGGAATAGAGCTTAGAAAGTATTTTTTTGAAAAAAAAGATCATTGTTCAATACCATTATTAACTGCTGATGATACTGACATCGATAAAACCTTATCACTTGGTCGAGATAAGATTGATTGAGATGGTTTTTTTGAAAGATCATTCAATCGGTTTCTTATACCCCCATTCACCGCATTAAAGGATGCAGGTATTTTCCCCATCTTATTGATAAAATAATCTGACACCATACCAGAGGCGTGTCGTGAAAACTCAGATGAGCCAATACTACCACCAAGATTCATCGCTAATGATGAGACTCGCATGACCTGCCAAACAGATAGAAGACAAACAATATAAAAAGGTACAAAACTTACTAATGGAAAATCGACTGCTTGAGTTAAGTACTCATCGGCAACAATTGCCTGTAGCACTGACATATTCAAGCAAACCGTTATATTGACAAAGATAACCACAAATACACACCCAGATAACGCACCAAGCCATCGCTCGAAAAAAACTCGAGTTGATGAGAATAGAGTAAAGCTGATAAATAATGGGCCTGCTGTAAACAAAGTGGCTAAGCATATCTGTGCCATAACCAGTTCTAGGAAAGCTGTACCAATCATCAGAATCCCTGTAAACCATACAACACATCCATCGAATAACGGTGCAAGTTTAGTAATACCTCCTTTTTGAAAAAGAAAGTTACCCACCTTGGCTACTTCTATCAATAATGATTGTAACGCTCCAGACATTCCTTCTCCTGCAAAGTGAGGTAGCTCAACAGGAGTAGCCGTGAGCAGTACAGCACTGATCTCACTTGCTCCTCCCTGAAAGCCTTTAATCACAATAGAGCTAAAATTTCCCCAATTCATAGCAAAAAAATTTATAAGACCGATTTTTATAGTCGACTGTATAAATGATGATAAAGATAATTTAATCCAGCCTTGAGAAATCGATAAACCCATCAGTGCAATATATAAGACAATACTGATCATGAGAGGTGTCTTAAGATAACCCGAAAGTGCCATATAGCCGTTGTAAACGCAGTGATCTAAAAGCAGAGTCACTTCCTCTTGGTACTGGAGGATGATTGTGTCGTAAGCTGGTAAAGACAATTAAGAATACCTAGTATTGATATAGCAAACCGTACATGAAATACCATAATCAATCGATTTATAGTATCGCCCCTGATCATTCATTGGCATTAATCTGATACACTCATACTTGAACAACTCTGATATTATTTCAATCTTCACTATGTAGTAGACTGTGTATGAATGAATCATCTTTTTATGATCGATGAAAATCACATGTAAAGTACGTGATACGGAGTAGAGCTTATTGTTTTTCACAAGTGTCAAGAAAAATATAAGGATCGAAATAGCGGGAGATTTAACTGCAAAATAGATACACACATTTTCTAATTTACATATGATATGTAATACAATAAGATCCATTTCATCGGCATTACCTATTATCATGAATCATATCCTTGTGAGTCCCATGTATTGATAGGCACCTGGTGGCAATATCTACCAAAGTTCAAACAAGGCGATACAGTGTTATGATTAGAGGAGCAGCCTGAAATCGTCAAGACAAAACCAATAAGAATCACCGGGTATAACATCATTCATCCCCCGTCGTTGATGGCAATGCTCTATACAGAGACTCTTCTGCTTTATCTTGTAGTTCTCCTTGGGATTTTTGAGCAACTTGTTGATTGATGATACTTTGCATTTTCAGTGATTCCATTTGAATATAAGCAAGCTCAACAGCTATTCGTGAATTCAAGTCAACAGCAGCCTTAGTATTGGAGGCTTGATCAATTCGCTCAGAAAGTTGATGAATCTTATCAAGCTCCTGATTAACCTCATTAAATACGTAAGTCGAAGTGACACCGGAAGCTTGATTGGATTGAACAGATTGTTCGTATAACTTTGCATCATCAGCTGTGGTGCCTTTTTCAAAATCGTCTTTTGAAAGCATAAAGTGGGATGAACTATAGTCGTACCATAACTGATTGTATTCACTATTATTAGCCGATTCACCTTGAAGGGCGTTATTCCATGTATTTGGAGAATATTGTTTATCCTTTAAATCAGATACGGAGTTAATCAAATTACCATAACCGTAATGACCTTCAGAGTTTGATACTAGATGCTGAGTATAATCCTGTATCTGAGTGTTAATGGAGTCAATATGTTGCAACTGGGAATACTCGTTAGATAACTGAGTAATCGCATTTACATCAATAACAGGCAACATGGCGTAGACGGAGTTGTAGAGTAGTATCAAAAGAAGAATAATTAGCATGGTACTCCCCCCATAAACTGTGGAAGCCATGCATCAGGATTATCTCCATGGATGGATATTAACTCTCGACAATACTTAACCGATGATGCTGACGATGAAAATACTTTTAAGTAATCATTCATACCCATTAGTGGAAATCGAAGAATCGTTGAATCATTCGCCTGCTTGAAAAGAAAATAATGTGTCTGGGATGAGATTTTTTTTAGGCAAAAAAACTCGCGTTCTGATAGATTAAAACCCTCGATATAATCACATGCCTGAGCTTGCGCGTTGGGGAAATATAATTGAGAAGAACTGTTGTCGAGTAAAATATGTGCAATCGATGATTTTATCACCGTCTGTGCACTTTGTGTCGACAAGATAATATGTGCGTTACGTTTACGTAATGTTGGCAACCAATGTTTTAACTTATTTCTCCAATATGTATGATTGAGGTATTGCCAGCCCTCATCTAAAAAAATAGAAACTAATTCACCATTAAGGCACCGTTCAATTCGATGAAATAAATACATCAGTAAGGCGATAAATACAGGCCCAGGCTCGTTATCCATAAAGTGAGTAAGATCAAAACCTGTTGGATTAGAAAACTGCAAATCATCTTCAATATTATCGAATAGATATGCATATTCGCCATCGGGTGATCTATCTTTAGAATATAACCAACGTCTTAATCGATCCCAATACTTGAACTCAGGTGATATTCGTAGGGAAACCGTTGACAAACGTCTATCAGATGGATGAAGGTGAGTAAAAGCGTAGTCGACAGCATCATTGATAATAGCCTCTGAATGCTTATCAAGATGTGACTCATTATCACGTAAGACCAGTTGTTTCATCCAGGATTTAACGAATAAAATATTCTCAGGAGTTGACTCTAGATGAAAGGGGTTCATTTTTACAGAAGAAGTACTCGACGGAGTAAATGACAAATAACAACCATGACACGCTCTGATATAGATTTCACACCCATTGTCACGATCAAAAAAAAACGAACGACCTCCATAACGAGCTAGCTGAGAATCACAAAAACACATAGTTACTGTTTTACCAGAACCATTACCACCGATTATTAGTGTATGACCTGATGAGGGACTTTGTTTAGATCCTTGAGTATGTAAATTAAAATAGAAAGGTGACAGAGAAGACGTCTGAACAATAGACATGGATCTCCCGAGATGATTACAATCGAAATAGCCTGACTTATTATCGTGAAAAGAACAAAAATCAACGAAATTTAATGAATTTATCATTGCCGAACGTGCAACATAATTCAAATGTGTTGGTAGCATTGACCAAAATGCAGACTCTAACCCTAAGGTTTCTCTGACAACAATAAACCCGACGTCACTGTAACACGAAACAACTGATTGCAATGCCCGCTCCAAACGTTCAATCGTGTCTGAGAAAATCAACATAACTTGATGATGCCTACCCATTCTAAGTCGATCTGACTGTACATCGTCACGAGCTTGTTGTAATTGCTCTATTTGTGAGTGACTGGGATCATTGATTGCAATCATCTTATTGATATGTTTTTTAATGCTGTCGAGGGAAAACTGTTTATTAATAAGTGAAAAAGTATTTACTTGAATAAATTCGCAAGGAAGTGTCAAAAGTGCATCCAGAATAGAAGGCGCGGTAGTATCCAAATAGGTTTTTAATGACAGCATTATAGCATGGCGCGTGTCACTCCTGAGTGGGCCCTTGAACTCAATGTGTTGACCAAAATAGATCGACCCTTTGGACAACGACTGACTAATATTACCTGTAGGGTAAATAGAATCTGATGAAAAATCATCCTTGAAATCACGATCATAAAATGGAAATTGATCAGACTTCACTTTTACTGAACTTCCAAAATTCATAAAGCTACTTAGAAATTCAAGTAACTCACTGTATCCTAGGTGTTCGTCTTTTTCCCCAAGTAACTCACAGTGATATGACTTTAACGAAACTTTGACTTGATTGATTGTTGATATCAGTTTTTGAGCTTGTTGTAACTTAGCTTCTCTAAAGCGATATCTAATGGATTTTGTCAGAATACTCCCAAATATCGTTTTTTTTCTTGAAGATGAAATACTTTGATCAATAACCAATGTTAAGTACCAATAGTTTTCATAGAAATCTGGCTTACCCTGATTATCCTGATACTCGCGATCAAATTTTTGACAAAAAAGACAAGAAAAATCACCTGATAAGCGCCTTTTTACTTTTTCACGTCGAAGCGTTATGTGTAGCGAGAAATAATCTTCAAGTGATGCGATCACTCTGTGCCAGTACTGTTTTTGATGAATCAAGTCAGCATCTGACTGGGTTTCATACGGGAGACCGTATAACTTAAGTGTAGAGAACATCATTCCATCATGAGATTCAGCAATACTTGGCGAGTAAAGATGGGTAATTTTTATTCGGTCAGATATTTTCAATTCATTTTTACTGGTTTGTAATAAATTAGTAGGGTTCATAAGCTCTACACCCCCAGATGTGATAATTGGGATTATAACGAAGCGATAACCATTGATTGAAAATTGTGAAAAAAAATGGATCATACTGGCAGCCAAACCATGCAATTATATGAAATGGCAAGTACAAGATAACCCACATTAAAGAATCGCTGAGTATACACAGCGAGAATATGATAATTCCGATGAAAGTGACAAACTCTAAAGTGACTCCGAAAAGAGTGAGTGGACGAGTCATAGCGACGAATAATGGACTATATAAATACTCAGTATCATTCATGTCCCAAGTCCTAACTGTTCTGCGATGTATCCAGCCGAAAACACGACTCCTATACCTATAATTACACCCAAAGCATGTGATTTATTCATCTTACCTAAAGCAAGTGTGGAGTAACCGACACCAATAATTGCCAGAACTAAGAGTATTTTAGCTGGAGCAGAAGTAACTAAATCTACTAAGGCATTCAGTACATTTGTAATCTGATCTGAATCTATATCATTACTATAAGAAAAACACGATAGTGGGAATAAGAAAGTATAAAATACAAAGTAAACAAAAAATCGATAGTTCATTAATCATTCTCCTTTTCAAGGTAGACTACTGACTACAAAAATTTATATCACTCGTGAAAAATACCGTATCTCTTAAAATCCTGATATTTTTTCTATGATCATTGTGAAAATACCATGATCTTAAGTATGTATTTATCTCTAATCTGACCCATGAATTGATGAACATTAGGTCACTTTGTCCGCTTCATATCAAGATTGTCCCATTGATAGAATCGCTATAAACTAGAACAATTGGATCATTAGAATTAAAAGGGAACACCATGTCAGCTATTGACTATTGGCTTAGCAAACAATCAAAAAGGAATGAAAATTTCGTATCTCTATTTGAGGGATTATTTGAGAAAAATGGATTGCCTTATGTTTTTTACCGCCTCCGTTTTTTTGGCTTATCCTCAATTATTGTAAGTAGTGTCCATATCATTGAATTCTTCATCATCTATCACTTTCTAGGCACCAACATCCTGGTATCATTGGCACTACTGAGGGGATTCTGTTTCATTATTACAGGATTTTATTGGGGATTTTTAGAATGTCTGCGATCACGAATTCGTATTCTATACGCAAAACATCAAATAAGTGACATTAGACAAACCATCAACCAATGGTTGAGACTATCGATGCTGATAGGCCTCGCGGCTTGCCTGACCTACTGTGTTTTATTTTCGATACTTCCCGCAAGATTTTCCGCATCGGAATTTGTATTTTATCTCACCTACTCAATCGCAATACTTGCACAGCTCGTTTTACAACTTATCGTCCTCACCTATCATTCGGGTGCATTTTCGATTCGACGTATTGCCAGACCAATATTGTCTATCTCTGGAAGTGACATTCTAGGATTATTCATTCTCCTTATTTTATGGCCAATCACACATCTGTATAGTCTCCCTATCTCTTTGCTAATCACACAATTTTTCAGATTATTAATGACATACATATATACTAAGAGAACATACCTTTTATTAGGGATACATGAAGTTAAAGTATCATCACACATTAAAAACATATCCATCTTCCGTGGCTGCCTATCAAGAGAAGGCATTTTGGCCGGAGCTTCTAACCTCGTCATGAGAGCAGAAGGCTTAATACTGATTCTATTATTTGCTTTTTCATCAAGTAGTAATCCCGATCATCTACTCTATTTCCTTTTTTTCTTCTTGATATCTCCATTCACTAAATACAGTTACGATTGGGTCAGGCTGTTCTACTTTGATTTTAAAAAACTTGATCGACCCCTTTTTAAACAACTTTCAAAACGTCTAGTCATTATCACACGAAAGTATGGTCCATTGATTGGATTAATATTTTGGATACCCGTTCTGATTATTTCTCAATTCTTTAATCATATAAATAGTCAACTTTTAATGATTCTATGTTTATTTTTCATGTTTAGACCCATTATTTCGATCTATCAAATGCATGCATTCACCGAACATCGCTATTGGGATGCCATTGTCTCCGGCATTCTTAGTATAGCACCATTAGTTTGTGTAATAGATGCTGATTGGTCTATTCAAGCTAATCTAGCTCTATTAACTTCATCTCAACTACTTGCTATAGCGTATCTTATAAAAGTGAATACGCAGCCGATTAAAACTTACCCTAAGGATAAATCCCCCCTACCTTTTTTTGAATGGTTAAGTCTTCTATATACACACAATAATTCCGGTTCCAGGATAGTTTATGAATTCACGTTCAGTCATTTTATGTCGCACAGACAAGCCACACAATTAGCATCGATGATATCTGCGAAAATTGCAGATTATGGTGAGATTACAGAGTTCGATTCATACCACTATCTCTTACAAACAAATTCTAACTACATGATTGACTATCAGTGGATGAATGAGATGAGTGCAGGACAAATCTATGATATACAACGATTTGATATTGAGGATATCCTACCAAAACAGTCCATTGGTAAAAACAAACGATTGAGATTATTAAGAAAATACAGGCGTCATAAAGGCATCCATTGGGTATCAATCATAGATCCTTATAACCTCCCACTGGATATCGACTATTTTGAACTACAAAAAGCCACTCATAAAGCAACCATCACACCTCTAAAACTGATTAAAATAGGAAAATATCAATTATCCATTACACTTTCTGAAAAAGGTATCGAGCAGCTGGTGTTTATTGAGAGGTCGATGATCAGCGACAATCAATTATCTCTTGTAGAGAATCTAATTTTTCAAGAAAATGTATCCTCTATCAGAAACGCCCAGTGACTCCTCCAATCATAAGATAGCCACAATCACAGATATACGGCAGACAATGCATTCACATGTTAAATTGGTTAAATAAGCTATAATTGATACCAAGAACATCACTCAAGGACAACATCATGCATCTCATTGAGCGCCGCTTAACTGACCCAAGCCTCTATCTCAATGAAATAGAAAGATTACATCGGCAATTACAAAAAAATCATAAACTTTTTGATAAAAAACAAAATGGTGCTCAATTTTACCAAATCAGTATGCATAGAAATAAAATTGCCAAAATGCTTGCATCTTCTGTATCTAATCATGAATATAAGCTCACTGTATGCCATCAAAATTGGATCAATATCTCCGGGAAAAAACAGCCATTATTATCCTATCCAATTACCGATAGAATTGTGATTGGTGCCTTATATCAAGCCATATTACCCGAGTCTGTCTCCACTTTTCATGATACTTTATATAGTTTTATTAAAGGCAAATCGAATTACCTTGCAACAAAGTCCGTCTGCCGTCATCTTAAAAAAACATCACAAGCTAATAATAATGGGCATTTAGACCTTTTTATCCTTAAAACGGATATTTCTGACTATACAAACTCCATTCCTATTAGCCCTAATGCATCTATTTGGGACAAATTAAAATCGCTAATGTATTGCTGCGACCCAAATCATGATATCAGTCAGTATCATTGGGATCTTATTTTATCAACCGTTAGACCATGCTACTACACACCTGAAGGCCATCTAGCTCAAAACCACATTGGTGTGGCGTATGGTACACAGATGACCACACTTATAGCAAATCTCTATCTATCAAGCCTTGATCATAATCTCAGCATGATTAAAGATCTATTTCACGTTAGGTATGGTGATGACATTATACTGATTCATAAAGACCCTGAAACACTTAAGACAGCCTATCTCGAATTAAAGCATTACATTAAAAAACATCATTTATCAATCCATCCGAAAAAAAACCAATGGATATACCTAACTAAAGCTGGGCGGCCTTGCACTATTGATTCCTCTTTTGTTGGCCAGCATCAATTTAATTACCTAGGATTCTCTGTACAAGCCGACGGCTCTTTACGACTAAAAAAACAACACACGCATCAATTTATGAAAAAAATCCATGCTCGAATACGTTCCGCTTCACATCTGACGCAAAAACTGAGTATGGATAAAAGAGGATCTGCCATCTGTAGTGCAGTCATGCAAGCCATGAAGCATGATAATCCCTTTAATATCGACGACTTACATCGATATTATAGTCAGCATGATGATCGTCGACAATTGAAGCAGATGGATCGTCAAATAGCTCTCTGGGTAGCACAAGCATCATGTGGTATATACAAGCAGTCTGCATTTAGAATCATCCCATACAAAAAAATTAGATCTGAGTGGCATCTACCGTCACTATGCCATACTCGCAACAAATCATCCTCACACTAGATCCCATGCAATAATTTTTTGCTATAATAAAAAGACAGGAGAAAGTGTTCCCATGCAATTCAATTGCAATAGATCATTTAAGAACTGAAGTCGCGGCTTAGTTCAAAAAACTGGAACTCGTTTCTGAGGCGAGAGGCCCCTTAGAGGCCTTTATATTTACTCCTACACTTTCTCCTGTTTTTCCATAGATTATTGATATAAAGCCATCTACATAACGAATTTCTCACTATCAAACAATGATTAAGGTGATGCTCATTATTACCATATGGCTGGTATCTTTTTAATCTCTTTATTTTTGCTATAATATTAAAGAGGGAAGTGTTCATGTGATAGATCTATCACAGATATCTAAATATGAGCTGAAGTTGCGGCTTAGCTCATTTACAATTGGGGACAACGTCTAGACAAGTCCACTAAATTCCACCTCCCTCTTATCCTCTAAAAAAAACTTGAGTCACAATTTCCACTCAAACAGAGCTCTTTCTTTATTGAACCGATTTATTCTTATTGCCTGATATAACGACATTAATAAGAATTGTACGAAAGATGTTACATCAGCTTTTACCATATCCTTAACTACCGATATCATTGAAGTTATGACTTTGCTCACCGGTTGCTTGCTTTAACTGAGCCTTCCGGTCTTATTTAGAACAAGCTTACTTCTACTTTTTTTATTTTTTATACATTAAATTAACAATTTAGTGGATTGAAACGATTATCATGCAATGGTTTTATGAAGAATACAGAGCTAACGGCAGATTATCTGCTATAATTGTTTATGACAAGAACGATAAGAGAGATGTTCGATCGGTTGTTACCGTATCATAAACTACCAATGTAATTGAAGTTGAGGCTTATTACAGGAGTGGTGGCGGAAAACCTGTGAACTATTCCAAAAAAGATGGGCTGTACCACCGCTAAAATGGCAAATTCCACTCTCTTATCTTCTTGTTGCTCTTATATGTAACATTACCACATTCAATGATTACGGGGCCCTAGGGTGCGCCACCTCATCCTGATCCGCTAGTCGCAGATACTCCTTGAACTGAGCATCATTCAATCGAATCCACAGTTGACTGCGGCACATAAACAGGACACAGCCGAATAACTTTAAATGTGCACCATGATCCTTCAATGACAAATGAGAGCTATAGACCTTACTACCATCAATATCAAATACTTTACCGTTACCCCACCGACCATCACCTAGGTCTTGGTAACCCCACATTATTGGAAAAGAGCTAACTAATTTCCCTTTGAAAGGATGATAAGAGCCTCTGTAGGTATTGGACCATTCTCGCCCCTCTGTATAAAAAGCATACTTTGAATAGCCCTGTAATTCAGTAACACCACCTTTATCAACCATACTAATTTGAATGACAGCTCTAGGATGTTGAGTTTTATCATCAATTGTTAGCCAATTCCCGACTGGTGAAGAGCAGGGTTTTTCTTCTGAACATACCAGCGATTTTGGTAACGGCACAGCAATGACGTGATTTATCGAAGCAAAAACCAGACTGACAGTTACAGACAATGAATACAATATTTTTTTCATAGATTACTCTCGAAGGTAAAAGGCACACCTTAAAAAAGTCAGTGCACGTTGTCTATCAAAACTTTAAGGCTGAAAAGTCCTTTATGTGACTAAGATCTATCGACAGAATGTGTGTATTTTTGTTTATCGCTTTTAGCTTTATCTAGATATGTACTTAAATCCTTTAAACTCACGCGATGCCAGTAACTAGCCTTACAAAGATGAATAGTTTTAAGACATCCCGTAATTTTAAGACGCTTCCCGCCATCAACTTGTTCCACCTTAAGTTTATACATTTTATCGGTATCAGCATTATAAACCATACCACCAGACCAGACGCTATTCCAATCATGACCAGATGCAGTTAACCCAGTAATAATTTCCATATTACGAAGAGGAACTCCTTCAAAACCGTAACTACACTTAACGCACTTCGATGAATTAGACCAAGGACGACCTTCGACATAAAAAGTAGCGACTAAATAGCCATTCATTCGGCCAGATTTATCTTTTTCTAGCCTCACAATACTTCTATCGTGATTTCCCTGAGCTGTCTTTATAAGCCAATAGCCGACTGGCGAAGAATTTTGAGACTGAGCTGCGCATAATACTGAAGAATTTACAAGCGCAAAGAAGATGACGACCAAGCGGATAAACGATTTCATATAGATCACATTAAACATAAATATTTCTCTTAACTTATAAATTCGGGTTTAATTTAAGCATTTGCACAGTCTTATGTCGAGAGCAATATGGATATAAATGAAAGCCCCATCATCTTATAGTAATAACCATGATTTGATGAATAACAGACCTTAAAATCACTGCAGACACTCACAGATTAATCAGATCATAAAGGTTAATATAATGCACCCTCTGCATTGGTACTCTAAGAGTCTCATTATTGGGAAGATATAGAGAAGAACCATTAGAAAAAAGATGAATTTAGCTGGCCGGAATAATGAAAAAATTTTTCCAACACCAAAAAAGCTATTAAATCTTCTTCACGCCGATTAAGAAATTGCAAACAATAACGACTAGATTGCTCGATAATTTCCTGAGCCTCTTTCGAATGAGAACTATAATAGTCAATTTTTTCTTCTAAATTACTATAGTCATCTTTAACTTCAATATAATGAACACCAGGTTGTAAGAGCCCTTCCATAAACCAGGTTTCATAGTTTGGTTTTGTCATCACACAGAGAGAATTAGATGACATCGCCCATTTTAAGTTGGTAGCAACATCATTCCCTTCGATACAAAGAATGAATTGATATTTCAGCTGATCCGATAAAGATAACTTATCTTTATAACCAAAGTGTGATAATTTCTTTACCTGACCTACATTCATTAAAGGATGATGATAAAATCGCTGTAAAAAATCTTTTCTATGCTTCTGACTGGCATTACCTCGCCAGACCATACCTTTTCTTTTATCGGAAAAAGAAAGATTGTCTCGAATAAACTTAAAATGACGAATAGCGTTTAACTTCATAATTACTGCATTTTCAGAAGTTCTTGAGTCCATAATAGGTCTACTTTTTAGGACACTCACCTGAGATGGAATATGTGTTATATCGCCTGGCAGTAAATGAAGATGATAGCTTTTAGGAAAATGACTCATGTAATAAGCCATGTCGTGTTGGTAACAGCTTGCACTCTTTGTTTTAAATATGGAATTCTGATTGACTAAAAAACAAGACTCATTAAGCTCAGGCGTTTCCCAGCTCGAAGTTAAACAAAATGTGTTTTTAAGACGATTGTAATAATTTACTCTTTTCAATACTCTACTTGCTAGCTCAGAATTATCCATTAATCGATAACACGAGGTTTTATACATATTTTTATAGGCATAGGGGTAAATTTTTTGATGCAAATGCATTTTCACATAGTAATTGAACTTTCGAAATCGCATCTCTTTCTTTATATTAAACATGAAAAAACCAAAATCTCACTATTATCTAACGGTACGAGCACTCACACCAAAATAACGGCCAACAACATAGCCAGTCACACCTAATTACCATCCAGGAAATAATCAGCTTTTAAAGAACTAACTATCTCCACCCCATTTAACTGACACGTAGCTAATCCATCGAGTATCTGTAAGATGATCACAGTCAGCCCTAATAATATCAAATTCGCTATGCTTTCCTTTATCAATTGAATTAACAATCTCTTTCCATAGCTGGTTATGACCATCTTGACAAAGCGAATGAACGACCTCTCCTCTATAAAGAGATTGTAAAATTTGGTGTTCACCCTCTGCTCTATTATTAATAATGATTGGCTTACTATTAGCACGCCACATATAATAACGCTGCGACCACGATAATCGCTGTCCAGAAGAAATAACGAGACGTAAATATCTCGGGCAAGCCATCTGAAAATATGGCCAATCACCTGCATTCAAATCATCACCGACAATTAGAATACCTTTAGGTGAAGATAGCACAGAGAGACCATTTACCACCAGGTGTGTGTATTTACGTATTTTGATCATTAATTCATAACGTACCAGTGACTGTGGAAAGAAATATAAACTCGCCAATAGGCCTATTGATCCGAGGATGATCAATATATTTAATTGAAAACCAATACTAAATTGATAGTAAATTAAAATAATACCTATCATTAAATAAGAAAACATCGCAAGCATTTGCAAAAAATTGTTTGTTGCCAACACCCGACCCAGCACTTCAGATCTAGCATGAAACTGTATTAAGGCATTAAGTGGAACTATCAAGAAACCTGCAAATACACCGTATAGTAACATCATTACGATAATGAGTGGTGGGTTATGTAAGTGCGACAGAAAAACTAACCCTAGGCACATAGCTAATGTTGCTAAGGGTATCATGGCAACCTCTATAAAACCACGCGATATCCTACCAGCGAGTACCGCACCTATCAAAATACCAAGACCCGCAATCCCAATAGAACTTAAAGCAAAATTTGCACTCGCACCCACTGACTCTTTTAAATAACCACCGTAAATCGCGAGCAACTCCTGATTAATCGCGAAAAATAACGACAAACCAATCATACACACAAAAATTCCCTTTTTATGAAAAGCCGTATTTAAATACGAGCGCAAATACCTTGTCGTGACATAATTAATCAATTGATATCGTGAGCTTGGATCAGCTGCAGGAACCTTCAATAAACGAAAGGTCATAGAAAACTCTAGTGCTGCTAGTACGATTAAAATAAAGCCTATAGGAGCAAAACCCATGATAAAACCAGATCGAGAATGCACGTCGACCAGGCGATGACTCACTAATGCATTTGCCGAAAAGGTAAAGACCGCCTGACTGATAACAATAGCCATAATAACGGCAGCCTGTACCATACCATTCAGTCGCGCAATACCAGAGACACCAAAAGCTTCTCGAATATACCCATACTTTGCCGGAGAATTTAAAACACTCTGTAATGCCATCAAAACCGTCGTCAAAAATGCCAACCAAAACCATCCAGAAAAATAACAAAGGGTTAAAAATACCGTTAAAGGAATCGCACTGAATGCAGTTATCCTCAAAATAAAGACCTTTGGCCAACGATCCGCAATAAAACCTGAAAATGTAAATAAAAAAAGATAGGGTAATAGCATTAGAGCATTAACCACTGATGATAGCAGTGTGTATTGATGAGCGTTTGATGTTGCGTACACCGTATCCATCATCAACGCCTTATGACCAATATCAACAAATGTGTTTAAAAACGCGATAATTAAAAACGGGATTAATGACTTTGCTAAAGATGGTTGTTTCATGCGTTTCCTTTACGACGGTGGTTAAATAACGACTCGCTCAACACGGGAAGTTAACTGAGCCATAAGCTCATAACCTATCGTTCCACAGTGATGTGCGACTGTATCAATCGGTAAGCCTTCTCCCCACAACACAACATCATCACCTGGCTTTATATCGGTCTCTGAACCAAGATTTACCGTGATGAGATCCATAGACACCCTGCCCACCAATGAAAATATTACTCCATTAATCAGTACCGGTGTTCCCTCGGGCGCAGATCGCGGATATCCATCACCATAGCCTATGGCGACAACAGCTATATAGGTCGAATGCTCGCTGACCCATGTTGCACCATAACCAACAGATTCCCCAGCTATGATTCTTTTCACCGCAACAACCTGTGATCGTAAGGTCATTGCTGGCAGCAAATTTAATGCAGCCGAACTGATGTCACTTAATGGTGAGCCACCATAGAGCATGTAACCCACTCTCACCCAATCGTAATGAATTTCAGGAGAATTCAACACAAGCGCAGAACTTGCAATACTTTTTTGGAAATCATAATCTACTAAGGCTTCCTCGAAACTCCTCGTTTGAGATATATTCATCAGTGAACTTTTGTCAATCGAACACGCAAGGTGCGTCATTGCTATTACTTGTTGTGATGTAATACCGACTTTTTTTAAACGCTTAATCACATCAGGCAGATCTGACGGACACAGACCCAATCGATGCATACCAGTATCGACTTTCAACCAACAACGATTTTGTGATCGTTGATCAGATGACTCAATGATATTCAACTGAAATTTATCGTGTATGACACAATCTAATTCAAACTCAAGAAGTGTGTGATACTCTTGCTCAGATAAAAAACCTGTCATGACAACAATGGCTTGTTGAATACCCGCCTGACGAAGCTCAATTCCTTCAGTTAATGTTGCTACACCAAAAGCATCCACGTGGGTGAGTGCTTTTGCTACATTAACCGCACCATGGCCATAAGCATTAGCTTTTAACATCAATAGAACTGATGATGAAGGAACTAACTGACGAATGCGCTCAAAGTTATGCTGAATAGCTGAGTGGCGAATCTCCGCACATCGAGAAGCAGACACGGCTATCCTCCGCTTTGATAGTTCTGCGTTAAATTATCAAAACGGGTAAATTCACCCAAAAATGCCAATCTCACCTCACCGATAGGACCATTTCGTTGCTTACGAATTAAAATTTCTGCAACCCCCTTATCTGGTGAGTCAGGATTATAAACCTCATCACGGTAGATAAACGCAATCAAATCGGCGTCTTGCTCGATAGAACCTGACTCACGCAAATCAGACATAACAGGACGCTTATCAGTTCGCGATTCTAGTCCACGGTTTAACTGTGATGCGGCAATAACAGGACATTCCAATTCTTTAGCAAGAGCCTTTAATGACCGAGAAATCTCAGCGACCTCATTGGTACGATTTTCTTTCAGCTCCGGCACTTGCATCAGCTGCAAATAGTCAATTACTATCAAATCTAGTCCATTACTCTCTCGAGCAACTCGTCTCGCCCGAGCACGCAGCTCACTGGGTGATAAGGCTGGCGTATCATCGATGTATAGAGGGACATCTGCAAGCATACTGACGGCTGAACTAATTCTTGGCCAATCATCATCCGTTAAGTTACCTGTACGAACATTATGCTGATTGATTCGCCCTAAAGAGGATAGCATACGCATAGTCAAATGCTCACCTGGCATCTCAAGGCTAAACACTAGAACAGACTGACCATTCACTGCGACATTCTCAGCGATGTTCATTGCGAATGTAGTTTTACCCATCGAGGGTCTGCCAGCAACAATGACCAAATCACCAGACTGCAATCCGGAGGTCATATCATCAAAATCATAAAAACCTGTTGCAGCACCCGTGATAGTTTCTCCTGAGTGAAACAAATCATCAATCTTCTGAGTGGCCGCCGATAATAAATCAGCAATTTTGACTGGGCCTTCACCTCTAAGCTGCTGCTCTGCAATGCTATAAACTTCTCGCTCAGCCTTGTCTAAAAGATCTTTTGGGCTTCGTCCTTGCGTGTTCATGGCATTATCAACTAAATCTGAACCAACAGCGATCATTTTACGTAAGACAGAACGCTCACGAACAATAGTGGCATAAGATGATACATTGGCGCTACTCGGTGTTGCATTGGCCAACTCAAACAAGTAACTCTCACCACCCACTTGATCCAATTGATTAAGTTGCTTTAGCTGCTCGGCGAGCGTTAAGCTATCACAAGGCTGATTTCTGTCAATTAAAGTTTGAATAGTTGTAAATATTACCTTGTGCTCATTGCGATAGAAATCATCAACACCCATGTGTTCTATGACCCTATCCCATGCACGATTATCAAGCATCAGCGCACCTAAAACAGATTGCTCTGCTTCAATGGAGTAAGGCGGGACCTTAGGTGATAAAGAAGATTCTTTTTTTGGAGTAGCAACTTGAGTATTCATGGCAGGTAGTCTAACACCCGAAATGAAATTCGACCAGCAGAATCACTGGCCGAATAATATACCGGAGGTATTAGGCGGCTGACTGCGCACTGACATGAATTGCCAATTCAATTGAAACATCTGAATGCAACGAAAGCATCACATTATGCTCACCAACATGACGAATAGGTCCATCAACCATGACCACTTCGCGCTTCTCTAT
>MDTC01273502.1_pt1 | contig 20780 bp, 22 predicted proteins | sample 811181 | NCBI WGS metagenome assembly MDTC01 (sample SAMN05326644, study PRJNA326480) | marine metagenome | isolation source: seawater | place: Pacific Ocean: North | collected 2011 | reverse complement strand
GGTGTTCGTGATCCATTTATATAACATACAGATAAGTGTAATTGGGTGGGTTTTCGTTAAATGACGGTGGGCCATCTACTAAAACTATAAAACGATTATAATTTAAATTATAATCGTTTTATTTTATCTAATTAATATCAAATTTTCTAAGAGAAGAAGTTGATGTTTAATTACTAAAGGCTTCCAAATGCAGCAAGAACCTCAATTGTGAAATTAGTATTTGACTCAAGTCCACCATTATTTTTATTCCATTCGGCCCAAGCTTCCACATTTTTTTCTCCAATTACTTTTTGATGCATTAAGTCATTAAAATCAGATGATCCGATTGCTACCCAGTGAGAACTACCGTTACCTCCAACATCATAAGTTCCATAAGCTATTGGACGATCTGCCCTGTCTTTTGCGGTAGATTTAAGAAGTTTTTGATGAGCTTTCTGAAAAGCAACTGGATCGTCTAAGTCTAAATCATATATTTGAATATAAGGATATGCGGTTAATTCAGAATTTCCAACAAAATCAAGAAATCTTCCAGCAGAGGAGGGACCCCATTCCTCCACATAATCATTCATTTTCTGACGAAAAAATGATCTTTCATATTCTTGCTGATCACCGTCTACTCTTCCTATTTTTCCAATTTCTCCAAAAAGAATAATTCTATGTGACCACTCGTTATCACCATGTTTTATTGCTTCAACCTGAATACCTCCAGATTTAAATTTTGCATCACCCCATCGTTCTTTTGCCAAATCAACAATATCACTCTGCATACCCTGTTTAGCATTAAAATGCCAGAGTTGAAAAGTGTTTTGACCAAAAGCTGAAGAAACAGATAGCATAGCTATTAATATTAAAAAATTTTTCATTTTGTATATTTTTTTGATTAGATCTCAAATATAAATTTAAAATTGTATTTTGCAAGTACGATTTTAGTATAATTATTTAATTTTTCTTAAAGTTAACAAACCAATTTTTTATTTTTTCCTTATTTGGAGCAAGCCAAACAAAGTAGAAGAAAAAGCAAAGCCCAATTGCATTTAAATATTCAGCATTTAAGATGCTATAAATTATTAATACTATCATTGCTATTCCTAAAACATAACCAACAACAATCCAAGGTTTACTCATATATTAAATATACTCATTTAAGCTAACAATCATAAATTAATGTATATTATATATAGTTTAAAAATTAAATACATCAATTACAATAATAGACCATCTAGATTTTTTTATTTAGTTAAATTTGACCTTTCGTTTTTCAATGAAGCCGTACAATAATAAAAATTCGCCAAAAAAAAGTCAAATACGAACAATGTTCAACTCCATTTCTGGAGAATATGATTTTTTAAACAAATTAATGACTTTTGGAAGCGATACAATTTGGAGAAAAAAGATTTATGAAATTGCAAAGAAATCTGATCCTAAAAAAATTCTTGATATAGCAACAGGAACAGCTGACATTGCATTGGAATTATCCAATATACAAAATGTGCAAGTTGTTGGTATCGACATTTCAGAAAAAATGTTAAAAGTTGGTGAAGAAAAAATATCAAAAAAAAGATTGATGTCAAAAATACATTTACAAATAGGAGATGCAGAAAATATTGACTACCCAGACAAATATTTTGATATAATTAGTATTGGATTTGGGGTGAGAAACTTTGAAAATTTAAGAATTGGTTTGAAGGAAGCTTTTAGAGTTTTAAAAAAAAATGGTAAAATAATTATTCTTGAAACATCTGTTCCTAAGAATGTAATCGTAAGATTTTTTTATAAAATATTCACAAGAATTTTTATACCCACTCTTGGTAAATTTTTCTCTGAAGACAAAGCTGCTTATAGTTACTTGCAAAAATCTGCTGAAAAATTTCCTTCAGGTGAAGATTTTGTTTTAATTCTTCAAACTATTGGATTTAAAAATGCTAGCATTCAGGAACAACTGTTTGGTGCAACATCAATTTATACTGCTGAAAAATAAATGGACTTCAACATTAAATTTCATAAAATCTCAAATGATAATTTTTTCAATAACCTTGAATTTTATTATAATCATAATACACCATTTATAGCCTACAAAAAAAAACAATCCAACTATTTAAAATGCCATGCAGATGAAAAACCAATAGAATTAAATTCAATTAGTAATGTTAAATGTGGATTTGTATTCATGCCATTTGATAAACACAATACTGGCTATCAACTTGGATTGGAGCATTCTTATATCACCAAGTTAAATCCCAAAATGAGCTCAAACTTAATCTATCCATCCGTTGAAAATTTTATTGATTATAGTAATCAAAAGAAAAAATATATTAAATGTATTAATCAAATTAAAGGAAAGCTTGACCTAAATTTTTCAAAAGTAGTATTTACACATATTTTTGAGCTGGAGCAAAAGGAAATAAATGCTATTCGGTGTTTTAAAAATCTGTTGAATTTAAATTTGGATGCGTTATGTTATTTATTTTTTCACCCTGATATAGGATTTTGGCTAGGCGCAAGTCCAGAAACTTTAGTGAATTTTGATGGTAACAACTTGGAAACTGTTGCACTTGCCGGTACAAAAAAAACAGAACTTGAAAAATGGTCTTTGAAAGAAACTCAAGAGCAAAAAATAGTTGAAAAGTATATTCTGGATAAGCTTAAACCTGTCTCTAAAATAATTAAAACTACAAAAACAGAAACTATTAAAGCTGGAAATATTGAACACCTCAAGTCAACAATTACTGCAAAAACAAAATTATCACCAGCAAAACTAATTGACATAATACATCCAACCCCTGCGGTCTGTGGATTTCCTTTTGATAAGGCTATAAAAGAGATAAACGAATCAGAAGAACATGATCGTTCTTATTACACAGGCTATCTTGGACTCATCAATAAAACGAAATGTGAGACCTATGTTAATTTAAGGTGCGCTAAAATAAAAAATGGAAAAGCCACCCTATATGCTGGAGGAGGGATTACAATTGACAGTGTAGCCGAATCTGAATGGAATGAAATTGTTTCTAAATCTGAAACAATTTTAAAAACATTTTTCATTTAATTTAGAAATTCATTAGTAAATTTGCAAAGAATTATGTTACCTGTAATCCCCTCTGCTCAAACCCTGATTTTATACCTTCAAAAGTATGAAATTACAGATGTGGTTATCTCTCCAGGTTCCCGAAATGCTCCACTGGCCATTGGATTTGCCTCTAACAAAAGTTTTAATTGCTATAGTATAATCGACGAAAGATCGGCAGGGGTTTTTGCAATTGGGATTGCACAGCAAAAAAAGCTGCCTGTAATTCTTTTATGTACCTCAGGCTCTGCAATTCTCAATTACTATCCAGCTGTATCTGAAGCATATTACAGTGAAATTCCTTTAATTGTTTTATCTGCTGACAGACCACAATACAAAATCGGTATTGGTGATGGACAGACAATAAACCAAACAAAAGTTTTTGAAAAAAATATCTTTTACTCAGATAGTTTGATTCAGGATGTTACACATCAGACTGAAGAAATTCTAAAAAGTAACAGACAAAGCTTATTAAATAAAGACTCTAATTCAAATTTAATTTTAGATTCACAAAAAGAAATACAAAAGAAAAATCAAGAAACAATAAAAAAAATCATTTTAAACTGTTTAAATCTAAATAAACCTGTTCATCTAAATATTCCCTTTGAGGAGCCGTTATATAATTTTATTGAAAACCCAAATATTAAAATTCCAAATATCGAGCAAATTCTATTCGATATTGTTGAAGAGAAAGTAAATTATGCCTCTCTTCAAAAAAACTCTAAAGTACTTGTCTTAATTGGATGTCTTAACCCCGGTGTGTTGTCCACAAAAACAGTTAAGTGTTTGGCTAAAAATAAAAAAATTGTTGTTTTAACTGAAACCACATCAAATATTTATCACGAATGTTTTTTTAATAATATTGATAAATTAATAGCTCCCATAGAACATCTAGATAACAAAAGTGAGGTTTTTAAAAGTCTTAAACCTGATCTGCTAATTACTATTGGAGGAATGGTAGTGTCAAAAAAAATAAAAACTTTTTTAAGAAATTCAACAAACATCAAACACATTCACATAGGGACTCAAAGCGCTAATGACACATACTTTAAAAATGTTTCGCAGCTAAAGATTGAACCCAACAAGTTTTTTCTAAAGTTTTCTCTAAAAGAAAGCCCAATCTCTAACTATTATGATGTTTGGAAAAAAATTCAATCTAAAAGAGAAATTGCACACAAAAAGTTTATAAAAAAAATACAATTTTCCGATTTATTAGCATATTCTTTCATCGCAGATAAAATTCCAAAACACACTCAAATACAGGCAGCAAATAGCTCAACAATAAGATACTTACAACTTTTTAAAATGAGATATAACAATGTTATGTATTGCAACAGGGGGACGAGTGGAATCGATGGGTCTACATCTACAGCTATTGGCGCTTCTGTTGTTAGTTCAGATCCTGTTTTATTAATTACTGGTGACTTAAGTTTTTTTTATGATGTAAATGGATTATGGAATAATTACGTGAGCCCAAATTTTAGAATAATAATTATTAATAATGGTGGTGGTGGAATTTTTAGGATTCTTCCAGGATTTCAAAATACGAAATTATTTACCAAATACATTGAAACAAGCCAAAACCTAAAAGCAAAACAAATTGCCAAACTTCATGGATTCAGCTACCAAAATAGAAAAACAAAGTTAGGTTTAAAACTTGCACTAAAAAGTTTTTTTAAGACTTCATCAAAACCCAAAATATTGGAAATTTCCACTAACTCTGAAATCAGCTCTGATACATTAAAATCCTACTTCAAATTTTTGTCAAAGTCAGATTCGGATCGTTAAATAAAGCCTTATATTTATCAAAAAATTAATGTTGAATTCTACTTGGAAAAGTCTCAAAGAATACTCGGATATTAAATTCGAATATTACAGCGGGGTTGGAAAAATCACTATAAATAGGCCTAAAGTTTATAACGCTTTTAGACCCGAGACCAACATAGAAATGCTAGATGCAATGGATATTTGTAGTGAAAGAAATGATATTGATATTGTTGTTATTACAGGTGAAGGTGATAAAGCATTTTGTAGCGGCGGTGATCAGAATGTAAAGGGCTCAGGAGGATATGTTGGAAAAGATGGAGTGCCTCGACTTAACGTTTTAGATTTGCACAAAAAAATAAGAGAAATTCCCAAACCTGTTATTGCAATGGTTAATGGATATGCAATTGGCGGAGGTCATGTGTTACATGTAGTTTGTGACCTCACAATTGCAAGTGAAAATGCAATTTTTGGACAAACCGGACCAAAGGTTGGCAGCTTTGATGGAGGATTTGGGTCTTCATATTTAGCTCGACATGTAGGACAAAAAAAAGCTAGAGAAATCTGGTTTTTATGTAAACAATATTCTGCAAAAGAAGCCAAAGAAATGGGAATGGTAAATGAAGTTGTACCTTTAAAAAAACTGGAACAAACAGTACTTGACTGGTGTAAGACCATGCAGAAAAGAAGCCCATTAGCTTTAAGAATGATTAAACGAAGCTTAAATGCAGAATTAGATGGACAACATGGTCTTATGCAATTAGCCGGTGATGCCACTCTTTTATATTATCTAACCGAAGAAGCTCAGGAAGGAAAAAATGCCTTTTTAGAAAAAAGAGATCCTAATTTTAAAAAGTATCCTAAATTCCCATAGTTTTCAATCCAGATTTTGTAAATAATGGCTAAAATTTTTATATCATGGATAAAGGCAGCCAGACTTAGAACATTACCATTATCTGTCTCGGGAATCCTTGTAGGCTCATTTGCTGCCTATGCAGATGGATTATTTAACATGTCCATATTTCTACTATCTCTTAGTACAACAATTTCATATCAAATACTTTCAAACTTTGCAAATGATTTTGGGGATGGTATTAAGGGTGCTGATAAAAACAGAATTGGCCCTACTAGATTAATTCAATCTGGTCAAATATCAAAAACTCAAATGATACTAGGAATTAAAATATCTGTATTCATTTCTTTTATTCTTACGGTTATATTAATATTTACCTCTTTCAAAGGAAGCCTATTTAATATTATTGTCTTTTTATTTCTTGGTATTCTGGCAATCATTTCTGCAATTAAATATACAATAGGTAAAAATGCATATGGTTATATCGGCCTTGGAGACGTTTTTGTTTTTATTTTTTTTGGTTTGGTAAGTGTTATGGGATCTAATTTTCTTTACAGTTCTGAAATAAAATTAGAGCTAATATTCCCATCACTAACGCTTGGATTTCTAAGTGCGGCTGTCTTAAACCTAAACAATATGCGAGATCTTAGAAATGATAAGCAATCAAAAAAAAATACAATTGCTGTAAAGCTAGGAGCCCAAAACGCCAAAATATACCATTACATACTGATTCTTCTTTCAATTATTAATGTTTTATTATTTTATTTTAATACAGAACAAAACTCCTTGTTTAGCATAATCATGGTATTTTCTGTCATAATAATTTTATTATACCACATTTTTCAAGTATCAATTTTATCCAGAGAAATAGACTTTGATAAGCTTCTGAAGCCTCTTGTTCTAACTACGTTCTTTTATTCACTCATTATATCTTCTAATTATATTTTATTATGATGCGTGCAACCTATTTCAAACATATATTAAAATTTAAAATTCCTAGCGGTACCTCAAGAGGAATTTTAAATCAAAAGGAAAGCTGGTTTATAATTATAAAAAAAGAAAATCAAATTGGAATTGGGGAATGCAGTATTATTAGGGGCTTAAGTCCTGATTCAGTTGCGCATATTGAAAAAAAATTAGACTTTGTGTGTGAAAATATTAAATTGGGTTTTGATGAGCTATCGAAATCTTTACAAAGTTTCCCTTCTATATTATTTGGTTTAGAAACAGCATACCATTCATTTAATTGTAAAGATCCTTTTTTGTTTAAAGACTCACTTTTTGTTCTTGGAGAAAATAACATACCGATCAATGGACTTATTTGGATGGGTGGATTTTCAGAAATGAAAAATCAAATCAAATCAAAAATTGAAGATGGTTTTGATTGTATTAAAATAAAAGTTGGGTCCCTAGATTTCGATTTGGAATGTCAACTTCTAAAGCAGGTAAGGAATGAATTTAGAGAAAGTGAATTAATGCTTCGGCTTGATGCGAATGGAGCCTTTAAGTGTAAAACTGCTCTAGAAAAACTAAAAAAACTATCAGATTATAATATACATTCAATCGAACAGCCAATCTCAACAAAAAATTGGAGAGAAATGAATAATTTATGTGAAAAATCTCCAATTGATATCGCTCTTGATGAAGAGCTTATTGGAGTGAATTCAAAATCAGATAAGAGGAATCTACTTGAAATAATTAAACCAGCTTATATAATTTTAAAACCAAGTCTTGTCGGCGGATTTCAAAAATCTGATTGTTGGATTAGTATTGCAGAGGAACTAAATATTGGATGGTGGTCAACAAGTGCTTTAGAGAGTAATGTAGGACTAAATGCAATAGCCCAATGGGTTATTAATAAAACTACTGCAATGCACCAAGGTTTAGGTACTGGTGAATTATTTACTAATAATATAGATTGTCCTTTGTCAGTTAAGGATGGCAAGCTACATCATGAGCAAAATAAGAACTGGAATTTTAATTTTTTCAAAAAAATGTAATTTTAAAACAATGATTTTTAATCAATCTTTAAACTCACAATTTAAAATTAATGGCCAGCTGTTTAAAAGTTTGGATAATTACAAATCACAATTTGATCATCACTGCACAGTTGATGGGCTTACAAGTTTTTTTTTAGAATGGTTCAATGAAGAAAAACACATAACTCTTGAAACTTCAGGAAGTACAGGCCCTCCCAAAAAAATAAATATTAAAAAAACTGTAATGATAAATTCCGCAAAAAAAACTGCAGAATTTTTTGGATTAAAAGAGGGAGATCGAGTATTACTATGCCTACCAATAAAATATATCGCTGGAAAAATGATGGTTGTAAGATCTCTTGTCATTGGGCTTGATATGTATACCGTTGAATCAAATAGTTCACCGATAAAAATGACAACTAACAATTATGATTTTGCGGCGATGGTTCCTAATCAAGTTGAAAAAAATATTAATTATCTAAATAAAATAAAAGTTTTACTAGTTGGGGGTGCGCCAATAAGCAATTCATTGTCAAAGCTACTTCATTCCAAAACAAATGGAGTTTATGAAACATTTGGAATGACCGAAACTGCATCCCATGTAGCTATAAAAAATTTAAGTACCGGTGAAAAAGCATTTAAAGCATTACCGGGAATAAGTTTTGAATCGAAGAATGATCAATTGGTTATCAATGCTCCGCATTTGAACAATAATAAGATAGTCACAAATGACATTATTGAACTAAAATCTAATCAGTCTTTCATTTGGAAAGCCAGAAAAGATTTTGTCATTAATTGCGGTGGCATAAAATATTTCCCTGAATTAATTGAGAAAAAAATTATTGGACTCGAAGACAGATCATTTATAGTTTGTGGAATTCCAGATCCATTATTGTCACAAAAGATTGTAATTGTTTTTGAGCTTTCTATACCTGTAAATACCCAGACTATATATAAAAAATTGTCAAAGTATGAAAAACCTAAACTTACATTTTACCTCAAAAAATTTCCAAGGATAAATGGAAAAATCGATAGACAGAAAATACAAGATGAAGTTTTAAAGTTTACAAAAGAAAATTAATTTGATAATAACTTTACTCCTTTTGCAATTAAAGAATAAATTATTTCAGAATTTTCAATAGAGGCAATTTTCTCTTGTGACTCTCCTCTGTCTGAAGCATAATGTTTTAATTCATCAACAGATATGGTTTTTTTAAGTGCTTCACCACTAACAACAACATTTTTTCCAGTTATATCCTTTGGAACAAAGAAACCATAATCTTTAAAATTTACCATCACTTTCTTATTATTACCCAAATCTAATCTCATCCAACATCCCTTCATTTGACACACATCGACTACAGTAGCTTCAAATTTCGCATTAAATTTTACATCATTATCATAAAGTGATATCAACTCCTTTTTAGATATAATTTGATCATTTTCAATATTTTCACCGAAAATATTGTTTTGTCCATATGATCCAATTGAGAATAATAAAAAAATAAGTAGCTTTTTCATAGTTTTAGATTTTCATAAATGTACTTATTTAGTTTTAAAATATGAATTTAAAATATATCAATATCAGTTTGATTATGTTTGTATATTTCAAAATCGATAATTTAGTTAATGAAACTTTTAAACTCCCCTTTTAAACTTCCAAATGGAATTCTTTTACAAAATAGAATTGCAAAATCTGCAATGAGTGAAAATATGGGAACTTTAAATAATGCTCCTACTAAAAATCTTATAAATGCCTATAAAATTTGGTCGCAAAGTGAACCTGGACTACTAATTACTGGAAATGTAATGATTGATTCTAGAGCAATTGGTGAACCGCGTAATGTAGTAGTTGAAGATTATTCTAATTTTGAATTACTTCAAGAATGGGCAAAATCTATCAAAGGAACTAAGACACATATTTGGCCTCAACTTAATCATCCTGGACGTCAAGCATTTTCGGCAATAAATAAAAAAATAGTTGGTCCATCTTCAGTTTCTTTAAAGATGGGAGGAGCATCAGCAATGTTCAAAACACCGACTCCTTTAACAGAAAATGAAATATGGGATATAATAAAACGTTTTGGGATAACAGCAAAAATAATGAAAGAAGCTGGATTTACAGGTTGTCAAATTCATGGTGCACATGGCTATTTGGTTAGTCAGTTTTTATCTCCTTTAAGTAATACTAGAGATGATAAGTGGGGAGGGTCAATAGAAAATCGAGCTCGCTTTGTTACAGAAATATATAGAGAGATAAGAAGTCAGGTTGGAATAAAATATCCAATAGGAATCAAAATTAATTCAGCCGATTTTCAAAAAGGGGGTTTTACAGAGGAAGAATCAATGAAAGTTTTACAAATTTTATCTAAAGAAGGAATAGATTTAATTGAAATCTCAGGGGGAACATATGAAAAACCTGCGATGGTTGGAATTAAACAAAAAAAAAGTACTAAAAAGAGAGAAGCGTATTTCTTGGATTATATAGATAAAGCAAGAAAAATTACGAATAAACCTTTAATGCTTACTGGCGGATTTAGGTCGGCTAAGATAATGGAACAAGCATTAATTGAAGACAAACTTGATATTATAGGTTTGGCAAGACCTTTTTGCCTATATACTAATTTAGCTAAAGATATTTTATCTGGAAATTTAAAATATGTAGATACCCCGCTACCTTCTTCAGGAATAAAAATGTTAGATAAATTAGGAGGTGTTGAATTGCCTTGGTATGAATTACAGATCCATAGAATTGGAGAAGGAAAAAAACCAAATAAAAAACTTAGTGGTTTGGCAGCATTTATTTTTAGTTTAAAAAATATAATTTTTAAATCATTTATTAAAAATTAAAGCAATTTTATACAGTCAACTGCTATAATAATTCTAAACATTTAGCCTTTATTGTTTATTTTTAATTCAATTTGATAAAATATGGAAGTCTATTTAAAGGCACATCAATATCTATATTAACTCCTCCCCTGTATATTTTTCCCATATCTGACTTCCATTTTCCTTCTGGAAGCACTACTTTTCTTGATCCAATTCCTTTAGATAAAAGTGGAGCTATCAATATATCATTTCCTAGCATAAATTGATCTTTAATTTTAGAATATCCTTTATGAGGAAAAACATATTCCATAGAACGAACTATTGGTTCTCCTGTTAAAGATGCTTCTTTAGCTAAACCTAATATAATATTTTTAAATTCCCCTCTCAAATCAACTGCTTCAAGAACAGCTTTAAAATGTTTTTTATCAAGAATTCTCCATGGAGCAACAGAAAATTGCATCATTGGCATTAATGCGTGAACCTGAGTAGATCTGACTACTAACTCCTGATCAATGGGAGAATCATTTAAAAATGATGTAAATTGCCCTCCGCCTATCATGTCGGGACAGCTAAATGGATACCCCATAATACCTTCTAAAAGCATTTGTGGAATTAATTTTCTAAGATCCGTCCAATCATGGCTTTTATCGTGTAAACGCTGGACTAGTGGTTGACCTCCCATTTTCCAAGTAGCTCTATATTCATTGAATGGATATTCCAATCCAACTTTAGCAAAAAGTTCTGTATGTTGATTAGGAGTGATTTTTTTTGAAGATTTAATTCCCTTGTAGAACCTGGAATCTCCGGCATCTAATTTAAAACCATCGACGCCATATTCATTAATTAATTTATCAAGTTGTCCTTTAAACCATTTATCCCCCTCAGATTTGGTGAGATCTAATACTGCACTTACTCCATTCCACCATCTAACCATAGCTGGCTTTTCTTTTTCATCTAACATAAATGCTCCTTGTTTTTCTAATTCTCTATAAACATCAGAATCAGGACTTACAAATGGACATACCCAAAGCATAACCTTAAACCCTAATTCTTTTAACTCTTTCATCATTGAATGTGGGTCTGGGAATCTTCCTTGATGAAAATTCCATTTACCATAATCCTCTTGCCAATTATCATCAATCATAATAATTCCAGGAGGCATTCCTTTATCTATAATTGCCCTTGCATATTCGAGAATGTCTTTCTGGTTTTGATCATAAGTTAATTCAATCCATGTATTATATTGGGGCACTGAAAAGAATAAATCTGGAGGCATTTTTCCGGAAGGTGGGAAGTATTTTGAACTAGCATATAAGTATGCTTCTCTGAGGTTATCTCCCGCCTTAATATAGTCTAATGAAGCATATGCTTTATCAAATAAAATATTTTCATTATTTATTTTAAACCTAAATGGTTCTTCTGACCAAACTAATTCTCCTTCTGATGAAATTAAAAGTGGTTGTAACTGATTGTAATAGCTTGTACCAAACAAATTGGCTTCATATCCATCCTCAAGTGGCATTTTATGACCTTCAATTATAATTCCAGCCCACCAGTTTGTATTTGATTCAATTTTAACTTCAAGAGTGTCATAATTATTTTGAGAATATATATTAGAAACAAAAAAAATTAATAGAATTATAAAATTTTTCATTTTTTAAAAAAGTTTAAATTCCATTTGTCTTTCCAAAGAACTTCAACCTTATCATCAGCTATTTCGATTGGTAGCCATATATATTTACCTTCAATAGGGTTTTCTGGATTCCATCTATCAGCCATAAAAATAAAAGCATCTTTAATCCCCTGAACAGGCAAAATATAGGTGCTTTGAGAATTATATGTTGTCAAAGAATCTTTACTAACACAGGGATTGTTAAGTTCTTTCCATGGTCCTAAAATATTATTAGCACTTGCAGATCTTGCAGCGTTTGGAGCCCAACCAGTACACCCAGAAGAAACTATGAAAAATTTACCTGAGGAAGTTTTCATCATCGTAGGTGCTTCATTAAACTTGCTAGGAAAAAATCGTTTATATCTACCCGAGTGAGATAGATAATCTTCAGAAAGTTCAGAAATATGAAGAGTACTATTATCCTCGGAAGAATATATATGGTATGCTTTATCATCATCATCGACAAAAAGAGTCATATCTCGTGCCATCTGACCCACTTCAAAGTCTCTACCTAAAATATTTAAACTATCAACATGTTTTGGAAGATGTTCAGGACCTCCACCATATATTTTTTTAACTTCACTAGAAACCTTTTTTTTATGGAAATCTTGAACATTTAGTGGCCATGTTTTGGAATTTGGTCTAACAGATTCTAAAAATTTAAAGGGTCCATACGGTGTTTCTGAAATTGCCACTCCGCTTCTTGCAGCTTCATATCCACGATTAATTGGTTCTAAATGAAACCACATCACGAACCTTTTAGTTTTTTTATTGTATATAACTTTGGGTCTTTCTAAAATACATCCTTTATAAATATCCGAGCTTGGGTCAGTTTCATTAACTCTTAAAACAATACCTTCATCTTTCCATTGATATAAGTTTTTAGAAGAATAAAGGTGAACTCCAACTTGAGCTGTATTTCCTATTTTACCTTCAATTTTATGCTCACCATACCAAAAATAAGTGTTCTCGTGAAATAAAATCCCACCTCCATGAGCATTAATAGCTATTCCATTATTATCAACCCATTCTTTTCCTGGAAAAAAATAATCATCATTTTCATTTTTGGATTTATTACAACTAATAATAAATATAATTGCAGTAAAAAATAATATTATCTTATTATATAACAATAAATTTTTCATTTTTAAGGAATGTTTTAAGTATTCATCTAGATAACAAAACAAAGTATTCAAACCCTTATAACTTTTTATACATCAATATAAAACATTATGAAAACTTTATTCTTATATGACATGGAGCCATTTAATTATATTAGATTCTAAAATCGATAGCTTTATTTGAATAATCTATTCCAGTCAGCTTCTCCGGATATATAAGCAAAAGAATACGGATTTCCTGAGCTAAGTAATTCTTGATAGTATGATTTAGCCTTTATAGTATCTTTTTTTTGATATAAATACCAGTTAGCTAAGCTATATAAAGCAACTTCATCAATTACCATTTCAGATTCTTTAATTACACCTTTATAGAATAAACATGATTGGTGATAGCTCATATTTTCTATTATATCCATGTTTTGATTGACTTCATTGAGAACATCAGTGGATTCAGTAATTTTATCAAGTCTTCTGTAGATCATAAATAACCAATGACCTCCTGAAACTATATTATCATCATATTTATGAGTGACACTTCTATTTTTGAATGCTTTAAGCGAACTATTCATATCATTTTTAAGGTAATATACTAAACCAAGGTGATACCATATATTACCGTGAAGTGAACTCAATGGAATGTTTTTTTTATTTGGTAAACCATCAGGTTCTATTTGATCTTTTTTCTGTTCTATTAATTTAACAGCTATTTGAAAATCACTTATTGCATTATCATATTGACGAGTAGAAATATATCTATGACCGCGATGACGATAAAAACGAGCATCATTAGGGAAAGTATTTACACCTTGGGTAAAAAGTTTAATTGCTTCTTTATAATAACCCATATATGCTGTTCTTCGTCCATACCAAATTAAAGCTTCAGGATCATTTTCATTATTAAAATAGTTGGCTTGTGCTAATTTAAATTGATCAAGTGTTTTCCCTTTTTTTATATTGGGGCTTCTAAGAGTATCCCCTAACATTGTTATTGTTTCTATTGTCTTTAAGGGTTTAATATAATTTTTTGAATTTTGATGAGAATCACAACAAAACAAAAAAGGAAAAATAAATATTAATAACTTACAATTCATATTCCTAAAATTTAAAGTTTATAAATAGTACAGTGTGGCTTAAAACCAAAAATCTTAAATTATGATATTATGAAATAACTAATCTACTGAGCAACAAACACATTCAGTTCCGTCAGCCATTATAACATAGCTGTTTGACTTATTCTGAATCATTTCTTTTGTCATAAGCTTGCCATCACTTAACTGCGCACCCTCACAAAAACTTGTAGATGTAACACCTCCGAAACTAAGGGGTTGAGAACAAGTTAAACAAAGAACTTTATCAGAATTAGTCTCTTCATCACTACTACAGTTGACTAAAAAAAAATACAGAACAATAATAATTAGATTTTTCATATAGTTAAATATACATAATTATTGTTTCTTCATATTCCTGAATTTATTAAAATTAAATAATAGAAAACAGATTTTATTTTAGATAATTTTATTGAAACTATATTTTAAAAGTACATCGATTGAAACATATTCTAAAGTTTTCACATGAGAGGATTCTAAAATAATTTTTGGTGCTTTACCTGCTTTTTCTGCTTCTATCCATCTTTTAACACAAAGACACCATTTGTCTCCTTTTTTTAAGCCAGGAAATTGAAAATTTGGCATTGGTTTCATCAAGTCATTACCTTTAGAAGCAGAAAATTTTAAAAACTCATCTGTCATAATCGCACAAACTGTATGAGTGCCCCTGTCTTCAAAAACTGTTCTACACAATCCATCTCTGAAAAATCCTGTCATTGGATCTAAGCAACAAATTTGGAGGACATCACCTAAAACATTTTTTTCCATAAAAACTTTAATAATTAATTAAAATTAATAATAATCTCAATCTGAAATAAATTATTTTTATTTAAATAAGTAAACAATAAATTCATTAAGAAAATCAAATAATGAGAAGATTAAATTTTTTAATTGTAAATAACAAGTAAATATTCATATATTTAGATTATTAATTTTTAAATCAACAAAAAATGAAAAAACTATTAATTTTATTGCTTTTGTCACCAATTATTTCGTCATCTCAAATGATTAGTCGAATTTCAGAATTGAGTGTTAGTCCAGAAAACTGGAATTCTTTTTTAGAAATTCACGATGATTATTATTCAAATGTTGAATTTAAATCTGGTGGGGTTGTTATAGACTGGATTATTCTAGGAAATGGGAAAACTAACATGAGGATAGGAAGATATGGTGATTCAAATAATTGGGGTTTGAATACAGAAAGATCTAAGTATGAAGGTCCAGCATTTTGGAGGTCAAGAGATAACTATGTTAATGAATTTGGACCATCTTACGCAGGAGCGTCAGCTTATAGAAATGGTAAAAGTAATCCTAACCACAAGGTTCAGCAAAGATGGTACCTTAAAGTTACTGATCCAGAGAAATTTATGACTGCATTTAAAAAATTTATTAATTCTACAGAAAAAATGATGGGTAATAGATGGATTACTGTTAAACAATATACAGTAAATAACCCACATGGGGCTACGCATTCTGTAGCAATGAGTGGAGAAAGCTGGCAAGAACTTGAAGTATTAAGATCTAAAATTTTAAGTTCAAAAGCTGCTGTTGACTTTATTAATGAGAGAGGTTTAGTTGAGGAAATGGGTAATATCATGTACCGAAGAATGCGACATTATAATAATGAGAAAAATAGTAATAAAACTTTTGATGATATGTGGTGAAAACATCTAAAAGAAAACATTACACCCTCCTAAATGGAGGGTTTTTTAATTGATCAACTTTTAAAAAATTTCGAGTTTAACTAATTTTATGTTTTATATAAGATGTTTATAGTTTTCAGACACTTTACTTAATCTTCAATCGTGAGAGAAAAATTATGTAATATTTGTAGAATTAATAATACAGTTATGTATAGGGTAATCTATAAAGAAGGTGGTAAGTGGGTATTTGTTTGCAAGAACTGTCTCTTGAATATTAAAAAAGAAAATTTTCATTATAGATATGGAGGAACATGGAAAAATAAAAATTTTTAAGCCAAGATTTAAAAGCTAATCCCCTGGTGAAGTAAAAAGCAGCTATTTTTATGTTGTAAATAGTAACTGGGGGGTTTTCATATGATTATTTATTGGCATTTTAATATGTTATAGTTTATATCTCCTTTTTTGAACTTCTTTAATAAAAATTATCATCCAAATTAGTTTTAATAAATATCTCTGTCATTTCATTTTGTTTAATTGAAACCTCCTTTATCTTAGATAGTAATTTCTTAATTTTTCGATGTGATCTATATTGGTGTTTTTTTGATAAAATTTCGTCATCAATTTTTACAATTGTTTTTCCCTCTATTACAAATTCAGAATTATTATTTTCATAAAAGCTACTTAAATCAATTTTAATCTTAAAATTATCACTCCAAAAAGAAGCGGTTAAAAGTAATTTTATAAAATAATCTCTTTCTCTGAAGGAATATCCAACACCCTCAATATAAATAATTGGGATAGATTTTACATTTACCTCAACTTCTTTTAAATTTATTTTTCGACCTTGAGAATAACAGTTTGAAAGAAAAAAATTTAAAAAAAACACGTAAAATAAAATCTGTTTCATATAACCTGAAATGATTTGCTAATTTTAAAATTGAGTTTATGAATCTTCAATAAGTTAAAAAAATCCAATTTAAAAATATCACATATTATAATTTACTTAAATTTATTTGTTGAACTCATAAAAAGATGGACGTATATGTATGCTGAAAAAATATATCAGAACTTATTAAAAAAATTTATAATGTACTTTACACTTTTGCTTTTATTGTTTGTAAATAAAGGAAAGTCTCAAGAAGTAGATTTTTTAAAGTATAAAAATCAAATAAAATCTATTAAAGAAAATGTTACTTTTTTGGAAATAGAAAAAATTAACGAAAATTTTTATATGCTAGTAGGTGGCGGAGGAAATGTTGGTGTTTTTATTGGTGATAATGATGTAATTCTAATAGATAACAAGTATGAGATTATAGAGGATGTACTATTAGAAACAATCAAAAAAATCACATCTAAACCAATTAAGTATATAATAAATACTCATTTTCATCATGATCATTCAGATGGAAATAGAGCTTTTGGTAAGCAAGGAATTCCTATAATTTCTCATCAAAACGCAAAAAAAAGAATGAAAAAAGATATTGAACTCTATGGAGGAATTTTTGATGGTATTGATGGTTTTATTCAGCCTAAATATGATACAAACTCTCTTCCTGTTTTTACTTATAATAGCAAAATGATTATTACTGTTGATGAAGAAGATATCGAATTATATAATTTTGGAAATGCTCACACGGATGGAGATAGTGTTATATATTTTACAAAATCAAATATAATGCATACAGGTGATGCATTTGTGAGGTATGGATATCCATATGTGGATTTAAATAATGGTGGATCTATAAAAGGGTTAATTAATCTTTTAGGCAAAGTTGAAATACTTGCAAATGATAACACAATTATAATGCCTGGTCATGGAAAAATTAGTAATAAGAAAGATGTTATCCAACTGAAAAAATCACTGAGCTTATTGTATGATAAAACTGTAATAGGTCTTAAAAATGGCATGAACTATGGTGAAATTTCACAATCTATAGACGAAACTTTAAACAATGATGAGAATATCAAGCTAAATTATATAAAATCAATTGAACTCGAACTTTCAAAAAATTAAAGCAATAACTAACTTAAAATGTTTATTCATCAAAGTGAATATTAATATTCACTTTGATGAAAATTTTTCTTATAAGATTACATTGATCTAATTACAGGAGCCCCTAAAATAGCACAAACACTATATTCATTTGTTAAACTCACTAGCTCTGAAAACATTTCTGCCCTGGACTGTCCAAGTTCCATATGAGCCTGAACTCCTTCTGGACCATTATAAATCTCTGTTAATCCATATAATATATTTCCGGTTTGACCGCTCTCAGGGTCAAAAGGATTATTAAGCTCTGGACTTTTAAATACAGCATAACATAATACAATAGGTTCAACATCGCCATCAATATGATGAGTTTCCTTCATAAATTTTTCATGTGTTTCTAAAAAAGAATCCATTTTATCAGTATTATCATTTGGAACTACAAAAGATACATGAAAACCTACACACCCTGATTTAATATTCATATTTAATATTTTAAGTTATTATATAAGTGTTAAATTATAAAAAAACAATTTAATACTCTAAAAAGTTTATTTTAAGTTTAATTCTTTATTTATAAGATCAATCGTAGTTTTCATATAAAAAAGTAAATATTTAATTGTCCCTAGCTGTCTTCTCAATCTTTCTCCCCTTGAATTTACCATATTAAAAAATTCCAAATCATCAAAGAGAACATCAAAGTTACTTCTTGGCCCTTTGTTTTTTTCAAAATCAAATTCAGAATACATCTCACCTAAATTAATATATTTCATTAAAAAAGGCTTAACTACATCCCTTTGTTCCTCTCTATCAAAGCTATTCATAGTCTCTGCCATCTCAAGACCAAATTTATAGGTTTTAAGGTTTTGCCTCAGGCTGTCATCTTTAATCTTTGGGAGAAAATCTTGGTTAAGAAATTCCTCAAAAATTGGAATATTTGGCTTTAAGTTCGAAACAGTTTGGATATGAAATAAAATATCTTTTAATACGCCGATAGAGTCTCTTTGATTTTTGTCAAGAATATTTATGACTCTTTTATTGTGATTAATTTTTTGCTCAAAAGGTTTTGTCCAACGATCACTATACTTCAAGTTAAATTCAAGTTCGTTCTTAATTTGAACCAAGTATTCATTTATTTCTTTTTGTTCAATTCGCTCTGTATTCCAATTATCTATCGCAAGAGCAATAAGAATTCCTGCTGTAATTAGGAAAACTTCAGCAAGAATGTACTTTAAATTAAATTTCCTGTTTCCTGAATTATAGGATTGATTTATTTTATTCGAAATAGCCATTAGATATTTTATTTATTTTTTAATTCTTTATCCAAAAGGGAAATAGTCTTTTTCATCCAGATTGATTGGAAATTTAATGCCTCTAACTGACTCTTTAGCCTTGCACCTCGAAAATTAACTATGTTATAAAATTTTAAATTATCAAAGAGATTGCTAAAATCTGTGACAGGTCCACCTTCCTCAAACTTAAGTGTAGAATAATATATCTGACCATAATTTATATTTTCTAACATAAAGGGTTTAACAACATCTCTCACTTCTTCTCTATCAAATTCGTCATAAATTTCAGCCATCTGAAGACCTATTTTATATGCTTTTAGATTTTGTCTCAATTCATCATCATTGATTTTAGGTAAAAAATCTTGATTGAGAAACTCTTCAAAAATTGGAACATTGGGTTTCTGAGAAGATGCTCTATTTATATGATCTAATATTTTTTTTAATATAACTATAGAATCTTTATTGTTTTCGTTTAAAATATTTAAAACTCTTTTATTTTCTTTAATTTTTTTTTCAAAAATTATTTTTCTTTTAGTACTCCATTTGATATTATTTTCTAGTTCCTTTTTTATTTCTATTAGATATTTATCAACCTCATTTTGCTCAATTCGATTATTGTTCCAATTGTCTATACCTAACGCTATTAAAATGCCTGCGGTAATAAGGAAAATTTCAGCAAGAACATATTTAAAATTAAATTTTCTTCTATTTCCTGAATTAGAGTAATGATTTATTTTATTTGAAATAGCCATTTTAATATATATTATTTTGAACCTAACTCTTTATCAAGAAGATCAATTCCGTATTTATAAGCAGGTAAAATACTCTCACACCTTTGTAACATTTTTCTCATTCTTTCCCCCTTAAAATTAACTATATTCCAAAATTCTAAATTATTAAATAATTTTTTATAGTTTGTAGGGGTACCTCCTTTGAAATAACCATCTTCATCCAAAACAATTTCACTGTAATTGAGATTTTTAACCATAAATGGTTTATAAATATTTTCGTATTCTACTTTATAAAATTCAAACCATCTTTCAAAATCTTTACCAGCTTCATTTCCTTGTTTTAAATAAAATTTTAAATCTTCATTTTTGATTTTATATAGTAAGTTTTGATCCATAAACTCATCATACATTGGGCCGGTTGGAAGATATACAAAAAAATGAGTCATAGTATATAATAAATCCTGAAGAACATCTGTAGAGTCAACTTGCTTATTTTGAATTATAGACAACGCTCTTTTATTTAATTCAATTCGTTTTTTTTGTGCTGGTATGAATTGTTCTAATAAATATTTTTGTTCTTGTTCAAATTCTTTTTTTATTTCAATTAAATATGTATGAATTTTTTTTTGATCTGACCTATCAGTATTCCAATTATCAATTGCTAAAGCTATAAGTATACCTGCAGTTATGAGAAAAACTTCAGCAAGAATATATTTAATACTAAATCTACTTTTTTTTT
>MDTC01147574.1_pt1 | contig 20781 bp, 14 predicted proteins | sample 811181 | NCBI WGS metagenome assembly MDTC01 (sample SAMN05326644, study PRJNA326480) | marine metagenome | isolation source: seawater | place: Pacific Ocean: North | collected 2011 | reverse complement strand
TTAAGGTTCTCAATAATTTCTTTTCCTTCCATGTCATCAGGTAACATGAAGGTTGTAGTGTATGATTGGTTTTTGAAATATATCTTTGATACTTTTTTAATAAAAAAATCTTGAAGAAAGTGATCATTGCCTTTTAGAAAAAAAACAGGAAAAGTGTTTTTTATTGAAATAGATTTTAAGGCGTCCTTAATTTTCATTTTTAGTTAGAATACTTATAAAATAAACTGCAAAAATTGAAAATATAAAACTCGTTACACGCTCCGAAACGATTATCCTTAATTCAGAAAAGCTTGACCAAATGATAGTAGTAAAAAAACCAACAACCATACCTGCTATAACACCCTCGCGAGTTGTATTGGACCACCACAGCGTCAAAACTAATGCGGGACCAAATGCTGAACCCAGCCCACTCCATGCATAACTAACAACATTAAATATATTTCTCCCGCTTATTTGGGAGTAACTAGCGATGCAGAATGCAATAAATCCAAGAATTAATATCACAACTCTATTTAAAACCAAAAGCTTCTGCTCGGATAGTTTAATTTTTAAATATTTATGGAAAAAGTCTTCAGCTATAGCAGAGGTTGAAACTAGCAACTGAGAATCTGCTGTTGACATCATTGCTGCGACAGCTCCCGAAATAAATAATCCAGCTAAAATGGGATGTAAAAGTTCTTTTGCTAATAATGGCATCGATTTTTCAGGGTCATTAGTCAGAAAAAATTCAGGTCCGAAATAAGCTAAGGATACAATCCCTATCATAAAAGCACCAAAAACTCCCGGGATTGTCCAGGCTATTGCAATATTTCTAGCAATCTTTACTGACTTCACATCATTTATTGCCATATACCTAACTAATAAATGAGGCTGACCTAAGTATCCCAGCCCCCAGCTAAGGCCACTTAAAACTGTTAAAAACGCTAAATGACCTTTTTGCCCCATGAAAAATGAAGAGTTATTATTGTTAAAAATTATATGAGCAGAATCTAACATATAGGGAATTGAAATATTTTGGTTATAAACTTCAATAAAGCCGGTAATAGGGAGAATAATAAGGGTTGAAATCATTAAAACACCTTGCATAAAATCCGTCCACGCGACAGCGTAAAAACCTCCCATCAGCGTGTAGGCTATAATTATGATGGCTCCAATGGATATTCCATATATCTGATCTATGTCAAAAAGTGTATTCAGAACTTTTCCAGAGGCATGAAACTGTGCAGAAACGTAGAAAAGAAAGAAAAAAGCAATTATAGCAGTCGAAAAAAGCCTTATTATATTAGAATTGTCTTCAAAGCGTTTGTGAAAGTAATCGGGAAGGGTAAGAGCGTTGTATTTCGCTGTTTCTTGTCGGATTTTTTTTGCAATGAGTATCCACGAGGAAATAATACCTATCGTAATTCCAATAACAGACCAAAATTCTCCAAGCCCAATAGAAATAGCTGCACCCGGAAGAGCTAATAGTAGCCATGCCGACTCGCCTGAAGCTCTTTCTGAAAATGCTGCTACCCATGGATTCAATGATCTTCCAGCCAATAAATAATCTTCTTGAGTTTTGTTAAAACTATATGCTCTTATTCCGATTATTATTAGACATAATAGGTACAAAACAAATATTATTCCTATTAGGCTCATACTAACTAACCAATGTTAAAATGCTTACTACACAACAATAAAAACCAAAGTAGTGAAACTTTCCTTCACCAAGCCAGTTTAGCAACCACTTTAAAGCGAAAATACCAACTAGAAATGAACTAGTTAGTGCAGCAAAGGCCTGTGAGGCAGGAAAAGAAAAATTATCATATGAATCTAATAAAGTTAGGAATCCAGCACCGCCTATAACTGGTATTGCCATTAAAAATGAAAATTTGGCGGCATCTTTGGCATTGATGCCCAACAATAAAGCAAAAGATATTGTCATTCCGCTTCTTGAGATCCCTGGGATTATAGCCAAGGCTTGAAAAAAACCAATTGCTATTGATGATAAAAAATTAATTTTTTTATTTTTTGGCTTAAAAAAGTATGACAAAATTAAAATTAACCCTGTAAACATCAGAGCCTTGCCCACAAAGTAGTGATTATCAAAGAATAATTTAAAATGATTTTTGAAAAGAATACCTGCTAAGGCTGCTGGGATACTAGTAATTAAAAGATAAGATAAGTATAATCTACTTTGTTTTGATTTAATATTGAAAAAAAGCGCCTGTAGATCACTTGAAAACACTACTACTATGCTTCCTAAGGTACCTATATGAACTAATACTTCAAATTCATTGCCTTTAATCTGAATTTTTAGAAGGTGCTGTATTATAACCAAATGTCCAGAACTACTTATGGGAAGAAATTCGGTGAGTCCCTGGGTAACTCCTAAAATAATTGCTTCAATAAATGTCATATATCATGCTTCAAAACAGATAAATCCTATCATCCGCTTTGTATTTGAACCATCTCGTCTATAAGAAAAGTATTTATCCTCTTTACAGTACGAACAGTCTTCGGAGATTTTTATTCTATTATCATTAAAACCAAATGTAGCTAGCTCATCAAAAGCAATCTTTTGTAAGTCAATCTTGAATTTGCCGGTGCTTTTTTGTTTTACATACTTTATTGGAAATCTATCTAAAACATCCTCAGACACTTCAAAACAACACTTTTGAATTGATGGCCCAATAAAAATATCAAAATCAGTAAGCTTAAATTTCATGCTATTCAATAAGATAGAGGTATTTTTTAAAATACCATTCGTCAATCCTTTCCATCCGGCATGAATAACTCCGAAAAAAGACGAATATTTATGTGCAAAAAATATTGGCATGCAATCTGCTACTTTAATAGAGCAAACAACTTTTGGATTTGATGTAAATACACCATCGCATCTATTTATTTGTCCAGGTTTAAGTGAAAAGTTAACATTGGTAGAATGAATTTGATTTGGAATAAGAAAATCCTTTCCATTAAATTCTTTAAATAATTTGTAATCTACCTTTTTAATTTTATTTTGAAGCATATTTTGCTTTGAAAAAAAATAAATTTTAATTGATTTATTACTAATATATACACACATAATAAAAATAATTTATTAATACTTTAAGCGAATTTTATCGTCTTCAAAAACACCATTAACTATCATTTTTTGATTTTGGTATTGAAGAATTTGTACTGCCTTATTTTCATTTTTATTGATTCCTGAAAATACTATAGTTAAACTGCTTCCAAAATACCCTTCTTGACTTCTTAATTTTTGTAAAAGCTTTTTTCTATTAAAATATTCATTACCCAAAACATTTTCAAAAAATTTCATTTGCTCAAATGCTAAATTGTAATGGTTAAAATTTAAGTTGTCTTCTTCGTTAAAATTAATCGACGAAAGATCCGACAAAACACGTAAACCCTGCACATGGGGACCAATTACCTTCTGGTTTAATAACTTTATATTTAACCAATTTTCATTTCCAAATATATTTGTTTTTAAATTATAAAATGGTAGTTGAGTGCCGACATACGTTAACTCTTCGGGGCCAATTGGAATATAAATAGCTTGGATAGTCTCTAACTCTACTACTGAAGAATCTCGCTTATTCATTTTCTCTTCTTTATCGCTAGGTAATGAAAAAAAATCTTGAACATCTACATCAAATAAGGCGTCCAAACTATCTATTTCTAGATTCTTAATATCACTTTGATTATCTTCCTGAGGAATTAGTTCCCATGCTTTCTTTCTAATGTTTCTTAATTGTCTTGACAGGTCCAAAGGGATATCCATATACCATTCAATTGCAACAGGATCTACACCAAGTTGTTGGCACTCCTTGATAAAAAAATCAGTTTTTAATTTATTTAATCCATAGCCAGGTGATAAAATAGCTATTGAAGTTAAGCCTAACTCTTTAATAATTAGTTGAGCAGTTTTTTCTGCTAATGTTTTCATAGATGGTGACAAGAAAAATAAGCTTTCGTTTAACGTTGGAAGACCATTAGGAGAAAGCTTGGGTATTAAGACTGGGATATCTATCTCTAATCCTGCTAGTGCAAAAACTTCTTCTTTAGTTAGAGGTCCTATGATTCCTGAAATTACATTATTTTTAATGATGTTTTTTGTTATTTGGAGGGTATTAATTCCTGAACCTCCACTATCATAGACTAGGAGGCGAATACTAGCCGATTTATATGACTCCATAAGGCCCAAAAAATAATTTTCTCCTAATTTTTTGCTTGCGCCAGATAATGGGACTATCACTCCAAAAGACGTGGGTCTTATTAAGTTTTTTTTTGCAGCTTTTTTTAACTCTCCAAAGAGGTTTGAGAATTTACCTGGTAAAAAATAGGTGTCGATTTCATTTATCATTGACTTCATATTCAATTCATTGCCATAAAGCCAAGCTTGGTAACACCTCGCCAAATTAATTATTGCTCGGTTAAAATTATTTCTTTCTCTAAAAAGCATCCCTTCAATTTTACCTTCGGATAGGCCTAGACCAATGCAATTATAAATTCTTTGATCTAATTCATTTTTGTATGCTACATTAAGAATTTTCTCTCTTGCTTTTAAATAATTTTTAAAAGCTAAAGTTATTTTGCCCTCGTTAAATGCACAGTCACCTAAAAGTATGTAAATATCTATTTCGTAAGGTGAATTTCTATAACTTGCAAGAATGGTTTTACAAGTTCTTCTTGCGTCGTTCCACAAACCCTGTTGGCTTTGAGATTTGGCTACGAAAAGATGAGAAACTGGATCCTTAAAATCTCTGTCTTTAGCAAGAATATTTTTAAAAGTTTGTTCTGATAGTCTAAAACGTCCGTCTTCATAAAACTTAAGCGCCTCTTCAAACTTTTCATAATAAGTTTTTGAAAACGAAATAGAATTAGCAAGAAATACTAAACAAAATATATTTTCTTTTAACATTTTTTGAGGACAACAAAAGTTATTTTTAAGTAAATAATTTATATTTTAATTGTTTATATAAATTAATGTATCATATTCAAATTGATAATAGATTTTTTTATTTTCCAAAGGGTAAATCCATTGCTCACTTACACCATGAAGACTAGATGTATTGATTATTTTACTAGGGTAGCCTTTGGCAATTTGTACCTGCCTAGACGTCATACCTACATCTGCTATTCTATTTTTTATTTTTTTATTTACTTCATTTCCCCAATTTTTTGGAAAAGGATCAATTTTAAAATAGTGTTCTTTTGTAGCGACTCTTCCTCCTGGAGAGTTATATCTTACAGTTGCATCCTCCCCGTTTTCAGTTACAACCTCTAGCCATATAGGGTGTCCTGCATTGGAATTTTGAAAACTAATAATATCTTTGACATTAACGTTTTGGAAGGGTATAAAATTTCTTGGATAATTTGTTAAGAAATTTTCTTGGTCAAAAACATCATTCAGCCATATGTTATTTCCAATAAGATTTTTTGCATTTTCAAAAGTTTTTACAAAAAAAATAAAACTTGGTAAAGCATTTTTTTTACAAGGAAATTTAAATATCCTTTTTTTTTTATCTTCAATGACTAAATAATTTTGTTTGTTAAGCTCATAAAATCCAACTATTTCATATTCATTGCCAAGGAATTTATGATAAGGTATAAATTTAATTGATGAAAATTTAGTAAACACTTTATGGTGTCGAATCTGCTTTTTATAATCTTCTTTCAATTTTGCTACGCGAATTTTTTGCCCCTGCCATTGATTTGAAATAATATCTTTTTTTTCTAATTCCAAACTATAACAACTAATAAATAATGTATAAATGTACATTGAAATAAGTTTAATCAAATTCATATCTTAGCCGATTATTCAATTGGTTTTCCGTCTTTCCATACACCTACTCTTTTATCTCCATTTGGATAAGTAAAGGTTCCTTGCCCATTCATGTTCCCATTCAGGAACTCTCCAACATATTTATTACCATTTTTATAGGTAAAAACTCCCAATCCGTGCCTCTTGCCGTCTTTAAATTCTCCAATATACAAATTTCCATTTATAAATGTATAACTTCCTTGACCATTCATTTCTCCATTTTCAAACAAACCTTCATACACATTACCATTTGAAAATTCATAGATCCCTTGTCCACTTATTTCATCATTAAGCCACTCTCCAGAATATTTTCCTCCATCTATTAAAGTAAAAATTCCGAAGCCCTCTCTTTTCCCATTTTTGAATGAGCCTTTATATTTATTACCATTTAAAAAATGAAATAAACCGTCTCCATTTAATTCTCCGTTTATAAAGTCACCTTCGCATTTAGCACCATTCACAAACTCATATTTGCCTTTCCCATTTATTTTATCATTTTCCCAAAGTCCTTTATAATTATCACCATCAGCGAATTCAAGTTCTCCATAACCATGCTTCATATCATTTCTCCAAGAACCTTCATATCTATCTCCTATTGATGTCAAATAAATTCCTCTACCCTCTTTTTTCCCTTTAATCCAATTACCTTTATAAGAATCTCCTATAGCAGTCTTATAAAGTCCCTCCCCATGGAATTTGTCGCTTTTAAAGTCACCAACATATTCTATACTATTAATTACAATCTTTAATTTTCCATATCCTTCTTTTTTATTATTCACCCATCCTCCTTCATAGATATCGCCATTAGCGTACAATATTTTACCTTCTCCGTTCTTTAAGTTGTCCTTCCATTCTCCTTCATATCGATCCTTATTATTATAGATAAGAATCCCATTCCCACTTTTTAAACTGTTTTTCCAATTCCCCTCAAAAATATTACCTCTAGAATCAGTATATTTCCCATATCCATTCCTTTCTCCTTTTTCCCAATCGCCTATGTAATAGTCACCGTTAATATACGTATGTGTACCTTTACCTGATCTAACTCCTTGAAGCCATGCACCAACATATTTATCTCCATTTTTATAAACTTGTGTCCCTTCACCGTTTCTTCTATTATTGATCCACTGCCCCTCATAGGTGTCTCCATTAGAAAAAATCATTTTTCCCTTACCTTCAATTAATCCTGCTTTCCATTCCCCCAAAAACCTATCACCATTTAAAAAATCCATTTCACCGTAACCGTTTTTTTTGTTGTTTTTCCATCCTCCTTCATAATGTTCACCATTATAAGTTGTGAAAAGTCCCTCTCCATTTCTTTGATCCATTTTCCATCCGCCATTATATGTATCCCCATTCAAATATTTGAATGACCCGTTTCCATGGAATTTATCTTCCTTCCATTCGCCAACATACCTAACCCCATTCAAATATAGATGATTAGGATTATCCAAGGTTTCTTTTTTACTTCCTGCATATGTGTAAGTTCCTTTACCAGACCTTTTATTATTTTGCCAATTCCCAGAAAATCGATGCCCTAATTTATCAGTATAGGTGCCCTCACCATTCATCATGTCATTTTTCCAATACCCAACATACTTGTTCCCGTTGTTATCTGTCAATGTACCCTTTCCTTCTTTTTTGTTATCTTTCCAATATCCTGAATATTTCTCGTTGATAGATATAAATTTTCCTTTACCATTCTTTCGGCCTTCAATCCATTCACCATCATATATTTCTCCATTGTAATATGATAAAACCCCAATACCTTGAATAACATCTTTCACCCAATCTCCTTCGTAAATATTTCCATTTTTAAATTTTTGTTTTCCTTTTCCATTTCTCTTGTTTTCTACCCAAAATCCATCATATTCACTTCCATCTTTAGATACATATATTCCTTTTCCGCTTTTTACACCTTCTACCCATTCACCTTCATATAAACTGCCACTACTATATACCATTTTTCCATTACCGTTTATAAGGTTATTTTCCCATTGGCCCTTATACTCGCTTCCATTTAAGTAACTTTGCGTTCCATTTCCACTTCGTTGATCATTTTTCCATGAACCAATATACTTTTCTCCATTTTTTGTAGTATATGTACCTGTTCCTTCTTTTTTATTTGCTGACCAACTACCATTGTATGTATCACCATTAATCTTAAATAAAGATCCTCTTCCGGATCGAAAACCATTTATCCATTCACCATCATAAAAATCTCCATTAGAATATTTAAAAATACCTATTCCATTATAATTATTATTTTTCCATTGTCCTTTGTAACTATTACCGCTCAAATCTTGATAAACCCCTTCTCCTTCCATGGAACCATCCACCCAATTTCCAATAAATGTTTTCCCGTCACTATAGGACATAGTCCCCGAACCGTTAATACTATTCTGGAAAAATGAACCTTTATATTTTTTCCCTTCTCTAAAGCTAAGCACACCTTCGCCATGCCGCATATCTTTTAACCATTCACCTATATAAGTGTCTCCATTTTTATAAAAGTAGGTGCCTTTTCCCTCCATTTTATCTTCAATCCAATCTCCCTCATAAATATCTCCATTAACATTTTTGTATTTGCCCTTGCCATTTCTTTTACCATTATCAAAGGTGCCTTCATAAATACTGCCATTTGCATAGCTATAAATACCATATCCAGTCCTTTTATCATAAACCCATTCACCTTCATACTTACTTCCATTTGCAAAAATATATAAACCCTGTCCATGCATTCTTCCAGTAGACCAGTTGCCAACATATGTTTCCCCTAAATATGATCTAAAGGAGCCTGGACCATCCAACCTTCCATCAGAAAAATATCCCTCGTAACTATTACCTGCTGCTGAAGTGTAAATTCCTTCTCCTTCCATTTTATCATCTTCCCATTGACCATGATATTCATTCCCATTTTGAAATTTATAGTGACCCCATCCATGCATTTCGCCCTCCTTAAAGTCCCCTTCGTATATATCACCATTTGCATATTTATAGACTCCAAAACCATGAATTAATCCACTACTCCATTCTCCGCTATATGATGCTCCATTGACATACTTAAATGTTCCCTGCCCATGGCGATTATCATTTTTCCATTCACCATCATAAACATTACCATTTGGATATTTAAATTTTCCCTGACCATTTTTTTCACCCTTCCAAAACTCACCTTCGTATTTATTTCCATTTTTAAAATAAAAATTTCCACGCCCTGTTCTTTTACCATTTTTATATTCTCCTTCATATTTTTCACCGTTAGAATAAGTAAATATGCCTAAACCGTTTTTTTCCCCATTCGAAAAATCACCTAAATAAGAGTCACCATTTTTAAAAATATATTTTCCTTGCCCATGGCTTTTATCATTTTTCCATTCACCATGATATATATTTCCATTAGCAAATTTATAAACTCCTTGGCCTTCCATGTTTCCAGATCTAAAGTCACCTTCATAGATGTCACCATTTTTATAGATGAAAATGCCTTTACCATGCTTTTTACCATTAAGAAAGGTGCCTTTATATTCGTTCCCGCTCTTAAATATATATCTTCCTTCTCCTTCCATTATACCGTTAACATAATCGCCTTCATAACTATTTCCTTGCGCATCAATTGAGAAGCCCTTGCCATGTTTTTTATCATTTATCCAATTACCAATATATTTGCCTCCAAACGTATATGTGTAAGTACCTCGTCCATGCTTTTTACCATTTTTCCAATCGCCCACATAAATATTTCCAAATGGGTAAAAATATTTTCCCTGACCATCCATTTTACCATTTTTCCAGTCACCTTCATATTTTTCACCACCTATTATATAAAGTGTACCCCACCCATTAAATAGGTCATTAGTGAATGAGCCAACATAAGTATACCTGTCATTATTGTAAGTTAGGGTTCCTTCACCTTCTTTTTTATCATCAACCCACATACCTTCATATGTGTCCCCATTTTGATAGATATATTTTCCATTACCATTCCTTTTACCATCTTTCAAATCACCGGTGTAGTTATGACCAAATATTATAATATCGGTTTTTAGTTCAGGATTATCAGATAAGACAACTGATAATAATATTAGACTTAATATGCAGATAGGTTTCATTGTATTTAAATTTACTACAAATTTACTTTTTTTTAATTATTACACACCATTTTTTGATATTTATGCAAAATAAATAAAATTATTAAAATGTATAGATCAACTTTTGGATTTAGAAATTTGTAGTACAGTTGCATTTCCCTAGGGCGGCAATAAAATAATATAATTGAGTTAAAAATTATTCTATCAATTTTCTCTTTATATAAATGTTATTCCCACTCGATTGTACCTGGCGGCTTTGAAGTTATATCATAAACTACTCGATTTACTCCTTCGACATTATTAATAATTTTAGTTGAAACCTTTTGCAGCGTTTGATTTGGCATTTTAAACCAATCAGCTGTCATGCCATCTTCACTAGTTACTGCTCGAAGTGCAATTAAATTTTCGTATGTCCTTTTATCACCCATGACTCCAACAGTTTTTATAGGTACTAAAATTGCGAAAGCTTGCCAAATATCATTGTAAAGGTTTTCTTCATGTAAAATATCGATGTAAATCTTATCTGATTCTTGAAGGATATTTACCCTTTGCGGAGTTATTTCACCAATTATCCTTACACTTAATCCTGGTCCGGGAAAAGGATGCCTACTAATCAGTAGGTCATTTAAGCCTAATTCGAATCCTATATTCCGTACCTCATCCTTAAATAAGTCCCTAAGGGGTTCAATTAGTTGAAAGTTCATTTCTTTTGGAAGACCTCCAACGTTGTGGTGGCTTTTAATTACATTAGCAGTCTTGCTATCACTTACACCACTTTCTATAACATCGGGATATAGCGTACCTTGAGCTAAAAAGGTAATATCGTTGAACTTCTCTGAGACCCTATCAAATGACTCAATGAACTGAGCTCCAATTACTTTTCTCTTCTTTTCAGGATCTTTCAGCCCTTTCAGTTTAGAAAAGAATATATCTGATTCATCAAAAACGTTGATTTCTAGATCTAAACCCTCCTTAAGAAAATTTTCACATTCTTTTGCTTCATCTTTTCTCATTAAGCCATGGTCAATAAGCACTGCGATCATTTTATTACCGACTGCTTTCTTTATTAATGCAGCTACAACTGAAGAATCGACACCACCACTAACTCCAACCAATACTTGTTTATCTCCAACAATTTTTTTTATTGCTTGTATTTTTTCAATTATAAAATTTGCTGGAGTCCATCGGGGCGAACATCTAGCTATTTTGAATAAAAAGTTCCTAATGATAGTTTTCCCATTTTCTGTATGACTGACCTCTGGGTGAAATTGTGTTGCAAACCTATTGTTATCTTTATTAGAAATTGCGGCAATGACGCCATTTGACGAGACAGCTAGTAATTTCCATTTTTCTGGAACCATTATGGCTTTGTCGCCATGACTCATCCAAACTTTTGAAGTATTTTTACATCCAGAAAAAAGAATATTTTCATCTTTAATATTCATAATTGCTAAACCATATTCTCCACTACTTTCAGAATCTATTTCCCCGCCATGATTTTTAACCATTAGCTGAAGTCCGTAACAAATACCCAATATGGGAATGTTCAATTCAAAAATTAATTTATTGCAGCTAAATAAAGTATTATCATTGACACTATTCGGACCACCTGATAAGATAATAGCTGCTGGAGCATTTTTCATTATTGTATGCATATCTGATGTAGGTGAAAGAATTTCTGAAAAAACCATGTTTTCTCTGATCCTTCTAGCAATTAACTTTGTATATTGAGATCCAAAGTCAATAATCACAACCCCTTTATTTCTAATGTTAACCATCTTTTAATTCTTGCTCTAATTTATTTATAAATCGATTATTGGTTAGTTCGAAATCGATCGGTGTTATGCTAACGTACCCGTTTAAAATTGCTTCTCCATCATATTCAATAGAAGAATCAATATTCTTTATTTTACCCTTAATCCAAAAATATGATCGCCCTCTCGGATCAACTCTTTTTTCAAATGTATCTATAAAGCTTGATCTACCTTGCTTAGTAATGCGAAATCCTTTTATATTGTTTTTTTTTATGTAAGGTATGTTGACGTTTAGCATAATCCCTTTAGGTAGTTTATTTTTTAATAAATATGTTGCAATTGAAGTTGAAACTTTTTTTGCGACTGTGAAGTCTTTTGCTTGGCAAGAATCTAGACTGATTGCTGCTGATGGTATGCCTAGAATTGTACCTTCGTATGCTGCACTAATTGTGCCTGAGTAAATCAAATTTTTACCCAAATTAGATCCTAGATTGATACCAGAAATCAATAAATCAGGTTTTTTTTTTAAAAGACTTTTGAGTGCAATTTTTGCACAATCTACAGGCGTACCTTTCACAGACCAGCCTTTCAAGCCTCTATTTAAATTTACTGACTTCAATCGAATAGGATCATGTAATGTAATTGAATGACTTTTTGCACTTTGCTCTTGATTCGGAGCAACAATTGTAACTGAACCAAGACACTCCATAGCTTGTGCGAGTGCCTGAATACCAGGTGATTGAATTCCGTCATCGTTAACGATTAAAATATTAGGCTTCATGAAAGGATAGAAATTATTTTTGATATCTCATTTTTCATATTTTTTCTATGAACAATGTGATCAATAAATCCTTTTTTTAATAAAAATTCAGACCTTTGAAATCCTGAGGGTAAATCTTGTCCTATTGTTTGCTTTATGACCCGGGGTCCCGCAAAACCAATTAAAGCTCCTGGCTCTGCAAGGATTAAATCACCAAGCATTCCAAAACTAGCTGTAACTCCACCTGTTGTAGGATCTGTTAATATTGGTATGTATAGTCCACCATTTTTAGAAAATTTTGCTAATTGACTTGTAGTTTTTGCCAACTGCATAAGTGAAATTGCTCCTTCTTGCATTCTTGCTCCACCTGAACAACAAATTAAAAGGAACGGCAGATTTTTTTCTTCAGACAATTTTATAGATCTAGAAACCATTTCACCAATAACAGAACCCATACTTCCTCCAATAAAATGAAAATTCATAACCCCAAGGACTATTGATATTTGATTCATTTCTCCAACATATACTTTAATAGCATCAGCATCCCCCGTTTTTTCTTTTGCTTGCTTTAGTTGACCTTCGTAGCTCTTATCAGTTTTGAATTTTAAGAAATCAACAGATCGTAAACTATCAAAATATTGTTTGGCAGTGCCATCATCTAAAAGTAGATTTTTATAAAAGTTTGGCTTGACACGAAAATGGTGATCACAATGATGACAAATAAATAAATTTTTCTCTAATTCTGGAAGGTAAATAATCTCATTGCAAGACTTACATTTATCCCATAATCCGTCAGGAATACTTTTTTTTTCCTTTTCTTTAATTTTTTTATCTTTTCTTCTAAACCAATTCATTTTAATACGCTTTACGATAATGCATCATTAGTGCTGATTCGCCACTTTTATAGTAATTTTTTCTTTCACCAAAAACTTTAAAACCATTGGTTTTATATATTCCAATTGCAGGAAAATTACTTTTTTTAACCTCTAAAAATACGGATGAACTATTTTTTGTACTTTTTAAAAAACTGATTAGAAGTTGCGTTCCGATACCCTCCTTTTGTCTAGGTGGGAATACGCCTAAATTAAGAATATGGTGTTCTTCAAAAACGCTTCTCGACATAAAGTATCCTAAAATTTTCCTTTGTTCTTCGATAATTAGAGTTTTTGAATTTTCATTATTCAATAATTCAGTTTTTAACATTTCTTGAGACCAGGCCTCATCTTTAAAAATCATTTTTTCTAATATATAAATTTCCTTCAAATCTGAAATTTCGCCTTTTCGTTCAAGCATATTAATTACCTGTCTTAAAAGGAGCAATATAGTTAGGAACTAACGTGTGGGGCTTCGCTACAATGAAATCATTAAAATAAACGTAAGCTAATTTTCCTATATTTAATGATGAATGAGTAGCAATTTTAACCCTTTTTGCATCAGGAAATATATTTTCACAGTTATAGTGAAACTCTGGAGATAAAGATTGAACGCAATCACTAATTTTAAGAAGCCTAGGTTTAATTTTAGAAAAAGGTACGTTACCTTCCCAACCAAAACTTTGAAAAAAGATTTTATTACCATGCGAATGTAAAATCCCTTGTTTAGGTTTGTATTTTCGCATACTAAAAGCTAAAGACAACATCGACGGAACTGGTACAATAGGCAAACATTTAGAATATGCTAGACCTTTTGCAAATCCTAAACCTACACGCAGGCCCGTAAATGAACCCGGACCGATGCTAATTGCAATCGCATCAATATCATCTAATGTCTTATTTGCCTTATCCAAGGCTTTTTGTGTAATACCCGGAAGTAATTCAGCATGTTTTCTATTAACATCCTTTTCTTCTGTACTGAGAATTTCTCGATCGTAAAGAATTGAAACTCCACAAATTGAAGAAGAGGTTTCTATTGCCAGGATATATCTACCCAATGAATTTTATTCCTGATATTTTGATATTTCTTGACTCTTTAGGAGAAGAAATTCTTGTGAAATTTACAGTTATGGTTTTAGATGGTAGTAAATCTTTCAATAAATCTCCCCACTCGATGATAGTTATATTATTTTTGGATGTTAAATATTCCCCTCCTCCAATATTTAAAAAGTCAATTGGTCCGTCCATCCTATATGCATCGATATGATAAAGTGTATAATTGGTCGTGTGATATTCGGATACTAATTTGAAAGTTGGAGAAGTAACATGATCTTTTATGCCTAATTGTCTTGCAAAACCTTTTGTAAAAGTTGTTTTCCCAGTGCCCAAATCACCAACTAATGATATAATAGTCCCTTTAGTAATATTTTTTGCTAGTTTTTTTGCAAGATCTTGGGTTTCTTCTGTAGAATTAGAAATAAAAATCATTAATTCCGTCCTTTCATTATGGCTAATGGGATAATTACTTCTTCCATACTTATACCCCCATGTTGAAAGGTATTGTTAAATTTTAATTGGTACTTCGATGCCTCATTGGGATAGACAAAATAATTATCATATTTGGCGACTAAATAGCTAGGTTGAAACCCAAAAGATGGAAGTTTATATTTCTCAGGTTCTTTGATTATTAATGCATGTTTTTGGTTTGTATTAAGATTTCTTCCAAATTTATATCTTAATCCTGATGAAGCACCCTTATCTGCTGCAACCATAACACTATTTTGGACTCGTATACTTCCATGATCACTTGTTATGATAATGGTCCAGCCTTTATTACCTAAATATTTTAAGACTTCAAATAGCCACGACTGCTCCAACCAAGAGGCTACAGCCATTCGATAGCCTGATTCATCTGGAACTAATTCTTTGAGAATGTCCGTCTGGCCAGATTTGTGGGTTAATAAATCCACGAAATTCACTACGATAGAAATTAAATCTTTTTGGGCGTAATCGCCTATTTTGTTTTGAAATTTTTTCCCTTCTTCGACTGCCCAAATTTTATGATAGTGAATAGATTTATCACCTAGTCCAAGTCTCTTTAGGTTATCAAGTAAAAAAAGTTTTTCATGCTGATTTAAGCTATATGCCTCTGACTCCATGTCATAGGCTTGTCTTGGATAATTTTTAACCATCTCCGAAGGGAACATTCCACAAAATATGGCATTTCTTGAAAATTGAGTTGCAGATGGAAGTATTGAAAATATGTATTTAAGATTTATTTCAAAAAAAGGATCTAAAAGCGGTATCATAGATTTAAAATGATCAAGGCGCATGCAATCAACAACTAATAAACATATCTTCTCGTTCATAGATAGTTTTGGGAAAACAACATGCTCAACAATATCATTTGGAAACAAAGGTCGATTATTACTTTCCAACCATTCTCGGTAGTTAGATGTATAGAAATTAACGAATTCCTTATTACAACTTTGAATTTGATCCTCTAAAACGTTAGTTAAACCTATATCTTTAAACTTATCAAATTTTATTTGCCAGTCAACTAAGCCATTATATAATTCAAACCACTCGTCCGCGTTTAAACTATTCTTTAATTTCAAGTCGATTTCATTAAAATAGGATATGTAGTCTGTTGTGGCTTTTGCCTCTTGAAGTTTATTCTTTTCTAGAATTTGTTTACATGCCATGAAAATTTGGCTAGGGTTTACTGGTTTTATAAGAAATTGTTCAATTTGACTATTTATTGCTTCATCCATAAGCCATTCATCCTCAGTCTTGGTGATCATAATTACAATTTGGTTTTGTCTTATTTTCTTTAATTCTATCATTGTCTCAAGTCCGTCCATACCGGGCATAGATTGATCCAGAAGTACTAAGTCAAACACTTTGTCTTTTGATAATGCAATTGCATCTTGTCCATTATTAACCTGAAACATTTCATATCCTTTATCCTCAAGAAATAAAATATGAGGTTTCAGATGTTGAATTTCGTCATCAACCCAAAGAATTCTTCCTCTCTTCTTATTCATTTAAATTAACCCTGATAAACATATAAAATAGTTAAAATAATCTTATTTTGATTTCATTTTCCACACTCCATCCCAATCTTTTTCCGGTGGATTTTCTATGAACATTTTACAGCGTTCGATGTAGATTTGCGAAGGAGTAGTGTTTCGTGATTCAAATTTATCTTCGAGATTTTCTGATTCTTTAAATTTATTTAATGCCATCCTCCAATCCTGTTTAAAGTAATAATCAATACCTTCTTCAAATAGTTTAATTAAATTAATATTTTTACTTAGAATTTGCTCTTTATCAGCTACTAATTCATAAACTTTTACTGGTATATTTTTACCTTTTACCTGTACAAAATCTAAAAATCTAAATACGAATTGAGATTTAGCAACCTCATATATGTTTTCACCTACAAAATTATATACGCCATATTGCTTAGCTGAAGATTCTAATCTAGCCGCCAAATTAACGGTATCACCCATCATTGTATAATTCATTCGCATTTCGGATCCCATATTTCCTGTAACCATCGGACCACAATTAAGCCCTATTCTATGCTGCATAGAATAGACAATATCAGGCCAATCATTTTCCTTTCTCCACTTTATTCTTAAATCATCAAGAGCTTTTTGCATTGCTAAAGCTGTATAACAAGACTTAATTTCATGATTTTCAACTGGAGCAGGAGCTCCGTAGAATGCGACTATAGCGTCTCCAATATACTTATCTAAAGTGCCTTGATTATCTAGTATTACTTTCGACATGACAGTCAAATATTCATTCATTAAAGAAACCATCCTCTCAGGTTCTAATACTTCTGAAAATGTGGAAAAATTTTGTATATCAGAAAAAAAGGCTGTGTGATGTCCTTCAACCCCACCTAACTTGGGAGCCTGCTTTTCTTCATACATTTTATCTAACACTTTTGGGGCTATATAGGTTCCAAATGTTTCTCTTAAAAACTTTTTATCTTTTTGCTCAGATAAAAATTGATATACAATGTTGCTAGAAAATACCAAAATAAGTCCAGCAATTGGAGCAATAATGGGATAGACATAAGATTCCCCAAACGTTGGAAGATTAGTTTTTAGTTGATCATAAAAAATTTCAATCAGGCTATCTGGCAGTAAAGCGCTAATTAAAGATTTCAAAAACCAAAAATAATCGTTTGTAAAGGCACCCATAGCAAATGCATAATAAATAATACCTTCAGCAAAAATTATTAACCCAGATACTATAGGGTGTAATTCAAATACAGTAAGAATTAAATAAGCAAATGTGCAAAGAAAAAAGATAAGTAGAATATTCGATATTGGATAAGACGCATTTTCAGCTAAGTATCTTGTAGTTTTTCCTCCAAAGGACCTAATGAAATTTTCATGTAAAACTGTTTGTATTGCATTCGCATGTGTCTCCATTCCGGGTGTGAGTTGACTTAACCCCATATAATTATAAAATGGAGTAGATTTAACATCATGCAAAACTTCAACTGAAACTCCAATTATAACAATTTTATTAAAAAATGGTGATTTTGTTATATCAAAATTGTTACCAATTCCCATCATCTCCATCATTTCTTGTCTTTCATTAAGATCTTCAATATTTGTAATCCATTCCGGTATTTGGCCGGGAATAAACTGACTCATCCAATCTATATCTTCAGGTAAATCATAATCATGCGTGTCAATAACTTGGGAAAGAGAAAACCTTGGAAAAGTTCCCCAAGGTTTAAATTGATCATTTCCTGGTATTTTATAGCCAGAGGGAGGACCATAGTAATTAACTAAAAAATTATTTGTCTTACCATATGACTTAATCTTTAGATTACCAAATCGCCATATAAGATTATCACCATCAAATTTAGGAACCTCATTACCAGGAATATCTAAAAATGCTTTGACGCATTTTAATCCTAGAGTAAGGTAAGCCTTGTCAGGTTCGTGCTCCATATATCCAGCTATGCTATATTGTCGAGAAAATCCATCAGTGTCTAACATATCATTAATAAGACCAGTTTCTGGATTCATCTCCATGATTTCAGCCACGGGGTAAGCAATATAGGTAGGAGGTATCCTTGTAGGTTCGCGCACCATTTTAACATCCATGACTATATCTGTCCCATTTTCTTGTGCACGTTTGATTGACTCTCCTAAAATTATATCTCCATGCCCAGGAAGATATTGTTGAAATTCAGGAGGTAGATTCCCACTGACACTTCTCAGATATTCCGATCTAGCATCTGGAGAGTCAAACTGAATATCAAAAGCAATAACACTTGCTCCAGCTTTAGATATGTTATCAACTACTCTAGCCCATATATCCCCTCTAGGGTATGGCCAAGGAACCTTATTATCCTTTAATATTCTCCAAGATTCATCATCAACTTCAACTAATACAACATCAGTACCTTTCTTAATTATAGTAGAATCGCTTGCATGCCAACCAGTTAAAGGCCCCCTAACGGTATGAAATCTATAGTCGTAGGTTTTAAGTTCTAAGAAATCAAATATTCCTACCCAGTGAAATAACGCTGTAAGTATAATCGATCCAAATGCTAAAATTAAATCAATGATGTGATTCTTTATAAATTTTAAAACTTTATCCATCAAAATCTATATCCTAGAACCAAATTGATACCTGAGCTACTAGTTTTCCATTCATTTAATATTTCAGCTTTTTCTTCAATATCATTATATGTTTTAGTAATGGTATTATTAAATCTTGTAAAAAAATTAAAATTAAGGACTAAACTTTCTACGATATCCCATTCTGCATTTAATTTTAAACCGTATAGATTAATTGAGGGGTTGCTATTTTTTCCATTTGAAGTAAAATCAAATCCACCTCCAACATTTAAATTAAACTGTTCAATTGCATAAGAAAGAGAATTACTAATTGATGTCCATTCATCTGTGCGCCTTTTGGCAACGTTTTCGCTGTTAATATATGGAATAATTACTTGAGTTAAGTTGAAGGATGAGTTTGTCTTTAAAGGAAAATTAAATCGATTTGCAATTGTTACTGATAAGGATTTTGTTTCGGACTTTTGGAAGAAGTAATCTTTTTTCCTGTCCTTAGATAGATTATCAACATAAGTAATTGAATTAAAATTAAAAGAAGAAGCGGATGTGAAATATTTAAAACTCCCCGGTATGTTAATAGAGGCCGTTATATTAAGTGCTTGGGAATTTTCACGGTTATCACTCAAAAAATTACCGTATTTATCTGTGTCTACAGAATCAATTCCATTTGTTTTTCCTATTGATTGAATGTTGGTCACGATGGAAGGCGCACCTGGACCAGGGACTAGCGTAGTATTTAAAGAAAAGGTTTTTGTGCTAGTTGGATAAATCACAAAATCATTAAGCCTATTATCTCTGTATTGATATCCAGCCACAAACATTAATCTTCTACCAAGTAACGATAATCTATCTTTCAAATTAAATTCTCTAACATTATTTGTTAGGTATGGATTCCCAAAACTTGTATATCCGGGGCCCAATTGCCGATACTCAATTAATAAATTATTAAAACGATAACTTCCTTTAATTCGAAAATAATAAGCTGAGGCTGGCATATTCATAAAAGCTTTAAATGGACTTTCTTCAGCAACTATTGGATCAATTGGTAGAATTGGCACCATATATAATGGGTGAATAGTGAAAATATCACTCCATGAGTCTATAAAGTTTCCAATTTTATCTACAGGATAGTCTCCAAGTAATTTTCCATCTAAAGAATCATCCATCAATAAATCAAGAGAATCTTTATCAGCCGTGCCTCCCCAAATGTTGAAATTGGTTAGACTCATATTCCACCCTGCCTGAAGAATGATTTTTCTATCATCTAGCGTTCCTTCTAAATCAAAACCTAATACTAAATTTTCTGCTGGCTTACCATCACTCCAATTTCTCTGCTTAATCTTAATAGCACTTGAGTCACCATTTGCAATTGAATCTATAAATTCGGCTAAAGTAAAATATTGCAATATGGAATCACCAGTTATACTTGTATCCACAGAAAATAAATTCTGATCAACGAAAGTAGTGTCGAATGGAAGGATTTCATTTACATCATCCTTTGCTTTTAAAAAATGGATACCAGCTTTTATGCTATTATTTAGAGCCAAAGATATTCTATAAGAATTAATTTTTCTAGGAAAAGTGTAGCCTTTTCTGTCAAATGGGTATATAATCTTATTTAATGAGTTATCAAATTTGACATTTTCAGTAAGAAGTTGATATGCTCTATCAACTCCTCTTTTGTACTGAACTCCCCTTGTTAATGTACCTGAAACACCTTCATATTCTACCCTCCCTTTTATACCAAAGTCAAAAACATCGCGACCAAACAATTTAAAACCTCCAAACCCGAAACCAAAATTGAATCCGGCATCAATGTGTCTACCTCTTACTCTTCTTCCATCAAGAAGAAAGGGTGAAATAGAGGGGTAAACATCTCCATT
>MDTC01213577.1_pt1 | contig 20783 bp, 22 predicted proteins | sample 811181 | NCBI WGS metagenome assembly MDTC01 (sample SAMN05326644, study PRJNA326480) | marine metagenome | isolation source: seawater | place: Pacific Ocean: North | collected 2011 | reverse complement strand
AGGCGTCGTGCGCAGGTAATGGCATCGTCCTTGGCAAGTACGACAACGACGCGGCGGAGCACGACAGGCCCCGCCGGTCGGGGGCTGACACCGAGTGCGCTCTCTGCGTTGCACTGACTTGAAAGGTCGGCACCTGTGTGACCGCCAGGGATGGCGGAAATGCAGGTTTTGCAGGAGCAAAAACCTGCCTCCAGTGTGCCTTGATAGCAGAATTGGCTGTAGGCCAGAGCGGTCATATATTTATTCAGAGGGACCTTAGCTTAACCAGAAAACAGATTGCTGAAAAACAGTGACAGCCAATCCACAAATCGTTTCAGCATACCGCCCTGCTCAACTTCCTGCATGGTGATCACATTGCCTTGGAAAATAATGTCATTATCGAGCACTACATTGACCACACCCATGATCTGACCGTTATCCAGGGGTGCCCGAATAATCTCATCCACGTCGACAGTCGCAGTCATCGAATCGGCCTGACCACGGGGAATCGTCACATAGACTTCCTGCTCGATACCCAGATTCACGGCGTTTTGTTCTCCAGACCAGACTGGCACATTGGTCAGAATTTGATTCGAGTCATACAGCTTGTGAGTCTCAAAATAACGAAAACCATAGGTGAGCAGTTTCTGGGTTTCAATGGCTCGGGCATCTTCACTGGCTGTGCCCATGACCACTGAAACGAGGCGCATGCCATCTCGTTCGGCCGAAGCAACCAGGCAGAATCCAGCCGCATCCGTCCAACCAGTCTTCATTCCATCGACATTGCGATCACGGAACAGCAGCGTATTACGATTGGCCTGACGAATATCATTATAGGTAAATTCGCGCTCGGCATAGATCGGATAGAAATCGGCATGCCTGTTGATGGTAGCCGTAGCAAGGGTCGCCAGATCTCGCGCCGACATGGTGTTGTAATAAAGCTCAGTGTCCAGGCCACTGGCATTCATAAAGAAACTATCCGACATACCCAGCACTTCGCTGTACTGGTTCATCATATCGGTGAAGGCATCTTCGCTGCCGGCAATGTGTTCGGCAATCGCCACGCTGGCGTCATTACCGGATTGAATAATGATGCCACGTAGCAAGTCTTCGACACTGACCTGTGTATCCACGCCGACAAACATCTTGGAACCTTCCATACGCCAGGCTTTTTCGCTGATATGCACCTCATCGTTGATTCCGAGATTGCCATTCAGAATTTGTTCAACAGCGATATAGGCCGTCATGATCTTGGTCAGGCTGGCCGGTGGTAAAGCCTCGTCTGCATTCTCCTCGACGATTATGTGACCGGTCTTGGCGTCCAGCAGAATATAACTGGTTGCCGCTACATCCGGAGCACGCGGAATAATGACCTGGGCTACTGCCAGGTTACTTGAAAAGAGCAGTACCGACAGGATTCCAAACAGCTTTGCTGATAGAAGAGATATTGCGTTCTTTAGTGCCATAAAGAATTCCGTTTTAAAGCTTAGTGACGAATTACCAGCTGTGTCGATCTGAGTCGAAAAGAGTTGAACTGAGAGGTTGCGAATCAACGATGAAATCATACGATGTGCTTACTACTTCGAAACAGTGTACGGGCTTCCCAGGTCAGCAGCAACTACACTTTGTGTGAGCCGCCTGATCTCGCCCGGATCATTCACCGGGCCGATCCGTACACGATGCAGAGTTCCGCTGGACGGGCTATTTACTGAGCGAATAAATACCGGACGGCTGGTGATGTCCCGCAATCTGTCCGATACTCGTCGTGCAGTGCCTAATTCTGAGAAGGCTCCCACCTGTAAATACTTGTCGCCGCCGACAGAAACTCGTAGCCCTGCCACATTGGACGATTCATTACGCGCGACGACTCTGTCCAGTTGTGCGCCGGATGCCACTATCGACTCCAGTTGGACTCTGGCAGTGCCACGGTCAGCGTATCCCAGTTTCAGGGCTGCCGCGTAGGACAGATCGACAATGCGATCACCATGAAATGGCCCCCTGTCATTTACTCGGACAACAATACTGCGATTATTATCCAGATTGGTCACCCTCAGGAAACTGGGAATTGGCAACGACTTGTGAGCCGCCGAGACCTGGTACATATCGAAGACTTCGCCATTTGAAGTTTTGTGGCCATGAAATTTCTCGCCATACCAGGATGCCACGCCTCGTTCCCGATAACCCTGCTCGGTGGGCAGTACACGGTAGGACTTGCCAAGCACGGTGTAGGGACTCCCGTTTCCCGCCAGGGTACGGCTGATCGGTACGGGTATGACTTCCGGGATAGCTGCGATATCCACAGCACCGGTGGGTCCTCGATCCTGCTGAATACTGTAACGGCTAGAGTTTGCTGTCGTAGCGGTCGGTGCCGAACTACAGGCGGCCAGCAACAGTGCCGACACACCCAGCATTGAACAGTTGATCATAATCCGATTCATGGTCCACAAACCTGTATTTTAGAAAATCCCGAATATTGAGTTACTTAGCGTCCAATTCGCCAAATTTTTTAATCCCTGTAGCAGATCGGGACAAAATAATTGGGAATTTTCGGTGGCAGTAGCTGACCATTTACCGAATTAGTCAAATAGTTAAGTTATATCAATTAGTTAGGTTGGTTTATGGCGCCCATGAGTATGTATGGACATGAGCAGACCAAATCCGATAAAGAGTGTCACGATGGCAGTACCGCCACGACTGATCAGGGGCAGCGGCAGTCCGATTACTGGCAATAAACCAGACACCATGGCCATGTTTACAAATACATAGAAGAAAAACGTCAGCGTAATACCACCCGCCAACAATCGGCTGAACATGTCTTTGGCCGAGTAGGCGATGTAGAAACCACGCACCAGCACAAACAGATAAAGACTAATGAGGAACAACACTCCCAACAATCCAAACTCCTCCGCCAGCACGGCGAGAATAAAGTCCGTATTACTCTCCGGGATAAAATCCAGGTGCGACTGGGCGCCGTTGCCATAACCCTTGCCAACCACGCCCCCGGAGCCAATCGCGATCTGCGACTGGATTATGTTATAGCCTGCCCCAGTCGGGTCCCGGTATGGATTGAAGAAGGTGAGTATCCTGTTCTTCTGGTGTTCCTGGGCCAGGAACAGGTACCAGGCTGGCGAGGCTACCAGCAGGGCAACGATTCCTGCCATGACGATGCGCCAGCGGATACCTGCCAATAGCACGACAAACACGCCCGACATGGCCACCATGATTGCGGTGCCGGTATCGTTCTGCATGGTAATCAGGGCGGCCGGCAGCAGGATCATAGCGGCAGAGAAGAACAAGTGCTTGAATCGTGGTGGCAGCGGTCGACTCGCCAAGTACCAGGCCATTAACAGTGGCACCACTATCTTCATAATCTCAGAAGGTTGAAAACTGGGCAGGCCTGGCAGGTCAATCCAGCTCTTCGCGCCGTTCTCTTCCACGCCAATGGCAAGCACCAGCGCCAGCAATCCAAGCCCGGCAGCATAAGCCGAAGGCGCCCAGCTGCGATAGAAGTGCACACTGAATTGGGAAACGATGAACATCACCACCAGCCCGACCAACATGCCGAGAGCCTGTCTCTGCACCACTTCTGCGTTGCTATCGCTGGCACTGTTCAGCACAAACAGACCGAAGCAACACAGCAGGATTAGCCCAACCAGCAAGGGCGGGTCGATATGGATGAGCTTCCAGATTGCTCTGAATCGACTAGCTTGAGAGTGAAATCCGGTGGACTGACGAATGAAGTCCTGATTATTCATTGATATCGCTAAGCAGTGTTTCCGGCTCGGCATTCTGTTCCATGGCGACGAAATCCAGCTCCAGGATGTCGAGCAGATAGGCGTCGATCACTTGTTTGGCAATCGGCCCTGCGATGCTGCTACCGTGCTCACCGTTCTCCACGAATACGGCGACGGCAATCTGCGGCTCGATATGCGGGTTCTGCGCCGGAGCAAATGAGATAAACAGGCCGTGGTCCTTATTTAGGTCCGAGACCACGATATCGGTACTGGACAGAATTTCCTGGCTTATGCCAACCACCTGTGCCGATCCGGACTTGCCGGCCATCTTGTAAGGCATATCTCTATCTGCCATCGCGATGGCCTCGAAAGCCGTACCGTAGTCTCGAAATACATCAGAATAGGGGCGATGTACAACCATAGTCATCGCTTCTTCCATGTATCGCCAGTAGTCTGGATCGTTGACCATGACATCCGGAACAGAATTTTCAATCGGGGGTGCATACTCTACGCCATCTATCGACTTGAGCATGCGCGGCTGCACTACACGTCCCTGGTTGGCAATAATCGAAACGGCCGTGGCGAGTTGTAGTGGTGTCGCCCACATATAACCCTGCCCGATAGAAGAATTAATGGTATCTCCCGGGTACCAGGGTTCTCCCCGGCTCGACATTTTCCATTCCCGCGAGGGCAGCACTCCGGTTCGCGCATAGGCTATATCGAGAGCGAAATTTTCGCCGAATCCAAACATGCTCATGAAGTCATGGATAACATCGATGCCCATTCGATTACCAAGATCGTAGAAGAAAGTATCACAGGATTGGTAAATGGATTTGAGTAGATCGGTATGCCCATGGCCGCCACCAATGGCGGTTCTCAGCGTATAGTCTCCCCAACGATAAGACACGCCAGGGAGCCTGAAGTAGCCTGGATCTTCGATGGCAAATTCATAATCAACCAAGCCATTGTGTAATCCTCCCAGCCCCAGAAATGGCTTTATTGTGGAGCCGGGTGGGTAAGGATTAGTGGTTCGATCGAACAACGGCGTATTAACTTCGTCGGTAACTAACACATTGTAGTCTTTGCTGCTAATTCCAGTGACGAACAGATTGGGATTAAATCCGGGTTTACTCACCATGGCGAGCACACCGCCGGTAGTGGTGTCGATGGCAACCACTGCCCCTCGAAACTCACCGAGCGCCGCTTCTGCAGCAATCTGCAACTGTGAGTCCATGTGCAGTGTAAGGTTCTTACCGGCCACCGGATCGGTGCGATCCAGTCGCCGCATAACCTGACCCCTATTGTTTTTCTCTACTATCTCGTAGCCAACTGTGCCATGCAGCAGATCTTCGTAGGTCCGTTCGATACCCGTTTTGCCGATGTGATTGGTGCCGCCGTAATTTTCCCGATCAGCGTCACTTAACTGATCGAGTTCCTCACGATTGATCTCTGACACATAACCGATAGAGTGCGCCGTCAGGGCTGCCAAGGGATAGCTACGTACGAACTGAGGTTCGATTGCAATGCCTGCTAACAAATGCCCATTAACTGCGATCGCCGATTTTTCTTCCTCGGTAAGTACATAGCGCAGCGGTACGGAGGCAAATGGCACCCGATTGCGGCGCATACGGTTATGGAATTGTTCTATGTCATCATCCGTGAGACTTATCAGCGTGCTCAGGGTTTGCAGTGTCTGATCCAGGTCTACGACTTGCTCTGTAACCACCATGAGGTTAAAGATTGGCTGGTTGTCCGCTAGCAATTTGCCATTGCGATCAAAGATCAATCCTCGGGCCGGAGGCACGTATTGAGAATGCAATCGATTGCCATCGGAACGAGCGGAGAAGTACTCATATTGAGAGATTTGCAGATTGAATACTTTGAAAATCAGCGCAGTGAATAGCAGAAATATCAGGACTGCTGCAAGCATCAAGCGGTGATTGAACAGTCGCTGCTCAGCTTCATGGTCTTTAAGTTGCCACTTGCCTGCCATGTTTTGCTCTATTCCTGCCTATTTCTCAAAAGGCTGTGATGACTAATTAAGTCGGCTGTACTGTGTATAACTTGCTAACTCATATTGCTTTTCCGGTCGAGTCTTGAGGGAATTTAGACAGTCAGCAGGCCGAATAGTTTAAATTTGTGCACTACAAATTTGTAACTGGTGAGTTTACCGCCTTTTTTGGAGTTTTTTTAGTTCTCCATGCCATTTTCCAGCGATATTAGTGTTGGTTTCTGGGGTCAAGGAATTTTTCAGCTGCGGTGATAGGGATGGCCCTTGAGAATACTGACTGCTCGGTACAGTTGCTCCGTGACGAGAACCCTGACCAGAGGGTGTGGCAAGGTCAGACCAGACAAAGACCAGCTCTCATCAGCCTGTTCGAGACAGGCGCGAGCTAGGCCGTCCGGACCGCCGATAAGCAGGCTGAGATTCTGGCCCTGGGTTCGGAATGAATCGAGACGGCCGGCTAATTGTTCGGTCGTAATTAGCGTGCCCCTTATGTCCATAGCGACGAGATAGTTATTGGGCGGGACTTTATTGAGCAGCCCTGCGCCTTCATTCTTGATGCTCTGATCGATACTCTGTGACTTGCTGCGTTTACTAAGTGGGACCTGGATAATGTTTAATCCCAAATCCCTGCTGAGTCGCTTCTGATATTCTTCGACGCCTTCCTGCACCCAGGCTGGCATCCTGGTGCCGACTGAAATTATCGATACCTTCATACGCCAGTGCTCACTGGGACAAGCTTTCCAATTCCTTCTTTGTTTCGGAACTGGCAGAAAAACTCCACAAGTCCTCAAGATTGTAGAGTGCTCGAACCGGAGCCAGCATGATGTGCACTACAACGTCGCCAACATCCACCAGTACCCACTCCGATTGCAGGCGACCTTCGACTCCGACTACCGCTGTTCCTGACTCTTTAACTTTTTTTGTGACCGCATCGGCCAGCGCCTTGACATGAGTGTTGGATCGGCCGGTGACGATTACCATGTAGTCAGTAATTTGGGTGAGCTTTTTTACATTGATGCAGCTGATGTATTGTCCTTTCAGATCATCCAATGCCTCTGAAACGAGTTGTGCGAGCTTTTTACTATTCAATCGATTTACCTTCATTATTTCTCTTTTTCAGAACTGCTTAACTATAGAGTTCATTCTCGGCTATGTATTGCAACACCTTGTGATCCACGTGTTGTGCACCACCATTGTTCGACTGTAAGCGTGCCCGGACCACTGTCGAGGAAATATCGTGATTGAAGTCATGGGCCAGCAAAATATTACCCGTCGGCCTGGCGAATAGTTCACTGGCAGATTTAACTTCCCTTGCCGACAGCTGCGTCTGATCTGCCACTGCTTCGGTAACAACCATCCCCGGTCTCGATAACACTGCCAGGTGGCACAGTTTCAGTATCTGTGTCCAATCATGCCACTGAATAATGCTATTAAACGAGTCCAGCCCCAATACCATCACCAGTTGATCAGCCTCACCAGATTGCCGCATGGTCAGCAGTGTATCCACAGTATATGAAGTTCCAGCACGATCTAGTTCAATGGAGTCGATGGAAATCGTGGGGTATTCGGCGGTCGCTAAATACAGCATCTGTAGTCGATGCTGCGCGCTGGCGATGGAAGCCTCCCGATGATTCGGAATTGAGCAGGGGATCATCTTGATCCCATCGAGCGACAGCTGTTCAACGGCATAGCAGGCGGCATTTATGTGTCCGTTATGCACCGGATCAAACATACCCCCTAGCACGCCCAATCGCGCCGTCATTGCCGGATATGACCATCACCCAGCACGATATACTTTTGCGACGTCAATCCTTCCAGACCTACTGGGCCACGAGCATGTAACTTGTCAGTAGAAATACCGATCTCGGCGCCGAGTCCATACTCGAAGCCATCGGCAAAGCGTGTCGAAGTATTTATCATTACCGAACTCGAATCGACTTCCCTGAGAAACCGCTGCGCCCTGCTGTAGTCCTCAGTCATTATGGAGTCGGTGTGTTGCGAGCTGTATTCATTTATGTGATCGATGGCCTCGTCAAGATCGTTCACTATCTTTATGGATAGAACAGGCGCCAGGTATTCCGCTTCCCAATCTTCTTTGCTCGCTTCCCCCACTGAATCAATGATGGCGCGGGTCTTCTTGCAACCACGTAATTCAACCTGGTGTTGTTGAAACTGAGCAGCTAATGGCGGTAAGACTTTCTCTGCAATGCCTGAGGCTACCAACAATGATTCCAGTGTACAGCAGGTCCCATAGCGCTGAGTCTTGGCATTTACCGCTATACTGATGGATTTTTCAAGATCTGCCTTGTCGTCTATATAAAGGTGGCAATTGCCATCCAGATGCTTGATGACCGGAACTTTAGCATCATTGCTGATGCGCTCGATGAGCCCCTTACCGCCTCTGGGAATGATCACGTCGACATACTGCGGCATGGTAATGAGCTTGCCGACGGCTTCGCGTTCAACCCGGTCCAGCACCTGTACTACATGTCGGCTTAAGCCGGCAGCTTCCAGCCCCTGTGATATACATTCGGCAATCGCCTGATTGGAATGGATCGCCTCGGAGCCGCCGCGTAAAATTGTGGCATTGCCAGATTTCAAACAGAGACTGGCTGCCTCACAGGTTACATTGGGACGCGATTCGTAAATTATGCCAATCACTCCCAGGGGCACTCGCATGCGACCTACCTGGATTCCGCTGGGACGGTACTTGAGATCGCTGATTTCACCTACCGGGTCATCCAGGGCAGCAACCTGGCGCAAGCCTTCAAGCATGGCGTCAATGCGGGCCTCGGTTAATTCCAGCCGATCCATCAAAGCAGACTCGAGGGCTTTTTCACGCCCTGCCGCCAGGTCCAACTGGTTCGCCGCCAGCAACTGATCGCGCTTTAAATGGATTGCCTCGGCGATTGCCAGGAGTGCAGAATTCTTCTGAGCAGTAGTGGCCTTGCCTATTTGTCGGGACGCAGAGCGCGCCTGGGATCCCAGCTTCAGCATATAGGCTTCGATATCCGTCATGTAACTTTCTGCACTATTCACTTCGATTCATTTCGGGTCATATCAGCTTTAAGATCATCGCGAGCAGCATCAGCCAACAGTCAGCTACTGGTCATTACTGACCCATTAACTGCCGCCATGAAGTGCCAGATTATACCCCAATTCGGTGACTTTAGAGCCGCCGAGGCCCATAAATAGACAGGCAGACCCCAATACCGATATGCTGCGGACTCCCTTAGCAGTGCAGCATTATGGCAACTACCCAGGACAGTGAATTCAGCAAAGCCGACGGCGCGGTCACACCCACTGTGTTCCAGGCGCTGCTTCCTGTAGCTGTGCTGGTTTGTCTGCTTTCTTTTTCAGTCTATTTGTTTGGCGAAGACGCCAGCTACGGGCCCAATCAGATTGCGCTCTGTGTGGGAGCAGCCGTGGCTGCATTGGTGGGCTGGAACAATGGTCAGAGCTGGATTGATATCGAGGCCAGTATTGTATCAGGCGTCACGGTAGCCATTAAACCGCTGTTAATACTGTTCAGCGTTGGCATGTTGATAGGCAGCTGGATTCTCTCCGGCACTGTGCCCACCATGATTTATTACAGCCTGTTGATTCTGGATCCTGCTATATTTTATGTTGCCAGCGCGCTGATCTGTGCGTTGATTGCACTCAGCATCGGCAGCTCCTGGACTGTTGCAGGAACCGTGGGTATAGCGCTGATTGGAGCCGCCGGAGGAATGGGATTGTCACTGGAGATTACCGCTGGCGCGATTATTTCCGGCGCCTATTTTGGGGATAAGATGTCTCCCCTATCAGAAACTACCAACCTGGCGCCCGCCGTCGCGGGGACAGATCTATTCAGTCACATTGGACACATGGTCTGGACAACACTCCCCAGCATCGTCATCGCACTGATCATGTACAGCCTGATCGGCCTGAACATTGACACAAGCGCAAGTGCCGGTGATCTCGACATCACCATGCGACTATTGACAGAAAATTTCACTATTAGCCCGGTGATGCTGCTACCGGTAGGACTGCTGCTGTTCATGGCAAACAGGAAATTGCCGCCCATTCCGACCATCGTTAGCGGCGCCATGGTAGGTGTAATACTGGCGCTGATTTTTCAACGCCCGGTCATCATGGCACTGGCTGGCGATGCGCCGAATGTATTCCTCGGGCTCTTCAAGGGCGTGTGGTACACGCTGTTTGACGGCTTCGTGCTCGACAGCGGCAACGCCACGCTGGACGACCTCATGACTCGTGGTGGTATGAGCTCTATGCTGACTACCGTATGGCTGGTGCTCTGCGCCATGGTCTTTGGAGCAGTAATGGATCATACCGGACTGCTGAGACGCCTGGTCGACTTTGCTCTCTCGTTCGTGCATAGCACCGGTAGCCTCATCGCTACCACCATTGCAACCTGCATAGGGGCGAACATCATCACTTCGGATCAATATATCTCTCTGGTACTTCCCGGCCGCATGTACAAGCTGGAATATGAGAACCGCTACCTGGACATGAAGAACCTGTCCCGCACGCTGGAAGATGCCGGTACGATTACTTCACCATTGGTTCCGTGGAATACCTGTGGAGCCTATATGGCCGGCACCCTGGGGGTCGCCACCTTTGCCTACCTGCCCTATTGTTTCTTTAACCTTATCAATCCTGTAATTGCCCTAATCTATGGTTTCCTGAATATCAAGATCACTCCGGCTGTCGCGAAACAAACTGCCTGTGGAGAATGATCTGCGGGCGAGAAGATCAGGATTCTCCTCGCAATTGCAATTCGGCTGGAGTCGGATTCATATACCAACTGTTCGCTATGTTGTCGTTTGGGTGTTTTTTGAAGAAATGGTTCAGTAGCGTAATGGGGACCATTACCGATACTCGACCAGCCCGGTATTTTTCGATCGCCTCCACCAGTTCAGATTCTTCTTCGCCACTCAGCTGCTTAGCAAGAGTGGCCTTTACATGCCGTAGCACACCGAGATGATTTTCTCGAGAGGCAAGCACACATAAAACCTTCATGAAGCCAAGCAGATATTGTTCCGCATTCTCTGTTAGATTCGACTCATCGGTCGCCGCGACCAGCTGCTTCAGTTTTTGCTCCTGTAGCTGATCGTGACTCATGATGACCAGGCTGTGCCGTGCATGAAAGTCGATCAATCCATTCACGCTTAATCGATTCGCCACAAATTCACGCCAACGAGACAGGGCGAATACTCTCTGGATGAAATTTTCCCGCAATGCTGAGTCTCTGAGACGACCTTCCTCCTCAACCGGTAGAGTGGGGAAATTCTCCATCAAGCGCCTGGCAAAGATTCCAACCCCATCGCGTAGGGGAGTCTGGCCTTCCCAGACCTTTACCTTCTCCATGCCACAACTGGGCGAATCCTGTTTGAGGATATAGCCGCACAGGCGGGATTGAGATTGGATTTGCTGATCGGCCGCCAGCTGCAGAACATCGGTGCAATCCCGGGAATCGTCATCGACGAAAACACAGTGAATTCTCGCCCCATCGTTGCGCTGGAGACGGATCGGTGTGCGGGGTACGCCCAGTCCAATGGCCAGTTCAGGACAAAAGGGGCGCAATTCAAAATGCACACCCAGTGACTGCATAATGTAGCAATTAGCCTTGTGCCCACCGTCGTGACGCACCGCCTGACCCATCAGACAACTACTGATTCCAACGGGAATTTTGCCTGCCACTGTGGCATCGTCTCGATCACTCATCGCTTGCATTTGCAGTAGCTAGGGAATCGATACTGAATTCTCCGCGTACCAGGGCTTCTTTCTGACGCTTAGTTAAGCGTTTGATCCGATACTCCAATTGCGAAGCGGTGGATCGATCCCCTGCAGGAACCTGAAAAACCAAGCTGAGAGGCAGCTTGCCGCGCAGTGCCTTGGCACCCTTGCTGCTGCCGGAAGCGGGATGCTGATTCTGATGTTCGAGGAAACGCCGCTCAACATCGATTGTTATACCGGTGTACAAGCTGCCATCACTAGCGCGGATAAGATAGAGATGCCATTGCTCGTGCTCACTACTCATTGGACTCATACTGCTAATTCCGATTGCAGTTTCAAGTGTCGTTTCTCAGTTGCCAATGCCCATTCTCCGAGACTACTACTGCCTCGCGTTCGAGCTTGATCAAATGCGCCAGCAGCGTCTTCTTCGCCCACGGAATAAGGTGTTCGGCTACGTCGTCGTACACACTTCTCACCAGTGTTTCCATGCTACTTCGACCCAACTGCGCCAATCTATCGATTATTTTCTGCTCGCGTTTGAGGCGGTGGGCGATCAGTGCCTCCAGCTCCTGCTGTGGTTGATCCATGATGTCGCCATGACCCGGTGCAAAGTAACGCAAATCCAGTGTCTGCAGGAATCGTAAGGAGTCCAGATAATGCCCCATATCCCCATCCGGGGGCAGAATCACCGATGTCGTTCCCTGTAGCACATGATCTCCTGTGAAGAGCAGCTGCTCCTGTTCAAGGAGAAAGCAAAAATGATTAGAGACATGTCCTGGAGTATGGATCAGGCGGATTCTGTATTCACCGCATTGCAGAATGTCCCCATGCTGCCAGCTACGGCTTGGTCTGAAGGATTTGTCGTGACCCGCCACAGCCGGAGCCGGTAGCCCGACCAGCTCGGCACCGGTGGCCTCTTGAATAGGTGATGCGGCCGGCGAGTGATCGCCATGGGTGTGAGTAATCAGGATGTATTGCAGCCGCTTCTCACCGATAGCGCCCATGAAGCTGTCCAGCTGTGCAGCATCGATCGGACCAGGGTCCAACAGACACAAGCTGTTATCCCCTATCAGGTAGCTATTAGTGCCGGGACCAGTCATCGCGCTGGGATTGCGTCCAAGTATGCGGTACACGGGAACGGTAGTATCTGCTATCGGCATGGGTAATCCTGGTTCAAATCCCTTCATCAACGAAACTTCCCGACCAAAAACCCAATCATAACCCGGCACCAGCTTTGGCTACACTTTGTGGGCTGGCTGAGGCGAAATGCCCCTGGAGTTTCGGCGCGATTCGCGACATAATTGCCCGCTTTAAAAATTCCAGTTTCCCGCATTGATTCTGCCAGCACCTTGCTCGGCAGGCGGTATCACATTAAATGATCCTCATCGATGAGTTATAAGCACTCGATTTGCAAACAGAAGGTTTGCGAAGGCAACGGGTTTTTGTCGCTAGAAAACACCAGGACTAGACAACATGCATAGGATTCAAACATTTAACGCAATTTCCGAGCTGGGCTTGGAGCGTTTTCCCAGTGAGCAGTATGAAGTGGGTGCCGAGATCAAACAGGCAGATGCGATACTGTTACGCAGCCACAAGCTGGACGCCAACGGCATCAACGGTCAGTTAAAGGCGGTCGCCCGGGCAGGTGCCGGTGTTAATAATGTTCCTGTTGGCGAGTGCACCACCCATGGTGTGGTTGTTTTCAATACCCCTGGAGCCAATGCCAACGCAGTGAAAGAATTAGTACTGTGCGGTCTGTTACTGGCATCGCGCGGTATCATCCCTGGTATCGACTTCGCCAGCACCCAGACTGGAATCTCCGACTATGGAGAATTGTCCAAGTTAATGGAACAGCAGAAGAAGCAATTCAAGGGCAGAGAAATCGCCGGTAAGACCCTCGGCGTCATCGGACTTGGCGCCATCGGCTCGATGGTTGCTGATATGGCCATTAGCCTGGGCATGAAAGTGCAGGGTTATGACCCGGCTCTTTCCGTAGAGGCTGCCTGGCGGTTGCCAAGCCAGGTGAAGCGTATTGAAAATCTGAATGCCCTGGTCGGAAGTTCGGATTTTATTTCACTGCATCTGCCCGTGCTCGACTCCACCCGAAATCTCATCGACGCAAACATGTTTGCTTCGATGCGCAAAGGAACCTGCCTGCTGAATTTTGCCAGGGACGAAATCGTCGATTCCGAAGCATTATTGGCTGCATTTGAATCCGGCAAACTGACAAGATATATCAGCGATTTTCCACGACCGGAATTGATGGGGCGAGATGATGTAATCTCCATGCCGCATATTGGAGCCAGCACCGCCGAAGCCGAGGAAAATTGTGCGGTCATGGCGGCCGATCAGCTACGGGATTTTCTGGAGAACGGCAACATCAAGAATTCAGTCAATTTTCCAAATCTGTACCTGGATCGCGATGTCAATGCTGATAAGTGCACACGAATCGCTATCTGTAATAAGAATGTCCCGAAGATGCTGGGTCAGATTCTGTCAGTGCTGGCTGATCAAAACATCAACGTCATCGACATGCTCAACAAGAGTCGAGAAGAAATTGCCTACAACTTGATTGATCTGGAGAGCACTCCCTCGCCGGAAGCGATCGCTGCCATCGCGAATATCGAAGATGTGGTCAAGGTTACGGTGCTCTAGGAATAGCTAACACTTTAGGAACTCTCTTTTAGGACACAAGCAATGACGCGAGTTTACAATTTTGGTGCCGGTCCAGCGATGCTTCCCACAGCTGTGATGGAAAAAGCCCAACAAGAATTTCTCGATTACGACGGAATGGGTGCTTCGGTAATCGAAATCAGCCATCGCTCGAAAGAATTCGGCGCCATCATCAACGCAAGCGATGCACTGCTGGTCGAACTGGCTAATATTCCGGAGAATTACAAGATCCTGTATGTACACGGTGGCGCGCAGATGCAATTCTCCGCAGTACCGATGAACCTGATAAACCGCCTCACCCATCGCAAGGCTGCCTATGTTGAATCTGGAAATTTTGCCAAGCTGGCACACAAGGAAGCCGCTCGCTACGGTGATATCAGTGTGGTTGCCAATAGTGAAGCAAATAACTATGACTGCATCCCTGCACTCGATATGGCGGCGCTGGACCCACAGTCTTCCTATGCCTATATCACCAGCAACAACACCATCTATGGTACGCGCTGGCAACAATTTCCCGACACAGGGGACATTCCACTGGTCGCGGATATGACTTCGGAGTTCCTATCCCGAACTCTGGACATTAACCAGTTCGGCATTATCTTTGCCGGCTTACAGAAAAATCTGGGGCCCGCCGGCCTAGCGCTGGTACTCGTGCGTGAAGACCTGCTGCAGTATGCATTGCCCGAGACTCCGAATCTGCTGAACTACAAAACCTATGCAGACAAGCATTCTCTGGCGAATACCAATAACACCTTCGCCATCTACATGATGAAGCTGGTGTTGGAATGGTTAAAAGAACAGGGTGGGATCGCCGCGGTAGAGTCGCAGAACGAGGCCAAGGCGGCCCTGCTTTACGACGCAATAGATAGCTCGGAGTTCTATCTTGGTACGGCGCAGACAGCGCACCGCTCAACCATGAACGTCACCTTTAACCTGGCCAATAACGAGCTGCTGGATGAATTTCTTGACCAGGCCTTAACACAGGGGCTGTACGCTCTGAAAGGACATCGCAATGTAGGTGGTGTGCGAGCCTCAATCTACAATGCCATGCCGATGGCAGGCTGCCAGGCTCTGGCAGATTTTATGCAGGAGTTCGCCAACAGCCACGCATAGGGTCCCTAGCACCGATGGAACTCCAACGTAAAATTATTCATTGCGATTGCGATTGTTTCTACGCTTCTATAGAAATGCGTGACAATCCTGAGCTGGTGGGCAAACCGATCGCTGTCGGTGGCTCCCCGGAACGCCGCGGCGTCGTTGCAACCTGTAACTATGAGGCGAGAAAGTTTGGTATTCACTCCGCCCTGGCATCCGCTACGGCCCGGAAGCGTTGCCCCGGCCTGATCATCATCCGGCCGGATATGGAAAAATACCGGCTTGCTTCCCAACAAATGCACCAGATATTTGCATCCTACACACCGCTCATCGAGCCTCTCTCACTCGACGAGGCTTATCTCGATGTCAGCGATTGCAAACAACACCAGGGTAGCGCGACACACATTGCCGAGGCGATTCGACAGGAAGTAAGGGACGCAATTCGAATCACTATCTCAGCTGGCATTGCCCCGAATAAATTTCTCGCCAAGATTGCCAGCGACTGGAAAAAACCAGATGGCCAATTCGTCATCCGCCCGGAGCAAGTGGATGCTTTTGTGGCTGAATTACCAGTTAATAAGCTGCACGGCGTCGGTAAAGTCACCGCAGGTAAAATGAAACGTCTTGGCATAGACACATGCAGAGACTTGCGCAAACTCGATAACCAGCAGCTACAGAAATATTTCGGCAGTTTCGGCGAGCGCCTGCACCAACTCAGCCTCGGCATAGACAATCGACCGGTGCAGACAGAACGCGTACGTAAATCGGTGAGTGTGGAAAATACTTATGCAGCCGACCTGCCAAAGCTACAGAACTGCCTGGAAGAACTACCTGATCTGATGCAACAATTGGCAAAACGAATGGACAGGATCGGTGCCGACTATTCGATTCATAAGCAGTTCATCAAGATTAAATTTCATGACTTCGTGCAGACCACTGTTGAAATGTTATCCGAAAACTGCGATATGAGTAATTTCACCAAACTTTGTGAAGATGGTTTTGCCAGAGGTTCGAAACCTGTACGGCTGCTCGGCATTGGAGTGCGATTAACGCCGAAACCAGAATCCGACACTGATGAGAATCCGGCAGATCAGCTTTCACTCACCCTCGAAGATCAAGCTTGAATCCTGCTCATGAGTCGTTACCGCCCACCCCAGAAACCTGCTGCAAAATATATTACACCGGAGGGTGAAGCGCGCTTGAAGGAGGAGCTTCATCAACTATGGAAAGTGGAGAGACCCAAGATAACCCAATCAGTTTCCGAGGCGGCGGCAATGGGCGATCGATCAGAAAACGCGGACTACATCTATGGCAAGAAACGCCTGCGGGAAATCGACCGACGAGTACGATACCTTGGAAAACGGCTCGAAGAAATTACCGTAGTGAGTGAGCCACCCGGGGATCGCAACAAAATATTTTTTGGTGCCACGGTGTCTCTGCAGGATGAAGACGGAAACTCTTACCGTTACCGACTGGTTGGACCAGATGAAATAGATCCATCACGTGGCTACATTAGCATTGACTCTCCCATGGGCAAAGCCCTGCTCGGTAAGCAGTTGGATACAGAAATCAAGATCGAATCACCGACCGGCCAAAAATATTACTCCGTGTTAGCTATCGATTACGGTTAGCCCTACTCACTATGAAACAAGTTACCATCATTGCAATCCCTAGAGCGCTTGGATCCACGGTGACCATACCGCTGGAAATGCTCAGCGCCGCCAATGATATTGCGCGAGCCCGCAAACAGAGAGACAAGTTACTCAGAATCGAGCTGATCGGCCTTGAGCATGGCAGCGTGGTACTGAGTGGCGGCCTGACTATGCAATGCACCAGGACCCTCGAGGAGGTCAAGGATTGTGATCTCATTTTCGTGCCGGGAATCTGGGGAAATCCCCGTGCGAGCGTCAATAAGAATAGCCAGCTAGCACAGTGGATTCGCCTGCAGCACCAGGCAGGCGCTACCATCTGCGCCGTTACTACCGGCGTTTATTTCGTTGCCGAGGCTGGTATTCTTGATGGCAGGGCTGCAACTACCCACTGGAAATTCTTCGACCAGTTTCAGACCGCCTATCCGAAGGTAAAACTACAACGCAAGCGTTTCATAACCAGTGTCGACAATATCTATTGCACCGGGAGCGTTAATGCTGCTCGCGATATCATGTTGCATTTCACTGAACAGTTTTATGGTGATTCAATTGCCAATGAGATTTCGCGGCAATTCACCCACGAATTGAAGCGTTCCTATGAATCCCTGCTGCTCAGTAGAGACCAGCAATCGACCCACCATGATGAAGAAATCATCAAAGTACAGGAGTGGTTGCAAGAAAATTATTGTCACCACATCGAGATAGGGGCCGTGGCCGACCGGTTCGGTATGAGTGTGAGGTCACTAAACAGGCGCTTCAAACTGGCGACTAACACCACCCCGCTTCAGTATCTGCAGGATCTGCGCATCAGCCATGCCAAGGACCTTTTAAAACGGAGTAATCTGATAATTTCCGAGGTGGCTGACAGGGTCGGGTATCAGGACGCCAGCTATTTCACTGGGCTGTTTAAGAAACTGAATGCGGTAACACCAAACGAGTATCGTCAGTTAGTGCGTAACAAGATGTTTGTGGCAGAGAGTAACCAGCGCTCGGTTCAGTGAACCGACCGCCGGTATGCCTGATAGTCAGCTGGTTTGCTGCTTGAACTTCTCCAGCTGTTCGACAGACGCTTCTGTCTGGTATTTTGACTTCCATTCTGAATAGGGCATGCCATAAACCATTTCCTGCGCATTATCTAATGTCACATCGATTCCGCGCGCGTCTGCTTCAGCGCTATACCATTTCGACAGGCAATTTCTGCAAAAACTCGCCAGATTCATCAAGTCGATATTCTGCACGTCTTTGTGCTCATCCAGATGATTCAGTAATCGTCTGAATGTTGCCGCCTCTATTTCAGTTCTAGCTTTATCGTCTATAGTCATACCGTTAAGCTGCCTCGTCGTCAAAGCCTTCAGCTTCCTTATGGTGTGGCGCTGTTCGATGTTTCTTATCAATTGATTTGAGTTGACGCTCGGCTACGTTAAATGCATCCCGAATCGCAATGTAGAGATCTTCATGGGCATGATTGTCATGCTGTTCCTGATTGACTCTTACTTCTTTGGTGGGGGTATGTATTTCAAGCCCTACAGAATAGACCTTGCCCTTGTGGTGATTATTATGGGGTGAATCCAATACAACACGACCAGTGATAATTTGATCACAATAACGCTCCAGTTTACCTATTCGTTTTTGAACTGCATCAGCCAGAGCATCGGTTTGATCTATGTTGTGGAATACAACTTGGAATTCGTTTGTCATAAATTACTATCTCCTGGTTTCATTCAAATAGCGGATCTACTGTATTTTGACTAGTTTACTGCGTACCTCCTTTATTGAAATCATGGCGTTTCTTATCAATCACTCACGCGTCGACCATTGGTCAGCTCGCACCAATAGATCCCATAGCAAAACCGAGCAAGGCGCAGAAAAGCCTGGATTGAAAACTGTTGCAAGTGCGGCTGAAGCGGTAACGATAGGAGTGAAAATCGAGTTTGAGTGAAGAGGCTAAATACCGGAGTACCTAGGAATTGCGGGGTGATGATAAGGTGATTTACCGGAATCGGTACCGGCTGTGTTGCTTGTCGCATCCCCTCTCCTATGCATGCAATAAACTTAGATTACCGCTTTCAATCACATTTGTCTAAAGCTGTTGTTCAGGGTCGGAGAAACACCAATGCCAGGGCTCGTAGTCTATGCCAGAAGGATTATCCCGTGGGTAGGTCATTGTGAATCCAAAGCCGTCGGCATTTTTACTAAGCCACTGAAACGCCAGGCTATTCTCAAACTCGATTCCCACGGCATCGCATTCGGTGGTGCCGATATCCACGGCTCGTCCGGTGTGGTGCTCACTGAATCCGGGAGCTGCGTTGACCTTTAGAATATCTCCAATAGAACGCCCGCCCTGCAACTTGCCAAGGATCAGGTCATGTTGGTATTGAAATCCTCTGAATGCCGAAATCAGGAAAAGTGTGACGCTTGCCTGTTTCGCTGCCAGTTTCATGGCTGTCCAGGCTGCGAATGCTTCTGGGGTCAGTTTTTGTAGGCGTTGATAGTGATCCAGTTCCGCATCTACCAACACTTCAGGCTCATTGCACATCGGGAGTCGGCAGGCTGCCAGGTAGTCTGGCGGGATACCGAGTGATTGGTGTAGCGACAACAGGCGCTTGTCGAAGGATCCGCTATTGCTCAAGGTGCTCAACGATTCGAGCCCACCGACGTCCCGGTGGACCCGTAATTATCTCCGTAAACTCTGAATGTTATCGTGGGTAACTATCGAATACAGTCTCGATCCAACGTTGCTCATTGATGAATCCCTGTCCCCAGCTTGCATATTCATCGCCCAGTCCAGCCGCGACGATCTCTTCCTTACTCATGCGCTGAGACTTCTTAACGCGAATGGCAATGGAAGTGTCTTTAACGACATTGTAAAAACTCAGCAGTGCATCCTTGTCGCCCAGGGGTCCATGACCTGGAATTACAGCTGTATCATCGGCAATCCAGGACAGGGCTTTCTCCAGATTGCGTAAATAGCCCTGCACGGTACCGCCGTTTGCCAGGTCGATGAATGGAAAAGCACCATTGAAGAAATGATCGCCCATGTGAACGACATTTGATCCTTCGAACATCACCACGCTGTCAGTATCGGTGTGGCCGTTAGGCATATGAATCAGTGTAATATCTTCACCGTTAAAGTGTAGCGTGACGTTGTCGTCGAAAGTCACTACGGGCAGTGCCAGCGCCGGTGAATCTTCCGCTACCAATCGGCTCCGCACATTTTCGTGAGCTACGATTATGCTAGCCGCACCGAAATCGGCATTGCTACCGGTGTGGTCACCGTGGAAATGCGTGTTTAGCAGAAATTTTGGCGTATCGGATCCCAGAGCTTCCAGTGCAGCCTTAATCTTTGTAGCCAGCGGTGCATATTGGTCATCGATAATTAGGATTCCGTCATTGCCGGCAGACACGCCGATGTTTCCCCCCGAGCCAATCAGCATGGAAATACTGCCGCTCACCGGTACGGTCTCGATCGTTACATTCGCGAATCGGTCATCTTGCGCAGTTACAGTCATGACTATGCTGGCTAATGCCAGCGCCACAAACATTCTTATTGAAGTCATTATTTTCATTGAGCCTCCTGCAGGCCACTATTTGAATGTATTCACCATGCTATGTGGCACCCCTGTCTATTGCAAGCATGGGGATCAACTCAGCTCCCCTATCGATGCAGGCGCTCTCTTCGAGTGCCGGCATTCCCATCACAACAGCTGTCTACAGAGGTGTTACCCGAGACAGCACTGTTGTCCAATATCAAACATTTTATGTCTAAAATACCCTAGTCCAAGTTTATCGATACTGACTATAGTCCTACTATATTAGCGGGACAACATTAGCGGGACAACGACAAACTACTTGAGATAGCTGCTCCAGTAAGGACAGCGACGACGAATTATGGCAAAACTTCCAGTT
>MDTC01072397.1_pt1 | contig 20786 bp, 11 predicted proteins | sample 811181 | NCBI WGS metagenome assembly MDTC01 (sample SAMN05326644, study PRJNA326480) | marine metagenome | isolation source: seawater | place: Pacific Ocean: North | collected 2011 | reverse complement strand
TTCAAATCCTGTCGTCCCGACCATTTTCCTGTCTAGTATCATCCAATCTAGTCCATAGGCTTTATCCCTTCTATATTGATCTAACATTCACAATAAAGAGTTTGTCTTTCAGAGCACTTGGTATTGCTCCTGTGTATTCTTCTATTCCAAAAAGTCTGCGCATTAATTTCCGATAGTTACTACTTTTAGTGGCTGTAAAGTTGCCGTTCCTGCCGAATGGCCTCTTGATGGTCTTAGCATTGAATGGCATGAAGACAATGATTTCCTGGTTGCCCAGTCCTGCATTGCTAAGTGGGTCGATTCTAAAATGCACATAAATTTTACCCCCCCTCCATGTAACTATTGTTCTCAGAAATTTGACGACTGATTTCCTGGAACTCCACTTTTGAAATCTGATAGTGGTTAAAACAGCCTTAGGGATTTCAGGCTCAGTTACTGGCCGTACTTCATGGAAGGAACAATTAGTAAGCGTACATAGTGTTGTTTGCTGTGTTATGTCTGTCAAGTTTTTGAGCTCTCACTAAATTTCCCATCGAAACCCCAATATATAGTGTTTTTCAGCAAGCACATGCGCTAACATTCTACCAGATTTGCGCTGTCACACTATTCCGCCTGCGGCGGTTTCTGGTTTCAGTGCGGCATATTCAATAAGCAAAAGCGCCAAGTGCGCGGAATAATTAGAAATAAGACCTCTCGTGTCACTTTTTAACCTCTGGATGGGCAACTGATGCGCCTCAAGTGTATTAAGTTAGCCGGCTTCAAATCATTCGTGGACCCCACCACGATCAACTTCCCCTCCAATTTGTGCTCGGTGGTTGGGCCTAACGGCTGCGGCAAATCCAATGTGATCGACGCGGTGCGTTGGGTGATGGGGGAGAGCTCCGCCAAGAATCTGCGTGGCGAGCACATGACCGACGTGATCTTCAACGGTTCCGGCGCACGCAAGCCGGTGGGACAGGCCAGTGTCGAGCTGGTGTTCGATAATCACGACCATAAACTGACCGGGGAATATGCGAATTTTACCGAGGTGTCCATCAAGCGCCGGGTAGATCGCGAGGCCCAGTCTTCATATTTCCTCAACGGCACCAAATGCCGCCGCCGGGATATTACCGATATCTTCCTCGGCACTGGCCTTGGCGCCCGCAGCTATTCCATCATCGAACAAGGCATGGTGTCCCGTCTGATTGAGTCCAAGCCGGAGGAGCTGCGCATCTACATTGAAGAAGCAGCCGGAATTTCCAAATACAAGGAGCGCCGTAAGGAAACTGAGAGTCGTATCAAGCGCACTAAGGAAAATCTCGAGCGCCTGGAGGATATCAGGGAAGAGCTTGAGCGCCAGCTACAACATTTAAAGCGACAGTCAGTAGCGGCGGAAAAATACGGCGACTTAAAGGCCGATGAACGCCAAACCAGCGCCAACCTCAGTGCCCTGCGTTGGCAGGCCCTGGACGCCGAACTCAAGGCGAACCAGGAAACCATCAGCCAGCTTGAAATCCAGATCGAGGCGACTATCGCTGAGCAGCGATCACTGGACGCTAGTGTCGAGCAGTACCTGTCGGACAACGCAGAGCTCACTGACGCTCTCGGTGAAGTGCAGGCGCGCTTCTATAGTTTGGGTAACGATATCGCCCGCATCGAACAGTCCATAGAGCACAGTCTTGAACGGGTGGAGCAGCTCAAGCTGGACTTGTCAGAAACGGAAGAGGGCTGGGAGCAGGCCCGAGAAGAGCTGGATATAGACCTGCGCAAGATTACCCAGCTGGATGCGGACCTGAAATCGGTCGAGCCACAGCTTGAGACCGCCCGTAGTGACGAGGAGAGCTCTGCCGCAGAGCTAGCCGAGGCGGAAGCGGGCCTGCAGCAGTGGCAGCAGGAGTGGGATGAATTCAATCAGCGCGCGGAAGCGCCGCGCCAAACCGCAGAGGTTGAGCAATCTCGCATTCAGCAACTAGATCAGAGTATCGAGCGCGCTCTAGAGCGGCGCAAGCGTCTGCGCACGGAGCAGCAGCGTTTGCTGGAAATGCCCTCCAGTAGCGAGGCCAGCAAAGCCGAGGCGGCGCGCGAATCGCTCGATGCCGGGCTAGAAGAGATCAAGGCAAACTTGCTTGAAACGCGCGCCGGTGTAGAGAAGAAACGCCAGGCCATCAATGATACCCAATCACAGCTGGATGAAGCCCGCGGTGAGTTACAGACCGCCCAGGGCAAACTTACCTCCCTCGAAGCCCTGCAGCATGCGGCGCTGGGGCAGGATAATCCAAAACTCAATGAGTGGCTGCAGGCACGCGGCTTCAATAATCAGCTGCGACTCGCGGAAGGCCTACGTATTGATGGTGGCTGGGAGCTCGCGGTTGAGTCAGTACTGGGTGAGTCCTTGCAAGCGATTTGCGTCGAGGGCCTGAATGACGTTGCCGAGTTATTGGCTGATTTGCCTCAGGGTAATTTGTCATTCATGGATGTGAATACCTCAGCGAGCGCGGTGTCGGGCAAGCTTGGTATGTCCGCGCTTGGCAGCAAGGTAGGCAGCGAGTGGCAGCTAGGCAGCTTGCTGCAGGGCATCTATGCCGCAGATACACTAGAAGAGGCGCTTCGGCATCGCAGCAGCCTGTCATCCGGGGAATCCATTGCAACCAGAGATGGCGTGTGGCTTGGCGCCAATTGGATTCAGGTACGTAATATCAGCGCCCAGGATTCGATTGTTGAAAGACGCGGTTTAATCGCAGATTTACTTATAAAAATCAGGTTTATAAAGGATAAAGTAGAAGTATTACAGAAACAAAGGGTTGAGCTGCAAGAAGCGTTAAAGCAGGCCGAAAACCAGCGTGACTCGAGCCAGTCAGAGCTAGCCGACAAAACCCGGCAGCTGGGTGAGGTGAAGTCACGCATCAGTGCCCATCAGGCCAAGGTCGAGGAATCGACGGCGCGCAAGGAGCAGCTGCAGCGTGAGCTGGAGGAGTTGGGCCGCCTGATTGACCAGGAAGATAACCAGGTTGGTGAGGCCCGCGCCAGGCTGCAGCGGGCTGTGGACAGCATGGCTCAGGACGAGGGTGGTAGAGAGCGTCTGGAAGCCCAGCGAGATGAGGTACGCAACAAGCTGGCGACAGCCCGAGAGAAGTCCCGCAAAGACAAGGATCTGGCGCACGAACTTGCGCTGAAACAGCAATCACTTGCAGCCCAACTCCAGTCAACCAAAGAGACTATGGACCGCATGGCAAGCCAGGTGCAGCGCTCCAAGGAACGTATGGAGAGCCTGACCGCGCAGATTCAAGAATCTGATGAGCCGTTTGAAGCAATGCGCAGGGACCTGGAAAACCTGCTGCAGCGGCGACTGGAAGTGGAAAAAGAATTAGGTGCGGCCAAGGCGCGCGTGGATGAGAACGAACATGCCATGCGCAAACTTGAGCAGGAGCGGAGCGAGAAACAGGAACATCAGAATACGCTGCGTGAGACTCTGATGCATAACCGACTCAAATCCGAGGGAGCCACGGTCAAGCGCGACGGCTTGGTTGAACAGCTGAAGGAAGCAAACTTCGAATTGGAAGAGGTGATTAAGCAGCTTCCTGCGGAAATGACGCAGCAAGAGTGTGAAACTGCGCTGGAAAAGCTCGGCAATCGGATCCAGCGCCTTGGTCCGATCAATCTGGCTGCAATCGACGAGTATCATATCCAGTCCGAGCGCAAGGTTTATCTCGATAAACAAAACGACGATCTGGATAGAGCGCTGGCGACGCTGCAAAATGCGATCAGGAAGATCGACAAAGAAACGCGAACCCGCTTCAAAGAGACCTTCGACAAGATTAATGGCGGCCTGCAGAGCTTGTTCCCCCGGATATTCGGTGGGGGTCATGCCTATCTGGATATGACCGGTGAGGATCTGCTGGATACTGGTGTGGCTATCATGGCGCGACCGCCGGGCAAGCGTAACAGCACCATCCACCTGCTATCGGGTGGTGAGAAAGCGATGACTGCAATCGCCTTGGTGTTCTCAATTTTCCATCTCAATCCTTCCCCATTCTGTATGCTGGACGAGGTTGATGCACCGCTGGATGACGCCAATGTAGGGCGTTATGCGAACCTGGTGAAAGAAATGTCGTCTACGGTGCAGTTCATTTTCATCACCCACAACAAGATCACCATGGAAATGGCTAATCAGCTGCTGGGTGTCACCATGCATGAGCCGGGCGTGTCACGGATTGTAGCAGTGGATATTGACGAGGCGGCAGAGCTGGCAGCCATGTAATTCTGGTTTAACAATGCGCACATTGTCGAGTGAGCAGAGTATTTCACGTCAAAGGCCTAAGAAGCCCGGCATAGATGCTAAAGAAATTATCTTAACAGTAAGATAATACTAATAATTTTTGTGACTTTAGGCTCATAACCAAACTCTTTCCTACCCATGAGTTTACGCGAACTAATTATCTTCCTCCTTGGCCTCGCTATCGTGGGTATTATTCTGCGGGGCTTGTATGTGGCGCTTCAGGCCAGGCGCGGGCAGCTGCGTATTGCTATCGACAAAAACATCCCAACTGATATCGATCTGGAAGCCCTGGAACTGGCAGAGCTTCCGGGTGGCGGCGCGCGAGTGTTGAGTCGAGAGTCGGCAGATGATGAATCGCCCGTTGCAGCTTCCCTGGATGCGGCCAATCAGCGTGCTGAGTCATTCAGTCTTGGTGTTGAGGGTGAGGCTGTTCCGGTATTGATGGATTCAGTTGAAGTGGGTCAGGTGGCTCAAATTGATACGGCCTCTTCCAACGCGACCCATACTGATGAGCGCTCCGAAAATGGTGAGCAAGGTGAGTCTGACCCCATGAGCCAGCGTCGGGAATCCCCGGCACCCGCAACGTCACAGGACCTGTTTGACGACGAGCCGGGCGAGAAACAGGATCCGCGAATTGGTGGTTTGCCTTCTTATGCGACAGCAACATTAGACACCCATGGCGAATCAGCCGACAGGTATGACGGCCATGACGATTACGACGTCAGTGATAACTATGACGAAATAGCCCCAGCTAAACCCCGCGATGAAATTGGCATCGATACGCCCACACTCGCGCAGAGCCTTGGTGATAAAGCTCCCGTAACAGGACTCATGGCTGCTGAACATCCGGACGATGTGCAGTTCGACTATGACAGCAAGGAAGTTGATGAGCACAATCCGGGCGAAGCCTACGAGGCTGGCGCTTACGAGGATGACGAAGAAGCGGAAGGTGGTTCTGTGTTCCTTTCCGAGCACGCTCATGTTGAACGGATGCCATTTGCTAACTCGTACGGCGAAGCGCATGAGACTATGAAGGAAGAAGTCTTCTTCGAGAGGCCACAGGCCGTAACTGGTGAAGAGTCCCACGCACAAGATTACGAAGACGTTTATGAAGGGACTCACGCAGGGGCCCATGGTGAGACCCACGATGATGAGATTGACTACATCGATGAAGACGACGCCCACGAGATGTTCGGTCAGTCCCCGGCGTCTGAAGACGAATTTACCGAATTTTCCATGACGGCTGGCGAGCGCATTGGCGGTAACCCGAACACTGAAAAGCAGGCCGGGCTGTTTAATCAATTCGATGAGCCCGAGCAAGCTGAAGCGGCAGGTCGGCGCAAGTCGGAGAAAAAATCCCCTTTACTTGCTGCACTCAAGCGGCGATTTACAGCAACGTATGCAGACATCGAAGAATCGTCGGCATCCAGTCCAGTGCAGTCAAGCGCCGGGTCGGAACAAAGTGCTGAACTCGACCTCGTTGATTCTGCTGAAGATACTTTCGCAGAGAGTGTTGAAGGTGATACAGAAGCATACGCAGCAGCGCCGGCGCAAGCTGCCGAACCTGCTGCCGCCGATTTCCAATTTGATGAGCGGGACAAGCTAGGCTGGGATGAGACTGAGGACAGCGAGCATGAAGATACAGCTATTACCCAGGCTAATAATGTTTTCGAGGGCAGCGAGGCTGAAGCGACTCAAGTCAGTCATGATAGTCGCCAGGTTAACCGGGCGGGCACAGCCAAGCCGGAGCCGCGACAGCTGTCGCCAGTTAGCCAGCCTTCCGAAATCAAGCAGCAGACACCGGCGGCACAGCCCACCGAGGTTATTGTGCTTAACGTGGTTGCTAGAGGTGGTCGAGAGTTCATGGGTGATGATCTGCTCGAAGTACTAATCGCCAGGGGTTTGAAGTTCGGTGAGATGAATATCTTTCACCAACGCTTTCGCGGCACCAACAACGGCCCGGTTATTTTCAGTGTGGCTAATATCCTCAACCCTGGGACCTTCGATCTCAACTCAATTCATGAATCCAGCACCGTTGGTGTCTGCCTGTTCCTGGCATTGCCTTCACCCATCAACAACCTCGAAGCTTTTGATTTGATGCTGGGTGTCGCCCAAAGCATCCGAGAAGAGCTTGACGGCGAACTGAAAGACGATCATCGTAACGTCATGACTGCTCAAACTATTGAGCATTACCGTCAACGCATAAGAGATTTTGAGCTACGACAATTGAAGGCGGCCGGTGGCCGCTCCTAAGCCCGCCAGCAACCGCCTCATAAAAAATTCGCTAACACAGACTGCATATGAAAATTCCTGACCAGATCAAGCAGGAAGTCAACGACCTGCGCCGCGAAATCAATCACCACAACCGTCTTTACTACACCTTTGATAGCCCGGAGATTCCTGATGCAGATTACGATGCGCTGTTTTGGCATCTACAGGAACTTGAGCAAAGCTATGATCTGGTGACACCAGACTCGCCTACTCAGCGGGTGGGTTCTAAACCCCTGACCCAGTTTTCCCAGATTAACCATGAACAGGCTATGCTGTCCCTGGACAAAGTCTCCAACGAGCAGGAGTTGGAAGACTTTGAGGCCCGCATCAAGAAGCGCCTGGGATCAGAGGCAGGGATCGAATATAGCTGTGAGCCCAAGGTGGATGGTGTAGCCGTCAGTTTGCTATATCGCGATGGCCTACTGGAGCGTGCTGCAACCCGCGGTGATGGTATTACCGGCGAAGACATTACCCACAATGTTCGCACCATCCAGAGTGTTCCGCTCAAGCTGGATGTGTCCGGCATGCGTGGGCGTTTGGAAGTGCGTGGCGAAATTTATTTGGGGAAAGCGGGCTTCGAAAGATTGAATGCCCGGGCCGAAGCGCATGGAGGCAAGGTCTTCGTGAATCCACGCAACACCGCAGCAGGTGCCGTGAGACAACTGGATTCCCGCAACACGGCGCGGGTGCCGCTGCAAATGTACTGCTATAGCATTGGTATCACGGACGACATTGCGATGCCGGCTCGTCTCAGCGAAGTATTTGCGCTACTCGATAGCTGGGGACTGCCTGTCAATCCGGACCGCAGTATCGAACAGGGTATGCAAAGCTGCCTGAAATACTGTCTCGAGCTGTTAGACAAGCGCAACGCCCTGGACTACGAGATCGATGGTGCTGTACTTAAGGTAAACGATCTGGAGGTCCAGTCAGAGTTAGGGCAAAACACTCGCTCTCCGCGCTGGGCCATGGCCTACAAATTTCCGGCAGAAGAAAAATCGACCCGCGTGCTGGATGTTGAATTCCAGGTTGGGAGAACAGGCACCATTACTCCCGTGGCCAGACTTGATCCCGTATTTGTAGGTGGCGTTACTGTTAGCAATACAACTCTACACAATATAGATGAGGTCAAGCGTCTGGGTTTAAGAATAGGTGATACGGTAATCATTAGACGGGCCGGTGATGTGATTCCGAAAGTAGTGAGGGTTATTAACCCGGAGAAGAACAAAAAGCCCAGCAACATAGAGGTGCCCTCCGTCTGTCCCGCCTGTGGATCGCCAGTCGAAAAAGAGGGTGAGGTACTCTATAAATGCAGCGGCGGCATTATCTGCCCAGCGCAGCGCAAGGAATCTATCAAGCATTTTGCTTCCCGCTCCGCCGTAGACATCGAAGGCCTGGGTGACAAGCTGGTTGAAATGTTGGTCGATGCAGGCCTCATCAACAACGTTGCTGATGTGTTCAAGCTGACGGTGGAGCAAGTGAGTGCACTGGAGCGGATGGGCCCCAAGTCCTCAGAAAACCTGATAGCGGCTATAGCCAGGAGTCGAAAAACAAGCCTGGCACGTTTTCTCTATGGTTTGGGTATCAGGGAAGTGGGGGAAGCCACGGCACAGGCCCTGGCGCAGCACTATGGCGATCTGCAGCCAATCATTGACGCCAGTGTAGAAGATCATGAGCTGATAGCTGATATTGGTCCGATCGTCGCGCAGCATATTGCGGTTTTCTGCTCTAATAAGGAAAACCTGGCACTAATTGAAGAGCTGTTGGCCCTGGGGATGGAGTGGGAGGCTATTCAAAAAGCTGGTAATGCTGATGCCCTCGCCGGACAGACGTTCGTGCTTACCGGCACCCTTGAGCAAATGTCACGCTCAGAGGCCAAAAACCAGCTTCAGGCCTTGGGTGCAAAAGTCGCCGGCAGCGTATCGCAAAACACCGATGTGGTGGTAGCTGGACCGGGGGCGGGTTTCAAACGGGCCAAGGCGGAAGAACTCGGGATAAAAATCATTGATGAAGGGGAATTTTTGTCCTTGCTTGTGAGTCTAAAAAAGTAGGCAAGTAACTGACCGATCCCGCCCCTTCTACTGAATCCGGAATGGCTTGCTAAGGACCGTAAACACGAATAGTGCCCGGTCTTAGCGCTATATCGTGGTAATTACAAGACGGGCGTATCTTAATGATGAGCGTGTGATCATGATGGGAAAAGGAGTGCAGACGGCTGATTCTGGCGTGTCTGGCCGCGCGGGTTTGAACATGCCAGCATGGCTTATTGTCGGGCTGCTGATTTTGAGCGCCTGCGCCAGCTCCGCGCCGCGCAATGTCGCGAATGTATGCTCCATATTCGAGGAGCGACGCAGCTGGTATCGGGCCGCAAAAGCAGCGGAAGCCCGCTGGCAGGTGCCGATTGCAGTCGCCATGGCGTTTATTTATCAGGAGTCCAGCTTCCGGGCCCGGGCGCGCCCGGAACGTAACCGCATTTTTGGGATCCTGCCTGGCCGGAGACCATCCACCGCCTATGGCTACGCGCAGGCGCTTGATTCCACCTGGGAAGACTATGAGAACCGTTCCGGCAACTATCGCGCATCCCGTACTGATTTTGCTGATGCGATCGACTTCGTCGCCTGGTATAACGCCAATTCCCAGCGTTTAAGCGAAATCGCCAATACTGATGCGCGTAATCTCTACTATGCCTTTCACGAGGGCAACGGTGGTTTTCAGCGCGGCAGTCATCGCACCAAGGAGTGGCTTTTGCAAGCCGCAGATCGGGTACAATCCAATGCCGTTCGGTTTGACAGCCAGCTCGCCGGTTGCCGGTCGCAGCTGGACAAAAACTGGTTTCAACGCTTGATTAGCTGAGCCAGTCTGTCGATCACGTTTGGTACAGATCGCATCTTCGATACAAATTAATTGTCAAACCTTAGGGAGAGGAGCTACTCAGTGAGTTGGTGGGGTAAATTAGTTGGAGGAACATTCGGGTTCATGATGGGTGGCCCCATAGGGGCTTTGTTAGGTGCTGCGCTAGGCAACTACTTTGATGGAGGTCTGGACAGCATCTCCATGGACGAGACCCTTGGCATTGGCGCTACCGAGCGGGTCCAGTCTGTATTCTTCACCACCACCTTTGCCGTCATGGGTTATGTCGCCAAATCAGACGGCCAGGTCACCCGTGATGAGATTGCCCTTGCTGAACAGGTTATGGGGCAAATGCAGCTCAATGCTGAGCAGCGCAAGCTTGCTATCAGGCTGTTTAACGAGGGCAAGAAAGATAACTTTCCAGTCCATGAAATCCTCGCTCAGTTCAAGCAAGAGAGTCACCGGCGCCGCAACCTGGTGCAGATGTTCTTAGAAATCGTGATTGCGACCGCCCTTGCAGACGGTGTACTGAACGTACGCGAACAAGATATTCTGGAGTCCCTTGCCGGTGATCTTGGTTGGAGTACAGACGATTTCCTGCAGCTGCTCAATATGGTGTCAGTTCAGGCGCATTTTGGCGAGCAGCAGCCGGCGCAGGAGAAGCTGGGCGCAGCCTATGACTTGCTGGGAATTGATGAATCGGTTAATGATCAAGCGCTCAAGAGGGCCTATCGACGCCTGATGAATCAGCATCATCCTGACAAGCTGGTAGCCAAAGGCTTACCTGAGGAAATGATCGATATCGCGACGCAAAAGACCCAGGACATTAAGTCAGCCTACGAATTGATTAAATCACACCGTGCCTGATTTAGTTTGGGGCGCATTGTTTTGCAGCCTAACCCGGTTGCCGCGAATCTGACTTAAAGCTGTTAACGAAACGTATCGTTAATATCCATCAAAACTTCATCCCCCGGGCAGAGGTCATGCGCTGTCAACGCATTGAAAGGCTTGTCCACTGTATCAGTTAATTCATGCAGGTCGGAGGTAGACTGGTTGATGTAGAGCAGGCCGGTGGCAATTCTGCCTTGTTTCTTGTGTTGATTGATATGGTGCAGGGCATTTTCCTGGTCATAGGGGTCATAGTTGCTACCCGTCTTGTGTAGATGGATCACGGAGCCATCGTGCAGCGTAATTTCCTTTTCCTTGCCAGCGTCGTAGCTGGTGGTAATTTCTTTTCGGATTGGCACGAAATCAACCTGACTCAATGCCACATTGTTTTCCCAGGTATTCTTGTAGCCGTGGGCAGAAGCATCGGTGTTGTTGAAGGTTACGCAGGGTGACACCACGTCGATAAACGCAAAGCCCTTGTGGCTGAGCCCTGCTTGGATTAGCGGCACAAGCTGTTGTTTGTCCCCAGAAAAACTTCTTGCGACAAAGCTTGCACCTAACTCGATTGCCAGTGTGGCCATGTCGATGTTGTCGTACAGGCTCTCTTCGCCGGATTTGGTTTTTGAACCAAGATCGGCTGTTGCTGAGAGCTGGCCTTTGGTTAGGCCATAGGTGCCATTGTTGGCGACGATATAAAGCATGTTGATGCGGCGGCGCACGATATGGCAGAACTGGCCCAGCCCGATAGAGGCGCTGTCGCCGTCGCCAGAAATTCCGAGATAATAGAGTTCCTTGTTGGCAAGGTTAGCGCCGGTGGCAACTGAGGGCATGCGGCCATGTACTGCGTTAAATGCGTGGGCCTTGCCGAGGAAGTAGGAAGGAATCTTGGATGAACATCCTATGCCGGAAAGCTTGGCAACCCGATGGGGTTCCAAGGACATGTCTGCTGCCGCCTGGATTATTGCGGCGCTAATGGAATCATGTCCACAGCCCCCACAAAGTGTCGTGAGAGTGCCCTCATAGTCGCGGCGGGTCAAGCCGATGTTGTTCGCCTGCAGCTGAGGGTGCTGAAACTTTGGCTTGCTAATATACGTCATTGCATTCTCCTTTCGCCTAAGTTGCAACCTTGTCAGCTGTTGTTTGGGATTCGATTAAAGTCAGAATTACGCGCTCGATATGTTGCGCGGTTACCAATACCCCGTTGTAGCTGAGGATGGACTCTACCTGCTCTTCATTTACATTGAGCTCGATCTTCAGCAGGCTCTTGAGTTGCGCATCGCGATTCTGATCAATCACATAAACCCGGTCATGCCCGTCGATAAACGCCTTGATTGAGTCGTGCAGGGGAAAGGCCCGAACTCGCAGCGTGTCTACTTCGATGCCCTGACGGGCCAGTATGTCGCAGGCTTCCTGAATGGCACTGGTAGTGGTGCCTGTATATAGCAAGCCGATTTTGTTACCGCTGTCGTCAATTTCTGGTTCCGGCAAATAATTTAAAGCGGTTCGGAATTTCTTGGTAATGCGGTCCATCACCTCGGCATAAACATCGCCGTCTTCGGTATAGGCTGCATAGGCATCGTGAGAGCTGCCGCGGGTGAAGTAGCTGCCTTTATCAGGATGGGTGCCAGGGTAAGTGCGATAAGGGATGCCGTCATCGTCTACATCGTTGTAGCGCCCAAATTGCTCGATTTCCTCCAGCTGTTTTGCATCCAGCACTTTTCCGCGATCATAGCTCCTGTCTTCGTCCCATCGCAGTGGATCGCAGATTTGCTCATTCATGCCCAGTTCGAGATCGCTCATTACTATTACTGGCGTTTGTAAACGGTCAGCTAGATCAAACGCATCGATTGCGTATTCGAAGCACTCTTTGGGTGTCGCTGGAAATAGCAGGATGTGTTTGGTGTCTCCGTGCGAGGCATAGGCGCAACTTAGCAGATCGCCCTGTTGGGTACGGGTAGGCATTCCTGTGGAAGGGCCGACTCGCTGGATATTAAAAAGGACAACCGGTACTTCAGAAAAATATGCCAGACCAAGGAATTCCTGCATGAGGGAAATTCCTGGGCCGCTGCTTGCGGTAAAGGCGCGAGCACCATTCCAACCGGCGCCGATGGCAATGCCGATAGCTGCAAGTTCGTCCTCAGCTTGAACTACGCTAAATTTCTGTTTGCCACTGCCAGGGTCTATGCGCAGACGCTTGCAGTATTTGCCAAAAGCGTCAACTACGGAAGTGGAAGGTGTCAATGGATACCACGAAGCTACGGTAGCGCCGCCATACACACATCCCAAGCCGACGGCAGTGTTACCGTCCATGAGAATTTTGTTGTCGTTTTTATCAGATGACTTCAGCTGTAGATTTAGTGGGCAATCAAAGTTATCCACGGCAAATTGATGGCCAAGTTCAAGAGCATGGATGTTCGGCAGGATGAGTTTTTCTTTGCCGCGAAACTGGTCGCCGACCAGGCCGGTGAGCACTTCGAAATCAATATTCAGCAGTGCCGCCAGAGCGCCAACATAAATTATATTTTTGAACAGCTGACGTTGGGGTGGTTTGTCGAACTCTCGAATACAAATGTCTTTCAGAGGTATCGGCAAATACTGGATTTCGTCGCGACACAGATGCTCTGGCAGAGGTTTGGATGAGTCATACAACACATAGCCGCCAGGCACTACGGCAGCAATGTCTTTGGCAATGGTTTGTTCATTCATCGCCACCATCAGATCTATGCCTTCCCGGCGGCCAAGATAGCCCTGCTCACTGATGCGCACTTCATACCAGGTAGGCAGGCCCTGGATGTTGGAAGGGAATATGTTGTGCGGGCTGACGGGTATACCCATGCGAAAGACGGCCTTGGCAAACATATTGTTGGCACTGGCTGAACCGGAGCCGTTGACGTTGGCGAACTTGACTACAAAATCGTTGATTCGAGTAATTGCCTCGACCCTGGCACTGGCGGGATTATTCATACATTCATCGCCTTGGCTGTGTTGTAGAGGTATTTGCGCATGTCCCAAGCGCTGGTAGGGCAGCGCTCGGCACATAGGCCGCAGTGGAGGCAAAGATCCTCGTTCTTGGCCATGATGCGCTCGGTAGGGAGCGTTTCAGATACGTAAATATCCTGGGTCAAGTTTTCCGCCGGTGCCAGCATGCGCTGCCTTAAATCCTGATCATCGTCATTGTTGGTAAAGGTGATGCAGTCAGTAGGGCAGATATCAACACAGGCGTCACATTCGATGCAGAGTTTATCGGTAAATACGGTCTGCACGTCACAGTTAAGACAGCGCATGGTCTCATTGAGCGCCAGCGCCGGGTCGAACCCCAGTTCGACCTCCATGTTGATGTCGTTAAGCGTCTGTTCTTTGGCGGCGTGGGGTACGGCATAACGTACGTCATTACTGATGTCATTGTCGTACGACCACTGGTGGATACCCATTTTCTGACTCTCCAGCGTAGTCAGGGGTTCAGGTCGCTCACCGAGTTCCTGGTCATTGCAATGTAAATGGATAGACAACGCGGCATCGTGGCCATGGGCAACGGCAGTGATAATGTTGTCAGGCCCGAGTGCAGCATCGCCACCAAAAAACACTCGCTCATGAGTTGACTGAAAGGTTTTCTTGTCCAGGAGAGGAACTTCCCAGCGATCAAACTCGATGCCGATATCGCGCTCGATCCAGGGGAAGCTGTTTTCCTGACCAATTGCACAGATCACATCATCACAGGGAATGATGACCGGATCCTCTCCGGTTGGGATCAGCAGGCGCCGTCCGTCGTCATCTAACTCCTTGCGAACCTTCTCAAACTCCATGCCCACGAGCTTGCCGCGTTCTAGCACGTATTTTTTCGGCACGTGGAAATTTAGAATAGGAATATCTTCCGCGATAGCATCTTCTATTTCCCAGGGAGAGGCTTTCATTTCTTCAAAGCCGCTGCGCACAGCAACCGTAACATCTTCGCCTCCCAGGCGTTTTGAAGTACGGCAGCAGTCCATGGCCGTGTTGCCGCCGCCCAGCACGATCACCCGCTTACCGATTGCATCGATATGCTCAAAGGCCACATTGGCGAGCCACTCGATTCCGGTATGGATATTCTCAGCGGCTTCCTCGTGACCGGGCAGTTCGAGGCGTTTGCCGAGCGGGGCGCCGGTGCCCACGAAGATGGCATCGTACTGTTCCTGCAGCATGGCCTGCATGCTGATGATCTCCTCCCCAAACCGGCAATTCACCCCCATGTCCAGAATGTAGTGCAGCTCCTCTTCCAGCACCTCTACAGGCAATCGAAAGCGGGGTATTTGCGTGCGCATGGCGCCGCCGCTAACAGCATCACGTTCAAACAGGGTTATTTCATAGCCCAGTGGCAAGAGTTCACGGGCCACTGTCAATGAGGCGGGGCCAGCCCCGATCAGGGCAATGTGCTTGCCGTTTTTCTGGTCGGGTACCTCAGGCAGGCGGTCCTTGATATCGGACTTGAAGTCGGCTGCAACTCTTTTCAGGCGGCATATGGCAACCGGCTGCTCTTCAACCCGCACGCGTCGGCAGGCGGGCTCGCAAGGACGGTCGCAGGTGCGGCCAAGGATTCCGGGGAAAACGTTTGAATGCCAGTTGATCATATAGGCATCCGAGTATCGCTTGGCTGCAATGAGCCGGATGTATTCGGGAACTGGCGTGTGGGCCGGGCAAGCCCACTGGCAATCCACGACCTTGTGAAAATAGTCGGGGTTGGAGATATCCGTAGGCTTCATAAATCGCTTTTTATTGTTCTTGTTTAGTTTTTATAATTGTTTGCCGGCTGGATTATCTGGCTATCAGTCAGCAGTCTGGTGTTTCTTTGTTTCCTCAAACACCTGCACTCAATGCGCCCTGAATCAAGCGGGCAGAGGCCGTGATAAACGCTAAGTTTGCAGGTAGTATAGGGAGATCGCTTCGCTTTGTAAGCAGTTTGTGATGCTTTTCAGAATAGCTGTTGGTTGATGTTGGCCTCGTGTATTTTGTTATAGATTCGCACGCTGACGATGGCCTGTAACGGTTCAAGCGCAGCTGTAAGCTGTTGCGCAAGGGTATCGGAAATTTGCGCTTGCCTGAGGGTAAGATCTACCTCGATACCGCGCTCAAGGTAATGCAATGATACTTCCTCAATCTGCTCTTCGGTTAGCAGGTCTTGCCAGCGTTCCTTGATGCTCTCGAGCACGCTTTCCTGGTCAGGAAGCTCCATGTCATGCAAGGGTTTTTCGTGGTTATGGGTTTCAGGATCAATATGGACTATGACGTCGCCCACGTCGCTGAAATTTCCAGTCAGGCTGCGGCTCACTATGTCTTCCAACTGATGCCCTTCTGATACGGATATTCGCGGATTAACCAATAGCTGTACCTCGAGGATTATTTTGCCACCTGAAGAGCGACTGCGTAGCCGGGTCACCCCCAAAATGCCTTCCACCGCCATAATGCAGCGTTGTATCTGTTGCCTCCGCTCTTTCGGGATGGAGGTGTCGACCAGTTCTTTCAGGCTGTCCGTACACAATTCCCAGCCAATAGTGGCGATCATGCAGGCAACTAAAATCGCGGCCAGCGTATCCATCCAAAGATAGCCCTGCTGGGCGCCGATCAATCCGATCAATACCGCAGCAGAGGAAATCGCGTCGGAGCGACTGTGCCAGGCGTTGGCTTTGAGGAGATTGGAATTCAGTCGTTTAGCCACTCGCATTGTGTAGTGAAAGATCCATTCTTTGCCGGCAATGGAAAGCAGGGCGATGACGAGACCAGCAGCTGCGGGTACTGGAAGATCAGCAGTATTTTTAAGGCGCTGATAGCTGTCATAGAGCAGGACGGCGGCGGTACTGAAAAACACGACTCCCATGCCGATTGTGCCCAGGGTTTCAAAGCGACCATGGCCATAGGGATGCTCTTCGTCGGGGGCCGCGTGCGCAAAACGTGCCAGTAGCAAGACGAAAATATCGGTAATTGCATCAGTGAGGGAGTGAATTCCGTCGGTGACTAAGGCAAAAGACTGAGTGAGAGTGCCGCCAATGATTTTTAATCCAGCTAGAAACAAGTCCAGAGCCATGCCAATGAGAGTGACATTGACCGCCTGCGACTGGTTCGTACTGCTACCCATACGGGTCATGCTTCGACATATGAAGGCTGATCAGTGCGTTAAACTCTTGTAAAGCTTGGTTCGGAGTTACTGGGAAATTTTGGGGCAGAAAAAAAGCCCAACAACGCTGGTTGTTGGGCTTAACATACTATCAAGGGAGAGATAAATGAAACAAAACCCACAATTTTGCATGCCATCTACCTACACCTATTAAGACTGGGGTTTTGGTCATTAGTTCCCAAGGCTGGAAAATATTTTTCCGGAATCTTGTTGAGGGCTGAAAGTACATCAAAAAAATCTTTAAATAGCTGTAATAATTAAATATTTAAAATATTCAGCCCATCGATTTTCGCTTCTTCAAGGGCCTGCCGGTTACTGACTATACCGATGGATTCATGCCCCTGCTGGAAGTAGGTTGAGGCCGCTCGCTGCAAATCTTCCATGGTCGTTGCCAGCACGCGCTGACGAAACGCCATGCGCTGCTCGATACTGCGACCAAACAGATGATTGTAAAACGCCTGCCTGGCTTCACCCGCGGGAGAAGAGGACTTGTCCATGGCGGCTATGATACCGAGGACGGCTTCTTCCAGCTGGTTGTCCTGATGTCCTCCTTTGAGCAACCAGTCGATAGAGCGGTCGAAATCGGCCAGCGTTTCAGTTAAGCGCGGATCGCGATAGGAGAAGAAGCGAAAACTCGCGGAGTTGGCGTCCTGGCTGGCACCACCACCATATGCGCCGCCTTTCTCGCGAATGGCCGTATGCAAGAATCCGTTGCGCAGAAAGCCCGCCAGTACTTGCAGCACAGCATTATCGGGGTGATCTGAGCACACCGTTGGGTAGGCCTTGGCGCAGAAGTGGACCTGTGTTGAGGTGCTCCAGCCTTCAACCACCTGCTCTCTGACCGGGTCCAAGCTGAAGGAGCTGGAAGTCGCTGATGAACTTGCTTCACCCCAGCGCTCTGATAGGTCGTTGATCATGCCATCACGCCGCTCGGCTTCTCCAATCAGCAGGAAGCGCTTGGGGTTGGTCAGTAGGGTGACATGGAGCTTTTGCATGCGGTCCAGCAAGTCAGATCTCACCGATTGCTCAGCTAGCGCAGCGCGCTGAGCCTTGAGTCGGCGGATGCTTTCAAGTCCGCCGAACTGATGGGTGAGCAGGGCACCTGGGCTCATTTTGCTGCAGGCAACGTTCATGGCGAGGCTATGGCCCTGGCCGGTGATGCTGGCCTCTTTGCGCGCGCAGATCTGCTCTACCAACTCCGCCAAGCGCTGACTCTCATCAAAGCGCACGTCTTCTATCGTGGCCTGAAGTAGCTCTGTAAGCGCGCCATGGTTAAAGGCCAAGGATTTGGACGAAAACGTGAGGAATCCGTCGAGCTGTTGCTCATCATCCTGAGCACTGCGAATGCTGCTAAACACATTAACGCCGCCGCTGATTTGGGACTGCCAGGTCTGAATCTCGGTATAACTCTTCTGCCCTAGTCCGAATTCTGCCAGACAGCTGGTGTAGAGTGGCAGGACTTCGAGTTCTGAGGCACTCAATGTGGGTAGGGGCAATACGACGTGTTGGTAGGAGAGGCCGTTAGTTCCCTGTTCATAAAAACTCACCTGCGGGCCGGCGCCTCCAAGATCGCTATCTTCACGCGGCGGTTCAGTTATTTCTGCCGGTACATCCTCTAGTCCAACTCTAGGCAGGAGATCTGGATCGTCTTCCTGCGACTGTCGATCCGCCAGCGCCAGGGCTTGTTTAACGATAGCGTCCCTGTCGTCTTCACCGAGCGATGCCTTGATAGCAGCCAGCTTCGTTTGCTCTGCTTCCTGCTCAGCATCTGCCAGATGCAGATCTGGTTTCAGGGTTAGAGTCACTCTATGAGGGTTATCGATTAACAGGCGTTTGATCAGGTCCGGAATATAGCTCGGGTTAGCAACTCGCTCGCGGAGCAGCTCCAGCACGGGATCTATGTCCATCAGCTTGATGGGATCGCCGCGATGGAGCGCGGTAGACAGGCCTGACAGGATCAACTGTAAGCCATAGGGCGAGCTGTCTCCCGAAATCTCCCGCTGATTCAGTTCCAATTGATGCAGGGCTGCTTCTACCTGTTCCTGGGCAACACCCTCATTGTAAAGGGTTTCGAGACAATTCAGGATAAGTGCTTCCACAGCTTCCGTTGCTTCAGCACTACAGCCCTCGAGCCCAGCCATAAAAGCCATTTCCCTGTTGGAATCTTCCAGACCACACATGGGGGAGGGAGACTGACCGAGCTTACTGGTCTCCAGGTTGTTCAGCAGCGGTGAGGCGCTGTTTTCCATCAATACGCTGGTCAGCAGTTGAGCCTCAAACAGTTCAACGATTTCCGTACTTTTTCCTAACAGCCAGCCTACGACTACATGGGTTTTGCTTTCGGCCGTTTCTGCAACAGCGTACTTTTCTTCGACTTTTACCGGGGTCGGGTATCTTTTTTCATCGTCGACGTGAACATTTACGTCGAGATATTCAAACCTTTCGAGCGCCAGTGACTCAAATTCCTGGTGGTGTTCAAAGGCCGCAATGTCCCCGAAAGTCATAAATACCGCATTGCTGGGGTGATAGTGGCTTCTATAAAAATCCAGCAGTTGCTGATAAGCGAGATCTGGAATGTCTGTGGGCTCGCCTCCACTGTTATAGTGATAAGTTGTGGTGGGAAAAAGATGTTTGGTCATCATCTGCCAGAGAGTGGCATTGGGCGAACTCATAGCCCCTTTCATCTCATTATAAACCACACCTTTGTATAGCAATTCACTGTTAGCATTGTCGGCTTCGGCGAATTCCAGTCGATGACCCTCCTGGGCAAAGTCCAATTCATGGAGGCGGGAGAAAAAGGCTGCGTCCAGGTAAACCTGCAGCAGGTTGTGAAAGTCTTTGCGGTTTTTGCTGGAGAACGGATACGCAGTCCAGTCGCTGCTGGTAAATGCGTTCATGAAGGTATTCAGTGAGCGCCGGATCATCATGAAAAATGGATCGCGCACGGGAAACTTTTCACTGCCACACAGGGCGGTGTGCTCAAGGATATGGGCCACACCGGTCGAATCCATTGGCACGGTGCGGAAGGCTACCAGGAACACGTTCTCTGGATTGTGGCTGGCCAGATGGTAGTGCATGGCGCCTGTTTCTCTGTGTTCATACTCTTCAATCGTGATGTTTAAAGAGGGAATGGCTTTCCGTCGATGGCAGATGAATGCCGGATGAACCGCGGGCTGCTGAGTGTCAACTGCAGTCGCGTCGGCTGCACTGGATAATTGATTCATAAGGTATGCTTGGAATGTCCTTTAAACTGCTTGGAAAATGTTTGGAATCTGACCCTGCGGTAATTTTTATTCATTAAGCGCCTGAGAGCGGTAACTCTAGAGTATGGCTACCTAGTTTACCTGAGCGATAGTCGTTTAGTAATGTTTGTGCGACTTTCCCGTAATCTGTGGCGCCTCTCCTGTTGATGCCTCCGGTCTGTCGCGCTATAGCGGTCAGTAATGCTTGCGTATCACCAGGCAGTTCTTCGAGTTTGTAGCGTTGTCTCAGCACTTGGGGAAGGGCTGACTGCAGGTATTCAGCTGCCAGCCAGCCAATCTCTTCGATATCTAGTGCGGTTTGCCGGATTGAGCCCGTCATGGCCAAGCGCAGGGCGGCATCTTGATCTGCTAATTTTGGCCACAGCATGCCGGGCGTGTCGATGAGGGTCCAGCTCTCGTTGAGCCTGATACGCTGCTGCCCCTTGGTAACTGCCGGTTCGTTGCCTGTTTGCACCAGTTTCCGCCCAGCCAGGGCATTCATGACTGTGGATTTACCGACGTTAGGGATCCCGAAAATGACACACTGCTTGCGGACTCCAAGCGCGGGCTGGACCTCGGCGGTTAACTGGTCCAGCTGCCGCAGCACTGATTCAAGCATGTCCTGCTTGTCCAGGTCGAATGCGAGGCAGCGGCAGTGGGGTAAGGTATTGAGATGTTGATGCCAGTTAGCCGTTGCGCTAGTGCCAGCGAGATCACTCTTGTTGAGCAGCTTCAGTGCAGGTTTACCTGCAGCAATTTTGGCCAGCAGGGGGTTGGCACTGGTAACTGGAATACGTGCGTCTAGGACTTCAATTACCGCATCCGTTGCAGCCATGAGTTTTCGGAGTTCTTTGCCGGTCTTGTGCATGTGACCGGGATACCAGGAAATAGCCATAATTTAGTTATCGGCTAATTCGAGTTTGCGTATAATAGAGTAACCCTAATTTTGTTGAATCGACTGGCTCGCACCACCTCACTGATAGGTAAAGACGATTCATTCACGGACGCTGGCGGCTGTTCAAGCAAGTGAATTTTCCTATATTTATCTTGGGTCTGACACGGAGAGCAGTAGTAATAATTATGGCAATACAAACTCAAATTGAACACAAGATCGAGCACAAACTAAGCCCGCAGCTTC
>MDTC01249761.1_pt1 | contig 20788 bp, 20 predicted proteins | sample 811181 | NCBI WGS metagenome assembly MDTC01 (sample SAMN05326644, study PRJNA326480) | marine metagenome | isolation source: seawater | place: Pacific Ocean: North | collected 2011 | reverse complement strand
TTAGAGGTATGGCTGGAAACATTAAGGCTGCAACTGTGTAATCTATATCCATATCGAATCAAATTGATTATGTAGATAGTGTTTGATATTTACAAGCAATTATTTATTAATGTCTCAACTTCAATTATTTATAAATCTCACAAGACTTAACAAACCTATTGGATACATGCTGCTTTTCTGGCCTTGTGGGTGGAGTTTGGCTTACGTTTACAGTATTGAAAAAAATTTAAGTCAATTTTTATATTTCCTTTTACTTTTTTTTTTAGGTTCGATTTTAATGAGGAGCGCAGGATGTATCGTGAACGACATTGTTGATAAAGATATAGACAAACAAGTTGAAAGAACAAAAAATCGACCACTTGCTTCTAATTTAATTACTGTGAAGCTCGCTTTAATTTATACTACGATACTTTGTAGTTTAGCGTTTTTAATATTAATACAATTTAATGTCTTAACAATTATTTTAGGATTGGCTTCAATGGTTTTAGCCTTTTCGTATCCTTTTATGAAAAGAATAACTTATTGGCCTCAACTTTTTTTAGGGTTAACTTTTAATTGGGGTATCGTTATGGCTTGGACCGCCTCAACTAATGGTATTTCAACTGAAATTATAATACTTTATGCATCGGCCATATTTTGGACATTGGGTTATGACACGATTTATGGAACTCAAGATATAGCTGATGATGAAATAATTGGTATCAAGTCAACATCTATAAAATTTAAACATAATATTAAGTTTTTTGTTGGTTTTTGTTATTTTATAAGTGCTTCTTTAGTTGTTTTTTTATTTTACAATAAATTTGATATAAATATCTCTTCTCTAATAATTATAATTTATATTTTTAGTTTAATGTATCAAATAATAGAATTTAAAAAAAATGACCCGAATAAATGTTTAAAAATCTTTAAAATTAATAATCTTTCTGGACTTCTTTTGTTTGCTGGAATTTTTTTAGTAAATTAGAACTATGAAATTAGATGAACTTATAAATATACTCAAACGTCTTTATAAAAATTACATTAAAAAACACTTTAAAAGAATAATACTTTCTCTTTTTTTATCTTTGATTGTGGCTGGAAGTACTTCTGCAACTGCATGGCTTTTAGATCCAGCAGTAAAAAAAATTTTTATTGATCAAGATAAAACTTTGGCTTGGTTGATACCAATCTGCATAGTCTTAGCTTTTTCGTCAAAAGGAATTTCTCTCTATTTTGCAAGAATAAATATTATTAAAGTTGGAAATAGAATTGCAGGAGAGCTACAGAAAAAAATAGCAAATACAATGTTGTTAGCAGACATTGAAACTTTGGATAATCGACACTCAGGAAAATATATTAATAATATTCAGTATGATTGTAACTCTGTTCAACAACTTGTGAGCACTGGAGTGTTAAACATAATGAAGGATAGTTTTTCTTTAATTGGTTTGGTCTACTTAATGTTTTATCAAAACTGGAAATTAGCATGCTTCGCTATTTTTATGATGCCGTTAGCTGTATTTTTTGCAAAAAATCTTGGAAAAAGAATAGGTAAAGTACAAACAGAACTTGGTGAGATAAGTGGTGGTTTAACATCTTTTCTATCTGAAATTTTTAAAGCTTCGAAAATGATTAGAATTTATCAAAAAGAAGAAACAGAAAAAAAGAATGCAGAAAACTTTATAAATAAATTGGTTGATAAAAATATAAAGATTGCAAGTGTAATAATAAGAGCCACTCCTATAATGGAAACTTTAACTGGATTTATGATTGCAGGTTTTATTTTTTACTCTGGTAAATTGATTAGTGCAGGAGAATTAGAAATAAATAATTTTTTTTCTTTTTTAGCTGCAATGATGCTCGCATATCAACCTATTAGGTCGCTTGCCACGATAAACATGGTGGCTTATCAAGGTGCTGCTGCAGCTAAAAGAATTTTTACTGTAATTGACAAACCAATTGAAACTAAAAATAATGAAGACCTTCCCAGCTTAAAAATAGATAAATGTGATATAAAATTTACAAATATTAGCTTTCACTACGTAAATACAAAAGAAAAAGCTATAAAAAAAATAAATTTAGATATTCAGGGTGGTTCAATGACAGCTTTCGTTGGGCACAGTGGGGCAGGAAAAAGTACTATTATTAATTTACTTCCTAGATTTTATGAACCACAAGAAGGAAAAATTTTTATTGATCGACAAAATATTCATGAAACCTCATTGTACTCTCTTAGAAAGAATATTTCATTAGTCAGTCAGGATGTAATTTTATTTGATGATACTATTAAATCTAATATTGCGTATGCAGATCCTGAGGCTACACAAAATGAAATAGTTAAAGCTTGTAGATTTGCAGCAGCTGATGAATTTATAGACAAATTGCCAGATAAGTATGAAACTCTAATCGGAGAAAATGGAGTAAGATTGTCTGGTGGTCAAAAACAAAGGATATCTATTGCTCGTGCTATTTTAAAGAAATCCCCGATTATTCTTCTCGATGAAGCAACGTCGTCTTTAGACGCGGAATCCGAAGAAATAGTACAAAACGCAATTATTAATTTAACAAAAAATAAAACAACTTTAGTCATAGCTCATAGACTTTCAACTATACACAGTGCTAATCAAATTTATGTTTTAAAAAATGGATCTATTATTGATTATGGAAATCATGACTCTCTCATGAAGAGATCCAGTGAATATAAATCATTATATGAGAAACAATTAAAATAAATTAATGTTACATGTTTATAGATACTTAACTTATTTACTTTTTCCTCTACTAGTAATTTTAATTTATTTTAGATCAGTTTTTAACAAAGAAGATAAAAAAAGATTTAAAGAGAAAGTTTTTTCATCTCATTTCAATATACAAATTAATGACAAAAAAAAGTTGATTTGGTTACATGCAGCAAGCATTGGAGAATGTTTAAGCATCATTCCTTTGATAAAAGAAATAGATACTAAGTATAATAATATTAAATTTTTAATAACTACTGCAACTTTAAGTTCCTCAAAATTAGTAGATATAAAATTAAGTGAATATAATAATATTACTCACCGTTTTTTTCCTTTAGATTTGGAAAATCTTGCAGAAAATTTTTTAAATGGTTGGAAACCAAGCCTTGTCTGTTTTATAGACTCAGAAATCTGGCCAAATTTTTTATTTAAGATTAAAGAAAAAAAAATACCTTTATTATTGATCAACGCAAGATTAACCAAAAAATCATTCAGTAGATGGAAAATAGTTTCAAATTTCGCGAAAAAAGTTTTTAATAATTTTGATTTAAGCCTGGCTTCTAGTGAAGAGTCAAAAAATAATCTAGATAAATTTGAAATTAAAAATTTAAAATATATTGGTAATTTAAAATATTCTGTTCCGAATATATTTGATGAAATAAAAGATGAAAACAAGAAAATTTTAAATAATTATAAAACATGGTGTGCAGCAAGTACACATACTGGTGAGGATCTTATTATTTTAAAAACACATATAGAAATTAAAAAAAAATATAATAATATTTTTACAGTTATTATACCAAGACACATCAACAGATGTATTGAAATTAAAAATTTAAGTAAAAAATTTAATTTAAAATCTCAAATCTTAAATGACGACGATTTAATTAACTCTGATGCAGAGATCTTAATTATTAATTCTTTTGGTGTTTTACCCAAATATTATAATTACTGTAAAAATATTTTTATAGGCAAATCATTTATTGTAAAAAAAAAAGATGTAGGAGGTCAAAATCCTATTGAAGCAGCAAAATCAGGTTGTAAAGTTTTTCATGGGCCTTATGTTTATAATTTTCAAGAAATATATGAGCTTCTAGAATCTTATGGCATAACGGAGAAAGTAAATAATGAAATAGAATTAGCTGAAAAAATAATTGAAAATTTTGCTAATCCCAAATTCGTAGACCGTCAACAAAAAGATTTATTAAATGAATATGGTGCAAAAATCTTAAAAGAAACAGTTTCAGAACTAGAAGTGTACTTAAAGTAAAGAATGAAAATATTTAAACCTAAATTTTGGCATAAAAAAAATTCCTTAATTTCATTTTTACTATTACCTATATCAACTTTTTTTCAATTCTTGATAATTTTAAATAAACTTTTAAGAAAAAAAAAAAAATTCTCCATTCCTATTATTTCAGTCGGTAATATATATTTAGGTGGAACTGGAAAAACTCCTTTATGCATAGAGCTTGTCGAACTATTAAAGAAGAATAATAAAAAAATTGCTATTGTAAAAAAATTTTACAAAGCTCATGAAGATGAATTCAAATTAATTGAGTCAAAAAATATAACCCTTTTAAAAAACTCCTCTAGAGCTTTAGCAATTAAAGAAGCGGAAAGAAATAAGTTTGACTGTGCGATTCTAGATGATGGTTTCCAAGACCAAACTATTTTTAAAGATCTAAATATAATTTGCTTTAACGAGGAACAGTTGGCGGGCAATGAAATGACCTTACCTTCCGGGCCACTTAGAGAACCCTTAACTTCCTTAAAAGATGCACAAATAATTGTCATTAATGGAAATAATAATGAAGATTTTAATAAACGGATAAAATCTATATCTGATGATATCAGTATTTATTATTCTAATTATGTTCCTACAAATATAAATTTATTTGCAGGGCAAAATTTATTAGCTTTTGCAGGAATAGGAAATCCAGATAATTTCTTTAATCTTCTTGAAAAAAATAATTTAAAGATCACAAAGAAAATTTATTTTCCTGATCATTACGATTATTCAATTAATGAATTAAATAATTTAATAGATTATTCAGTAAAAAATAACTTAAAGATTATTACAACTGAAAAAGATTATTTTAGAATTAAACATTATAATATTTCACAAATTCAGTACTTAAGTGTAAAGCTTGAAATAAAGTATAAAGATAAATTCGAGAAAGAAATCCTAGAATGCTTATAATAAAAATTATTAAATATTTTTTTCAAGCAGTAGTTATTTATTTATTTTTTATTATTATTAAAATAATTGGTCTCAACCTAAGTAGAAAACTTTTTTCATGTCTTTTTAATTTCATTGGCCCATATATTAAGTCAGAGAAGATAATCAATAGTAATCTAGAAAAATTTTTGGGTCATCAAAATGACGATATTAAAAAAAAAATAAAATTTCAAATGTGGTCTAACTATGGGAAAACATTTGTAGAATATTTATATTTAAAAAGATTCAAAAACTCAGATATTCATATTAAACTAAAAGGTGAAGAAGTGTTAAATAAAATTAAAAAAAATAATAAACCTGTTATCTTTGTTTCGGGTCATTTTGCAAATTTTGAATTAATGTCAATGGAGCTAACTAAAAGAAATATTAATTTAGCCACAATCTACAGACCTCTAAATAACTTCTTTATGAATCCTTTCATGGAACATCTTAGAAAAAAATATATATGTCAGAATCAAATTAAAAAAGGTTTAGTTGGTGTTAAAGACTCAATTCATTACATAAAAAAAAAATTTAGTGTTGCACTTATGGTAGATCAAAGAGTTAGCGAAGGTAAAAAATTACCTTTTTTTCAAAATATGGCTCTGACTACAACCATGCCGGCTCAAATGGCTTTAAAATTTAATTTAGATATTGTGCCTATCTATATATGTAGAAAACCTGATGATAATTTTGAAATGGAAATCTTTGAACCTATAGAAACCTTAAACAATGAAGACAATGATGAAGCAAAAAAATTAAACATATCTATAAAATTAAATAAAATTCTTGAAGAGATGATATCCCAAGATCCGGGGCAATGGATTTGGACTCACAATCGTTGGAAATAATTATTTTTCTTTTTTAAGCTTCTCATATTTCATTTTAGCTTCTAAAGGAGAATAGTAAGCTTCTTGAAGCTCTACGTTCCAATAATTTAAATTTTCAAGTGGTATAATCTTTTTTGAAACAGCACAAATAACATGATCTCCTTCTTCTAAGATATCAAAATTATTAGGTTTGTATTTTAGAACTGCTTTTTTTTTGTTCATATGTAAGAATAATATATATAATATATTTTTTCATATGAATATTGCTTTAATTGGAAGTGGTGGAAGAGAACATGCACTTTGTCAAAAATTATATAATTCTAATATTAAAAAAAAAATTTTTTGCATTCCGGGAAACGCTGGTACATCTTCAATTGCTAAAAATTTAGATATAGATTTTTTAAATTTTAGCAAACTGCTGTCAGTTTTAAGGTTTTATGACATAAGCTTGGTAATTATTGGTCCTGAATTGCCTCTAGTTAAAGGACTCGTGGATTTCTTAAAAAAAAATAAAATTAAGGTTTTTGGTCCTGACAAATATGCAGCTCAGTTAGAGGGCTCAAAAGCATTTATGAAATCTTTGTGTAAGCAGTACAAGATACCAACTGCGGGGTTTAAAATTTGTAAAAATCAGAAAGATGTAAATTTATTTCTTACTCGATACAAAATGCCAGTAGTTGTTAAGGCTGATGGCTTAGCTTCAGGAAAAGGAGTTTTTATTTGTCATTCAAAAAAAGAGGTTGAAAAATTTAGTAATGAGATTTTTTTAGGTAAGTTTAAAAGTTCAAAAAAATTAGTTCTTGAAGAGTTTTTGGAAGGTGAAGAAGCTAGTTATTTCTTAATTGTGGATAAAAAACATTTTTCATTTATAGGGTCTGCTCAAGATCACAAACGTGTTGGAGAAAATGAAACAGGGTCCAATACTGGAGGTATGGGCGCATATTCTCCTGCACCAATTATAAATAAAAATTTAGAAAAAAAAATAATTAAAAAAATTGTTGAACCTACACTACGAGCACTAAGAATAAAAAAACATCCTTACTCTGGTTTTTTATACGTAGGACTAATGATTCAAAAAAATGAACCTTATTTAATCGAATATAATGTAAGGATGGGAGATCCAGAATGCCAAGTAATAATGCCAAGATTACGAACCGACTTAGTTCGTTTATTAAAAGCATCAGTCGAAAATAAACTCAATAGGGTTAAAATTAAATGGAACAATAAAAAATGTATGTCTATAGTTCTTTGTTCTAAAGGTTATCCAAACAAAAAAATAACTGATAAAAAAATAAATCTAGATAAACTTAATTTAGACAAACAAAATTTCATATTTCATGCAGGCACAAAGATAAAAAAAGGTTATTTGTTTTCTAATGGTGGGCGAGTTCTAAACATTGTAGTTTTGGGAAATAATTTTTTAAAAATAAGAAATCAAATATTTAAAATAATTAAAAATATTAATTGGAAGCACGGTTTTTTTAGAAGAGACATAGGCTGGAGAGTGATTAAAAAAAGATGAGAATTGTTGGAGGATACTTGAGAGGAAAAAGAATAGAATTTTTGAAATCTATAATAACTCGACCTCTTAGAGATTTTGTAAAAGAAAATATTTTTAATATAATTAATCACTCGAATTTAATTAAGATTAATTTAAAAAATGCTAATGTATTAGATGTTTATTCTGGCGTAGGTTCTTTTGGGATTGAGTGTATATCTCAGGGAGCAAAAATGTCTACTTTTGTAGAAAATAATAGCCAAGCTTTATCTGTACTAAAAAAAAATTTAGATAATTTAAAGATTGTAGATAATTCTGAGATATATAGTGAAAAAACTACTACATTTTTTAAAAAAGCAAGAAACAAAGATAAGTTTGAAATTATTTTTTTGGATCCTCCTTTTGTAGAGAATTTTTTTATTGAAGAACTTGAGATGATTAAAAAATCTTTTATTTATAAAAAAGAACATCTGATTGTTGTTCATAGAGAAGTAAAATCTAAAGACAAGCTTGATGATGTATTGAATGTTTTTTTAACTCGGAGTTATGGACGATCAAAAATTCTTTTTGGGAATTTTTAATTAAGATATTTTTTAGTTAAAACTTTTACTTGTTCTACACTAGGTTGATCGAATGGATTAACTCCTATCAGTTTTCCAATTAAAACTGTCTCTATTATAAAATAAGAGAATAATTTACCTAAAATTTCCTCGTTTTGCTTATTAATTACAAATTCTTGATAGGGAATATTTTTATTTTTTAACACTTTCATAAGTGCATTTTTTTGAGCCTCTTTTGCTTTTGTAAAATCTTTATTTTCTACATAGGAAAAATTTTTTCCAAAAACATTTTTATTCATTTTCATTTTTTTATTTGATTTTGAACTAAATATATAAAATATTTTATCTTTTGGACCTTCTAAATATAGCTGCATCAAACTGTGATGATCTTTTGGTGCCGGTGAGACAACTGGTAATATCCCATTTCCTTTTTTTCCAAGACTTTCTGCAATCAATTGTTGAACCCAAAAAAGAAAGTCATTCATTTCTGGTGAGTAGTTTAAGAGTATGATTGAGTTAATCTTTTTATATTTATAGATGTGACTCAATTTGATAACGTTTTCTAGAAGTAAATTTTTTTCTTTTGACCTAAAAAAATCTAGTAAATTTTTTCTAAAACTGGTTGTTTTTAAACCCATAAAATAAGCTGGCACCATACCAACTTCCGATAAAACTGAGTACCTGCCACCAATATAATCTTTGTGATCAATTATCAGAATTTTTTTATTTTTAGCAAAAATGTTTAACAAATTTTTTTTTCTTTCTGTAATAACAATTGTATTTTTTTTATTTATTTGATTTTTAAATAAATTGCTATTTACTAAAGTTTCCAAGGTGTTTCCAGACTTTGAAATAATAATAAAAAGACTTTTGTTTAAATTTAAATTTTTTTTACTTTCTAAAATTTTCATTTGATCTAGATTGTCAAAAAAAACAAATTTATTCTTTATTTTGTCTTTACAAAAAGAATATATTGCTTTAGCTCCTAAAGCCGAACCTCCCATACCTATTAAGATAATAGATTTGTATTTGCTAAATTTTGAAAGGCTTTTGAATTTTAAATTTAAATTAAATTTTTTATCAAATAATGAAAAAACATTTTTTTTAATATCTGCTGAAAAAAAAATATTATTAAGAATTTCTTGTGCTTTTTTTTTATCTTTTAAATATAAATATTTGTTGTAATACGTTAAGCCAACATTGTTTTTTAAATATATATTTTTACTCACTTTTTAATTTTCTTAAGAATAGATTCCTCTGTTGATGATGATTTAGATGGACTGTCTGAAGAATTTGATTTTGTAGTTTTCAGAATTTTCTCAATACTATTTTGATTTGTCGCTGTTTGACTTTGTTTTGATCCTGGTTCAAGTATTTTTTCAAAATCAGGAGGTTGCGTTAATGGCTCTTTTTTTTTTATTAAAAATTCATCCGTATTTCTAATTTTATCATTTCTCAAAATCTTACCAGCGTCACTAAAACTACTACAACCAGTTAGGATTATAGATAAGCCTATAATTAAAGTGAGTGATTTTATAAAAGTCATTTTTTTTTAACTAATAGTTCTGAAACAAAAATTAACATTATTCCAGATGTAATAAATATATCTGCTATATTAAAGGTAAACCAGTGAAAATCATTTAAGTGAAAATCTATAAAATCAGGAACAGCAAAGTAAGTTAGTCTGTCATATAAATTACCTATTGCACCGCCTAAGATTAGAGAAAATAAAATTTTTTCCAAATAACTAGCCTTAAACGCCAAGGAAATTAAAAAAATAATAACAAAAAAAATTAGTAAGGAAATTAAATGATAAGTTAAGTTTGCATTTTGACTAAATAAACCAAAACTAATGCCCGTATTCCAAACAAGTTCAAAATTTAAAAAATCATTAATATATATACTCTGATCTTTTAGTTGATGTTTAATAATTGCTATTTTCGTTATTCGATCAAAAATAAAAACAGATAAAATTACTGCTATGGAAACCATATTCTCTTTTGAAAATATTTTATATTTGAGGTTCTTTGAAATATTCATTGATTTTTTACTTACTCATTGCCTCTTCACATCTTGAACATTTATTTTCTAAAATTTTCCAACATCTAGGGCATTTATTGCCTCTGGCTTTTTTCACAACAATTTTTAATTTATCATTTGCATCTTTAATTTTTTCTGCTTTTGAAGTTATAAAATATTCCTCTAAGTTAAGGCCTTCTAAAAGATTAAATATCCTCTCATTCGCATGAATCAAAATTTCTGCTTCTAAACTTGATCCTATCTCTTTACTTGATCTCTTTTCCTCTATTGCAATATTTACCTCTTGTTTAATTCCGTAAAGCTCAATCCATTTTTTGTTTAATAGTTCATCCTTCCAGTTTTGTGGGATCTCAGGAAATGACAATTCGTGTACACTACTTTCATTTTTATTCAAAAGATTAAAAATTTCTTCTGTTGTAAAAACAAAAATTGGTGCAAACCATTTGAGTAAACATTCTAAGATAATGTTTAAAACCACTATACAGTCTTGGCGTTTTTTTGAATTTATATCGTCACAATACAGAAGGTCTTTTCTAATATCAAAATAAAATGAAGAAAGATCTAAAGTGCAAAAATTTGAAAGCTCTTTGTATAATTTGTGATAATTATAATTTTTCAAATTTTCTTTGACAGAATTATCTAGATATGAAATTTTTCCTAAAATATATTTCTCAAGTTCTGAAAAATTATCTATATTTATCTTTTTAAAATCTTGAGATTCAAATTTGTCTTGTAAATTTCCTAAAATAAATCTGAAAGTATTTCTAATTTTTCGATATGACTCAGCATGCTGAGCTAAAATTGTATTATCAATTCTTAAATCCTCAGCATAATCAGATGAAGCGACCCAAGCTCTTAAAATATCTGCGCCATAATTTTTTAAAATATCATCAGGGGATATAACATTTCCTGCTGATTTTGACATTTTCATACCTTTGCCATCAACAACAAAGCCATGAGATAGAATACTATCAAAAGGAGCTCTTCCTCTTGTGCCACAAGACTCTAATAAGGATGAATGAAACCATCCTCTATGCTGGTCTGATCCTTCGAGATACATATCTGCTGGCCACTTGAGATCTTCTCGTTTTTCTAAAACAAAACTATGTGTTGAACCACTATCAAACCATACTTCGACTATATCTGTTAATTTTTCGTAATCTGCAACATTATGATTTTCGCCTAAAAATCTTTTTGGATCATCTGTAAACCAGCAGTCAGATCCCTCTTTTTCATAAATTTCAGCTATTCTATTTATAACTTTTTGATCACGAAGTGGTTCTTTAGTTTTTTTATTAATGAATATTGGCAAAGGCACACCCCAGGACCTTTGTCTTGAAATGCACCAATCAGGTCTTCCTTCAATCATCGACAGAAGTCTTTCCTTGCCTTTTGGTGGATAAAAAGCAGTTTCCCCGATTGCTTTAATTGCTTTGTCTCTTAAAGATTTTTTCTCCATAGAAATAAACCATTGTGGTGTAGCTCTATAGATTAATGGAGCCTTTGATCTCCAGGAGTGGGGATAGCTGTGTTGTAGTTTGTCATTTTTTAACAATCTTTTTACATCTTTTAATTTATCAATAACAATCGGATCTGCTTTAAACACATGCGTTTTGGTAAAATAAGGAATTTCATCAGTGTAATAACCTGAATTATCGATTGTATATTTTGATGGTATTTTATGTTTGAGACAAAGATTAAAATCATCAGGTCCGTGGCTTGGTGCACAATGCACTATTCCTGTGCCTTGTTCTAAAGTTACAAATCTTGCTTCTAACATTGGCACATCATAATCATAACCCAATGTTTCAAAGGGGTGCTTACAAATAGTACCTAAAAATTCTGACCCATTAAATGTTTTTAAAATTTTAAACTTTTCAATTGAACAAGATTTAACAACTGAATCTAACAGATTGGTAGCGACTATTATTTTTTTATCTTTAAAATTTTCAAGATCATTAATTTCAACTAAAGAATACTCTATACTGTTATTAAACGCTAAAGCTCTATTTGCCGGGATTGTCCACGGTGTAGTAGTCCAAATAATAATATTAGTATTTTTTAAAAAGTCTTTTGGGCTCTCTTTAACTTTGAAAGCAACAAATATAGTATTTGAAGTATGATCTTTATACTCAACTTCAGCATCAGCTAGGGCTGTTTTTTCAACTGTAGACCAAAATACTGGTTTAAAGCCTTGATACAAACTACCATCTAATAAAAATTTTCCGAGCTCCCTAACTATCTGTGACTCTGCTGAGAAGCTCATTGTAGAGTAATAATTTTGGAAGTCTCCAGTTACGCCTAGTCTCTTAAATTCGTTAATATGGATATTTATCCATTCTTTTGCAAATTCCCTACATTCTTTTCTAAAATCTTTGATAGGAACTTCATCTTTATTTTTCTTATTTTTTTTATATCTTTCTTCAATTTTCCATTCAATAGGTAACCCATGACAATCCCAGCCAGGAACATAAACAGAGTCTTTTCCATTCATCTGATGAAATCTTGTGACCATATCTTTGAGTATTTTATTTAAGGCTGTCCCCATATGGATATGTCCGTTAGCGTAGGGAGGTCCATCATGAAGAACAAACTTTTTTTTACCCTTGGAATTTTTTCTTATCTTTTCAAAAATTTTATTTTTTTCCCATTTTTTTAAAATTTCTGGCTCTTTTTGAGAAAGATTTGCCTTCATAGAAAAAGCTGTTTGTGGAAGATGTAAACTTTCTTTTGACATTATTTTTTTGCGTTAATTATATCTTTTTTAATTTGGCTTTTAAGTTCTCTAATATTATTAAATTTTTTTTCTACTCTGATAAACTTTATAAAACTTACCTTAAGTCTCTTTTTATATAAATTTTTTTTTATTCCAAATATATTTACCTCTAGAAGTAGTGTTTTACCATTAAATGTGGGTCTATAACCTATGTTTGCTATGCCTTTTTTTTTAAAATTTTTAGACTCTACTTTAACAGCATAAACACCTAATTTTGGTAAGGCGTAAGAGAGCCATTTAATATTGCAGGTTGGGAATCCAATCTTTCTTCCTCTTTTTTGACCTTGAATAACTTCTCCTTGCACGGACCAAGAACGACCTAAAAGTTTGCGGACACTCTCAATTTTTCCTTTAAATATTTTTCTTCTAATTAAAGATGAGGAAATTATCTTTTTATTTTCTTTGAAGGGGTTGGTAATAACTATCTTATAAGAGTATTTTTTTTCAAATTCTTTTAATGTAGTAATGTTTCCATTTCTTTTTTTTCCAAATCTAAAATTTTGGCTTACAAAAATAAATTTAGCTTTTACTTTGTTAAATAAAATTTTTTTAATAAAATTATCTGCACTTATGTTTGAAAACATCTCGTTAAAAGGAATAATTATCAAAAAATCCAATTTGATTTTTTTTAAATAATATATCTTTTGTGCTTCTAAGTTAATTCTATGATGTTTTATTTTTCTATCAAAAAACATAGTGGGAATTGGTTCAAAAGTAATTACTCCAAATTTTAAATTTTCTTTTTGAGCTTTATTCTTTGCTTGATTTAAAACTTTTTGATGTCCTAAATGAACTCCATCAAAATTTCCTATGGCAATTACTGAGTTTTTATGTTTTTCTTTAATATCTAAATTTCTATAAATTATCATTTTACCAAATAAGTTGTGACTGATAGTAACTTGCTTCAACTTTATATTTTGCAAGAAGCGTTTTAAAATTATTTTCATTTTTGAATTCTTGTCTGTGAATTCCATTCGAAATAAAAATAGAGTCTATATTCATATTATTAGCTCCTCTAATATCTGTGTTTAAATTATCACCTATCGCAATTACTTTTTCATGAGGCAGAAAACATTTTGTGTATATTTCTTTATGTGGTTTTCCAAAATAAATTGAATCACCTCCAATAGATTCAAAAAGTTGAGCAACTGTTCCTGCGCAATATTCTGCCACGTCACCCTTGTGAACAATCAAATCTGGATTTGTACAAACAAGTTTTTTAGAAATATGTTTTTTTAATAAATTTTTGTGGTAATTTAAATCCTCTTCTTTACCTTCAATTAAGCCAGTACATAAAATAAATTCACATTTATCCAAAGATAATTTGTTATTTTTTATATCCACAAAAATTTCATTGTCTTTGTTAGGGCCAAGATGAAAAAAAAATTTGCCAAATCTCTCTTTTTTTAAAGCTTCCATTGATGCTTCGCCAGATGACATTATGTTTTTTAACAAATTTTCTTTCATGCCAAGTTTAAGTAGATATTGTTTAACTATAATGCACGGTCTAGGAGCGTTAGTTAAATACACAACTTTTTTTTTGTTTCTAATCAAATTTTCAATTGCATCTATTGCTTTAGAATTAAGTCTAACTCCATTATGCACCACTCCCCATAAATCTATAATAAAGGTATCGTAAGAATTATAAATTTCCTCTAAATGATTTAATTTTTCCACTCTAAAGGCTCCATTCTTAATGCTTATAGAAAAATAAACAAAATATAGCAATATAAGCCAATTTTTAACGTCTTATTCCTATTGTTGGTACTTGAAATTTTCTGAAAAAATACCATATCAAGCGTACAATCAAATTTGAAGGAGTAAAAATATGAAATTTAGACCCTTACATGACAGAGTACTAATAAAGGTGCTCGATAGTGAAGCAAAAACCGCAGGAGGAATAATTATTCCAGATACTGCTAAAGAGAAACCGCAAGAAGGAGAAGTTGTAGCTGTAGGTCCTGGAGCTAAAACAGAAGAGGGAAAATTAATTCCAATGGATGTTAAAATTGGAGATATTGTGCTTTTTGGAAAATGGTCGGGAACAGAGGTCAAAATAGACAATAAAGAATATAGTATCATGAAAGAGTCCGACATCATGGGAATTTCAAAAGGTAAATAAAATAGATATTAAAAAAGGAGATTAGAATGGCGAAAGTAATAAAATTTGGAATAGAAGCAAGATCTAAAATGATGAATGGTGTTGATATTTTGGCTAATGCAGTCAAAGTAACATTGGGTCCTAAAGGTCGAAATGTAGTAATGGATAAATCTTATGGTGCACCGAGAACAACTAAAGATGGTGTTTCTGTAGCAAAAGAAATTGAACTTGAAGATAAATTTGAAAATATGGGGGCTCAAATGGTTAAAGAAGTTGCTAGCAAAACAAATGACAACGCTGGCGACGGTACTACTACTGCAACTATTCTTACACAAGGAATCGTCAAAGAGGGTTTAAAATATGTAACAGCTGGAATGAATCCAATGGATCTTAAACGTGGTATAGACAAAGCAGTCGAATTTGTAATCGATAAATTAAAAACGAGCTCTAAAAAAGTAAAATCTAATGAAGAAGTTGCTCAAGTAGGTACAATTTCTGCAAATGGAGAAAAGTCAATTGGTGATATGATTTCAAAAGCGATGCAAAAAGTAGGTAACGAAGGAGTTATCACTGTTGAAGAAGCTAAAGGTTTTGAGACCGAACTTGATGTGGTTGAGGGTATGCAGTTTGATAGAGGATACTTGTCTCCATATTTTGTGACAAATACAGAAAAGATGATTACAGAATTAGAAAACCCTTTGGTTCTTTTAGTCGAAAAAAAATTAGCAAATTTACAAGATATGGTACCCTTACTTGAAGCAGTTGTTCAAGCAGGTAGACCTTTAATGATAATTGCTGAAGATGTTGAAGGTGAAGCGCTTGCAACTTTAGTGGTTAACAAACTTAGAGGGGGATTAAAAGTTGTGGCTGTTAAAGCTCCAGGTTTTGGTGATAGAAGAAAATCTATGCTTGAAGACATTGCAATATTAACAGGTGGTCAAGTTATCTCTGATGATTTAGGTATCAAATTAGAGAGTGTTAAAATAGGAGATCTTGGTTCTTGTAAAAAAGTCAAAATAGATAAAGAAAACAGTACAATCGTAAGCGGCAATGGAAAGAAAGCTGACATTGAAGCTAGATGTAACCAAATCAGAAAAGAAATTACTGAAACTACCTCTGACTATGACAAAGAAAAACTTCAAGAAAGATTAGCTAAACTTGCTGGAGGTGTTGCTGTTATAAAAGTTGGTGGTGCCACAGAAGTAGAAGTAAAAGAAAGAAAAGATAGAGTTGAAGATGCATTAAACGCGACAAGAGCTGCTGTTGAAGAAGGCGTAGTAATCGGTGGCGGATGTGCTCTACTTTATGCTTCTCTTAAATTAGACGAAGTTAAAGTTAAAGGTGATGATCAAAAAGCAGGTGTTGAAATTGTCAAAAAAGCATTGCAGGCCCCTATAAGACAAATTACAGAAAATGCTGGTGTTGACGGTGCAGTAATTGTTGGAAAACTTGTAGAAGGTAATAAACCTGCACAAGGATACGATGCTCAAACTGAAGAATATTGTGACATGTTTGCTAAAGGTATTATTGACCCAACTAAAGTAGTCAGGTCAGCACTACAAGATGCTGCTTCTATTGCGGGATTATTAATTACAACTGAAGCTATGATTTCTGACAAGCCTGAAGAAAAAGATGCGGCTCCTGCTGGAATGCCCGGTGGTATGGGTGGCATGGGCGGAATGGGTGGCATGGGCGGAATGGGAATGTAATCCCGTCTATTTAGACCTAAAAATTACAAAAACCCCGTTGTTAAACACATCGGGGTTTTTTTTACTTTTCAAAATCTCCTTAATTTTTTATAAGATATTATTATATGCTGCTAGATGACTTAATTAGAGACGAAAAAACAATTAATAGATCACTTTACGCTTCTGGATCATATTGGAATTATAAAAATAGTAGTGCAGTACTTGAGATTAAAAAAAACGGTTTAGGTAATTTTAGAGGTAACAGTGATGGAATTGGAATATCCTTTGCTGATAATTTAGTTTTAGATGTCAGAAATTATTATAATATTAAGGGTAAAATAATTGGCAAGATATTTTCTTTGCCAATTTTAAATGTAATTTTTAATGGTCAATTAAATCTTACTCGAAAATACATAAATAGCCTTATTAAAAATCAAGCAGTTATTTATCAAAATAATAAAAATGTTGAAAATTTAATAAATAAATATCAATTTAAAAATACTACGGAATTTGGATGTATTCAGATATTTGAAAAATTAGGAATAAAATATTCTACAAAGTATCTACAAATTGCAGATAGAATAGATAAATTATCAAAATCATTTAACTTTGGAAATATAAATAGTTTTTTTGAAATTGGAGGAGGTTTCGGAGCAAATATACATTTTTTAATTACAAATTTCCCTAATATAAAAAAAATTATTTATTTAGATATTGTTCCAAATATATATGTTGGAACAAAATATTTAGAACATCACTTTGGAAAAAAAGTTAAAAACTACCTTGAATTAAAAAATTTAGATAAAATAAGTTTTCAAAAGAATGATGAATTAGAAATTATATGTATACCACCTTGGTTAATAGAAAAAGTAGATGTAGAAATAGATCATTTTCATAATGCCGCTAGTTTTGTTGAGATGCCTAAAATGGTTATTGATAATTATGTTAAATTTATTAAATATTTCAAAACTAAAGAAATATCTTTGATTTCTTATAATGATTATGATCCAAAAACAACTTTTGATCCGCAAGAACTAAATTTATTTTTTAACAATAAACTAAAAATTTCTTTGAAAGATGATTGTATAGAAGAATATAATCAAAAATTTTTATTTTTAACTTCTAATTAATTATTTAATGTCTGTTGCTTTAAAATTTAAGGAAACAAACTTGTGAATTTCAATGTCTATTTACTAATATGCCTATAAGGTCTTATGTTTTTATATTTGAAATGGAAATGTAATTTCACTCAACCTAATGAATTTAAAAAAAACTGCAAACTTGCAGCTTTTTTTTTTGCAACAAACAAACAAGCTGCAGATTTTAAAATCATACCATCTTTTAAAACTCTCAAGTTATTATCTTCTAAAGTCTTTCCAGTTGAAGTTATATCAGTAATGATTTCAGAAGATCCTATAAACGGGTAAGTTTCTGTGGCTCCTAGGCTTGATATCAATTTATATTGAGTAACACCTTTGGAGATTAAAAAATTGTTAGTTAGATTTGGGTATTTTGTTGCAACTCTCAATCTGGCATTTCTTCTGGATCTAATATCAAAAGCTACTTCTTCGAGATCTGCAACGGTTTGAACATCTATCCAGTCATCTGGAACAGCCACTACTAAATTAGCCTCTCCAAAATTAAGCTTTTGTTTTATATTTATTTTATCTTGTAAATTATTTTCAGACTCATACAAAAGATCTAATCCAGATATGCCTATGTCTAAAGTTCCGTCTCCTAGTCTTTGGATAATCTCTTTTGCATGTAAATATATTATTTTTATATTGAGTTTATTTTCAATAGTTGCAAAATAGTTTCTTTCTTTTTTACTTTGCAAAACTTTCAAACCTCTTTCGTTAAAAAAAGCTATTGCTTTTTCTTTTAACCTACCTTTACTCGGCAAGCCTATAGTAATTAAATTTTTCATATATTGTTAAGATTTATTGCTGCTCCTACAGCCGGGATATTTTTTTTAGCTCCTAAACTTTTAAGTAAGTCATCATATCGACCTCCTCTTGCAATTTCTTTTTTTTCAGAAAAAATTTCAAATACAATACCAGTATAATATTCAATTTCTCTACCAAAATTAGTAATAAATGTAATTTCTTGATTTAGTTTCTTTAAATTCTGAATTGATTTAAATTCTTTAAAAATATTCTTTTTAAGATTATTTTTTTTAGCAAAATCTAATAACTTTTCATCAAACTTTGATAGTTTACAATTTATCTTAAGAAAGGATCTAATAATTTTAACTATTTTTTTTCCTTCGTTAAAAGATCTTGGGTCTTTTATTTTTTTATCAAATCTTTTTAAAATTTCAGAAATAGAGCGCCCAGCTACAACTTTCTCTTGCTTCATTTTTTTCATTTCATAAAATCTTTTTTTATCTGTATCAAATGTAACAGAGTCTATATCTGAATTTTTTTCTAATCTTATAAGTAGTTCCTCAAAATATTTTGGACGCCAAAAATGTCTTATTAGTCTTAGTTTCCATCTTTCAGGCATATCTAGAGAATTTATTAATCTTTTAAATAAACTTATATCACCTACCTTAATTTGAATTTTTTTACTTTTTATTTGCTTAGTAGAATTTAAAATAGTTTTAATAACTTGAAAATCGTCTTGCAATTGGTTTTTAGAGCCCAAGATTTCTATGCCTAATTGATCATTAAATAAATCAGAACTTTTTTTATTAGTTCTTCTGTAAGCTTGGCCTGAATAATAAATTTTAGATTTAGATTTTTTTTCTAGAAATTTTATACAAGATGCTACTGTGAGATCGGGCCTAAGACACATTGTTTTTCCATCTTCGTTCTCGAAGGTAAGCATTGACCTTCTAAAATTCTCACCAGATCTTTGGATAATATATTCAGAATCTAGTAGAACGTCTGGTTCAGACAAAACAAAACCATTGCTTCTAAAAGTTTTAATTATTTTCTCAGATAATTTTTTTGATTTCATTTACTAATTCTTGAATTGTTATTGAATTTTCCTTGCCAGAATTTAAATCTCTTAAAGTTAATTTTCCTGATTTTATCTCATCTTCTCCATAAAGGATAACTGCAGGTGCTTTAATCTTATTCGCATACTCCATTTGTTTTTTTAATTTATTTTCTCCAGGGTATATTTCAGCACTAATTCCTGCATCTCTCAGAATAGTTTGTAATTTTATATAATCTTTCAATGAATTTTTATCAAAAACACAAATGACAACAGGTTTTGATTGTTTGCTCTTAAACTCTTTTTTCTGCATCAATGCATAAACCAATCTATCCAGACCTATTGAAATACCAGTTGCAGGAGCTTCAAAATTACCAAAATTATTTACTAAATTATCATATCTGCCGCCTCCACCAATAGAACCGAATTGAATAACTTGTCCTTTGTTATTTTTTACATCGAATTTTAAATTGACTTCAAATATTGGACCTGTGTAATACTCAAGTCCTCTAATAATAGATGGTTCAAATTCGTAATTCGTGAAAGAATAATCATTAAATATTTTGAAAATTTCTAGAAGATCTTCCGTCTCTGGTACTTTTTTTTTTAGTTCTTTTTCGATGATATCTATAGCAGATGAACTTAAGTTTGCTCCTTGGGTAAAATCTCCTGATTTGTCTTTTCTTCCATCTCCAAGTAGTTGTTTAACTCCATCCCAACTTAATCGATCAATTTTATCTAGAGCTCGTAGAGCCGTAAGTTTTTGTTCGCTGTTATCCACATTGATTTTTTTAAATAGTTCTTCAGTAATTTTTCTCGAAGAAATTTTAATGATATACTCCTCTCTACCTAGTCCACACTTTTCAAGGATTTCAGATATCATTACACACAATTCTACATCGGCCTGTAAACTCTTAGTGCCAACGAAATCAGCATCGAACTGTAAAAATTCTCTAAACCTTCCAGGTCCAGGCTTTTCATTTCTCCAGACAGTGCCAAGTTGATATCTTTTAAAAGGTTTTGGTATTTCTAGATAATTTTTTGCGACATATCGAGCTAACGGTGCCGTTAAATCATATCTAAGAGACAACCATTTGTTTTCATCTTTAAATGAAAAGACCCCTTCATCTGGTCTGTCTTTATCAGGTAAAAATTTTCCAATACTATCTGAATACTCAAAACTAGGAGTTTCAAGGTATTGAAAACCATACTTAATCATAATCTCTTTAATATTAGAAATTATAAAATCGCGTACGAGTAATTCTTTTTCTTGCCTGTCTACAAAGCCCAATGGAAGTTCTTTTGAGGGTTTGTTTTTTTTGTCTTTAATCATTTTTTTGGTACAGCTGGGTGGGTTCGAACCACCGACCCCTAGTTCCACAAACTAGTGCTCTAACCAACTGAGCTACAGCTG
>MDTC01068295.1_pt1 | contig 20801 bp, 19 predicted proteins | sample 811181 | NCBI WGS metagenome assembly MDTC01 (sample SAMN05326644, study PRJNA326480) | marine metagenome | isolation source: seawater | place: Pacific Ocean: North | collected 2011 | reverse complement strand
TTTCTTCACCTTTCCAGGTATCAAATCAAGACCTTTGGTTAGGGCAAATTCATCGCTAGATGTAGCAAGAAGTTGCATACCAAGGCAAATTCCTAACAACGGTAATCCCGATTTAACTTGATCAACAATAGCTGGAATAATACCTAGGGATTCTAGGTTTTGCATTCCTGCAGGAAAACTACCAACTCCAGGCAATATGATTCCATGTATGCCCTTTAATTCATCTCTCATTGTACAAATCTTTGATTCTACTGAAATAAAACTAAGCGCATTTACTACTGAAGTAAGGTTCCCAACTCCGTAATCTATAATTCCTATTGTTTTAGGCAAGACTAATCCTTTACTGAAAGTATATGTTTGGCGTCAGAAAGCTCAGCTCTATCAAGGACTTCTTGTATTGGATCGACAATACTACCTATCTTATTTTGAATATCTTCTAGAAACATATCTTCTGATAAGCTTTTTTTATTGATCTTCTTGAGAATTAATCTTTTAAGATCAAGACTATCCTGCCCAAAAGTCCAATCAGAAACTTTTTTATAATTCATAGCATTAAGCATGAAATCTATAGATTTATGAGTGAAAATTTGTCTATGAACTAAGCCATCTAAACTTCTTGCCGCATGCTCTTCAGATACCTGCTCAAGAATAGCCCCAAATCCAAAAACCGGCACAGAAAAGGCGAATAGAGTTCCTTTGGACTTTTCCTTGAGATAATTGAGTATTATCCATGGGTCATTTAAATGCTCTAGCACGAACCAGTTAGTAATTATTTTAGTCTGAGGATGGTTTATATAAAATTCTGATTTATTTAATCCAAAAACAATCTCTTCTTGGAAGAAGTCATTGGACCTAGAAATTAAATGAGCGTTTTCTTCTATGCCTTTAAAATTTAGATATCCCCTGCTTTGAAGGGCACCTAAAAAATATCCTCCACCAGAACCTAAATCTAACCAACCCAAATCTTTTAAGCTTAACTCTGGCATAGATGCTTTTAAGGATTCTTCAATCCATTGCAGCTTTGGTAGATAAATCCTATCTCTTCTATCTTCCCAATCTATTTTATTAAGTGGTGGATAAATCTTATCAAAGCCAGTGTCTTCATCAAGAATCTGGACAGACTGTATATGATTACAAGTTTTACAACACTTGTATTCTACAGATCTATGTTTAAAAGGTTTTAGGTTAACTAAAGAATTTCTGCACAAAAGGCAATTCTCTCTATTAGAAATGAATTTTAGGTTTTTTAAATTTCTGGATGTATTTAAAAGCATCTCATCATCTTTCATGGAGAAGTCTTCCATTTCGATAGATATATCCATAGAAGGTTTAGAATATTTTTTATACATCGCTAAACTTCACTAATTAGTTCTGAAATGGAGAAAAGTGGATTCCCAAATTTTTTTGCTAACTTAAAAGCAAAATCATAATCTTCTTGAACATCAATTGTAAAAGTTGCATCAGAATTCCAAGCTTTAGGTGGTAGTATATGTTCTATGGTAAAACTCTCTTTATTTTCATAAAAATATAAAGTTAAATGTTCCTTTTGGGACGGTGATAGCGAATTATTTTCCAAGAAACTCTCCAAAGAATCTGTTCTAAAGAACTCCGCGTCTAAACCTACTGGAAAATTTCCTTTTGTGGTTGCTAAATCAAAACTCGTATTTACTATTTTGTCCAGGCAGTAATCTATCATCTCTCCATTTACAAATGGGCAATCACCAGTTACACGGCATATTAAATCAACATTAGATTGAGAGGCTGCTTGGTAATAGCGTAACACAAGATCATCTGTAGACCCTCGAAAAACATGAAAGCCTTCATCATTAGCTATCTCAGCTAAGACTCTGTCTTCCTCTGAAAGAGTAGTTGCAAAGATGAAAGTACTGACAAGCTGGGAATTTTTTAGTCTCTGAAATAGAAACCTTATCATTTCTTTGCCCTGAATTAATTTTGTAGCTTTTCTTGGAAGTCTAGTAGAACCCATCCTTGCTGAAACAATAACCGCCGTTTTTAGATTAATCATTTATTTAAATTTTTTCAATCTCTTTAGCAAAAAGAAGATCTCTTTCAGAGGAAATGAAGAAAGCTTCTTCTGCTGATACAGTAAAACCAGCAGATCTTGCACCTTTTATCGATCCTTTTTTTAAATTTTTGTTTCTAAAGGCTATACAAGCTGAAGAATCTTGGAACAATGTAACACCGCTATTATATGATTCAGGATCAGAATTTACAGCCTCTAATCCAAATGGTCCTCTTCTAAAGATTCTTTTTTCGACCTCCTGAACAGCGAATGAGCTCTCCGCTTCACTACTAAGCAAGGATGTCAAAGCTTCCTCAAGAGTATCGGAAGATACGAAAGGTGTCTGAACAAAATTCAATATAGAAATACCTAAATAATTATTGTCATGTTCTTTTAGAATCTCTTGAACGGTATATGAGATATTAGAAGATCTAAGAGTGTTGACTTCTTCTCTCTCATGAAAGTACAACTTTTTGTCTTTAAATTTATCTACGACTTCTTTTACCTCTCTATTGTCACAAGTCACAATTACTTTGTTGATAAGATCAGACGAAAGACATGTCTCAATACTTTTTTCTAAAAGGAGCTTGCCATTAATATCAGCTGACCAAAGATCTTGCATAAAGTCATAATTTTTTCTGCAGGGGATTATCGCAAGAATAGGTTGATCAGATGTTAACTTTTTTGTGGCGGACGACTTTTTTAATTGTTGTCTTGCTTTAATGATCTTTACAGGACTATCCGTGAGGTTCTTGCCATGTCTTCGATAATAAAATAGAGGAAGGTTGATTTTATATGTAGGGAATTTATCTTTAATTTTTAGCCATAGATCGAGTCCATCCTGAGCCCCGAGGTCTTCTCGATACCCCCCTAATTTTCTAAGTATATCGGTTTTGACTAACGTACAAGCACCATTAGGGGGCATGTCCATTAAATGATCTTCTTCATGAGGAGATGAGTTCATTTTATGGGCAAAAACCTCCCCGCTCTCATCCATGAGGTAAAAGTCAGGGAATAATAAAACCAAATCTGGTTTCTTGCTTATGTAATTATTAAAGATCAAAAGTATATTCTCTTCAAATTTATCATCTGCATCGAGACGTACTAGATATTCTCCATTAGCCTTTTCTAAAGCCAGATTATTGATAGCCGGAAGACCTATTCCCTTTGTTGTAAAGCAAGATATCTTTTTATGATTTTTATATAGATCCATTATTTTCTGAGTATCATCTGAAGATCCATCATCGAATATAATTAACTCCCAATCAGAAAAGGTCTGTCTAAGTACACTTTCGATAGCTTCAGATAGATATTTACCATAGTTGTGCGACACAACATATACGGTAATCTTGGGAATCATAGGCATTCCTTAAGTTTATCTCTAAAGGTACATATTTCTATCAATTCTTCTGGAGTCATGCTTCCTGAATGATCGGGACCATACATGCCTTTATCTGTCGTAAAATGCTTTTCAATTATCTTAGCTCCTCTTGCCAAGGCGGTAATAGGTGCCACAACCCCTTCAGTATGATCACTGAACCCCCCGTAAGTATTGAAGTCTATTTTTTTAAAATCTAATTCATTTAGCTGTGTGGGATATTTAGATATGCAGTATAAGTAAGAAATATCTCCAGAATATGTAGGAAGGTTATTCTCTTTCCACATTCCAAGAGAAATTAATGTCGGCTTTCCTGTATCTAAAACTGCATTAATTAAATCCTCTTCATATATGGATCTTGAAGCAATTTTATATCGTTTAATATTGAGATCTTCCAGCCACATAATTCTTTCAAGATCAAATACTGAGGCCATAAATTCAATCTCTTCTTCCCTGCAAACTCGGTCTAAGACCTCTAAATCTTTAAATGAAAGTTCAGTTTTGCAATTATAGTCATACCACTCATTGCCCTCCTTCGGAAAAAGCTTTTTTGCGTCATATAGCTGAAACTTTGCTACATCTGCTCCGCAACTCTTAGCCTTTTTAATTAATTCACAAGCAAGTCGAATATCACCATTATGGTTTTGTCCAATCTCAGCTATTATTTCCATTTTTTCTCCCTAACCACATATTTAGTATTATAAATGAAAAGAGTGTGTGACCGTGAAGCCTATGAGGATCTTTTAATAATTTGATAGCTTGATCCATAGCATCTCTTTTGATTATATTTTGTTTTACAATTTCAGATCCTGAACTAAAAGTCTCTTCAACTAAGTCATACCATTCAGTTTTTAACCAATGGTCGATAGGGACATTGAAACCATGCTTCGGTCTATTAAAAACATCTGAAGATAAAATGTCTTCAAATGCTTTCCTTAAAATCCACTTCAAGTGATTATCTCTAAAAATATGTTCCTCCCTGAGGTGATTTGATAACGAAATAACTTCTGCTGAAGCAAAAGGAGTTCTACCCTCAACAGAGTTTGCCATTCCAAAACGATCAACCTTTCTGAGCATTTCATTGGGGAAATAAAAATTTCTATCGTGTTTGATAAAATTCATTGGCCTATCTTGATTTTTTTCATTTAGAGAACTAAAAAACCTAACAGAGGTATTAAGGTCCTCTTTGAAAGATTTATCAAAAAATAAATCTTTATCAGATTCAGTAGCATAATAGTGCCAAGCAAATGCTCTTTGAGCAGGATTCATTTCATTCAATAAAGCTGTTCTGTCTTCCTCACTGAAGCCAATACTCTGAAAGGTGATTTCTTCACTTACTTTATCCTTTTTTAAATAACTGTTAGAAAGTAAATTCTTGTACCAAGAATAACCTCCAAAACATTCATCTGCTCCGTCACCAGTCAAGAGAACTTTGATACCTTTTTGTTTTGCTGCTTTTGAAATTGACATTATTCCCAATCCTGAAGAAACTGAAAAAGGTAAATCTCCGTACTTTACAAAATCTGAAAGACTGTCTCTAAAGTCTCTTGAAGTAACAGGAACATTATGGTGATTGGAGCCAATAAAATTAGCCGTTTCTCTAGCTGCAACTGACTCATTAGCTTTACCGTGATAGGGATCATCTAGATCTTCGAACTCTATAGTGAATGTATCCAAGCTTGATAGCTCTTTTGAAGCTACTGTTGCAACTATAGAGCTATCCAGACCACCGCTTAAAAAACTTCCGACAGGCACATCGGAGAGTAGACGAGAAGTAATTGAATTCCCAACTACCTCTCTAGTAGTTGAAATTGCATCTTCTAAATTGTTAAAAGAAAATTCTTTTTTATAGCTATTAGGAATAAACTCTTTAATTTTAATATCATCAGAAGAACTAAAGGTAAGAAAATTTCCTCTTGTTAGTGATTTTATCTCCTCGTAAGCAGAAGCAGGTTCGGGTATCCATAGAAAAGATGGAAAATCCCACAGAGCTTGCCTATCTAATGTTAAATCTTCTAAAACTGCCTCCAAAGCTTTTACTTCAGAAGAGTAAATAAATCCTGAATTATTGCGTGAATAGTACAGTGGTTTTTCTCCAGGAAAGTCTCTTGCTAAAATTAATTCATTAGTTCTTGAGTCCCATATAGATATGGCAAACATGCCATCTAAATAAGAAAAAGCATCCGTTCCATAAAGTTCATACAAAAAAGGGATGACCGCTCCATCCGAAGTATTGCTAAAACTATAATTTTTACCTTCCAAAAAACCTCTCAAAGACTTGTAGTTATAAATCTCGCCGTTGTAAAAGGTAACAATACTTTTGTCTTCATTAAATAGAGGTTGAGCGCCTCTGTACAAGTCATTAATTGACAATCTTGTCATTCCACCGCAAAACGAGCCATTCTGGAAAATTTGTCGATCATCTGGGCCCCTATGGCTAAGTGATGAAAGCATAAGTTCTATATTTTTTTGAGGTAATTGGAAATCTCCGACAAAGCCTGCAATACCACACATATTTATTCCAGTTTTTTAAAAATTTATAAGTTACGATTCTTTGAAGAGAATTTTACATACTAAATTTACTTTAGCATTAGCTCTATGGATAGATAACAAGTTTACTAATATTCTAAAAAATTGGAATATTTAGTTTGAAGATATACTCATTTGGTATAAAAAATTTATATTTCTTACTTGGTGATAAGCAGCCTGACTTCTCCATTGCCCCATATATCTTTTGAATAAGGATATTTATCCTTAAGTATATGTAAGTCAGTAGGCATGCCTGATTTAGAAACTTCAATATTAGAAACTTTTAATTTATTGCAAATCCTTTCAACCTCTTCATATGTACAATGTCTTTCAATTGGTACATACCAATTATCTTGAAAAATCCATCTATTAGTTGGCATTCCAATATCATCAAGTATTCTTTTCGTATAGTCTTGAGGTATTTTTTTCATCATCAGGTTCATCTTTTTTCTAGAAGACCAAAAAAGACCTCCCTTACCGTATAAATAAATATAGATATCTCCTCCAGGCTTACAAACCCTTATTACCTCTTCAAGCCCCTTCTTAAAATCTTCCGTATGATGAATAACTCCGTTGGAGAGGACAAAATCGAATTCATTATCTTTGAAAGGAAGTTCTAAAACATTTCCTTGTTTATAAGTAAGATTTTTAGCTTTAAATGTCTCCCTAGCAGATTTGAGACCATCTATACCAAAATCTATACCTGTAACTTTTCTAGAACCGAGTGTTGCTAATGCATAAGAAAACCTACCTCCACCACATCCGGCATCTAATATATTTTTATCTTTGAAGTAACTATTGAATTTAATTTTTTTAAAACTTTTAAATCTATTTTTTATTAACTTTATTGTTCTCAAGTTTTCTTCATGGGTTAGTTCTTTCCAAAATTTTCCATAAACTTTTCCTGATTTTATTTTTGGATCCTCTTCTCTGGTCAGTACAGAAAGATTAGCACCATAGCTACCTAGATTCCTACTAATTACCAGAAAATCTATCAGGTTTCTCATTATCTTGATTAGTCTAGTGACATGATTTGTCTCTTTGAATGGAATATGAGGATCCATATCATATAAATTTCTTGAATACTCATGCATGGCTATTACAACCAGACTTGGGTGAATAGGGATAGTTTTATTTGCCTCAAAAAATAATTTTTTTTCTAAATCAAAAAGGAGTTTTGTTTTTTTCATTCGTAAATAAGAAATTGATTTTTTCTCAATATATAGAAAAAAGATTAAAAGTCTAATTCTATTTAAGTCTTACAGTAGGTCTTAAGCCCATTATATTCTCTAATAATTCAGAAAAATAATTATATAAATAATCTTTATATAATCTTCTAACAATTAATCAATATAGCCATCTGCATTTCTTAGCCAACTGATAGTAAGAATTCTTAGTCTTTGGTCAAGATTTTCTTATAAAATTTCTAGAGGACCATATAAGGTTTCTAAATTATTGAAATCTTTACTATGAAAGAGAGAGAAGTAAAAGGGACGCATATAACTAAGCTAGCTTCTTTTATTATTGTTTGAGGTGGAATATTTTCTATTAATATAAAATTTTCGTAATTCTTGAGGTTAACCTTTGAATGTTGAAAAATTTTTTTTCTTAGTTTTGTTCTTCAATATTTCTAGCACGAGTAATATTTTCATTAAGTAGAAGGTCCGTCTCATTATCAACTTCTATCCAATTTCCATTTATTAATACAGGTTTTATTTTAAAGCCATCTGAAATCATTTGTTGCAATAAGTCAGTCATATAAGCATCTCTTATATGCTTACCATTAATTAAAGAGTTATCTTGATTCAAATATTGTTTGAGAGTATCAATTCCCTGATTTTGAAACTTCATAAGTCCTATGTATTGAGCCTCTATATCTTCAAGACTAACATTTTTTCTTCCGATATCTGTTATAAAGCCCTTAGTCATTTTCAGAGACTCAGCATCGGAGAGATAGTTTTCATGCCTTTCTTGCCAATAATCCTGCCAGCCCAAATCCACAACAACAGATATATCCTCATCTGACTCCAAAAGAGTCCTAAAAATATCCTTCGAAAAGACTATATCTCCGTATGAGACTATCAATACCTTTTCAAATGATGATATGGCTTTTTTTAATGACCATACCATATTAGAATTTTCGTAATCAGGGTTATCAAAATATAAAGTTCCATAGTCCTTAATCATTTCTCCTTTATAGCCTCCAACGATAATTTTTTGTTCATGAGGAAACTTATCTAAGATGTTTAGTTGTCTTACAAGAAGAGGTTTGCCATCTATTTCTACCATACATTTTGGTTTATCTGTGGTGTGAGGCATAAGCCTAGAACCTGTTCCGGCTGCCAAAATTAAAAAACTATTTTTTTTCATCTTTATTATTCATTACCAGAGAACTAAACCTAGTTAATTCAAAGGAATTAAAGTTTATTTCTCTTTCAGGGTGCCACATCCATCCTTCCCATGGAATGTGGTTATGAACTATTGCTTCTATGGAATTATCATCAGCAAAAGCAAGTACATTATAGTTTTCTGGACAAGAATATATTCCTAATTTATGGAAGGAGTTCACTTCTTCTGGGACCTTAATATCTCCACTTCCAATGAGTTTATGTCTCGTAGATACATGACCCTCAACCGAAACTAATTCTTGACCCTCTCTAAGAATAAGATTTTGCATGCCTCTGCATATTCCTAGAACAGGTAATTTTTTTTTAAATGCATAATCCAAAATGAATACTTCACTCATATCTCGATTTTCGTCTAGTCCGATATCTCCTCCACCAGACAGGATGAAGGCATCAGGTTGAATTTGATTTATCCAATTAGATAAAACTTCCTCTTCCTTACCACAAAGGTTATTAGGTACTTGGATTGGAAGAAAATTACATGCCAATATCCAATCAAGCAATTGTATATCTATAGAATCTCTAATTTCTCCGTAGTCCTGCCAGGTATCAATTCTCTGTGTAACTGCAACTTTTATCACTGTGAGTTCTGTTTTTCTGCAATTATGACATAGAGATTACAGAACTGTGTTGGCATTATTGCAATTAATATTTTGTAAAATAAGTTTCCTAGAAAAGATAGCCTATAACCCTCTTTTCTCTCTAAATTCTCATTAAATTCTTTATGGTCTTTGTGTCTAAAAATTCTGAATTTATATAAAAGAGGCATATTAACAACTAAATGTAATTCCTTTACTCTAAATCCTGAATCAGAGAGAAGTTTAGTGAATTCTTTCTTAGTGAGATTCAATTTGTGAAAAAAATCACCCCTTTCACTTCTACCAGCTAAATAGTCATTAATCCTGTTTTGAAGATTATCTGCACGAAAAGAAGCACAAACCCTTCCACCATCTTTAAGCACTCTAGCTGTTTCACTGATAGCCTTATTAAGATTATGTTCAAGATTATGGTAGAGACCGAAAGCTAAAATATAATCAAACGAATTATCTTCGTAAGATAGATCACAAATATCTGCCACTTCCACATCTAAAGTAGAATCCGTTGCACTTAACTTTTGAATCGCATTCTCAATGTAATCGAAACCTTTGATAGAGAAACCATTGTCATGGTAATACCTAAGTATTCTGCCAGCTCCGCAACCCGCTTCTAGAATCTTTCCCTCTTTATTTAAAATTGTTATTTCTGAAAATTTAAGAGGGTAAACTTCTTTATTATTCATTGCATCATCGGCAGGCAGACTATCCCATCTTTCATTCCAATAATCTTTATTAGTATTATTATTTCTTCTAGTAATTCTCATAATTTCCTAAGAATTAGAAAGAATAGATATATGTTTAAGAATGGGATGCACAACATGATAAGTTTCCCCTTCTAGACTGCTTACATCTTCTGGAATTACTTTCCACTGGTTAGTCTTCGTATAATGGGAAATAGTTTCTACTAAAACTTTACATCGAGCGGCAGAATCATAAATATGGTCTATATTTCCTTTATCAGAATCTAGATAAAATTTCTTTCTATGTAAGACTTGTCCGCTATCAATTTCTTGATTCAGAAACAGAGTTGAGGCTCCAATAGCTGATTCATCTATAAGACTATAATAGTTAGTTGTGCTGCCTTTATAATCAGGGAGATAACCTCCATGGGCATGCAGATATTTTTTTCCTATTTCGAATAATGGCTTTCTTAACAAAATACCCCCAAAACCTGAATATAAGATTACAGATGGATCTAGCATCGATAATTCGCCTACAACCTCTGGTGAATTAATATCTACATTCTCTAGTTTTCTAAAGTCAAATTTATTTTCAATTAGAATATCTTCAACTGTTTTTTTTAAATTAAATTTGGCTTCGCTCCAATCACCTGTTGTGTGGAGAGCCTTTATTTCATTTATTACTGTAATTTGACCGGGTTTAAGATCTGCATCAGTATTCTTCAATAATAGAACTTTAGAAGGAATGAGGTCATGATTCAGCAAGGAAGCCAAGTAAGCTTTTGATCTAGATGTCTCTGTAACCAACATAGCAAGATCTTCGATTATCATTTTATTCCTTTATCGTGCATTAATTTATCCAGTAAATTAATTTCCAAATTAAAACATAGGTTAACTAGTTCATGTGGATAGGAATCCAATTGCTTGCTGTCTCCAGCAGAAGCAATAATATCGTTAACTTTAAGTAAGGTATTAAGAAATTTAAGATTTTTATTGGCTAAATATTTAGTAGCCAAAAAAATTGAAAAATTGATATAGAGACTTTGATCATCATAATCACCCCTTCCTTTCCCCAAACCTTTTTCGTACGAATTATAGATTTTTTTTGTTACCTCAAATTTTTGTATAAGCCTATTTTCTAAATGATGATTATTGTTTTCGGTAGAAGACAAGTTAGAGGCAATAAGGTAGTTAATTAAATCCTCAGTAAGGATGGTATTTTCTAAATCTATCTTAGGTGCTTCTAAAGACAATTCCGCAACATCTAAATCTTTATCTAGAAAAGTTAATTGTTTAGAAAGAAATGTATAGATTTTATATGTAAAAGGCTTTAACTCACTTCTAGTATCTAAGTAAGGAATAATGAAGCTTTTTAGGAAATCTTTTCTAGATTTTTTAAAGTCTTCTATAAAAGTCAATCCTTCAAATGAGGAATACATATAGTGAGTTGGTTCCTCTAAAAGGTTTGATTTAGTATATTGATATGCCATTAACTAGATAAGCTTTTCTGCTATTTGATCTGAAAATGATAATAAATACTCCAATGATTGATTATTTTCAATAACAAGATCTGGGTACTTAGGTTTCATAAATTTAATATCCTCTCCCGCCACATTATTGATTTTACCCTCACTAAAGGCTTTATAAATACCTTTTACGTCTCTTTTTCTAAGATCTTCAATATCGGAATCAATGAAGACCTCATAATAATTATTTATATTTTCTCTATTCCAATCCCGAGTAGACTGAAAGATAGATAATATCGAGCAAACCACAGATATACCTTGATCATCTAGATACTTAGATAATTGAGACATTCTAGAAGCGTTTATTCTTCTATCTTCAAGCTCGTGACCCAAATCATGATTAAAAACTTCTCTGATCACATCACCATCCAAAAAGAATAGAGCCTTGTTTTTCTTTTTTGATTGACGATAAACCTCCTCAGCCAAGGTTGTTTTGCCTGAACCTGATAAACCTATTATCCAAACTACCATTTAATTAATTGAATCGATTAGAGAAGCAGAGCAGTCCAAAAGAATTTTGGATGATAACTTTAACTTATTAAATTTCTCTTCACCACAACCTATAGCTGCCGGTATAGAAAATTCTGCGCACCTAATGGCCATATGAGAATTAGCGCCGCCATACATTGTTATAAGACCTGATATATTGAAATTGAAAATCCAATCATAGCCTGGATCAGCACCCTCAATGAGAATAATTTTTCCATTAAGGTCACTCGCAGAATTTTTATCAATAATCAAACAATCTCCTATTACTTTTAAGGATGTTATGAAATTAGGTTGTATAGATTGAAAGGGAATGACATGAATACCTTCGAAATCAGAAAGAATTTGAGGTAACCTTATAGCAGATGAAACTTTGTGCGTCTCTTCATTTAAAAGTGACTCATTCTTTATAATATCTCTGAAGTTTTCTTTTGACGCATTTTCAAAGATTGTTAAGAGTCTCTCAATTGGAATATGGGAAAGAGTATCTCTATCAAGATTAATTTTTGCACCAAAGCTTGCGATGATCTCAAGAATTAAACTTACGCTCTTAGTGAAAATAAACTTTCCATACTCTCTGCCTGCAATAGATTTTGAGAGGTATTCGAAAAATAATTTGTGGTCAATCTCTTTGAATCCATGAGCGATAAAAATATCATCAATTTGTTTTTTCTTGTTATCACTCAAGTGATACTCTTGTTTATTCGTTTCAATAGTAAATGAACCTTCTGAACTAGTTTTAAATAAATCTTTCATTTGATCATATCTCTTAGAAAGAATGTCATAAGTTCCAGGACGTAGGTGACCATATTTTTTAAGAAAAACTTCTTCTGAGATGGATTTATTATGCAGCTTATTTGTATCCAAGATTAAGTCTGTTGCAACTGTACTTACATTTGCCAATAGCCCTTCTATGTCTTTTTTATCAAGTATTCCTTTTTTTTCTAAGGATAAAAGAATGGTTTTAGAAATAAAACCGTGTCTTGCCAAAATAGAAAATGGGATAGTTCCTTTTAACCTGCAATCTTTTAAGATTAAGCCAATGGAGGATAAATCTGGAATTTTAGAACCCTTAACATAAGCCTCTTGATTAATTTTGAGTTTCGCAATTGATTCTAGCGCAGAGTCAATACCACTTATTTTTTTATTGAGTAAAAGATTGTTAGTAAGTCTGAAGTAAGAGTCCTTCAAATTAGTTTTCTCAACCTGAGATAAGGAATTTGAGACCAATAAATCAATCTTTTCATCAAAGTCAAAGCTATAAGTTGTTATAGCAACATCAAACTCTACCTTATCATGCAATTCTGGTTGAGTTAGTAGTGTATGAGACCATTTGTTTACAAGCTTCTCGCCAATTTCTCTCGAGATGTCAGTAGGCAAAAAAGAATGAAAGCTTAATCGCGTATCTATATATGGCTGACCTTCAAGAGATAACAATAGTTCCTTGGTTTTAGGGGTAGCGTAACCCATCAATTTCCTGGCTTCAGCCCATGCTTCATCGGTAATGAGAGTTTTGTACAAACTAAGTGCTAAAGCTCTAGGGACCCTTCCAATCATCTCTATGGGATTCCAATCAGGCATTTGCCCTAAAACTGAACTTTCTCCAAATACTTGATCTAGGCGAGAAAACCTTGGTTGAAGTGTCTTTTTTATGTTCTGTAAACTAGGATTAATTTTTTTGAGAACTTCAGGCTCCCATATCTTCTTTGTAGAGATAGGTCTGACTTGAAGGAGAAAGTTTTCCATTCGAGAATTTATTGCAAATTCAACATCAAGGTATTCATTATTTAAATTTTTTTCTAACTCTTTAACTGCCGCTATTAGCTTAATAAATCTTTCCGATTTCAAAGAATCAACAAAATCTCTATGCACCCATAAAGTCTTATTAGATGTCTTGCTTCCGCCCGATGTTACTGTATCGGTAAGACCACTCACATCATCATAGTTGATTACATAGTAAGGAGAACCTTTATTCAATTCATGAGTAAAAATAACCCCACTAGATACAACATCTTTTACCATTTCTTGACAAAAAATCTCATTATCTTGAAATTTACTGTCATTATGGTCGTAGCTAGAGGAGACAATATCAATGGATGATCTTATTTTTTCATTGTCATCGGAAGAGACATTGAGAATTGATTCATATTGACCGGCCTTTGCTGAATCAACTCCATCTTCATCGATAGCTGAAGATCTAATAGCTAGTAATTCTGATTTTGAAAAATTGGATTGTATTAGTTCAATAATCTTATTAGGGTTGTTCAACCAAGAACCAAGATCAAATTTAATCAAAGAAGGAACTATAAATAGATTTAACTGGCCTATTAAACCTTCAAGTACTTTAGCTTTGCTCATTTTTGAATACTTCCAGTTCTTTAATGAGTTCTTTTAATCCCTTTATCACTCTTATGCCTCTTGTTATCTCACGATCCTCTTTAATAATTGATATTGGATCATAAAATATAACCTGTTTCCTTTGGCTTAATGCCTCAAAAGCAGGAGAAGTAAAAGGGAAACATATAACTAAGTCAACTGATTCAATAATTCTTTTAGCAGAGATGCCAAAGATATCTATAAAATGATAAGAAGAATGGTCACTCAATTCCCTACCTTTCTTGGGTTTAAGATGTTTTGTGGATTTTAGATAAGACACTAAATTATTCTCACTTAATGCTTCCTCTATATCTTTGTAAAATTGATTAATCACATCAGTATTACCATATAGAGCTTTTGCATAATCTATTTGCCCATGAATACCAAATATAGCTATTTTTGGTCTTGGGCTTACATCGGGTATTGGCAAGTCAATGTCATCAACTGGTATAGAAGCCACTTCTTTTATCGATATTTCATCTCCAATAAAATTATTAAAAAATCTTCCTGAAATATCATCATAAACCCATAATTCTGAGCCTATTATTTCTTTTTGCCAAATAGATTGCTCATGCTCTTTGTTACCAAGACAGTAGAATGAATGATGAACTGGATTTGAATTGGTCGAGTAAAATTTATAGGACTGCGAAAATTCAAATTGAATGACTTCTGTTCCACTCTTCTTCATTTGAATAATCTCAGGAGAAAGAACCAAACCTGAATGTATTGGGCAAAAGACATGTGACGGTAAGTTTTGAGTTTTATAGGTTTTTATAAACTCTGATTTTAGTAGTTCACCGACAATAATGAGAGAAAATTTGTTACCAGCAAGTAGTTCGAGAAACCCTTTAGTTATTAGAGAAAGTCCTGAAACCAAAAAAGAAATTTTTGATTGTATTAGTTGAATAGAAATATTAACTTTGAGCACTTCTAAATGACTTAATCGACCTCTGTTCAAGTGAGTAGGGCCAAGAGAAACTAAATTATCAGGACTGAATCCTCTTTGACCCAGAAAATTGCTGAAATTATATAAGTGCCCTTTTGATGGAGTTAAAGCATTTTCACCTACTTCATAGACAATAATTTTGTTTTTATAATTAATCTTACCTACTACGTTTAGTCTGACTAACTGCAGAAGTAACTTCATGAAAAGAAATAGTTGGTAAAAAATATTTAATAAACAATAGATCAAGTAATTATGAACTCTAACCTTGACCTGTAACTCTTTAAGTATTTTTAAAGGAAATAAAAATTTAAACGATATTATTTTGTTACTGTTTTCTCTTAAAGCATAAGAAGTGGAGATGAGACTTAGTAAATACCTTTCTGAAATAAAATGCTTATAAGAAGCAATATTATTGCTATATAAATCAGCCCAAGGTTTTGAAAGATATTTTAGTTTTGGGGTTAATTCATAGATTTTTAGTCTTGAGTTATGGAAATTTTTAACATATTTGGAATGATTTAATGCAACAGTCTCTCGCGTGACTTTATCCATTTGAATCTAGATTATTTGAGTGAGATATGTCTAGCAAAGTTGCATAAATCTTTTTACATGAATTAATTGTTACTCCTTCTAAATTGCTAAATGCTTCATTTTGTCTTGACCAAATATCAGAATCAGACTGATTTATACCAAGATCAAATAAGTCCAAGAATTCTCCTTTAACAGAAACTCCCTCAACTAATCCTAGTTTCCTGTAAATTGTAGAAACTTCACCATTTTTATCATAAACACAATCATCTTCTCTTTCTTTGGGATCATATAATTCTATGACAGGCTTATTATGATACTTAGCTTGAAGTATCCCAGAACTCCAGAAGGAAATAACAAGATCCATCTTTGAACAAATTTTTAGTAAGCTCTCACTTACAATATATATATTTACGTTTCTATAAAGACTACTTAAATTTTTTATATTAATATTTTCATCTTTTTCTCTTGGATGAGGCTTTATATATAAATTAATTTCTTCGTAATTGGAGCAAGCTTCCAGTATCCAATTGAGATACTTTACTTTATCTTCAAATGAAAGATAAATGGGATGTATTGCCCTTGAAATTAAAAGTACATTATGAATACCTTTGTTGTTTGGTCTATCAACACCCTCCTGTAATACCTTTCCTGTCCAATAATCATCTGTGAATGTAAAACCTATATTAGTGATAGTGTCCACAGACAAATTTTTCTCAAAAGTTTCTCTATCAGATTCACTAGAGAGAAGTAAATGCGATTTATTGACTCTTTTTTTTCTGACTTCTATGTTGGTCCCAGAATTACTAAAGATATGGTTGCTATGAGGAAAAAAAATCATGTTTGTATCTGTCAATTTTCTTTTCAAATAACTTGAAAGCGGGCTAAAACCATTATAATCCTTAAATAAGAAAAAACTTTCAGAAACATCAAATTTGCTCACCAAATTTTTATAGAGTTTCAAGAATTGAATATCTAATGGTAAATAAGATAATAATTTCTCGAGTGTTATTCGATATTTAGAATTCTCAAAAATCATAAAGCTAGATGACTTGTCAAATAATTTGTATATTGAAGACTCTTTGAAAGGGAAATAAGTCTGCTCTAAAAAATTATTTTTCCACAAACCATGTAACTCTTCATTTTCTTTTAAGCTTAGATAGCTTTGGTAAGTCTCAAAAATTATTAAAAAACTCTTATTTCTTTCTTTTAAAAAAAACCAAAAAGGCATTATCCATTCAACCTCACCAGCAGAAGATCGTATGACGAAAATAAAGTTTTCTTTCACTACGAATCTTTTCTCTTCTGGTGCTCTTCTAGTAATTTAGAAATGTATGGATCTACTTCCTTTCCTCTGACTTCGATTTTTCCCAACTGATCATTAATTTTTAAGAGCCCTACATTCTTGCCTAGAAGTTCAGAGTTTCTGATAAATTCGGGGTGTGTAACTAATCCTAATCCTTTAATAGCCACATAAGTCTCCTCTTTAAACTCTCTTGGGACATCCCCTCCATCTATTCTTAAGAAATTATTTTCTTCGTTATCCTTAAAAATCATCGAAGGCTCTCTTATGGCAGGGACAATTGAGTCATTTCCTTCAAGCAAGAGAGTTGAGATAACTTCATCTAAAAAACCTTTAGGCCTAAAAGGAAAAGTTTCTTCTAAATAAACAACTAAGTCCGGTAAACAAAAATTTTGTTCTATTTCTTCCAATGCATGTTTTAAGACATCTACAATAGCAACATGATTTTCAGATAAATAACTTGGTCTGAGTGACAAGGGTAATACATTTAAATTTTTAGCTTCTTCGCGGTTTTGTTCATTATCTGTAGTAACGAATACCTTCTTAATAAACTTAGATTCTAGGGCTGAGTTAATGCTGAAACTTAGCCTAGACTTATCACCTATTCTTGCAGATCGTCCTTTGACAGGCAAAATAGCAACTATTTCTAATTCGCTTACATTTATAGTGCCTGTATTGTAGTCAGGACTATTATTTATGATTCTAACTACGTTTCTTAGCCTCTCAATATTTCCGTCTTGATGTATACCATGGAAATGAAAAACACTTGCTTCAGGTTCATATAATATTTTATACCCTTTTTTTATAACTTGTTGACCCCACAACCTGTCCTCTATGTTTGTTGTCATACTATCGAAAGGTATTTCTTCTAAGATTTTCTTTTTTACAATAGAGTTGGCATTATGAAAAAAACTATCTTTAATTTGAACTTTTCTATCCAATCCAAAAACTAACAACAGATCCCTTTTGTCTGAAAGGGACGAAAAAGTCATAGGCTCCTGTCTCCCATATACTCCTGCATAGGAGTCATCCTCCTCAATGGCATTCACTAAATTCTCAAGCCACTGATCGTTTACAGGAATACAATGCGCAGATATGAGAACTATGTAGTCTCCTTTTGAAACTTTAATTCCTGCATTGATGGATTTTCCAGGAAGATAATCATCTATATAGACTACCTTATCCACTCCAATAGAATGAGCTTTCTCAACAGTTTTATCGGTACTATTGTTATCAACTAAAATGATTTCGAAATTTTTGTAAGTTTGTTTTTTTATTTGCTTTAAACATTTCGCTATCCATCTTTCTTCATTCTTCGTTCGTACAATTATTGAGCACTTTACAGTCATAGGGGGTATTAGATAGTTTTAAAATGGTTCATTTAGGGGCAATTCTTAGGAGACTTTCACATACCAGAAAATCTTCTGGAGTCTTTAATAAAAAAGTTGTCCATTTAGATAAATCAATATTCAACACATTTCCATGGAAAAGCCCTTTGAAACCTCGACTTTCTTCTTTTTTAAAAGATTGTGAGTTCCAAGCCATTAAGGCGTAAGTAAAATAAGAAAGAGGGAGTAAATCTTGTGTTCTTGCAAATGGAGAGTCGTACTTAAAATTGATGGGCCTGCCTTCAAGCAGGGCATGATTTAGTAATGGATAAGTGGTTACCATAGAATCACAATCCGAATCATGGAAAGAATTTTTGGCTAGTTTAATATCTTCAATAGTTGTTAAAGGGGAAGAAGTATTCAACCAGAATAAATTTGTGCAATCTATATTTTCTAGAAAATTACTAACAACTGTCTCTGTAGTTGATTGGGAATCTGCAAATTTATGTTCTCTATGAAAAAAATTAATACCATTATTCTCGGCAATTTCTCTGAAGAAATCGTCATCACTATTTATGTAAATCTCATCAAAGCATTGAGATTGTTTTGCTTTGAGGACCATCCTCTCTACAAGATTTACTCCCTCGAATAGCTTATAGTTTTTTCTTTTTAATCTTTGTGACCCTGCCCTGCACGGAATTATACATATATCACTCAAACCATTCCTCCTTTACCCAAGGTATAAATTCAAATGTTCTTATTTTTCCATTTTCATTAATATTTTCTTTTCCCGAGGCATTATTAACGATTTCCATATAGAACTTTTTAAATGGCTTATTTTCTCTATCAGTCATAACTCATTAATCTACTAAATCTCAATCCAACAAGAATTAGAATCTAGACTTTGCTTAGCCGCTTGTAAAACTGATGTGCTGTAAATACTCTCGTCAAACGAGGGTTTTGATTTAGGCATATCTTCTAGTGAGGTATTCCCAGAGATTAATGAAGACGCTGAGGACAAAAAATCAACAATACTATCAATCCCATAACCAGACCATTCTAAATTATTATCAGGATTTTTAAATGAAGAACAGAAATAAGGATTAAGTGATTTTGGACTCTTGTTATCGACATTTAAAGATAGTCCTCGATTCTTTTGATCAGACTCAAATCTGCCTTTTGTGCCTATGAGTTTAATTTTTTGATCTGAGGCAGATGTTGAAGTGTCAGGATCAACCCAATTAGTAAAAATAGTTTGAATAAAAGTTTCATTGTTAATACTTTGCCATTCGATAGAACATTCTATGGCGTCATATGTCTCTATCCCCATCTCCTCAAGATAATAATTTTGACCAGTTGCAGAAACCTTCTTAGGGGTAGCTTGAGTAATAAATCTCATTAAATCAATATAATGAACACCGAGATAATTAAGTATATTGGTTTTAGAAGACCATCCCTTAAAGTGCTGAGTAGGAATGCTCTTACGCTGACTATATTCCACTATACAATATAACAACTTACCAATTTCACCTGATAGATAACTATCCCTTAAGGCTATATTTGCTACATCCCAACGTTTATGAAATTCAACCCATGATAACAGGCCTCTTTCATTTGCAATTGAAGTGAGTTCTTGTGCTTCTTGCAAATTAACAGTGAAGGGTTTAACAACTAAACAATGAAGGTTATTTTCTAAGCAAAATTTTGTAATCTCATAATGCAGATGATCAGGAACAGCAATGATTGCACACGCCGGCTTTTCAATTTCTAGGATGGCCCTTTTGTATTCCTCACTATTATCTTTTTTTGTTGGGCTTAATAGTATTGGAAGATAGCTACCAGTAATATCCTGAAGATTATCAGTTTTTTGTTTAGCCTTTTTAGTACTTTCAACTCTAGAACCTACTACATGCAATAGATTAACTTTTTTATCTTTTCTATTAAATTCATTAATTGCTGGAACTATGGTTCCATAACCCTCAGTACCCTGTCCGGTAGAGTACATGCCGTTTCCAATTAAAACTATATTCAACTTATCATTCATACAATATCTTTATAAAATAACTTTTTTCCAATCGTTCCATTTTCTATTCTATATAAAAAATTAGAATCAGCCATTGTGCTGATCCTATGAGCAACTATTATTATAGTTTTGGTACCTATCAATTCTTTGATTGAACTCATTACCTCTATCTCTGTTGCACTATCTAAAGAGCTTGTGGCTTCATCTAGAATTAATACAGAAGGATTCTCATACAACGCTCTAGCTATACCAATCCTCTGCTTTTGTCCTCCTGATATCCTCACACCTCTCTCACCGACTGAAGAATCTTCTCCATCTTGAAGTTCCGCAACGAAGGAATCTAATTTAGCTAGCTTGATTGCAGATTTAACTTTCTCATCGTCTATATCTTCATCTTTTAGACCAAAAGCGATATTTCTTTTCAAAGTATCATCTGTTAAAAAAACTTCTTGAGGTACATAACCTATTCCTCTTTGCCAAGATCTTAAATTATCTTGTATTCTTTTACCGTCTATCAAGATTTCTCCAGTAGAAGGTTGATTTAACCCCAACAGCAAGTCCAGGAGTGTACTCTTTCCTGCTCCACTTTCCCCTATCAGTCCCACGCATGAACCAGCAGGAATTTTCATATCTATGCCCTTTAATACAGAAGAAGAATTCTTGTAACTAAAACT
>MDTC01017316.1_pt1 | contig 20802 bp, 14 predicted proteins | sample 811181 | NCBI WGS metagenome assembly MDTC01 (sample SAMN05326644, study PRJNA326480) | marine metagenome | isolation source: seawater | place: Pacific Ocean: North | collected 2011 | reverse complement strand
GTCTCGAGTGGATCGGGTCGCGGCGGTGGGGGTGGGTGGAGGCGGCTGGGCGGGGCGTGAGGTCAGCGGATCAGGGGTGAGGAAGGCGGCGGGGCCGGTGGGGCGGCGGGTGGTGGGCTGGCGGAGGTCGACGTCGGGGAGGAGGTCGAGCAGGCCGGGGTGGCCGGCGGCCCACAGGGCGGCGGCAGCGCGGACGGGGCCGTGGGGGTCGCGCTCCGGAGCGGGGTCCAGGGCGATGGCGTGCAGGCCCAGGGCGCGCACGTGGCCAGTCAGGGTCCGGCCAGGGCCGAGCTCGACGACGAGGGCGTCCGGCGGGGCGCTGGCGGCCAGGGTCGGGGCGAAGTCGACCGGGGCGGTGAGCGCGTGCACGAGGGCGTCGGCGACGGAGAGATCGGCGCGGCCGGTGACGGAGTGGAACGGGCCCGGCGCGAGGGGCACGTCCTGCAGGGCTGCGGCGAGCGGGGCCTTCGCCGAGGCGACGTCCGGGGAGTGGAAGGCGTGGGCCACGTCGAGGACGATCGCGCGGAGATCGGCGTCACGAGCGTGCTTCCGGGCGGCCTCGATCGCGGCGGGCGGGCCGGAGAGCACGGTCGCGCTGGGGCCGTTGCGGCCAGCGATGGAGAGGTCGTGTTCCGCAGCCAGGGACTCCGCGGCCGCGGGATCGCCGAGCAGGGCGAGCATGGCGCCAGCGGGGGCTGCGTGCAGGGCCTCGCCGCGGGCGCGCACCACGGGGGCCAGGGTGTCCGCGTCCGCGCACCCGGCGACGACCAGGGCGGCGAGCTCACCCAGGCTGTGCCCCATCGCCCCACAGACCGGGATCTCCGCGGCGATCAGGCGCTCGGCCCACAGGGCGGAGACGGCGAACACGTGGCGGTGCAGGGCGCGGGTGTCGGGATCCGCGGGGGCCTCGAGCGACCCGCCGAGCGCGGCCTCGAGGGCGTGCCGGCGGTCCTCGACCGGGGCGAAGCGCCGCAGGGAGTCCACAGCACCGGGCGTCTGGGCGCCTTGTCCGGGGCAGACCACGAACACCGGGCGGGGCTGGTCGTCGAGGAAGGCGGTGCGGCCCGCGCCGGGCAGCGTGTCGCCCCTGCGCAGGGCGTCCGCGATGGCCTGGCGGTCCACCGGAGCCTGGGTCGGGTCCTCGACCAGGGCGAGGCGGACCGGGCCGGGCGCGCCGTGCAGCCTGGCGGACCGGCCGGAGAGGATCGCGTCAGCCACGGCGTCAGGGGACTCCCCTACGAAGAGGGTGACCCTGGGGGAGGGGGTGAGGACTGCGGGGGAGGGCGCGCTGTCGGCGGTCCAGCGGGCCGCGTCGGGTGGGGCCAGGAAGGGTTCGGCCGCCGCCGTCAGCGCTCGGGCGAGCTCGGGCCGGCGCACCCCCTTGGGAGGCGCGCCGATCACCAGGTGGGCGTTGGTGCCGCCAAAGCCGAACGCGCTCACGCCAGCGAGGGGTACGCCGCCCGAAAGTGCCGTCGGGAGGCGGGCGATCCCCAGTCCAACCGCCTCCGCGATGGGTGGGCCGGTGTGGGCCGTGGGGGGCACGATCCCGGTGGCGACCGCGAGCACGGCACGCAGCAGGCCGGCCGCGCCGGCGCCGCTCTTGAGGTGACCGACAGCTCCCTTGACGCTGCCGACCCAGGGGGTGCCGAACACCTCCGACAGCACCTCCGCCTCGGTGCGATCACCCAGCGTGGTGCCCGTGCCGTGGGCCTCGACGTAGACGGCGTCCGACGGCTCCATGCCCGCGTCTTCCCACGCCCGCCCGATCGCCAGGCGCTGCCCGTCGGGATGGGGCGCGGTCAGCCCGCGGGCGCGCCCGTCGCTGGCGGTACCGACCCCGTGGATCACCGCCCAGACCGGCCAGCCCCGGGCGACCGCGTCCTCCAGGCGGGCGAGGGCGAACACGGCGGCGCCTTCGCCCATGACGAAGCCGTCGGCGTCCCGGGAGAAGGGGCGCGAGCCGGCGCTGGACAGGGCCTGGGTGCGGGAGAAGCCCACGTAGGTGTCGATGGACAGGTCGGTGTCGACCCCGCCGGTCAGCGCCAGATCGATGCGCCCGGCGCGCAGGGCGTCGACCGCATGAACGACCGCCAGCAGGGAGGCGGCGCAGGCGGCGTCGACGGTGTGGCTGCCGCCCTGCCAGTCCAGCCAGGCGGCCAGGCGCGATGCAGCCAGGTTGCCGAGCAGGCCCACGATGCTCTCTGGGCGCAGGGGCACGACCTCCTCGTCGAGGCGGGCTTCGACCTGGTCCTCGAGCTGGGCCAGCGCGTCCGCGGGCAGGGCGCCGGCCGCCGCGAGCTGGGCGAGGACCTCGCGAAAGCGAACTCGCAACGCCATCTTCGAGCGCCACTCCCCGCCCATGGCGTTGCCGAGGATGACCGCCGCTCGGGCGGGATCGAAGGTGCTGGGGTCGAGTCCGGCGTCGACCAGGGCCTCGTCACCGGCGAGGAGCGCCAGGCGCTGGGCGCGCTCGACCGTGGGCAGGACCCGGGGTGGGATCCGGTAGCGCAGGGCGTCGAAGGGCGGATCGGCGGCGACCGCGGCCGCGATGGAGCTCGAGTGGGCCGGTCCGCTCGCGCCGGCGCCGGGCGAGGTGTAGCGGGCGGGATCCCAGCGATCCGGTGGGATGGGGGCGATCGCGTCGACCCCGCGCACCTGCGCCCGCCACCACGCCTCCAGGTCGGACGCGCCGGGCAGCACACAGCCGAGGCCGATGACCGCGATGGGTCCGCTGGCGGGCGCGCGTTCGACGGGGGCCTCGACCCTGGACCCACCGCGGATGCGACCCAGGGGCACCTTGATCTCGGGGCCGCGCCTGCGGTCCGTGGGGGTGCCCGCGACCGCCCGCGGCGTCCCCCAGCGCGAGGCCCGCGCCAGGACCGCTCGTGCGCCTGCGGTCAGCTCGTCCACCAGCGCCGCGACCGTCGTCAGCGCGTCCGTGACCGTCGCCCCCTGACCGAACGTGTGGGCCCCCTCCGCCCGGACCCGCGCCTCGGGCACCGCGCGCAGCCGACGCTGTGGATCCGCGCCGTCCCAGGTGGGGTCCCGCTCCAGGCCCTTGGCTGCGATCCGCGTTCGACCGAGGTTCTTGTGCTCGACCCGCTCCCGGCGCTCCCGCAGGGCGAGGCCCTCCTCCCGCCAGGCGTGCTCGTCCCTGCGGGCCTGCTCGGCGAAGGCGTTGGGGGCACAGCGCAGGGGCAGGTTGACGCTCTCCCCGACCAGCACGGTGCGATCGGCCTGCAGCGCCACGTCCTGTCCCGCCGCCGAGAGCTGGCCCGACCGGCGGATCTCGTCGGTGAAGAAGAAGGCGGTGCCGACCTGGAGCGCGACCCGGATCCCGCGGGCGACGCCAGGCGCGGCGAGGGCGGCGGCGAAGGCCGCGCTGGTCGCGTCCCCGATCCCTCCGGCGAGCACGACCAGCACGTCGCCATCAGCGCGCTCGGCCACCGCCCGCAGCCCCTGGTCCCACAGGGCGCTCGACGGCACGGGACCCACGTGCCCACCGGCCTCGTGCCCCTCGAGCACGACCGCAGGCACGCCCGCCGCCACCGCGAGACCGGCCAGGCGCGGGCTGGGCGTGTGCAGCCACGGTTCCAGACCCTGCCTGGCGAGGGACAGGGCGAGCGCCGGGCTGCCCCCCGCGAGGATGACCGGCCGGGGCCCGCGCGCGACCAGGGCGGCGATGTGGGCGTCCCGGTGCGGGGCGACGTCGAAGGCGATCAGGCCGGCCCCGCAGGGCGACACGCCGTCAACCCCGTCCAGCACGGCCTCGGCCTCTGCCGGCCTCAGGGCACCGAGGGCGACGAAGGGCAGCCCGCCCGCCGCCCGGACCGCGTCTGCGAGCCCGCGGCCCTCGGCGACGTTCGCCATGGGGCCCTGCACGATGGGAACACCGGTTCCAAGCGGATCACACTCCGCCCGCAGTGGGTGGTGTGCGCCCACGGTCCGCAGGTGTTCCCGCAGCCGACGGCGCTCCTCCCGGACGATCTCCGCCGCGGACTGCCCCTGCAGCGCGGCCAGCTCGCCCACGCTCACCGGAGCCGGCGCCGGGCCCTCCGCGGTGCGCCACCACGCCCCCAGCGACGCTCCGACGGCAGCGGGGCCCTCCCGCTCGACGCGTCCGGCGAGCCCCTCCACCGCCTCCCGCCCGACCAGCACGCGCAGGCCGATCCCGTCGACGTCACCGAGCAGGCGCGTGTCCCGCGCGCCCGCCCGCAGGAGCGCCCGCGCCCGGTCCGCGTGCAGGGGGCTGCCGAGAGCACTCCACAGCTGACAGTCGAGCACGACACCTGCGGCCCCGACCGCGAGGCTCGCCGCCCGGGCACCCGCGGTCAGGCCCTCGGCGACCCAGGGGATGGGCGAGGGGAGCCGCCCCACCGCGCGGATGAGGGTCAGCGCCGTCGCCCGTCCCACCGCACCGCCGGCCTCCGCACCGCAGAGCCAGGCCGAGACGCCGCTCTTCGCCGCCCGCGCGACCTCGGCCGGCGTGCGGCAGCGCCACCACACCCGCAGGCCCCGGCTGCGCGCCTCGGCGATCGGCGCGCCCACCGGCAGCAGCACGTGATCGCCCGCCCGGGCCTCGGAGCCGGGTGCGCCGACCCAGCAGGTGGCGCCCGGGCCCCGGACCTCGTCCGCGAGCCGCAGCACGACCGTATCCGCGAGGCCAGCGAGGGCGTCCGCAGACGTGTGGGGCAGGGGGGCGGCGAAGACGATCACCAGCTCACCCGGCGGCTCGGTTCACGTCGACGACGGCGTCGCCGACCAGACGCACTACTTGGTCCGGATCTCGTCGTACTTCGACTGGATGGCCTGCAGCTCGTCCCCATCGACATTCCCATCCTGCACCGCGGTCTCGACCTCCGCGCCGAAGGTCGCGAATTCGATGATGCCGATGCCCTCGGGATTCTGCTGGAAATCTTGAAGCAGCTGCTCCACGGCGTCCCGCTCCGGGCTCTCCTGGGCCTGCATGAGCTTGCCCCGCAGCTCCGAGGACTGATCGGAGACGGCCTTGGCCACGCCCTCGTTCCAGGCACCACCGCAACCCAGGGCCGCGATCAGGGCCACCACACCAGTCGTCGCCAGCAGCACTCCGCGCATGCTCACCTCCGTGGGAGCCCGTCCCTATTCCCCGGTCGGCCACGACGCCAGTACGACCCCGCCGAGGGTGAGTACCGCTCCGCCCACGCGCATCCACTGGACCGGCTCACCGACGACCAGGGCATCCCAGAGCAGCCCGCCGATGACCTGTGCAGCGACGATCGCGACCACCACCTGCAGGGCACCGAGGCGGGCGAAGGCCCAGGGGATGCCCCCCACGATGATCAGCCCGGCCAGGGCGGGCACGAACCACCACCAGCGCAGGTCGCCCCACGCCCCCTTGTCGGCGAAGAAGCTCGGGAACATCCCGGGGGCGGCGGCGACTCCAGCCCACAGCACGAGGGACATGACGAAGATGGCGGCGTTGTTCAGGACCACCGTCGACGCGAGCCCCCAGCGCTCCGACACCCAGGCGTTCAGCCCCCCCTGCACGACCGTCGAAGCGCCGACGAGCAGCGGGACCAGCAGCATCCACCTCACGAGACCTCCTCCGCGAGGGGCGCGTCTACCCCGGTGGATGACCCGCCGCCGCCGACCTGCCTTGACCGCGGGTGCCCGGTCCCGTAAACCCAGCGCCCCTCCTCTTTCTCCGGGGCTTTCTGTGCGCGTCGTGCTCATCGGTGGCACTGGCATGCTCGGTACCTGGCTGGCGAATCGCCTCCGGGACCGCGGGGACGAGGTGTTTGTGATCACCCGGAACACGTCGCCGGGGGACTTCGAGCTCACCTGGACCATGAGTCGAGGGGTGGCCGACGTGCGCCGTGTCGAGGGCGCGGATGCGGTCATCAACCTGATCGGCGCGCCGATCGCCGATCGCCCGTGGACCAAGATGCGCCGCCGGGTGATCCGCGAGAGCCGCATCGACGCAACCCGGGTCATCATGTCGAGCCTGCAGCGCCTCGACGCCCCGCCGCGAACCTACCTGGGCGCGGGCCACCTCGGCTTCTACGGGGACCGCGGCGACACGATCCTCGATGAGAACGACTCCATCGGCGAGGGCTTCCTCGCCGAGCTCGCCGACGACTGGGAGAAGGCCCACTTCGCCGCAGCGGAGGGGATCGGCGCCCGGGGGGCGGTCCTGCGTATGGCGGTCAGCCTCGCGCCCACTGGCGGCGTGTTCCCGCTCATGCTGCAGCCGTTCCGGGTCGGCATGGGCGGCTGGCTCGGCGACGGCAAGCAGTACCTGCCCTGGATCGGCATCCGCGACACGGTGGCCGCCTTCGAGTTCCTCCTCGATCGTGAGGACCAGCACGGGATCTTCAACGGGTGTGTGCCCGAGCCGACCCGGCAGAAGGACTGGGCCAAGGCGCTGGGCCGCGCCATCGACAAGCCCGTGCTGCGCAATGCGCCCAAGTGGGCCCTGCGCGGCGCCCTCGGCGAGCTCGCGAACCACCTCTTCCTCGCCTCCATCCGGGCGGTGCCGGGCCGGCTGCAGCGCGCGGGCTTCCGCTTCCAGGACACCGACGCCGAGGCGACCTTCCGCTGGCTCGTGCACCACTTCGAGAACCCCGAGGAAGGCACCGGCAGGCACCGTCCGACCCGTCGACGGGGCGGCGCTCGCATCGGACGTTGATTATCCGGGCCGGCATGCGCACCACGACCCTGTCCGTCCTGCTCGCCTGCACCCTGTCCGCCTGCACCGGCCAGGAGGTGCGTGAGCCCGTCGCCATCGAGTTTCGCGAAGAGGCCTCGGCCTGGGTGCTGACGCCTGCGCCGGCCACGGAGGAGTCGGTCGCGGGCACGAGCGTGATGCTCGAGATCGGCACGTCCAAGCTCGACTTCGGCGCGGTGCCCGGCGCGTGCCAGCCCAATCCCGAGCTGCCGTTCACCGAGGTCCAGGGGCAGCCTGCGTTCGCCGCCCTGCGCTGTGACAGCCCCGACGGCGGCAACCACGACGTGGTGCTGGTGCTCGTGCCCTCCGAGGATCCTTCCTGGCCGGCGCCGGTCGCCCTCGCGATGGTGCTCGCCCGCAACACCGCCGACGACTCGGTCGCGCTCATGACCATGGGGGCCCAGGAGCTGCCGCTGGGCGTCACGCCGAAGCCGCCGGTCGTCGCGGCGAAGCCGACCGGGGTCGCACCCGAGGCCCCGGCCAGTCCGGACACGGACGAGTGACTACTCGGTGAACGCGCCGCTGGTGACGCTGGGGTCGGACGGGAAGAGGGGACAGCCGCAGGTGCGCTCGGCCTGGGACACGAGGTCTGCGGGCAGGCCGCTCTCGGCGTCGACGATGGCGATGAGGAAGTCGGCGACCCGGGCGCGCACGGTCTCGCCGGAGCGGGTTCGGGTGCGGGTGGCCCACAGGGTGAGGAGCGCCTTCTGGCGGGAGCGCGGGGTCGGGTACCAGGTGCCGTCCGGGCCGCGGCCCTCGTACCAGAGGGCGTCGAGCTCGTCGGGCAGGGCCTCGAGGCGGGCGATGAGCGCCGTGTCCTGCTGCGCCTCGGCGAGCTCGCCGATGACGTCCCAGATCTGCCGGGTGACCCGTGCTTCTGCCGCCATGCGCACCCGCTTGCCCGCGAACTGGCCGCCGACGCCCATCGTGGGCACCGGAGGTGTGGAGTCGAACCCGGGCGCCGACTGGGAGACCGGCCCAGGCTGGATGGCGGCGTTCTGGATCTGGGCCTTGTACCCGGAGGTCGTGGGGGTCCGCAGCTCGAACCATCCGTCATCGTCGACGATCACCCTGGGCTTCCAGCTGTCGTCCGCAGCGACCGGCGTCCAGACCGTGCGCCCGTTCCGGTCCCGGCTCGCTTCGTAGCCGAGGTCGTGCATGCGGTTGACGACCTTGGCCCGCGCCTGCTCCAGGCGGTCGCCCCACACGACGATCTCGTCGTCGGACAGGGCCTCGGGGCGCGGCGGCTCGGGGGGCAGGTTGCGGGCGGTGATCTGCGCCTCGGGCACGGCGCTGCTGGGCACGTCGCCGCGGGGCTCCTCCTTGGGCGGATCCGGGATGTTCAGCGTGCGCTGGAGCCAGTTGGGTCCGGCGAACACCCGCGGAGGGGGCTGGGGCGGCCTGCGCGCGCCGGGCACGGGCACCCCTGCGACGATGGACCGGTACGGGATGCGGGTCGGCTGGGCATCGAGGCGCGGACGATCCCCGTCCGGCTGCTGCTGGGACGGCTCACCCCCGTCCTCGGTCCCGGCGAGCGCGCCCACCGGGGTGAGGATCAGCAGCAGCAGCCAGCCAGCACGGTCCATCGCGCCTCCGTGGCGGGAGCATGTCACGGGGGGTGGTCACGGGAGGTCACGGTGCGTCCGGCGTTGCGGCGTGACGGGCCCGTCACGTTGTGGTAACCGTGGCCCCCAGCCCGTCGAGGATGTCCATGACCGTGAAGCACGCCTCCGTCCCCGCCCTCCTGCTCCATCGTGTCGAGCAGACGCCCGATCGCGTCGCCTTCACCTTCCCCGACAAGCAGGAACAATGGCAGAAGCTCACCTGGAGCCAGACCCTGGAGCAGGTCCGCAAGGTCGCCTGTGGTCTGCGGGCGCTGGGACTCGAGGACGAGCAGCGCTGCGGCATCATCGGCATCACCACCATCCACTGGATCCTGGCCGACCTCGGCATCCTGTGCGCGGGTGGCGCGACCACGACGGTCTACCCGAGCAACACCCCCGAGGAGTGCGCCTACATCCTGGAGAACTCGGACACGCGGGTCCTGTTCGCCGACGATGACGACCAGGTGGCGAAGATCCGTGAGGTCCGGGACAAGCTGCCCAACCTGAAGCACGTGGTCGTGTTCGACGGCAAGGCCGCGGACGAGGGCTGGGTCATCACCTGGGACCAGCTGCTGGAGAAGGGGGCTGCCGCCGACGCCGAGGATCCCGAGGGGTTCAAGCGCGTCATCGACGCCATCACCCTGGACCGCCTCGCGACCCTCATCTACACCTCGGGCACCACCGGTGTGCCCAAGGGCGTCGAGCTGCTCCACGACTGCTGGGTCTTCGAGGGCGAGGCCATGGAGGAGGTCGGCGTCTTCCGCGAGGACGACATCCAGTTTCTGTGGCTGCCGCTGTCCCACAGCTTCGGCAAGGTCCTCGAGGTCGCCTGTCTGCAGATCGGCTTCACCACCGCGGTCGACGGCCGCATCCCCAAGATCGTCGACAACCTGGGCGTCATCCGCCCCACGTTCATGGCCGCCGCGCCGCGGATCTTCGAGAAGGTCTACAACCGCGTCGTGACCATGGCGGAGGAGTCCGGGGGGCTCAAGCTCAAGATCTTCCGCTGGGCGCTGGGCATCGGTCGCCAGGTCAGCAAGCTGCGCCAGGAGGGCAAGGAGCCGTCGGGCTTCCTGGCCCTGCAGAACAGCATCGCCGACAAGCTGGTGTTCTCGAAGCTCCGCGATCGCTTCGGAGGCCGGGTGCGCTTCTTCATCTCGGGCTCGGCGCCGCTGTCCCGGGAGATGGCCGAGTTCTTCCACGCCTCGAACGTGCTGATCCTCGAAGGCTACGGCCTCACCGAGTCCAGCGCCGCCTCCTTCGTCAACCTGCCGAACAGCTTCAAGTTCGGCACGGTCGGCCCGGCGCTCCCCGGCGTGGAGATCAAGATCAACCCGGACAACGGCGAGATCCTCATGCGCGGCCGCAGCATCATGCGCGGCTACCACCGCATGCCGGAGAAGTCCGCCGAGACCCTGGACGAGGACGGCTGGCTGCACACGGGTGACGTCGGCGAGCTCGACGCTCAGGGCTTCCTGAAGATCACGGACCGCATCAAGGACCTGATCAAGACCTCGGGCGGCAAGTACGTCGCGCCCCAGGAGATCGAGGGCAAGGTCAAGGCGGAGTGCCCCTACCTGGAGCACGTGCTGGTCCACGGCAACGCCCGCAACTTCTGCTCGGCGCTGGTCACGCTCGACGCCGACAGCATGGCGGCCTGGGCCCGCGACCACGGCAAGGAAGGCACCTCGATCGCCGATCTCGGCAAGCTGCCGGAGGTCGTGCAGATGGTGGACGAGGCGTTCACCGCGGTGAACAAGGAGATGCCCAGCTACGCCACGATCAAGAAGTTCGAGATCGTCCCGGAGCCGTTCACGGTGGAGACGGGCGAGCTGACGGCGTCGCTGAAGGTGAAGCGCAAGGCGGTCGAGCAGAAGTACCAGAACATCCTGGACAGCTTCTACGCGGGCTCGCTGAAGAGCGTCTGAGGCGCGGGGGGACGACGGTCCGGAGGCTCGGGATCTGCGGCGATGGAGCGGCGGATCCGAGAGAGAGCGTTGCGTGGGTGCGGGCAGGGGAGTGGCGGGCCGGTGTGCCGCTGGCGCAGGTCGCGGTGCCGCGGGCAAGGGAGTGGAGGGGCGGTCTCTGGTCTCTGGTCTCTGGGGCCCTCTTCCAGCGGGACATGCAGACGGAAACTTGCGGTTCTCCGCCTCCACACTCCCGGAGGGACCCTCTCGGTCGTGCTCGCCTCATCGGCGGGTGCGGCGGATCAGACCCCCTACCGCGAAGTGCCGCCGACGTGGGTGAGCGCCCCCCGCTCGCGCCAGGCCCCAGAGACCAGGGACCAGAGACCGCCCCGCCACGACAAGCTGAGCCGCGGCGCCCGCTGCCGCACGCCAGCGAGAGTACCCGCCACGACAAGCTGAGCCGCAGCATCCGCTGCCGCACGCCAGCGAGAGCCCTCGGAGCGAGCACCGAGGCAGCTCCATTCAACACAGACAATCGGTGACACACTTTTCCTGACACCCTGTCGACTAACAGGATTACCTGACACCATGTCAGCACCTGGAGGTCGACGTGTCTGCTGCTCGCCGCCTGCCCGCCCTGGACGCCGTGCGCGGGATCGCACTGCTCGGGATCCTCGTCGTGAACCTGCCTGCGCTGACCCTGCCGCTGGCCGCGTCCGGGCTGCCCGACCCCACGGACGCGTGGGACATCGCGGCGTGGGTTCCGGTCAAGCTCCTGTTCGAGACCAAGTTCCTGGTGCTCTTCAGCCTGCTCTTCGGCATGGGCGCAGCGCTGCAGCAGGGGAGTGCCGAGGCCCGCGGCCAGGCGTTCGGACCGGCCTGGCGCAAGCGCATGGGGGTGCTCGCGATCATCGGGCTGCTGCATGCCTGGCTGGTCTGGTCCGGCGACATCCTCCTGCACTACGCGCTCGTCGGCCTGTTCCTCCCGCCCCTGCTCCGCCTGTCCGATCGCGTCCTCGTCCCCCTCGTCGCGGCCTTGCTGGCGGTGCCCTGGCTGGTCGGGGTCGTCGGACATGCCGTGCTCGCCGGGCTCGATGGAGCCGCCGCCCCCGGGCTCGCCCTCGCTGACGCGCCCACCTGGGTGCAGTCGATGGCCGGGGCGGGGTTCGACCCCCGAAGTGCGGCGTTCCAGGCGGCTGAGTCGTGGGTCTGGAACCGCGGGTCCGCCGAGGATCAGCTGATCCTGCGCGCCGGGACCTGGGCTGGCTTCCAGGCGGTGCTGCTGGCCACGCTGCAGCCCCTGCGCACCCTCGCGATCTTCCTGCTCGGCGCACGGCTGTGGCGCGCTGGTCTCTTCCGCGCCGAGGGTGCGCCGATCCGCGCGGCCCTCGCTCGCTGGGGCCTCGGCGTCGGGCTCGCCTGCGAGGCGGTGGTGATCGGCCTGCACGCCCTGGCCGGCTTTCACGAGGCACACCCGCTCGCGGTGGTCGCCGAGGGCATCCACGGCATCTCCGGCCTCGCGGTCGGGCTGGGGCTCGCCGGCGGCCTCGCCTGGCTGGGCATGCACCCGGTGTTCGGCCGCCTGCTCACGCCGCTCGCTCGGGCCGGCCGCATGGCGCTCACCAGCTACCTCGGCCACTCGGTCGCGGGCCTCGTGCTGGTCGGTCTTGTCGGGTTCGGTGTCATCCACCGCGCCTGGCACCTGCCCCTGGCCCTGTTCATCGTCGCCGCCCAGGTCGGGCTCGCGCTGTGGTGGCTCGACCGCTTCCGCATGGGTCCCGTCGAGTGGGTCTGGCGCGCGCTCACCCACGGCAAGGCGCCCGCGTTCCTCGGCGCTGCCCGCTGATCCCGTCCTCACTTCCTCGTCCGTCCGTCTGTGCCCTTGGAGGCTCGTCATGAAGAAGCTGCTGCTCGCCGCGCTGGCAACCGCTCCCACCCACGCCCTCGCCGGCGAGGTCGAGGACGCCCTGCAGCTGCTGGCGTCCCACGCGCCGGCGCCGCTGCCCGCCGTCACTGGCCGCGACCTCGACAAGCTCGCCTCGGGGGCGTCGATCACCCTGGTCGAGGCCGAGCGGGTCGCCGGCCTGCGGATCATCGACGCGCCGCTCGCCGCGGTGTGGGCGACCGTGCACGATCAGGCCGTCACCGGCGATCCCGCCGTACACGAGGTCCGCCTCTCGGTCTCCGGGGACGGCACCGAGCTGTGGTACGGGCGCATGAGCCTGCCGATGCCGCTCGCCGATCGTCAGTGGGTGGTGCGCTCGACCATCGACGTCGAGCTGCACCGCAAGACCGCGGGCAAGGCCTGGTCGCGCAGCTGGCGCGAGGTGGCGGACGGCCTGGAGCTCGCGCGGCCGGTGCTGACGGCGGGACACCTGCCGGGCGTGGGACCTGACGCGCTCGAGAATGGGGTGACGACGCCGATCAACCGCGGCGGCTGGATGCTGGTCGCCCTGTCCGACGAGCGCACCCTGGTCGCGTACCACGCGCGCACCGACCTCGGTGGGAGCGTGCCCACGTGGCTGGTCCGGGACGTGGCCCGCGGTCAGCTGGGCAGCCTGCTCCAGCGGGTCGCGCGATCCGCCAGGCAGCCCCACCCGCAGGTCCTGCCGGGCAGCGGGGCGTGATCAGCGAAGATCGAGGGTGATCTTCCGCTTGCTGCGACCACCCCGCCGCTGCACGTCGACCTCGAAGCTCCGGGCCGACTGCAGCTCCTGATAGAGCGCCATCGCGTCCGAGGTGGAGCGGATCGGGCGGCCGTTGACCGCGGTGACGATGTCGCCGGAGCGCAGGCCCACCTGGCGACCGAGGCTGCCCCGGCGGATCCGGTAGAGGCGGAAGCCGACCATCTCGCCGTTGCGCTTGTACGGGCGGGCGGAGCCCAGCTTCCGCAGGCCGCGGGGGGTGCTCATCACCTCGTCGAGCAGGGCGGAGTCGACCTCGTAGTGGTTGTCCCCGACCTTGTGGACCCGGTCGTCCCCCTTGCCGCGGCGAGCGCGGGCCCGGCGGGTCGGGCGCTCCTCGGGCGGTCGTGGGTTGAGCACGACGTGCTGGCCATCGGTCGTCTCGAGCACCACGCAGTCATGCCGGATCTCGACCAGGGTCATTCCGTCGTGCACCAGGTCGCCGATGGCGTAGCCGCGGGCGCCGTTGCGGTCGCCGTCCCGCTCGATGAGGGCGGCGGAGAGGGACTCGGGCTGGGCGATCACGACGGCGAGCAAGGCCAGGCCCAGATCCTCGCCGGTGCTCTGGGAGGTCGTCTTCTCCGTGGGTTCCCCGGCGCCCAGGTTCTCGTGGTCGAACACATTGCGATCGAGGATGGCCTCGACGTAGTCCTCGGGCGGGGAGGGGACCTCGGACGGCGAGGCCACCGCCGAAGCCAGCATGGGCTCTGGCTGCGGCAGGACGGGTGGGGGAGGTTCGGGCTGGGCGAGGGTCGCGGCGAGGGCGAGGCTCGAGCCGAAGGCCGCGGCGATGGCGGCTCCTCCGACGAGCATCACCCGCGGCGACATCGTGACAAACGCGAGGGGCACGAGTCTTCGGGGAGGCCGGGTGGTCTTGTGGGTGTGTAGGACGTCACGCAGGTTCTCGCAAAGGGCTGGCGGTGCTGGACGGCGTGCTTACGCCGAGCCCGTCGCCAACGAGGCCTCATGACCGACCCTGCCGCCACCGGGGGGGCCACCGAGCTCGATCGCCTGCTCGATGCCCTCGTCGAGTCCTACAGCGGACCCGACCAGCTCAACGATCTGCGCAGCTGCGCCCTGCCCAACCGGCGGGCGGTGATCCGCGCCTTCGTCGACCTGCAGCACCTCCTCTTCGCCAGCTTCTTCACGACCCGGCAGCTGTCCGAGGACAACCTGCGCCTCGCCCTCTCCGAGCACCTGCTGGCGGCCCAGGAAGGGCTCACCGAGCAGATCTTCCGCGCAGCCCAGTGGACCGATCGCCTGCTTCCAGCGGGACAGCGGCGGGGGAGGGAGTTCGCGCAGCGCGTCACCCACCGCGTGCTTGCGAAGCTGCCCGAGATCCGCCACAAGCTGCACGGCGACGTGATCGCGGCCTACGTCGGCGACCCGGCGGCGGAGTCGCTGGAGGAGATCGTCTTCAGCTACCCCGGCGTGCTCGCCATCAGCGCCTACCGCGTCGCCCACGAGCTCATCGTCGCCGGCGTGCCCATGATCCCCCGGATCCTGTCCGAGCACGCCCACAGCCGCACCGGGATCGACATCCACCCCGGCGCGGTCATCGGCCAGCGCTTCTTCATCGATCACGGCACCGGCGTCGTCATCGGCGCCACGACCCACATCGGCGACGACGTCAAGCTCTACCAGGGCGTCACCCTGGGCGCGCTCTCGGTGCGCCGGGACGCCCCCGACCCGGAGACCGGCGGGGTGCGCAAGCGCCACCCGACGCTGCACGATCGCGTCACGGTCTACGCCGGCGCCACGATCCTCGGCGGCGACACCGTGGTCGGCGCCGGGTCCACCATCGGCGGCAACGTGTGGCTCGTCCGCTCGGTGCCCCCCCACAGCAAGGTCTACCGCCGGGGCGCCAGCGTAGACGTCTCCCGCGAACCCCAGGTCCAGCCCCGAGGAGCCCCCATGGACATCAAGAAGGACGTTGTCGAGGCCATCGGCAACACCCCGCTCATCCGCCTCTCCCGCCTGTCCGACGAGACCGGCTGCCAGATCCTGGGCAAGGCGGAGTGGCTGAACCCGGGCATGTCGGTCAAGGACCGGGCGGCCAAGTTCATGGTGCTCGATGCCGAGGAGCGCGGCGTGCTGCGCCCCGGCGGCGTCATCGTCGAGGGAACGGCCGGCAACACCGGCATCGGCCTGGCGCTGGTGGGGCGCGCCCGCGGCTACCGCGTGGTCATCGTCATCCCCGAGACCCAGTCCAAGGAGAAGAAGGACATGCTCCGCCTGGCCGGCGCCGAGCTGGTCGAGGTCCCGGCGGTGCCCTTCGCCAACCCCAACAACTACGTGCACGTGGCGGAGCGCCTCGCGGGCGAGCTGGCCAAGACGAACCCCGGGGGCGCATTCTACGCGAACCAGTGGGACAACCTTGCGAATCGGCGCGCCCACTACGAGGGCACCGGACCGGAGATCTGGGCGCAGACCGGGGGTCGGGTGGACGCCTTCGTGTCCGCGGTGGGCACGGGAGGCACGCTCTCTGGCACCGGGCTCTACCTCAAGGAGCAGAACCCGAACCTCACGGTGGCGCTGGCCGATCCGTACGGCGCCAAGATGTTCGCCTGGTTCACCCGCGGCGAGCTCGAGGTGGACGTCGAGGGCGGCAGCATCACCCAGGGCATCGGCCAGGGGAGGGTGACCGGCAACGTCGACGGGGCCCCGGTCGACAAGGCCTACCGCATCCCGGACGCCGAGGCGGTTGCGATCATCGACCGGCTGGCCGAAGAGGAAGGCATGGTCCTCGGTGGCTCTGCGGGCATCAACGTCGCCGGCGCGGTCCGCCTCGCGAAGGAGCTGGGTCCGGGCCACACCATCGTGACCATCCTGTGCGACCACGGCAGTCGCTACCAGAGCCAGCTCTTCGACCCGGAGTTCCGCCGCAGCAAGGGCTTGCCCGTGCCCGCGTGGCTCGTCGGCGGCACCGAGATCGTGCCGCCGTTCGTCTAGGACCTACTCGCAGGAGCCGCTGCTGCAGGTCGTGGTGGCGACGCCCTCCCAGGTGAAGGCCGTCCCGCCAGAGCGCAGGTCGAACGACGTGTTTTCGTCGACCCCCGAGCCGGTATCCACGCCGTCGAGGGTGGTCGTGATGAAGCCCGGCACGTCGATGGCCCCCGCCTGGTTGCGGAGCAGGGCGCCGTCGGAGATCTCGAAGTCGACGCCGTCGCCGCCCTTGTAGTCGGGGTCCACCTGCAGCGCGGGCCCGCCGTCGTTGTCGCGGATGACGACCCCGTCGAGCGCACCGTCGAAGGGCGTGCCGTTGCCGGTGAGGAAGAGGGCGCTGCCCGCGTCGGCGCGGCCGTGGTGCAGGGTGGTGTCGGTCCAGGACAGGTGTCCGGTGCTGCCGGTCTGTACCCACAGCAGGCCGCCCTCGGGGGCGATGCCGCGGGAGAGGTCGCACTCGGACAGGGTGTTGTCGAGGGTGAAGCGCCCGGAGTGGTGGATCAGGCCGCCGGCGGTGCTGGCCTGGCCATCGTGGAGGTTGCACCTGTAGAAGTCGAGCTTGCCGTCCTCGGGGGCATCCAGGGCGACGAGGCCTCCCTCGACCGCGGACCCGCCGCGGATGTCGACATCGCGACCCCGGAGGATCGCGTGGATCCTGCCGTAGAGCATCACGTGGCCGCCGCGGTTGCCGGCGTGGTTGTCGCGGCCGGTGAAGTCCTGGAGCACCAGCACCTGGGTGCGGTCCGTGCCGGTGACGATGACGCCGCCGCCGTCGCGGCCAGCGCGGTTGGCCTCGAGGCGTACCTGGTCCAGGGTGGCGAACCCGCCGTTGAGGAGCCGCAGGGAGATGGCGCCTCCATCGGTCCCGGCGCGGTTCTGGCGGGCGACGACCCCGTCGAAGGTGACCTCGAAGCTGTCGTCATCGGCGATCTCGGCGTGCACGGCGCCGCCGCGGAGGCGGGCCACGCTGTCTACGATCACGACGTCGGTGAGGCGGAACACCCGGGCGTGCACGAGGGCCGCGCCGCCGTCCCCATCGCCGGTGCCGCCGCGCAGGGTGACGCCGGAGATGTCGACCACGTCGCCGCGGGCCTGAAGGACCCGGCCCCCGGTGGACTCGAGCACCACCGCCTCCGGGCCGCCGACGCCGACCAGGCGCAGGGAGTGGTCGATGGAGGCGGAGAGGGGATGGGTGCCCTCGCAGGCGTAGACGGTGTCGTCTTCCTCGGCGAGCTCGAGCGCGATGGAGAGTGCCGGCCAGGTCTGGCCATGGAGCTGGGCCGCCTGGGTCGGGCTGTCGCCGCTGCAGTCCTGGTCGATGCCGTCACAGGGCGCATCCTCGGCGCCGGGGTGCACCGTCGGATCGGTGTCGTCGCAGTCGGTGCCGCGGTTGGGCGAGACGTGCCCGCCGGGCCTCAGGCAGGAATAGACCACGTCCAGCACGGAGCCGTAGCCATCCTCGTCCGCGTCTCGATGCCAGGCGAGGGGAGTCGCCGGGTTGTCGTCGATGACGCCGTTGCAGTCGCGATCGACGCCGTCGCACTCCTCGATGGCTCCGGGGAAGACGCCCGCGTCGTCGTCGTCGCAGTCTCCGGCGCGCTCGGCCCAGCCGATCGGGCGCTGGCAGGCCACCCGGGTGTCGTCGTCGACCCCGTAAGTGTCCTCGTCGGCGTCACGGTAGAACGTCTGCGGGTCGTCACACGGGAGATCGTCGCCCCCAGTATCGAGCTCATCCGGCGTGCGGTCGGGATCCGCCTGCGGATCGCAGGCAGCGCCGAGCACGGCGAGCAGGAGCATGGCAGGGACGGTCCGCATGGACACTTCATACCCGCTGGCTCGGCGATCCGTGACAACCGTCGCGCGTCAGGCGCCCCACGGGTTGGTGGCCTGCTGCTGCGCGGGCACGCGGCTGCGAGCGGGACTCATGCTCGTCGCGAGCCCGAGGCTGAACGCGGGTCCCGCGATCGCGCCGAAGAGGAAGAGCGCGCCGAGCGCGATGACCGAGTCCGCAGCGGGGCGCTCGGGAAGCGGCAGGCTGCCGAGCACCATCAGCGCCATGCCCGCGCCGGACACCATGCCCGCGACGCCAACGGACGGCCGGAAGCGCCCCGACGCGAGCATCAGCGCCGCCGCGAAGATGGTGAGGCCGCCGACGACGATGAGCGCGCCGAGGGTGACCAGCTGCAGCGGAGGCTCGCCGCTGGCGACCGCGAGCGCCACCTGCAGCCAGTGCGCCGCCTCGCCGAGGGTGGCGCAGACGAGGACCGAGCCCGCGCCGAGGGCGGTGAGTCCGACCGCGAGGCTCGCGACGGGCGCCTGGCCGTGGACCTTGGCCGACACGCCGATGAGCGCACCGCACAGGCCGAACTGCGCCGCTGCCCACGACACGCTGGTCGCCATGCGCACCACCGCCCAGGGGGGACTCTGGGGCGGGAGCAACAGGGTGAGGATGTGGAACGCGACCATCAACAACACGCCGGCGAAGGCGATCCAGGCCGCGGTTCCTCCGAGGGCCGTCAGGTGCTGGCGGGTGGACTGCATGCCAACCTCCGCGCACAACCTGCCACCGCACGGGCCAACCCTCGATTACGCGCGATTTCAACAGCCGCCCGCCATCGGCTATAGGGGCCGGCCATGCCGACCCTGACCGTGAACCTGCAGACCGTGCACCCATCCGAGCCCTGGTGGCCGGACGAAGACCAGCTCGGCGACAAGCTGTCGCGCCTGGTGAAGCACAACCTCGAGACCGGCGCGCCGACCACCGCGGTCGTGGTGCACCGGGACCGGGTCGTGCTGGTGCCGCTGCGCCCGTTCGTCGAGGCCAAGGTCAACCTCCCCATGCTGCTGGCCGGGCTCGCGCGCTGGGACGAGGGGGACGGACTGCCCGAGGCGATCGGTCTCGTCGGGCGGGTCCAGCTGCGCCGGGGCAAGGACGCCGGCTGGGTGCCGCTGGCGACCGTCTTCCTCGAGTGGCCGGACGGCCGCTGGTGGCACTGGCAGACCCTGCTGGATGCCGACGGCGCCATGCTCGAGGACACCGAGAGCACCGAGCGGGCGACCGATGGACTGCCGAGACCCAACGGGCTGGGCGGCTGGTGGCGCCTGGCGAGGCTGCGCAAGCCGAACCTGAACCTGCGGAGACACACGCCCGCGCTGGGGAGCGAGCTGGTTCAGTAGAGAGCCGTTGCGGCGGCCGAATCGGTGGGGCATTCGCCGTGGACGTGGACGTGGTCGGAGCTGCGAGCACCGGTCTTCACCACGGAGAAGCCGAGTCCCGGAGGCCTGACGGAGGGGAGCCCCAGGGGCGGGCCGCACCGAAGACCCGCTCTCAACATGGCCCGCTCTCAACATGGCGTGCCTGAGCATCGAGTTCGCACCGACGAGCCACGTGGCTCTCCGTCAGACCTCCGGCTCTCCGCTGCTCCGTGGTGAGAACAGTCGTGTGTACTTGGAAGACCACGCGACCAACGGGCATTGACCGGGCCAGCGGACGAAACGATACTTTACATAATATTTATTATCGGACGTTGAGTCAGTTCCGGCTCCCGACCCTCCAGTCCGACTTTCGCCAGCCCCACCGATCCCATTGCTGCTTCCGCGTGCGTGATACGCCCCACCGATGCTCCGGCTGCCTCCCATCGCCCTCGCGCTGCTCACTGCCTGTGGCTCAGGCGCCCTCGCCGAGTCGGTCGGTCGCCTGGAGCTCGCCGAGTCCAGCCTGACCTTCGAGGACTCGCGCCACGGCCGACCGAACGAGCGCACGGTGGTCATCCGCAACTCGGGCACGGCGCGGACCCGGGCCGTCGTGCGGGTGTCCCAGCCCTTCCTGACCGATGCCGACTCGATCACCCTGTCGCCGGACTCCGAGACCACGATCTCGGTATTCTTCCTGCCCGACAGCTACGACCCGGCCGATGGCACGCTCACCGTGCGGGTCGACGGTCGGGACCTGACCGCCAGCCTCTCCGCTACGGTGGACTCCGACTGGGACGACGACGGCGCCATCGCGGAAGAAGCCGGCGGCGACGACTGCGATGACGACCGGCCCGAGGTCGGCCCCGGCCAGCCCGAGGTCTGCGACGGGCTCGACAACGACTGCTCGGGCGTCGCGGACGACAACGCGGTCGATGCGGACACCTGGTTCGCCGATCTCGACGGCGACGGCTTCGGCGACCCCGACAACCCGACCACCGCCTGCGAGGTCCCCGCGCGGCACACCGCCGACGCCTCGGACTGCGACGACGGCGATCGCCTGGTGAACCCCAGCGCGGCCGAGCGCTCGGACGGGGTCGATCAGGACTGCGACGGGCGCATCGACGAGCACCTGCTGACCGCCGGGTCGCTGGTGATCTCCGAGGTCCATCCTGGCGAAGGCGCGGTCCCGCCCTACGTGGAGGTGCTCGTCGGCGATGTCGCGGCTCCCGTGTGGCTGGCCGGGCTCGAGGTCTCCCTCGGCGACGTGTCGATCGTGCTCGACGGCGATGGCGTGGGCCACCCCAGCGGTGACGTGGTCGTACTCTGCGGCACGGGGAGCCCCGGCGCGATCGACGGCCATCCCTGCGAGGACCTGCTCCCCGACGCAGCCATCGCCGATCAGGGGCTCCGCCTCCGCAGCGAGGTCCTGGTCGACGCGGTCGATGCAGGCGTGCTCTCGTTCTCGGCCGACGGGTCCAGCGAGGAGCTCCAGCCCGGGCTCCTGGACGCCACCGACAACGACGAAGCCGCCAGCTGGTGCTCCTCCACCACACCGCTCGTGGACGGCTACGGCACCCCGGGCGAGGTCGCGACCCACTGTGGGGACGACACATGAGCGAGCCCGATCCCGACGCGCCCAACTTCATCGTGCCGCGCATCCCCGGCACGGCCGTGCTCGCCGCAGTCGGTGGACTGCTCCTGCTCGCCGTGGTCGCGGTCGCGGTCCTGCGGGTCGCGCGGGGGCAGACGCTGATCCC
>MDTC01231405.1_pt1 | contig 20803 bp, 19 predicted proteins | sample 811181 | NCBI WGS metagenome assembly MDTC01 (sample SAMN05326644, study PRJNA326480) | marine metagenome | isolation source: seawater | place: Pacific Ocean: North | collected 2011 | reverse complement strand
GGTTTAGCTGAATTATCATTTAATGATCAAAATAGTATCAACAAATTTATTGATAGTTCTATTGAGGAGTTTGGCCTGTCTGAAATATCTAATTTGAAAGGGAGGCAGCTTTCAGGTGGGCAAAGAAGAAAGGTTGAGATTGCAAGAACTCTAGCAGCTGATCCAAAAGTAATACTTATGGATGAGCCTTTTGCTGGTATTGATCCAATTGCAATTGAAGACATAAAGAATGTTTTGAAAAAATTAGTAGAAAAAGATATTGGGGTACTAATTACAGACCACAATGTGAGAGAAACATTAGAAATATGTAATCAAGCTGCAATAATTAACAATGGTGAGATTATTGCTGAAGGTAATAAAGACAAATTAATTAATGATGAGTTAGTTAAAAAAGTTTATCTTGGAGATATGTATAATTAGATGGGTATACTTCTATCTAAAAATCTTAGACAAAAACAAAGTGTCACACTTACACCATCTTTAAAAAAATCTATTGATCTTCTTCAGTTATCTAGGTTTGAACTAATAAAAAAAATTGAAAAAGAAATAGATGAAAATCCATTCCTTCAAAAAGATCAAGATTTTGAAAAAATTGATGGATCATACAGTCAAGATTTTAATTTTGAAATAGAATCAAAGGTTACACTAAGAGAAAGTCTTATTGGGCAATTAAGTGATTTCAGTCTTAATAAAAAACAGACTGAGTTATCAAAAATCATAATTGATTGTATTGATGAAAATGGAATGTTGGTTGACGAAATATCTGAAATTGAAAAAATGTCTAAATACACCTTTAATGCGGATGATATTGAAAAAATTCTTTTAAATGTAATACAAAATATGAATCCGCCCGGGATTGGTTTTAGGGATCATAAAGAATGCATAAGAATACAAATATCTTCCAGCAATTTATCAAAAAAAAAGAAATCATTGATAATGAAGATAATATTTAATAAAGATTTGGATAATCTAAAGTTGATAAGAAGCGGTTTAGCTCAACAAGGTTTTTCTGAAAATGATCTCAATGATGCGCTGAAGGAAATTCAAAAATGTGACCTTAGTCCTGGTCTTAATTATAAAAAAATTAAATACATTGAACCCGATTTAAAAATTATATTAGTGAATGAAGATATTAAGGTAAATTTTATTGATGAAAACTTTCCAGCAATAAAAACAGATGACAATCTTATAAATCAAGTTAAAAAAGAATTAAAAAGTAATAAAAATCCTAGTATTTTAAAAAAAATTAATGAAGCAAAGTGGCTTTTAACATCTGTACAAAAAAGAAATGATACGGTAAGAAAAGTTGGTGAGTATATCTGTTCTAAGCAAATTGCATTTTTTGAAAATAATCCACTAAAAATTAATACATTAAACAACAAAGAAATAGCCAGCCAAATAGGTGTTCATCCCTCGACTATTTCGAGAATATTGAGATATAAATATATCGATACTCCAAAAGGTGTCATACCCTTAAAATCACTGCTTGTATCTTCAGTTTCAAAAATAAGAGATATTTCTAATTCACAGTTAATGAGATTAATTAAAGATATCGTTGATAAAGAAAAAAAGCCAAAAAGTGATAATAAAATAGCTATTGAACTTAATAAAAAAGGTTACGGTTTAGCTAGAAGAACTATCTCCAAATATAGAAAAATGAATAATATACCCCCATCCAGGAGTAGATAAATTTTCTAAGTTACAATTGTTTTATGACAGCTATAAAAAATAATGATAATTTAAAGGTCATATTAGATGATTCTTCAGACTTATCTATAAATCAAATAAGAAGGCTGTTATCAAGCATGTCCTCATCTGAAATAGCACATGCTCTCGAATCATCTCCACCTAAGCAAAGAAATCTTTTATTTTCACTGTTAAGAACCGAAGAAGAGGGAGATGTCCTATTTGAATTGGGAGAAGAAATTCAACAAGATTTGATTTCAAATATCTCAAATGAAGAGCTAGCGGAGGCTGTAAAGGAGCTAGAGCTAGATGAAATTGTAGATATTCTTCAAAATCTTCCTGAAGAAAGGATGAAAAAGATCCTCTCAAATATGTCAAATGTAGATAGAAAAAGAATTGAAATGGGTCTCACTTTTCCAGAAAATACTGCAGGTGGACTGCTAAATACTGATGTGATAAGTGTGCGCCCATATAATTCAATTAATGAAGTAATAAGCTATCTTAGGGATCTTGGAGAATTGCCTGAAAATACAGATAAGATTTTTGTAGTTAATGATATAAATGAATATTTAGGAGAACTATCAATTAGTGAGATTATCACATCAAACCCATCAATGATTGTAAGAGAGATTATGAAAACTGAAGTACTTCCTATCAATGTTAATATTGATGATAAAGAAGTAGCAACATTATTTGAAAGAAATGATTTGATTTCATCTTCTGTAATTGATGATGATAATAAATTAATAGGAAGAATTACTATTGATGATGTTGTTGATGTTATCCGTGAGGATGCTGACCAAAATTTACTAGGAATGGCTGGCGTTGCTGAAGATACCTTTGCTCCACCAGGTAGAGCGGCAAAGAGTAGAGTTTTCTGGCTTAGCATGAATCTCCTAACTGCCTTTATTGCAGCTACTACAATAAATATTTTCCAAGACGTTATTGATAAATTTGTTTACTTGGCAATACTTATGCCTATAGTTGCAAGCATGGGTGGCGTGGCGGCCACACAAACACTAACGATAGTTTTACGTGGATTGACCTTAGAGCAAATAAACTCCTCAAATATAAAATGGTTATTCAAGAGGGAGTTAGCTGTTTCAATATTAAATGGCATTGTTTTATCAATTTTGGTAGGTGTCATAACATATATCTGGTTTCAAGAATTGGCAATATCCTTACTAATATCATGTGCTTTAGTAATAAATCTTATAAGTTCAGTTATTGCTGGCATACTAGTTCCCCTAATTCTCAGAAAACTAAAACAGGACCCAGCAATCGGCGGAAGTGTTGTTGTTACAACAGTAACAGATGTAATCGGATTTATTTCGTTCTTAGGATTGGCAACAATATATCTCTATAACTAATTTAATCTCTCGATCAAAGGCTCTTCGACTGAACCTTTTACTTTGAATTTAAATGTTGAGACATTATCAATATTATCTTCAAAAACATTTTCTAATACTAGACCTCCTGCTAAAGCCGGAATGCCACCAAAAATTGCAGCATACCATGGAATATTTTCTGAAACTTTTAGCCTCATATCTAAGTCCAGGTTTAAATTATTAAGAATACCTTCAGAGTTTTTATATATATCGCCCTTCCAGCTCATTTTAGCCTCACTCGTTTCAATCTTAATTGGATTTCTAATTAATGCCCTATTTTGCCCAATATAGAAATCACCTTCAGCTCTATTAATATACAAATTTGAAGATGTTATGTTTACTTCATTATTAATATTTTCAATTATGGCATTCAAATTAAATATTTTTAATGCTCTCAAAAATGCAGAATCTCCAAGCGAAGTATCAGATTTAAAATCTTTTAACAGGAAATCTATCTGACCTTCTAAATTTTTTAATTGCTTCATGCTGTTCCATTGAATATTCAAATCTGTAGATAAATACTCAAAATCATAGTCAATAAAATCTTTTAATGGCTTGTTTTCATTATTAATTTTATATGATCCCCTTACCCTATACATGTCATTTGCTCTGTTATAGCCTATAAAAGCTTTTTCATTATTGTTATCGGGACCAATATTTAAATTTTTACTTGAGACATTTATATTATCTAGTGTCGTTATACTTTCATTTCTTAATAAATAAAAATCAATATCTTGAAAAAGATTATCGTACGTTTGAATATTTCTACCAACAAATCTTAAATTTATTTCCTCAATATTGAAATTGTTTTGAGATTCATTTATCTCTATGTCCTTAAATTCAAATTTTGTATCAAAAAGATCGATTCTCATGAAACCTGTTTCATCAACCTTAATCATTCCATTAAGATCTTTTCCTGCAAAAACAGCGTCTATATTATTTTCTTTGAAATAAACTTCAAATTCTTGATCGTTGTATGTATTCTCAAAAAAATTAAGTTCTTTGATTTTTGACTTAATTGAGATTAAACCTGATGTTTTGTTTACTTGTTTACTGAATGAAAGTTTGTTCATATCTAATTTTTTTAAAGATAAGAATATGTAAAAACCATCTTTATAATCTATGAGTTGTATATCTTTGTAATAATTATTTCCCAACGCAAAATATCCTGTGTTATTTGGACCGATGTGTGATCTAAAATTTGCATTCTTTATAAAATATGTAGGTTTAGAAAGATCACTTATATTAATTTTTGTCTTTAAGTTTTTGCCTTTATTTTTATTTAAATCATCAATAACAGAAGTAATTCTTGTGTTAGATAAATTCGTTTCTAAATCAAGCGAGACTATGTCATCATTTATAGTTAACACTCCCATAAACTCTTCCAGACCATCTAATTGTAAATACTGATCATAATTAGCAATCTTGCTCATATCAAATTTTAGTTTAGATCTTACTGTGACTAATTGATCTTTAATCAAAATTGAGCCTTGGATATTCTGATCAGGTATTGAAGCATTAAACATACCGCTAAGATTTTTATTTAGATTGGTATTTATAACCAAGTCTATTTCTTTAATTGAGTATTCTGTATTGGTGATAAGTGATGATTTATTAAAAATAAATTTATTTAAATTTCTTAAATCTTTTAAATCTGTATCAAAGTAACCCTTACTTTCAATTTTTAGATCTATCTCATAGTCTAGGAATGCTTCTAAATTTATTAAATTCTCATTATCAATAATTTTTTCATCGAGATTGAATTCAGCAGAATAGAAGATCTTATTTGAGCCATATTCATTGAAGATATTCAATTCTTTAAAAATAATGTTATTAAGTTTCCCATTATCATTAGTTATGGATATTTTCCCATTATGACTTTCAATTAAGCTATTATTTGCTTGAAGATTAAATATTTCAGATTTTATATTTGTTTTGTTAACAATGAGTTTAAAGTCTTTCTTCTGAATTGAATTCGGTTTATTAACATATGAAAAATTTTTTAAATCTAAAAAGGTTAAGTTAACTTGTTTTTTCGTAAATGACTTAACAAGGTTAATTCCTAAAGCAATTTTTTCAGCTTCTAATATTGTTTTATTATTTGTATCTTTGACAACTATATCTTCAAAATTAAAACCTGGAGATATAAGATCCCTGTCTGAATCAACACTTTTGTATTCAATAATAAAATCATCACTAAAGTACTTATTAGCTACAAAAATTATATTTTCAGGCTTATAGATTAAAGAAATATAAGTTATTACTGTTGTTATGAAAAATAAAACTGATATAAACAACAAAGAAGTGAATGTTTTTTTTATAACTTTCATGTTTATTTTTCTAGTCTAAATATTTTTGGAAAATATGAAGAAAAAATAGCTACACCAAAACAAAAAACAATATTAATGATGGTACTTATTATCAAAGTTAAGTAAGAAAAATTATAAAGATTTAAAACAAGTTGAGTAAATCCAACATATCCTGCCGCTGAAAGTCCAAAAAATAAACAAATCTGTAAGTAAGAAAATATTTTAAACTTATTTGAATAAGACTGAATTAGGTATGTGATTACACAAAATAACGTTGCATTAAGACCAAAATAGGAACCCTGTATAAGGTCAACAAATAATCCTACTAAAAAAGCTGCGATTGGACTTGTGTTTGTGTTCGATCTATAAACATACAAAGAATATCCTAAAAAGGTTAATGGAAGAATTATAGAAAATTTAGACATAAGCCCAATAAAACTTAATTCAATATAATTTAAAAATATAAGGGCTATTATATTTTTTATAAATTTACTCATTGATCTAATAGCACACCAAATAAATTGTTATCTAATGGGTTTGCAGACAATTTGATTTCTATATCCTTTCTTGTGGGCGATATATCTATAATATTTATAGCATTTCCTATTTTAATATCCTTTGGAAAAACCCCTCCCATTCCTGATGTATAAAATATCTCATTTGATGGGATCTCTTCCTTCCAAACTAAAGGATTATATGAACAAATAATAATATGTGCTTTACCACTACCCCTTCCATTACAAAAAAACTTATCTGAAAGAGATTTAACTGGCACTGAGTGAGAAATATCTGTTAAGAGAATTACTTCAAGGTATTTTCCTTCATTTAAAACTTGACCAATAATTCCCGAGGAACTAAAAACAACACTTTCTTTAGCAGCTTGTTTGATATCTGATATGACTTCGATATACATCCTATGTTTATCGCAGCAGTTAAAAACATTTGGATCTAAGTTTTTTAATTCTGCAACAGAGTAATTAGTAAAGCTGTTATCCTCAAATGGATGTTTGAGAACATTTTTATCTTTGTAAAAATTATTTTCTCTAGAAATTAGGTAATTATTTAAATAACTTGCATCTAGGGCTTTTTTTAAACTTTCATTTTCTTTTATTAATGATTTTTTTGTCTTAGATCGATTAAAATTTTCACTAAGAAGGTCAATAGTATAGTTTTTTAAAATATAGGAACTTGTAATTACTAATGATTTGTAAGTGTGTCTGATTTTGTTCAGATTATCAGTTTTGTAATCTACTAATAAAATACCTACACCTAAAAAAATACATAATAAATATAGAATCTTTTGACCAGGAGTAGGAGTAATCCTAGCCATATTAATTATTCAGATGATAGAAGGTCGATATTGTATTTATCCATTATTTCAAGAGCCTGGCCTCCACCTCTTGCTACACAGGTTAATGGATCTTCAGCAACAATTACTGGAATTCCAGTTGAGTTTGAAATAAGTTTGTCTAAATCTCTTAATAATGCACCGCCACCTGTTAAAACAATTCCCCTCTCTGCTATGTCGGCTGCAAGCTCAGGAGGTGATAGCTCCAAAGCATTTCTAATTGCTCTAACCATTCCATACAGTGGATCTTTCATTGCTTCAAAGATTTGTTCACTGTTAATAGTGAATGTTTCTGGTATGCCCTCTGCAAGGTTTCTCCCAGTTATAGACATTTCAAGTTTTTCTGACTCAGCTGTAGCGCAACCTATTGTATATTTAATTTTTTCAGCAGTAGATTCGCCTATTACACAACCATAATTTCTTCTTATCCATGAAGTTATTGATTCATCAAGTTTATCACCACCAATTTTTACTGATTCTGAATAAACCACACCATTAAGCGATAAAATAGCAACTTCTGAAGTTCCTCCTCCAATATCAACTACCATATTTCCACTAGCCTCTTCAACTGGAAGACCAGCACCAATTGCAGCAGCCATTGGTTCTTCAATCAATTTTACATCTCTAGCACCCGCACCAAGGACTGACTCTCTTATTGCTCTTCTTTCTACTTGGGTTGACCTGCATGGGACACAAACCAGCACTCTTGGGCTTGGCTTGATAAAGAGTTTTTCATGCACTTTAGCTATAAAATGTTGAAGCATTTTTTCCGTAACTTGAAAGTCTGCGATAACTCCTTCAGACAAAGGTCTAATTGCTTTTATATTCCCTGGGGTTCGTCCAAGCATTTTTTTTGCTTCTGTTCCAACAGCAACAACCGTTTTTTGTCCTCTAGACTCCCTTATTGCAACAACTGATGGCTCATTTAAGACAATGCCAACATCTTTTGTATAAATCAAAGTATTGGCTGTACCAAGGTCTATAGATAGATCATTGGAAAAGTATCCTCCAATCATTTTAAACAAGTTAAATTCCACGTGATTCCCTTTAATAAATTAATTTAAATAATTCGTTAGTTAGGTTAATATCATCCCACTAATCTATAATAATATCCTATATATGGACAAGAAAACAGTAACAACTATATCTTACTTATCAAGACTAAAAATAGACGCTGAAAAAGAAGAAAAAATAACAAATGATTTAGAGAATATCATTAAATTTGTTGGCCAGCTAAATGACGTTGATACCTCTGATATAGAACCTTTAACAAACCCCTTAGAAAAAACGGCAAAAACTAGAGATGATAAGGTAACAGCAAAGAATTTAAAGGAAGAATTGCTAGAAATTGCACCATCTTCTAATGAGGACTATTTTTTAGTCCCAAGGGTGGTTGAGTGACTATAAGATATAAAACAATAAAACAAATGAAAAAAATGATATCTGATAAGGAGGTATCAAATAAAGAAATTGTTCAAGAAGTCTATAGATTAATCAATGAAAATTCACATCTAAATGCATTTGTAACTCTCAACGAAGCTAATTCTATAAAAAAAGCAGAATTATTAGATAGCAACTCATCAGATTCATCTTTAGCTGGTATACCAATTGCTCAAAAGGATCTATTTTGTACAAAAGGACTAAGAACTACATGTGGTTCTAAAATTCTAGAAAATTTTATTCCACCATATTCAGCAACTGTTATTGAGAACCTAGAAAATGCAGGGTGTATATCTGTTGGTAAAACTAATATGGATGAGTTCGCGATGGGATCATCTAATGAAACCAGTTATTTTGGTAATGTTGAAAATCCATGGGGGGATAAATTGGTGCCTGGAGGAAGTTCAGGAGGCTCTGCTGCTGTTGTTGCAGCAGGTATTGTTCCAGCTGCATCTGGAACAGATACTGGAGGATCTATAAGGCAACCAGCTTCTCTATGCGGAATAACAGGTCTTAAGCCTACATATGGAAGAATATCTAGATGGGGTATGATTGCGTTTGCATCTAGCCTAGATCAAGCTGGTCCAATGGCCAGAACTGCAGAAGATTGTGCATTGCTTCTTAACGAAATGTGTTCACATGATCAAAAAGATACAACTTCCTTAGATGAAAGTATTCCGAATTTTGAAGATAATTTAAATCTATCATTAAAAGGTAAAAAAATTGGGGTTGTAAAAGATCTTGATTTATCCAGCCTGGATGATGATGTGGTAAGTGTTTACGAGAGCTCTTTGCAAGAATTCGTTTCGCTTGGAGCAGAATTAGTTGAAATTTCTTTACCAAATCTTTCTTTATCTGTTCCTACTTACTATGTTGTAGCGCCAGCAGAATGTTCATCAAATTTGTCTAGATTTGATGGGGTTAAATTTGGAAGAAGATCTGAAAATCCAAAAGATTTAGAAGAGCTTTATATTCAAACAAGATCCGAGGGTTTTGGTGATGAGGTTAAAAGAAGAATTTTAATTGGATCTTATGTACTCTCTGCTGGGTATTATGATGCTTATTACAAAAAAGCCCAACAAGTGAGAAGACTTATAAAAAAGGATTTTGATGAGGCGTTTTGTGTTGTTGATGTAATTATGACGCCAACAACAAGAGGTCCTGCATTTGAAATGGGTTCAAAAGGAAGCGATCCCATACAAATGTATCTTGAAGATTTGTTTACAATTTCTGCAAACCTTGCAGGTTTACCAGCAATGTCCTTGCCAAATGGAAATATCGAGAATAAACCGATTGGACTTCAAATAATTGGAAATTTTCTTGATGAAAGCTCAATCTTAAATTTTGGTCACATGTATCAAACCAAGACAAACTGGCATATGTATACGCCTGATGGAGTAATAGAATGAGCTGGGAAACAGTAATTGGTCTAGAGATACATGCTCAACTTTCTACCAAGTCTAAATTGTTTTCAGGTGGTTCTACAGAATTTGGGGCTGAATCAAATACTCATGTTGATCTTGTTGATATGGGATTGCCTGGTGTTCTTCCTGTAGCTAACAAAGAAGCTTTTTATAAGGCAATTAGATTTGGTCTTGCCACTGGTGCAGAAATTAATCAAATCTCTTCTTTTGATAGAAAAAATTACTTTTACCCCGATCTACCCAAGGGTTATCAAATTACTCAAATGACTAAGCCTATTATTGAGAAAGGCTCAATAAAAGTTTTAACCGATGAAGGAGAAAAAGTTATAAATATTACCAGAGCCCATCTGGAAGAAGATGCAGGTAAATCAATTCATGACTTATTTGAAGGAGAAACAGGAGTAGATCTAAATAGAGCTGGCACCCCCCTTCTTGAAATTGTTTCTGAACCTGAAATTTCAAATGCTAAAGAAGCTGTTGCTTATTTTAAAGCCATAAAACAACTAGTAACTTTTTTAGATATATGTGATGGGAATATGGCACAAGGATCAATGAGGTGTGATGTAAATGTTTCTATTAAAAAAAGTGATGATAAAAAATTAGGAACAAGAGCTGAGTTAAAGAATATAAATTCTTTTAAATTTATTGAAAAAGCTATCAATTATGAAATTGAGCGTCAAATTAAATTAATTGAGAATGGTGAATCTGTTGTTCAAGAAACAAGACTATATGATAGCGATAAAGATGAAACCAGATCAATGAGATCAAAGGAAGAAGCAAATGATTATAGATATTTTCCTTGTCCTGATCTTCTTCCAGTAGTAATTTCAGATAAAGAGTTACAAGAAATTAAGGACAATCTTCCAGAGCTACCAGAAGAAAAAGAAAATAGATATATATCAGAAATTGGGCTTGAAGAATCAGAAGCAAAAATTATATCTTCCTCTAAAACAATGGCTAATATGTTTGAAGGAGCTTCAAGCAAAACAGATGATACAAAGCTTGTAGCTAAATGGTTAGTTGGAGATGTAAGTGCTTTATTAAATAAAGATAATATTGAAATTGACGAATCAAATTTATTACCAGAAAATTTTGGCAAATTAATTGAGAGAATTTCTGATAACACTATCTCTGGAAAAATTGCTAAATCAGTTCTTGAAGAAGTTTGGGAAAATGGAACTGATGATGATGAAATAATTGAAACAAAAGGCCTTGTTCAAATTCAAGATGAATCATTGCTTGAAGAAGTAGCTAACAAAGTTGTGAGTTCAAATCCAGACCAAGTTGCCGCATATAAAGGTGGAAAAGATAAGTTATTTGGTTTCTTCGTAGGACAAGTAATGAAAGAGACTCAAGGAAAAGCTAATCCTAAAAGTGTTAATGAAATTCTAAAAAAAATTCTAAGTTAAAGAATAAACATACTAAGAGTCTCGGCTACAAATGCAGGCTTCTCAACACCTTTTATTTCCATTGTTACTTCTGTCTTAGCCAGATACTGTCCAGGATTTTTTTCAGTTACATCAATACACTTCATACGAATTCTAACTTCTGAATTTACTGGTACAGGACTTAGAAATCTTACTTTATCTAATCCATAATTTAATCCCATTTTAGTTCCCTCTAGGACCATGCCTACTTCTTGTTCAAATGGTATTCCAGCTACTAAAGACAGCGAAAGAAATCCATGAGCAATAGTTGATCCGAATACTGGAGTTGCTTGCTCAGGATCTACGTGAATAAACTGATGGTCCATTGTTGCATCAGCAAATTTATTTATACGTTCCTGATCAATAGTCACCCAATCTGATACACCAACTTCTGTTCCAAGCACTGAATCAATTTCTGATGGTTTTACAATTTTTAACATACTATTTCTCCATGTAGTGGTTGCTATACTCGTCTCTAAGTTCAAACTTTTGTAGTTTTCCTGTTGCTCCATGAGGCAATTCTTTTAAGAAGATAATTTCATCTGGCAACCACCATTTTGCAACTTTGTCACTTAAAAAGTCGATAATACTTTCTTTTTCAATAGGTTCGCCAGAATTAGTCACTATAAACAGCATTGGTCTTTCGTCCCATTTTGGATGTGGAATGCCAACAACACAAGCTTCAGCAACTTCAGGATGTCCAAAAGCGGCATTTTCTAAATCAATTGAACTAATCCATTCGCCTCCTGATTTAATTACATCTTTAGCTCTGTCTTTTATAGTCATATATCCGTCTTGGTCTAACACTGATATGTCTCCAGTATCAAACCAACCCTCAGCATCGACCGCATCTTTATCAGCTTTAAAATATTTCTGGAGAATCCATGGACCTCTTACCATTAAATGGCCCTGTGACTCACCATCTTTTGGAAGTTCATTGCCTTCATCATCCACAACTTTTAATTCAACACCATATATAGGTCTGCCTTGTTTTAGCTGAATTGCATATTTCTCCTCTTTAGACATAGTTTCCATTTCTTGTGTTGGAACATTTGTAGTGCCCAAAGGGCTCATTTCTGTCATACCCCATGCGTGGATTACGTTTACATCATGAACTTCATCAAATTCCTGAAGTGTAGCAAGAGATAAAGCTGAGCCTCCTATAATTGTATTTTTTACAGAAGAAAGAATCTTGTTATTCTCTCTGCAATATGTCAATAATCCCATCCAAATTGTTGGAACACCAAATGCCAGACTGACATCCTCCTGATCAATCAACTCGTATAAAGGCTCTCCTTCCATCTGCATACCTGGCATCACCAACTTAAGGCCGTTCATAGGACCAAAATATGGAATACCCCATGCAAGAACATGAAATAAAGGAACCACCATAAGAATTGAATCATCTGGTTGGATAGTCATTGCTGTTAGAGCTGCTTGAGCATGAAGAACATTTGATTTATGACTATATAACACTCCCTTAGGATTTCCAGTTGTGCCTGACGTGTAACATAGTGCGCATGCTGCATCATCATCTAATACTGGCCATTTATATTCTTCATCACCATCTTTAATGTACTCTTCGTAAGATATCGCATTTTTTAACGTGGTTTCAGGCATCTCACCTTCTTCACATAAAACAATGTATTTCTTTACGGTAATTAATTGATCTTGAAGCCCTTCCAATATTGGAACAAAGGGAAGTTCCACGAAAATAATTTTATCTTCAGCATGATTAATTATGTAAACTGCTTGCTCTGGGTGCAATCTAAAATTAAGAGTATGAGTTACTGCACCCATTCCTGAAATTCCATAGTACATTTCAAGATGTCTGTATGTATTTAAAGCTAATGTTGCAACGACATCTCCCTTATTAACCCCATCTTTTTCTAAAGCTGATGCAAGTTTTCTTGACCTTATGCAAACTTTTTCATAGTTTGATCTGTGAACCTCTCCTGAAACCAATCTGCTTATTATTTCTGTTTTTGGATGTATTTCTTTTGCATGCTCAATAATTCCAGCAACATTAGGTGTCCATTTTTGCATATCTCCAATCATTTTGAATTGCTCCCTTATCTTGTTTGTTATAAATTATATAAGAAGCAACATTATTTGATAACAAAAAATATGAATATAAAAGAAGGTATTGAAAAAAGATTTTCTGTAAGGGCATTCACAGATGAAGTTCCAAGCATGGATATAATCAAGGATATATTAAAAATGGCTAATTCTGCGCCATCTGGAGGAAATATTCAGCCATGGAAAGTTTATGTTTTAAATAAAACGTCAAAATCCAAGCTGGCAGAAAAAACTCTTCATAACTTTGATAATGGAGTTCAAGAAGAAATTGAATACGATATTTACCCAAAGCCATTAGCAGATGAATATAAAAAAAGAAGGTATGAATGCGGGGCAGATATGTACAATGCTCTATCAATTGAGAAAGATGATCTAGATTCTAGGTTCAAACAAATTAGAGAAAACTATAACTTTTTTGGTGCTCCTTTAGGGATGATCATTACTATTGATAGATCTTTTGGGAATAATGGCTGGGGTCATGTTGGAATGTTCTTAGAAAATTTATGGTTGAGTGCTATTCATCATGGCTTGGGTTTATGTTTACAAGAATCATGGTCCATATATCCAAAAACTGTGAAAGAAGCTATTAAACATCCTGATAACGAAATGGTTTGGTGCGGTATAGCAATTGGTTATATGGATAAGGATAATCCAATAAATAACTATAGAACCAAAAGAGAAGAATTGGATTCATTTGTAAAATTTATTGAATAAATCTTTGTGCCTCATTCTATAAATTTTCAAAACACTTATGCTAAAGAGCTAAGTGAAATATGCAAAAAATCTATTCCTGCTGGCTTCATAGAGTCTGAAGTACTGTTAAAAAACTATAATCTTGCTGAAGAGCTTGAGCTTAATAAGAATTTCATTGATTCAAAAGAATGTTTAGCTATTTTTTCTGGCGTTTGTTTGCCAAAAAGCTCTATACCAATAGCTCAAGCCTATTCAGGTCATCAATTTGGGCATTTCAGTCCTGAATTAGGAGATGGAAGAGCAATTCTTTTGGGTGAGATCAACGACCATGATATTCAACTTAAAGGAATTGGGCAGACTCCTTTTTCAAAAAGAGGAGATGGCAAATCTTCTCTTGGTCCAGTCCTAAGAGAATATGTTGTTAGTGAATTTATGCATTCAATAAAAATTCCTTCGACAAGAGCTCTTCTTGCTATTAAAACTAATGAAAATGTTTTACGTGACACAGAACAACCTGGTGGAGTGTTAGCACGTGTAGCCAAAAGTCATATTAGAATTGGTACATTTGAATATGCTAAAGGTAGAGGCTTTGAAACGCTTAAATCTTTGGCCGATTATTCGATCAAAAGACATTATCCAGAAGTAAATCAAACCGATAACAAATATTTGAGCTTCTTTGCGGCTGTATGTGACAAACAAGCATCATTAGTTTCAAAATGGATGAGTGTTGGCTTTATTCACGGTGTTATGAATACAGACAATATGACAATCTCAGGCGAGACAATTGATTATGGTCCATGTGCTTTTATGAATAAATATGATCCAAAAACTGTTTTTAGTTCTATTGATCATGGTGGAAGATATGCTTATCAAAATCAACCTGCCATTCTAGTATGGAATCTTGCCAAATTAGCTGAAACTCTTATTCCGCTTATAAATCAAGATTCCAAAAAATCGGTCAAGCAATTAACAGAGGTTCTTCAATTAGTGATGCCATCATATCAAGAATATTTTTATAAAGAATTATCTGAAAAATTAGCTTTAAATGGAATAAATAATAAGAATATAAAAATAATTGAGGATTATTTAAAAATATTGGAATCTAACTCAATTGACTTTACTAAGTCATTTCGAGATCTGTCAAAACTATATTTTAGTAATTTAGAAATCAAAGAGTCTGAATTTTCAGGTGTATCTAATTTTATTGAATGGTATGAAAGGTGGAAGCAACAATTGGACAAAAATCAAAACCTTGCTAAAAATATGGATAATATTAATCCATGCTATATACCAAGAAATCATATTCTTGAGGAAGCCCTAATAAATGCAATAAATAATAAAAACTCTGAAATAAATAAACTTATAAAAATATTAAATAGCCCCTACAAAGAAATTTCTGATTTCCAAAAATATGCATCCCCTTCATTAAAACCGGACATCAATTATGTAACTTATTGCGGAACTTAGAGCATTCCAACCGATACTCTAGGATGATTTTGGAAATCTTTTAAAAGTTTAATATTTGTGAAACCATTTTCTTCTAAAATATTATTTACTTCTTCAGATTGATTGTAGCCATGCTCTAAAATAAGAATGCCTTTTTCTTTTAAAATATCTTTAGATTGGTAAATGATTGTTTTTATATCGCCTAAGCCATTATTTGATGCTACTAGAGCTTGATATGGTTCATGTTTTAAATTATTAAGGTGAATGTCTTCTTTATTAATGTATGGAGGATTGCTAACAATTACGTCAAAAGAATTTATATCAAAACATGATAACCAGTTTGAATTAATTAAATGAAAATTATCTACCCTTAGATTATCTTTATTAATGGAAGCAACATTCAAAGAATCTATGGAGCAATCAGATCCATAAACTTGGAATTGCGGATTCTTTAATGCAATTGACAAGGCAATGCACCCAGAACCTGTTCCAGCATCTAAAATGCTAATTTCTCCTGAAAAATTTTGTTTGTGTATATAATCAACAAGTAGCTCTGTTTCTGATCTAGGTATTAAAACTCTTTGATCAACATAAAATTCTTCTTCGTAAAATTTTGTTGAATTTAGGATGTAGTCTAATGGAGTTCCTTCTTTCTTTTTTTCTATAAAATTTTTAATTAGTTTTTCTTGATGATTTGTTAGTGTTTTTTCTTTGTTAACAAATATATCTCTATCATGAAAATGTAATTTTTCTTTAAGATAAAAAATAAACTCATCTTTTACGTCTGTATTAGCCATAAAGATCTTGCCTATAATATTATTGTAATGAATTAAATTTTTAGACAATTATTCTGATTCGAGTTGTGAAAGCATAGCTAGTTGATTCTCAGCCAACAAGGCATCGCATATAGTTTTTATATCGCCGTCCATAATCTGATCCAGATTATGTTGCGTTAGTTTAATTCTGTGATCAGTCATTCTACCCTGAGGGAAATTATATGTTCTAATTTTCTCACTTCTATCGCCAGTACCAACTAAGATTTTTCTCTCGCTTGCAATGCTCTCTTGTTGATTGTCTATTTCTTGTTGTTTTAGTTTTGCTGCTAACAAGGACAAGGCCTTTTCTTTATTTTTATGTTGTGATCTCCCGTCTTGGCATTCAACAACTATTCCGGTTGGTATGTGTGTTAATCGAACAGCAGAATCTGTTTTATTAACATGCTGCCCTCCAGCACCCGATGCTCTAAATGTGTCTACCCTTAGATCATTCTTATCAATATTGATATCTTGCACCTCTTCAACTTCAGGTAAGATTGCTACAGTACAGGTTGAAGTATGAATTCTTCCTTGAGACTCTGTTTCAGGAACTCTCTGAACCCTGTGAACACCCGATTCAAATTTTAAAACCTTAAAAACGCTTTTTCCCACAAGTTTTGCAACAACTTCTTTTAGGCCACCCTGTTCAGATTGTTTGATATCAATAACCTCCATATTCCAACCTTCTCTTTCTGAAAGCCTTGAATACATCCTAAAAAGATCGCCAGCAAAAATACTAGCCTCATCACCTCCTGCACCAGCTCTTATTTCAAGATAAGCGGATCCATCATCTGCTGAGTCTTTTGGTAACAACATTAATTTTAACTCTTTCTCGAGTTTCTCAGGCTTATCCTCAGCTTCTTTGATTTCTTCTTCTGCTAAAGTCTTTAAATCTTTGTCGCCCAATTCAATAATCTCATTAGCATCTGAAATGCTCTTTATTACTTGATTATATTCTTCAAACTTTTCAACAATTGGTTTTAATTCAGCAAATTCTTTATTTAATAGAGTATATTTCTCAATATCTTTAACAGTCTCAGAATCGACTAGCAAGGATTCTATTTCATTAATTCTGTTTTGAAGCTGGTCAAGCTTCTTAAGCATAGAATTATGCATTTTCAATAAATCTTTTAATCATAGACTCAACAATATGATCATCAAGTTTTTTAATATCTTTAAAGTTATTGAATTTGTCACTTTCAATATTCATGGTTTTTATAGAACTTATTAATCCAGAAAAATCTTTTGAATCTTTAAATTGATTAATTTCATTTGATGATAAATTATTCAAAAATTCTTCTAACTGAATGTTTATTCTGTCTTTTGACTCTTTTAGAGAAAATGCATCTAACGCTGCATGAGCTTCCATTACAATGATATTCATAGCCTTCTCAGCCTCGATTGATCTTTGGCCATAATTTTCTTGTGTTATTTTTTCAATATCATCAATTGAAAATAAATATGCCTGTTCAATATTTCTTATTTCATCCTCAATATTTCTTGGTACTCCTAAATCGATAAGCAATATTGGTTTATATTTTCTTTTTTTCAAGGCATTTTCCACTGCTCCTTTGCCTACTAACGGCAATTCAGTGGATGAAGAAGCAATTACTATATCTGCATATTCTAGCTCGTCATGGAGAGAATCAAGTGAAGAGGAAATAACCTCATAATCATTATCTAACTTAATTTTTTTTACGCTTCTATTTACCGATTTAATTTTATTAATTCCATTCTTGAAAAGATTTTCCATTACGCTATGAGCTAGAGATCCAGCACCAACTATTAAAATATTTTGATCTTTAGGCTCCTCAAATATATTTTTAACTAGCTTATATGCCAAACCACTTACTGATAGAGAATTTAAGCCTATTTCTGTTTTAGTTCTAGCTTTCTTAGATATTTCTAATACTTTATTTGAAAGAGTTAACAATTTTCCACTAACTATATTAATTTCTTGTGCTATCTTCAATGCCTTTTTAAACTGACCTAATATTTCTTGCTCACCAAGAACCTGAGAATCAATACCAGATGCCACCTTGCACATATGTACTAGAGCATCATGTTTGTTTAGAAAATAAAAATTATCTTTCTCCATCTCATCATTTCCTAGAACAGCCATCACCTCCTCAAAAATATCTGAAGATATGCCTAATTCACCAAAAAAATAAAATTCGGTCCTATTGCACGTAGAAATGCCAAAAAACGACTCTAATTTGTTATTAAATATATTTTTTAAATGGCTATCTAATAAAATCTGGTTAGATTCATTTATAATAAATTTTTCTCTTTCAGAGACATCAGAGGTCTTATGATTTATGCCAAATAACTGTAATTCCATAATAAAAACTTTTTTTTATGTCTTGCTTGTAACTTTGGTTTCTTCATGCGCTTCTTTAGATAAAAAAGATAGCTCAAATGAGTACTTTGGAAAGTTATTAATAAGCCAAGATAATAATGATGACAAATTTTCTTTCAATATAAACATTAACCTAAGTAAAAAAGATTCTATTATACAGATTAAGAAGCCTTTTTATGGAAATGTTCTAAAGATTAAGGTAATTGAAGGAAAGAATTTAGTCTTTCTGCCTACGAGATACAGTTCTCCATTTTATGTTCCTGAGGAAATTAATAGGAATTTTAAATACTGGTTAAGGCAATGTCTTTTATCAAAAAATTTCTACGTTGATGACGTTTTTGAAGAATTAATCTTTACCTTTAGCTGTGAGAACAAAGAAGATAGGGCAAATTTTTATATTAATTATGGAAATGTCTATATAGATGGATTTCTATTGAGAAAATGAACAAAATAAAAATAAATTCTCCTGCAAAAATAAATTTATTTTTAAAGGTCAAAGAAAAAAATCAAAATGGATATCATAATATTGATACATCTTTTCAATTAATTGATTTATTTGACAATATGAGTTTTGAGACATCTGATAATGGTGTTGTAATCAAATCAAATGAATCTTTTTTGGAAAACAAAAATAATACTATATATAGGTCTGCTAAGTTACTTCTCAAATTCATTGATTGTAAAATGGGTGTAAATATTAAAATTGAAAAAAACATTCCTGTTGGCGCAGGTTTAGGTGGAGGTAGTTCAAATGCGGCATCTACCCTAATCGCTTTAAATAAATTATGGAACTTGGAATTATCAAAAGACAAATTAATTAAAATTGCAAAAAAAATTGGGGCTGATGTACCTTTTTTTGTGCACGGAGAAAATGCTTATGGCTATGGTATCGGCGACAAGCTTAAGTCAAGAAATACGATTAAAAATAAAATACTTTTAATATATCCAGAAATAAATAATTCATCTTCAGAAATGTATCAATTATTAGATATTTACAGAAAAGGCAGCACAAACAACTTCAATCATTCACAAAATGACTTTTGGGAAATTTTTTTTAAAAAAAATGATGAAATTAAAAAGTTTTATGAATCAACAGCCGATAACTGTCAATTGAACCTGAGTGGCAGTGGTTCTTGTATGTATGTTTTGTATGAAACAGAAAGTGACATAAAAGAAATTCTTAAAAAAATTCCGCGTAATTGGAGATTCTTTTTCTGTAAACCATTACAATATTCGCCGATATGTTATATCAAATGATATTGGGGTGTAGCCAAGCGGTAAGGCAACGGGTTTTGATCCCGTCATGCGTAGGTTCGAATCCTACCACCCCAGCCATGCCTTATAATATACAGAGGGGAAATTTATATGACTACAGATAATTTTGATCTTTTTACTGGAACAGCTAATCCTGAACTCGCTTCTGAAGTATCAAAAATACTTGAAATTCCACTTTCTGCTGCAGATGTTGGTTATTTTTCTGACGGTGAAATTAAGGTACAAATTGAAGATAATGTCAGAGGTCATGATACTTTTATAATTCAATCTACCTGCACACCTCAAAATAAAAATTTAATGGAGCTGATGTTGCTAGCGGATGCATTGAAAAGATCATCAGCTTCAAGAATTACTGCTGTAGTTCCTTACTGTGGTTATGCCAGGCAAGATAGAAGAGTTAGATCTGCAAGAGTACCTATCAGTGCAAAAGTTGTTGCTGATATGTTTTCATCTGTTGGCATCGATAGGGTTTTAACTATCGATCTTCATTCTGAATCTATACAGGGTTTTTTTGATATGCCTGCCGATAATGTATATGCAGCAAAGCTTATGGTGGATGATATTAAAGAAAATAATGAAAGAAAGGATATTGTTCTAGTTTCTCCAGATGTTGGGGGTGTAGTTAGAACTAGAGCTATAGCAAGGTTATTAGATGATTCAGATTTAGCAATAATTGATAAAAGAAGGGCTGCTGCTAATCAATCAGAGGTTATGAATATAATTGGTGATATTGAGGGTAAAGTATGCATAGTACCTGACGATATAATTGATACAGCTGGTACATTATGCAATGCAGCAAAGGCATTAAAAGAAAAAGGTGCTATGGCAGTCAAGGCCTACATTACTCATCCAGTCCTTTCTGGTCCCGCAATAGAAAGATTGGAAAAATCAGATATTGATGAATTAGTTGTAACAAATTCTATTCCATTGTCACAAGAAGCTGAAAAATGCAGTAAAATACGCGTCATTTCACTTGGATCTACTATTGCTGAATGTATAAAGCGTTTAAGTAGTGAAAAATCATTGAGTGAAATGTTTTTATAGAGGAAATTATGACAGATCAAATTACATTAAATGCTGACCTGAGAGAAAGAACTGGTACAAATAAAGCTCG
>MDTC01267575.1_pt1 | contig 20813 bp, 25 predicted proteins | sample 811181 | NCBI WGS metagenome assembly MDTC01 (sample SAMN05326644, study PRJNA326480) | marine metagenome | isolation source: seawater | place: Pacific Ocean: North | collected 2011 | reverse complement strand
TTTCCGTGGTCAATGTGAGCAGCAATACACAAATTACGAATTTGTGGCAAAATGTGCATTACTTCAGTTGCTTTCTTGATATTGTCTTCTTTACGGCCCATGGATAATCACCAGACTCTCGTCTTTCTTGGCCACCGATAAGGGGTTTATGAAATCGACTCACATTTAGAAGTTCATTCGGCCTACAGCGAACTACTATTTTTTTCAAACTGGGTGCTGATGAAGTCTCCGTATTTCATAAAATAAATCCTTCAAATCTGAGCGAATGGATGCCAAGTTTTTCTTTAATTCTTCAATTATTAGTTTCAACTTTTCTCGAGCAGATTTAATCGATGTCCGCATTTTTCTTCTACAATGTTGTAGTTCAAATAGGCAACTTCGCAAAGCGTCCCTGCTCTTTTTGAGTCTGACTTCCAAGAATACTGTATCATATTCTCTAGTGCGTAGTTCTTCTATCTCCTTGCTAAATTTCGTATCGATTTTAGCGATCTCTATCGAATGTTTTGGGGTTTTCTTTAGATTTGATTTTAATCCAAGTAAATTAAATGCCTTAATCCACCATTTTGATGGGTCCATATGGTACCAACGATGGCCGTTTCTATAATCTGCCTGGAATGTATGATGGAAGTTATGATATCCTTCTCCAAATGTAAGGAATGCTAACCAAAAGGAATCTCTGCTAGAATCTCGCTCCGAGTAGGGTTGTTTGCCCCATATATGTGCTGCAGAATTTATTAGAAAAGTTCCATGATGAACAAAGACAACTCGGACTAATCCACCCCATACCAAACATCCAATAGCTCCAGAAAAACCTCCAAAGTATAATCCAATTAGCATCGGTAAAAATATCCCTGAAATAGCTCCAATTTTGAATATATTACGATGCTGCCACATAATAATTTTACTTTTTGTTAAGTCAGATACATTAGAAAAGTCATTCTCAAATTTTTCATCCTCAACCATCACCCATCCAATATGTGAATACCAGAAACCTCTTGCTGCACTATATGGGTCATCGGTAGAGTCTGTATTTTTATGATGTGCTCGATGATCGCTACACCATTCCAAAATTGAGTTCTGAAAACATCCAGCTCCAAAAAAAGAATAAAACAAAATCATTGGCCATTTTGCTTCATGTGACCTATGCGAGAAAAGTCTGTGATACCCTACTGTGATAGATAATCCACAACAATAGTATAGAGAAAAAAAGGTAATGAATTCCAGCCATCCAGGATTACCAAAATAATTCCAGTGCAGTATCACTCCGATAATGGCTAAAATGGGGGTGCTGATTAAAAATACCGAATTCAACCAATTAATTTTACTTGCTGAATTGTAATTCTCCATGCAGGGGGGCCAATCAATAAGACTTATCACAATTGGCCATCATAAAATTATGACAGTGCGTTATTATGTGCGATATCAATTAACGAGCGCTGGAAGCAATGCGTTGAACTTCTTCTTTCTTACCAACTGCAAAAGATGTAACATCACCCTTAGATGCCTTGGTTATTTCATTGACGATACATTGAGTTAATGACCTCTTTGACTTAGAAGTTCCTTGCTGTGCACCCTTTGCTAAATTAGCAAGAGCAACATCGAGACGGCGTGAAGGCGAACTGTCTACTGCCTTAGGTTGGGATACTGCTCCGAATTTGATTCTTGTAATTTCTTCCATTGGCGCAGCATGACAAATAGCATCTACAAATACTTGCAGAGGGTTCTCATTATTACGAGAACCAATTGTATCAAGAGCTGTTTCAAAAGCCTTCATTGCACCTTGCTTCTTACCGGTGTATTTTCCTGTGCGCATCAATTTGTTGATGAAACGCTCAACTACAGATAGACGTGCTTTTCCAAACCAAGCATTTGCATGGCGGCCACCAGTATGTGGTACTCCTACTGTTGAGAGGTTGATGTAAGGTGCTAGTCCTGGGTCATGACACACGATTGAGGCTGCATCATACTTACCAAATACAAGAGTTCCGATCCCTGCTATTGGAGCTTCCTCGACAACAGGCTCCTCTTCGACGACTTCTTCTTCAGTTGTCTCTTCGATATCTTCACTCATGAAATCACCTCACCGTACAGGCTTCTCCTTTCGTCCACGGACCATCTCATCTAGAGATACACCATTAACTTGGATAACCTTGTATCTTACACCAGGAATATCTCCATATGAACGACCCATGCGTCCACCGATTCCTTCTACCATAACTTCATCGTGTTCATCAATGAAGTTGATAGCACCATCACCAGGTGCGAATGCTGTGAGCTTGTTTCCATTCTTAATCAATGAAATCTTCACTGCCTTACGAATACCAGAATTAGGTTGCTTTGCTTCAATACCGACTTTTTCGATAACAATTCCCTTAGCTTGTGTGGAACCTGCAAGAGGGTCATGCTTTGCTCTTGACTTTAGCATGCGCTTCTTGTAACGGCGGTCAGACCACCTAAATTTCTGGCGATCTTTTGCCATCTTGGTTCCTGCAAATAATCCACGACCCATGATAATCACTCAGTGAAGCAAATTGCCGACCTACCTCCCCTATTTCATGGTGTCGACTAGCACAACTCGCGAAATGGGGTCCTATTGGCCATTCTTGAAGTGCCAATGTTCATGGTTATTATCTCCTACGAGTACACATGGCGTTCCGTGATTTATTGGGTTCTGCTCGTACAATTAGTGAACCAACCAGCGTACTGCATGGCATCTTCGACAAGTCGTGTAGTTTGAATCACCAATTATTATTGTTTGATAACATCATAGAAGCACCTGGTCATCGCGTCGCTCTAAATCTGTTAACTAGGAATGAATTATGCAAGGGGCTATCTATTGCGCCGGAGGAATTTATCGACTTACTTGGTTCTGCGATGGGAGAATTAGGCGAACCAAAGATTGTTGAAAATGGACCTGTGCTAGAAAGGCCTCAAGAAGAGGTAGATTTGACTAAACTGCCTATCCCTCATCATTGGCGAGAAGACCGCGGCAGATACATGTCTGCCAGTATGATTATCGCGGAATATGGTGGCATTCGAAATATGTCATTTCACAGACAACTTTTACGTGATAAAAACCATCTAGTTGCACGAATTGTTCCTCGTCATCTTCGTACAATGATGACAGAGGCAAGAGATAATCACGAAGAGGTAAATATTGCTATTATTAACGCACCCGACCCTGTGGTGATGCTTAGTGCTGCGATGTCTTTTGATGAAAATTTAGATGAATTATTAATCGCCTCTACTTTACATGAGAAGGTTTACAATCGTCCATTAGAACTAGTTACATTGCCAAATGGAATCCAGGTTCCTGCAGATTGTGAATATGCAATGTGGGGGCGTATAACTACCGAAAATGATGATGAAGGCCCATATGTGGATATTACTGGAACAGTTGATGATGTTAGACAAGAACCCGTAATCGAGGTAGATGGAATTACCCACCGTAAAGACCCTATATTCCATGCATTGATTCCTGCCCAAGCAGAGCACAAGGCATTGATGGGTCTTCCAAGAGCACCGACGATCAAAGCTGCAGTCAATGAAGTATGTGAATGCCTAGATGTTCACATGACAGAGGGTGGTGGCGGTTGGCTTGCCGCAATAGTTAAAATTAGACCAGCAGATAGTGGCGATGCACTTCGTGCTATAGAATCTGCTTTGGCAGGACATCGTTCCATGAAGATGGTTACAATTGTGGATGAGGATATCGATATAACCGATCCAGTTCGAGTGGAATGGGCTATGATGACTCGCTGGCAACCCGACCGTGACACTGTAATTATTTCAGGTCAAAAGGGATCTTCTCTAGACCCGTCTCGCGATGCGAATGGATTAACTGCCAAAATAGGAATCGATGCTACAATACCATTTGGGATAGATAGGACTCCTTTTACATCAGTACAGTGAATGGCTTTTCGGGGGAATCATTGTGGACAGTGCGGGCCAACTTCAACATCCAAGAAGGAATCTTGGTTCACGTCACCGTTCTCAGGCTGATAGATTCATCAAATTAGCCAAGAAAGATCCGGAGCGTTCTGAACAAAATATGGCTTGGGCTGAACAGAATGCTCAGCAAGCGGTTTTACATGATTTTACCGATGAAAGAAATTGGAGATGTTTGGCTGAAATCAAACATATGCTAAACGATGGTGATGGTTTGGCAATGGTATTGGAAGATGTCTTTGTTGTACTTGGAAGAGATGCAAATCAATTAGACCAACTTCAAGGAATTAATCATCTCGATGTAGGTCTAGAATTATTGGAGGCTGCTTTTCTCACCGATTCATTAGATCCCGAAAATTGGTTTGAGGGTTTGAAAGATGAGGAATTAGTATCTTTTTCAGAACGTTGTAAAAGATTAGATTTTACTGACCAAAGAGCCAATGTGATTTACGGGCGTCGCTTAGAACGAATTCGTAGTGCAGGCCACATCGAACTTTTCATCGAATTAGTAAAGCACTTACTGGCACACCGTCCAGCCAATCATGAATTATGGATGGAACTTGGTCGATTACATGAAAAAAGAAAGGAAATTGACCAAGCATGGCTATGCTACGACCACGTACAACATCTTCGTCCAACTCAAACGGTAAGGGACCAATTTCTTAATCGACTAAAGATGGCTATGGATGGCGAAGATGCAATTCCTTGGTCTGGTCCCTCTCTGGAAACACGTGCAGACTTCCTTGTCAAAATGAAGACACTTTCTGCAAATATATCTGAGGTTCCGACGGGTGAAGAAAATATGGAATCAAACGAGATTGAAATCGATTCTGATCTAGTAAGATTACAGAATCTGATAGAAGCAGGTGAGGCTGCAGAAGCATTCTTCATGGCACGTTCATTGCTTACAAACGGGGAGTTATGGGCAGAGGAATGGATGATTAAAGCTCAATCATTACTCTAATCTTTCAAAGTCATTATTTCAGTGACTCTATCTGTCCAAGCAACAGCGTCGATGCCAGTAGAAATGCTGGCACATAAAGCAGCAAGTAACGCATCTTCAACCTTACTTGGATTAGAGAGTAATTCTGTAAAAGCATCAGTTCTATCAATCCTTTTTGCTAACATTACCAAAGCGCGTAGATCTGGTCTTTCTTCTCCGCTGTATCCTTGCTGTGTATTTTCAATACACCAATCTAGAACTCCATTAACATCTGTAGGATTTACTCTAAGCACAGGTGCATCTTCACCCACAGTTCTTGGCTTATGTTCAGAGATTTGGTCAGCGAAATTTTCAGCCTCATCATCCATGAATGCTGAGGCAACCTCGACAAATACAGCTCCTGCTTCTACTGCCAATTCTGTTTGGCCAGCAAAAATGGCATGTGCATGCGAATTGAATGCGTTTCTTGCCGAATCAAACATATGTCCAAATCCGAGCATGATCTTGGCAACCTGTATTCTAGAAATCGCTATTGTTTCATGAGCATGCCCACCATTCCTGGATATGTCGCTATGGACTTGTAATGCCATCATTGGCTCATCGATTGATAGGTGAAAAGCAGCTTTATTCAAGAGTGAGATATCATGATCCCTACTTGCTTTTGCTACCGATTTCAATCTTGTTTCGGCCCATGATAAATCATCTTTAGCCTCATCGTTTTTTCCTTGTTCAAATAATACAAGACCACGTTCCATGCGCAATCTTCCTTCCAATGCTAAATCCCGAGTGTCGGGGTCAGTTGCAATTTTTAGAGCAGAATTTATCATTTCAAGATTTAATTCACCAATTAATCGAGCCTTTACTAACTCTAGAACCGACTTTTCTGCTATTGTCAAGTTGTCATAAACAAATTCTGTAATGTCGCTTTGTAATGCCAATCCAAGTTCAGCAACTCCAAGCCAACTTGTCCAACCCATCTTTTCTAGGTATGGTTCAAGTTCTCTTTCACCATTCTCATATGCTTCTACAATTACTTCAGGATTCATAAAATCACTCTCCTAGTATTTGCTAAAATATTGATAAAACCTGATTCGGCAGCAATTTTGTCAGTCTTGCCAGTCCATCCAGCAGCACCATCGTGTCCTCCTCCTTCTCCGCCAATCTTTGATGACAATTCTTTCATCATTTCACCAAGGTGTATTCCTTCCAATGTTGAAGATCTCGGTGCTCTTGCTGTAAGCCGTGTTTCACCATCTCTAAATCTTGAAACCAGAGAAACTTCCGCACCAGTTTGCAAAAGGATAGTAGCAACACGGCCTTCTAAAGTTCCCGCCGATGTATGAACTAGATTCCATTTTCCAGCATCGGTTGATTGTGATCTAGCCAATGCTTTGATTATCGCACCTCTCTCACTAGGGGATGTCTGTTCATTTTGCAACTCTTCGATAAAGGACTGATACTCAAAATTCGCTCCATCCATCAATTCATAACCACTTTTTAGAGCACCACCATCAGCATGCCTAAATCTTGCAGTATCTGTAATAAGACCAGCCAATAGCAATTTCCTAACTTCATCAGTTAGAGTATTTGGACTATATTGTGTTAGGTATGAATGAACAATTTGTGTTGTTGAACGTGCATCCGTCCTTACTTCCAAGTCTCCATCACTAAACTCCCAATCGCATGTTGCATGATGGTCGATAATACAAATCGGGACTCCCTGAGGTAGTTCAACACCAATTTGTGAAGGGCCAGCAGCATCGACTATTATGATGCCACCAATATTTTCAGGCCAGTTTGCATCGTTAGATAATTTACGAAATGGGGCGTTCAACTCTGTGCATAATCTTGTTGCTAGTCGTCCCATGTGTCTTCCACATGCAATCATTTTTGGATTGGAAGAAGCTAATGCAATTGCAGAACCAATTGTATCCATGTCACCATTGTGTCCTGTAACTACGGGTACAGCACCTTTGCTGGTAGCATTAGCAATCCAATCAGAAAGGTCATTCAAGTTTATCCCTCAAGAGAACTCTTTAGTTGCTCATATGTAGTGATGAGTTCCTTTTCTCTCTCAGTCACAGATTCAACAACCTCTTTCATTTTTGATAATGTATTTTCTAAGTCTTCTAGTAATTGTTTTCGGTCTTCGACCTCTACTAGTATAGTGCCCATCTGTCTATGAAGCGCCATATCCTCTGGTTGAGATTTTACTGCTTCGATGGTTCCTTCAATTTCTCGTAATTGTGCGTTTAAACTAGCGACTTGCTGCCTTGCTGCTTGTACTTCAGCCACTACCATTTGCAATTGTTGTCCGCTCTCCATGTTACATCTCACTCCTTGGGGGTTGAAGAATCCATCACTTCGATAACATTCCTCGCGATTACTAATGATCGCAATCTAGTATTCCACATTGCGCGTAAATCTTTTGCTCGAGGCTCTTCTAATTTTAGAGTCATCAAATTTTCACTTACTGAAACATCATGCTCAGTAGCTAAACTTGCTGCCAATGATTTAGCATGTGGCGAATCCACCTCGAGGCGGATAGACCACATCCTTTCTCACTCCTCTTCTTCCAATTCGCCTGCGACTAGGGAACGCTCGTAATCCATTGCCTTTTGTTGAGCGATATATGCCATATCTGCAGTTGTTGCTCCATCTGCATTACGACGGATGATTCTGCTATTTGCATCAGATGCACGAGTATAAGGTTCCCAAGCACCTCCAGCAAAGGTATGTCCGCACTTTGAACAAGACCATATTCCTACGGATTTACGTGTCACCTTACGATATTGGCAAACCGGGCAGGTGTAACTGCTTGATTTCTTCTTCAAAGCAATTCCAGCATTTCTACGAACGCTTACACCGTATCTTGCGCCAAATCGGCCTGTTGCACCGGCTTTCTGTGTTCGCTTTGCCATGTTCATTCCTCCTTAGAGTTCACCAGATTAGCGAGTTCGGCGCAGCGGTGCTGTGCGACCTCGAGAATCTCAGCAAATTCCGCCGGCGTGAAAGTTCCCTTTAACCCCTTCTGCAAAGAGTGGAGATGACCTTCATCTCCAAGAGTGATATGAATTCGCTCATCTCCGCCCAATTCTTCTTCTTCATTAGCATCTAAAACATATCTTCCCCCAACTCTTGTGAATGAACACATAGTTGGTGTCATAGAAACCGCTAATGGGTAGTCTTCGCCAATGTCAAATCTTTCTGCTGGAACGATTGCAGTTCTCAAAGCTGCTATTGCACCAAGAGCACAAGCATCGAAAATATTGCCCTTATCGGAAAGTACGTGAATATCGATCATAATCCCTAGAACCTTTTCTCCAGGAATAATACATAATGCATCCATATCGATACATCCAGATTCACGGATTCCTCTATCCACAACTCTACCTAATTCAATAGATTGTGGAGAGGGCGGTCCTGGCTCGTATTTTCTACCAGCAACAGGACGCAATTCTGCACCACACATTAGAGAACCTTGAGTTGGTCTGTCTGGCCAAGGAGTTCGAACTTCGAACTTGACACCTGCATAGATTACAGTGTCGCCCCATACTACCTTTGCACTACCTTCAGCATTGTATAAGCAGTCGGTTTCTAGAGTAATTTCTCGACTATCGAAACGGCCACGGCCATCTATTCGCATATCCTTTTCAGCCAGAGCAGTTAATTCTTGACGTAGAAGTGTTGGAACTAGTTCAGGCATTAAGCAGCACCTCCATTAGTTTCTTCATAGCGACGTCTTAGAGCATCTTTCTGAATTTCATGAATTTCCTTTGCCGCTTTCATGCAGTAATCGAGACACGTGTTATATTCATCAACTGATAAATCACCATCCATCTGTAGGAATGCGATTTCACCAGTAGTAGGTAGAATTCCTAATGGCAAGTCTGCTTGACCATAGTTATCTTCAGCCTTATCCAAATCTAGGACAACGGTGTCTTCTATCTTTCCAGCTGCAACTCCAACCATCAAATCTCTCATTGGAATTCCTGCATCTGCAAGAGCAACAGCCGCTGCGGTTAGACCTACACAGCGAGTTCCCGCTTCTGCAGCTAGTATCTCTATTTCGACACGAATTTTTGAGCGAGGGAATCTTTCGACAAGTACAACGCTTTCAAGTGCTTCCGCAGTTACTTTGCTGATCTCTCTTGAGCGTCGATTAAATCCTGGTCTAATTCTATCGCTTGTAGAAAATGGTGCCATATTATAGCGTACATCAATTACACAACGATCTTGGCGCTGAATCTTCCTAGGATGTGCTTCCATTGGACCATATACAGCGCAAACTGCGATATTTAATCCATGCTTAACCCAAGCAGAACCATCAGCCGCAGGTAGAATACCTGCTTCGATTTCAACTTCTCTCATTTCATCGACCTTTCTTCCGTCAAGTCGCAAACCATCTTCTCTTAGTAATTGTACATCTCCGTATCCACCCATTAGGCAACACCTCCTGAAGGAGCATCCTTCATCATATCCTGTAATAAGGAATTAAAATTGGCCATATGGCCTTTCTCACGTACCATCTCTAGTACGCCTCTCATCCATGAAACACCATCTGAATCACCATCGACCCAAACCCGTCCATTTTCCGCAACAATAATTCGGCAATCGCTAGCTTCTTTCAAAGCACGAAGGTTTTCATCATTTTCTCCACGAATAATCGCTATATGATTCATTGATACTTCTGACATCATACCTTCATTTAAGCGTCTCAATCCAACACCCTTCATAGTTAGTACGACAGAATGTGATTCATCGACCTCTTGCACTCTGGCAAGCATGACGTCTCCGACATCCATTTGCTCACGTGCAGCGCCGAATTCCACTTTCCAAGGTGCCAAACTCATCGGCAATAATCCATTGAATGGACCGTTGATCTCAGCAAACCATAAGTTGTTTCTTACCGATTCAACGATTCCAATGACCAAGTCTCCTGATCTTGGCATATATGATGCATTAATCGGATTAACCGATAATACGTTGTTAAGTTCCTTAACCCAGCCTAAGCGGGTTGCAATAATATCCTCACCATTGGCGAGGGCTCCTGTTCCTGCGCGATTCCCGTGTGAAGCCCCGATGGCTTCACCAGGAGTCACTAGGCGCAGCTCGGCGCCTTTTTTTGCTCCTGACATTTCTTTGTCTCCAAACCGGCCGACCTGTCGACCCATGATAAAGCGACCGCTTATGTAGCGATTTACAATTCCTTTACTTCTGCTTCACTTGCAACGCTTTTTACCTTGCCAATCAAACTGTTTACCATACCGGGAGGGCATTCGATTATACATGCCCAATCACCATTAGATAACCATTCTTCTTTGTCCAAATATTTTCTAAGAAATTTAGCCGCAGAGCCATATCCTGACCCTGGAATTCTAAATGCAATCCTCGAAGGTTCAAATGATAGTGGTATAAGCGGTTTTAAAGCATCAATCGCTTCTTTTACTAGCACATCCAGTTGCTTGAAAGGATCGATTGAAAACCTGCATTCTTCTAAAGCCAATTCGATTCTTGTTTTAGGGTGTGGGGCTTTTGCCTTAGGGTCGATTGCTGTTGAGTGTATTTCGTGAATAATCTTCTGCCGCTTTTCTTCAACCATTCCCTTTCTTTGATTTGTTGTTAATTGAATACTTCCGCGTGCCAGTATTTGTGTTGCAATCTCTAACATGTCTGATGTCCCAAAGGTGGAATTAATTGCATCTTCAGTTGGTCTATCTCCGCCCTTTGCATCATGCCATACCTCATCGGTAGCCAAAAACTCATCTAAATCTACACTTGAAGAATCACTTTTGAATTTTTCAACCAACTCTGGATCAACGAGTATTTCGTAGCGTTTTCCACCATATTCAAGGCGAGCAAGAACAGCTTGGTCTAAGCTCACCATGGCCGATTTCACTCCTCAATAGGTTTGAGTCTGTCTATCTGCTTGTTGACTTCAGCACGGTCAAGTACTCGATATCCTTGGTCATCGATTACTGAAACTTCAACAGCCTCACGATTTAATTCTTGGTCGTTAGCATTTCTTAGAGCCTCAAGACCCAACTTCATTGCTGCGTTTAGTGTCATTCCATTTTTCCAGTTATTTTCGAAATAATCGATTACTGTATTTCTTCCACTACCGATTGCTCCAGCGTGGTATGACTGATATGCTCCAGATGGGTCGGTTTCAAACAAATGAATTCCATTGTCATCGACTCCACCGATTAGTAATGCAGTTCCGAATGGCCTTGAACCCCCATATTGGGTAAAAGATTGCTTGAAATCACAAATTTTCTTTGTTAAGATATCAACGGGTACACTTGCTGCATACGTTATTCGGTTAATTTGTGCCTCGACTCTTGCACGAGCAACAAGTTGTCTAGCATCGGCAACTAGGCCGCTGGTTGCAATACCTACATGGCCATCGATTTTGAACATCTTTTCGATAGATTCAGGAATGATTAGTCGACTTGCGATTCTCTTATCACAGACAAGCACAACTCCATCTCTAAACTTTAGTCCTGCGGTCGTAGTACCCCTTTTCACTGATTCTCTTGCATATTCAACTTGAAATAATCGTCCATCTGGACTGAAGGTTGTAATTCCGTGGTCATATCCTCTTCCGCTTGGCTGCATTGATTGCACCTCAACCCGCTGTCCGAGGCGGGGTCTTATCAACCTTGGCGGGGTGGGGACCTTGTGAAGGTCGCAGTTCTTTCAAGTGGTGGTAAAGATAGTAATGCTGCACTTTGGTGGGCGCAGTGCAAGGGTTGGGAGATTTCTAAACTCGTAACAATGATTGTAACTGGAGAAGATTCATGGATGTTTCAAGTTCCGGGTACTAGTCTTGTGGAACACCAAGCAAAATTGTGTAACATTGAATGGTTACCGGTTGAAACCAAGGGGATTGCGGAGGAAGAAATAAAAGATCTAGAAATGGCATTAAGTCATTTGGATATTGATGGAATTGTTTCGGGAGCGATTCGTTCAGATTATCAAAAAACACGTTTAGAAAGGATGTGTGAGAGGCTTGGGATTAAATCTTTCACGCCATTGTGGCATCAACCTTCACATCTTCACATGGATAGTTTGATTGAAAATAGGTTTGAAGTTATGTTGACAGGTGTTGCTGCTGAAGGTCTTGGAAAGGAATGGATTGGTCGTATATTAAATTTAGAAAACTATGTAGAACTTAAGTCCAGTGCTTCTAAATATAGATTTCAAATTGATGGTGAAGGTGGTGAATATGAATCCTTAGTCGTAGCAGGACCTCATATGTGTGGCAGACTATTATTGGATTTTGAAACACATTGGGATGGCTCAAGGGGCCATCTTTCAGTCAAGCAAGTTCGCACGCAAGGTTGATGGCCTCTGTACTACGGGACTACTACATGGCATTCTGCCCATTGGACTATCGTTATGGCTGTCAAGACTTCAAAGAAATCTGGTCTGAATTAGGTCGGCATCAAAGGCAACTCGAAGTTGAAAGAGCTCTTATTTGGGCTCATAAAGAAATGGGAAAGGTCTCTGAAGAGGATTATGCCAAAGTTGCAGAAATCGCTGTGCCAAGCATTGTTACCAAAGAAAGAGTATCTGAAATTGAGGCTGAGACTCGGCATGATATAATGGCATTAACCAAAGCTATGGCTGAAGCCGCTGGCGAAGCAGGTTGGTGTATTCATTTAGGTGCAACCTCCAATGATATTGTTGATACAGCTGTTGGTTTACAATTACGAGATTCGATAATTCTCTTGCGTGAGCAGTTATGTAACTTGATTGCCGTCACTGCAAACCTTGCTGAAAAGGAAAGAGATACAGTGATGTTAGGAAGAACCCATGGCCAAGCAGCGGTACCGATTACTTTTGGTTTGAAGGCTGCAGTATGGTTGGATGAAATGCGTCGTCAATTAATTCGTCTTGATGAATCAACCCCTAGAATTGCAGTTGGCAAATTTTTGGGTGCGGTTGGAACCGGAGCAGCTCAAGGCGATGGTGCTAGGGAATTACAAAGGCTAATTTTGACACATCTCGGTTTACAAGTGCCGTTAGCAACTACACAAGTTGTTGGAAGGGACAGATACATCGAATATGTATCATGGCTTGCTAATGTGGCATGTACCTGTGAGAAGATACTTCAAGAAATACGTAACTTGCAAAGATCAGAAATTGCCGAGGCAGGCGAAGGATTTGATGTAAAGAAGCAAGTTGGTTCTTCCACTATGGCCCATAAGAAAAATCCAATCAAATCAGAAAATGCCTCCGGATTGGCCAGAATTGTACGCTCTTTCATTATCCCAACTTATGAAAACGCATTACTTTGGCATGAGAGGGATTTAGCGAACTCCAGTAGTGAGCGGTTCACCCTATCTCATGCTTCTGCACTTTGTGAAGATGTGATTGCTAAGACTGCAAATGTTTTGACAAACCTTTGGGTCGATGGCGAGAGGATGCTTGAAAATATTGCAAGTCAAAAGGGCCTAGTAATGGCTGAAAAGGTAATGATTGAGCTTGTAAGTCACGGAATAGGCCGTGATGAAGCACACGAGATTTTACGTGCAGCATCATTTGAATCGATTGAAAAAGGTGAGGAACTAATCGATGTATGCTCTCGGACTCCGGCAATCTCAGCAGCATTTTCACCTGAAGAATTGCTAGAAATGTTTGATCCTGCCAATCATATAGGAGTGTCAGGGGAAATAGTAGATGAAGCTGTATCACTAGCTCGTACTGCTATTGAGTGATTGATTATCAGTTTGTATTTCATCAACTTTATCTTCTGGTTGCTTCATTGCTAATCGAATAAATATCACTGATATAATAGTGGATATTATGAAAAATATACCGACATAATTTGAGATATTATACCACATTAGCCCTGCACCTATCAATGAAAAATAGGCTACGATTTGGCATATTGCTGATGACTTATTCAATTTGTCAATCATTCTATCGCTGAGATTACCAGCATTTTCCATCATAAATGTGTAAATTAGAAAATAGATCCCCTGGAAAGGCAATGTAGCTGCAATTATAGTCAATGCAACCTCTCGTATTACCTTTGGATTTGATTCCTGTTCAATACCCTGGAAAAGCATTATTGCGGTATTTGTACCTAGCAAAGCAGCCATAATTGCCCAACGCTTATCTTGCGAGGAAGTACGACTCTCAACATTGACAGAATCTTCTCCCATGGCGACTTGTTAATTGTGAAGGGGTTTGTACCTTACGCCAAAATTAGCTCACAACATACGAAGTAAGAGTAGAAGTCCACCAGTCAGAGTAGCTACTATCATCAACAAAATAATCATTGCATGAGGCCCATATTGATTTTTATCCTCAAGAGCAGTACCAAACAAACCATCTTCACTGATAGCTTTGATTACTCCTCCATCAATTTCTCTAAATTCTGGTAGAGGTCGGCGAGGAATTCTCTCACCCTTATTCAACTTGGAACCTTCGCCCATGGTGACTGCTAACATTCATCGGTCATATTGATTTGCATTAATCGTTAGAAAGCAATATCAAATACGCCTGACTCGGAAGTTTATGCAAGAGCCAACCGTAGCAGACATGTCAATATCTGACGAACACATAGTTGTGGAACCAAAGACTGCGGTTTCATCAATCGCTACTGAATTATCTGGCAATCCACGAAATGCGATTTTAGTCAAAAAGAAAGGAAGTGGTGTAATCCATGGTGTAGTAACCTCCCGTGATATATTTTCCAAAATCTCAGAAGGTGCCAATGTCACTAAAATGCGGCTAGAAAAAATTATGCGCACAAATATCATGACCTTCCAGGATAGCACCCCATTGAAACAGGCTTTACAAGAAATGTCGAAACAAGTTCCGGATGCCATTGTAATTACCGATGCTGATGGAATTTTCATGGGGTATTTTTCTGCAGAAGATTATCGTGATGCGTCACGAAGATTAGAATCGCATCAAATGATGAGTGCTCGTCTTGAACGTTCTAAAAGCGCACTTTCTAAAGTTGCCAGTGATGGTGATGATGAGAAAGAAGAGGAAAATGATCTATTGGGATTATTGCTAGGAGATTTTGACGAAGAAGAGGAAGAAGAAATCGCTGGCAATACGATGACATTAGGATAAACAAACTATTGAACCGGTGCCACTACGCTTAACCATGTCTTTATGGCAACCCGATTTGAAATCGAGATCAATACACTTAGCTATAGAAGGTTCATGTGGTGGCTCTTCATTGGGTATACAACTATCTCGTCAAGTTATTTCTAATGGGGGTAGAGTATTGTGGGCAGCCCCTGAATTACCCGATGGAACGCGATTTTCTCAAATTTTTCACGATATGCCTTTGACCTCATCTTCAAAATTTCATGCTATGAATCTGGTAGGGGCATTTGAACAATCTGTCGATGCATTACTGAATGCTGCAAATATGCTTCCTGGAGTTGAATTGGTTGTATTAGATGATTATTGCCCGGAAAATGGAAGAATTCCAAAAAATATAATTTCAAGATTAAACCAATTTATTTCAGATTCTGAATGGACTACATTGTTGATATCTAAAGGTGGAATCTCAATGGAGAAAACGGATGCTAGTATGGAACATAGTTCAATTATCGCTAGGGGTAAAAAGGATTTGAATACAGACCAAGTATGGCTTTTGACCAGGCCAGAATCAGATTCACAAAGAGTACTATGGATGGAAGATGAGCCGGTGAAACTACGACTTATCGAAGAAGGGTTTGTAGTTCAAGACTAGATTATTCTTCTTCACCTAACAAAGCAGCCATTTCATCTAAAGCATCTTCATCAGGCTCCTCGAATTGCTCAGGGTTGATCGCTCCACCACTCATCTGGTCTTCACCAGCAATTTTAGGTTCAGATTCTGCTCTTGCTTTAGCTAAATTTGCACGACCTCTATTTGTCATAAACCAAATCATTGCAAGTAAGGATAGACCCAAAATTGCATAGGTAATCATGCTGGTAGTGTCGCCGCTCATAATTTGGCCAAAGGCCGGAGGCATTTACCATTTAGGGTTGCTTAGACCAATCTCTTGCTAGATGCCTTCTTTTGTCAACAGGGGGTTGTGCCCATCCCTCAATCGGTGGTAATCTTGCTGTTTCTGTCCAATAGTCAGCACTTACTGACTTACATGATTGACACTTTAATCCCTGATTTTTTCCCATTGATTTCATCCTTGAACCGCATTCACATATAGGCCGTTCGATTTTGATTGATTTTAGTACTTTAATCGCTTCTAAATGAGTCATTGAATCAAATTCCAATCCAACGTATTCGATTGAGTCCCCAAGTTGTAACCATTGGGCAATCGAATTTACATCTCCTCCATCATGAAATGATAAAATAGAATTATTCAATTCTACATGACCACCTTTTCGCAGATCTATTGCTTCAATCACACATTTTCTTGATTCTAATATATGGTCGCCACTAGTCTGATTGGTTGAAAATACCATCCATGCTATAATCGGCGCAGTTTCTTCATGGGCAATCAAATGTTTAGTAGCCTTGACACAAGATTCTCTACTATCTGTCCTTACTCCAAACATCACAGGACAAGTACCTCTTGGCGCTACTAGACCTCTAGTTGTTCTTGGATCTCTACAAAGGAATGTTTCTGGCCATGAATCAACTTCTATAATGGCATCAGGTGATACAAAGCGTTCATTTTTCCTCCATGCAATACCTTCCCATGTTACTGTCTGTTCTCGCCAAGCACATGCTGCAGTTGCTCCAATTCTTCCACTTCCACCCCACTGCCAACCACCTTCGGTAAATCCAAACTCACCTCTAACAGTGGACCAGTAGACATCTTCGCTAGGTTGAATGTCGAATAGTACCATTCCAGGATCTGCTGGGAATTGCTCACGGTCAGAGTGATGAGATTTCGAAATTTTCCCCTTAAGCGGTTCTAGATTATCTTTCCAATATTTATCCAGCCATTCGACAATACCTTCATCACAATCAATTTCAACAGCAAGAGCAGCATTACCTCGAGTTCTTCTTGATGCAAATGGCCAAAGCCTAACCAAGCGTGGTTGGCTATATTCACAAGGTAGATTTTGTAACAATTTGTAAAACTCAAGTGTAGTACATCCGTCTTCTAAAGAATCAGTATCGTCAAGACCAAGCCACATCTTAATTCACCGGATTAAAATCATCACCTAAATCACTAGAAATTATTCTATCAATTACACTTGCAATTCCGAGGTTTTCATTGACTTGAAACAGCCGAGCTCCTATCGCCCAACCTGCTCCCATGTCTGATTTACGGTCTCCTACCATTAAATCCAATCGATGAATCGGTTTTGGTTTATTTGCAAACCAATTTAGAGAGGTATGGCACTTATTTCTAACTATCATCGAAGCCTCATTGAGCATACCTGGTTGTGGTTTTCTACAATCGCATTGATCAATACTACGATGTGGGCAAGTCATAATTACATCAATTGTTCCAATTAGTTCCTGTAATCGTTGATGTATTCTTTCTAACATATCTGGACCCCAGTGACCTCTAATAATCGCAGATTGGTTTGTAACTATTACAATTCTATAGCCTAATGACTTGAGAGCCGATATTGCATCTTTAGCACCCTCTATTACCTCAATTTCATTTGGATGATTAATATAATTTGGACTTCCATGATTTAGTACTCCATCACGGTCTAAGTATGCTATTGCACCATTCCATTCGAACTCTGAATCCGAAGGATTCACTTCGACCAATGGCCCCTCCATGTATGGGCCAGAAAGTAGGTGGTTCAAGTGCATTAAGGCGAAGTTCTTAGATTCTAAGTACAGAAGCGCTTGTTAATGGCGTCCGATTTATTTGTCAACCGTTCGATAGCAACGGTATTGGGCGCAATAGGAATGCTGATACTATTTATTGCATGGAAAGCACGTTCCCAAAGAGTAGAACCATTTGCGCCACTGGGTTGGATTTTAACCGGTTTTTATTTCTTTAATGAGACTCCTTATTACATGTCTCATGAAGATCCAATTTTGACAATAATGTCGGCAGCAACACTTCCTGGAACTATTGCTATTGCATTTTGGGAACGTCGCACAGATGCTATCAATGAGGTAAAAGCTCTAAGATGGTTTAGAGGGGCCGTTGCAGCAGCAGGATTACCCTACCTACTAATCGCTCATATTCCATGGCTCAACGTTTTGGCCATTTGGTTCGTAGCATGGCAATCTGGATTACTTCTTTCGTTTGCTGGCGCTGGAGATATAAGACTTGGAGAAACCATGGTCAATCCTGCCAATGGCCCTCCTGTGAATTGGGATGATTGGGATGGCAATAGATGGTTCTTGAGTGAGGAAATGAGTGAGTTCGCATTTAGTACTGAATTATTACTACCTGATGGCACTCCTTTGAATATCAATTTCGTACTTGCCTGTACAGCAATCCAAAGTATGATAATTTTCGTTGGTGCAATTTCCGTATTAGAAATTGGCTGGCGCAAAAGGATTAGAGCATTGTTCATTTCTCTCTCACTAATACACGTACTCAACCTGTTTAGAAATGCAGGACTGATTTGGCTCCAAGGCGGTTACCCTGATTGGAGTTGGATGGGATTATCAATATTTGAATTCGGACATGCCTACGCTTCAAGAGTTGTTTCATTAGCAGCGATGTTCCTTTTGGCATTAGTTATTTTTGAGATGCTACCGCAAATGCATAAGCATGTGCTTACTTTATTGCGTCCCCTTGGTTTAGCACCTGGAAAAAAGTCTCAATCAAATAAGTCCTGAACTGTTACATCATCTGATGGAACCTGGACAGGACCTAGGTCTAATGCAGGTGGAACCATCATCTCTTCTTGAGTTGAACTCATGTCTAACATTCTTTCAGAAATATCTTCTGAAGGTCTGTCCCATGAATTACCTCCGCGACCACCTCTTGTCCCTGACATAAATAATACCAGAACTAGAACCAGTATGATACCAGCGATTCCAGCACCTGTGTAGATTAGATCATTATCAATTGAAGAAGCAAAATCAGCATTATCTCCAACACCATCTCCATCTGCATCATTTGTTTCACTAGGATCGTCTGGGAAATCATCTTTATCATCAGGAGTTCCATCACCATCTCTGTCAAATGCATCATAAGTGGTAACGCAGGTTTCACTATTTTCCCGAATCTCACCATAATCGATCATCATGTCATTATCACCGTCTATTGCAAAGAAGTCATATTCGTTATTCCATGCTTGACTTGCAAATCTCTCAAGCGTAAGTTCAGAAACCATGTGTTGTGCTAAAAAGAATTCAATTTCATTTTGACATGAACAGAAAAACTGCTTGAATTCATTGAATTCTAAAATATCATCACTATTCAAGTCAAGCTCATCCAAAGCGAGGTCCGGATCATCATCCTTTTCACCCAATTCTCCAAATGATAGTCGGTTTTCTTCTCGAGAAATATCTCCATCACCATTAGTGTCCATAGCAATAAATTCTAGTTCTGCATATTCAATACAGGACATAATCTCCTGTGGTTCTGGTTCCGGTTCAGGCTCTGGCTCAGGTTCCGGGAACGGATTGTCAAATTCTTCCCATTGAGCGATGATTCCTACATCTAGTAAGTCTGATTCTGCGGTTAGTGTAATGTCAACTCTTCCCTTGGTCATGAAAATCCAAATCTCTTGTTCTGGTCCTCCATAATCACTTATGAATTCGGTATTTTGAGAATTTGCTTGTCTACCCCTTTCATCACCATCCCAATCTTGTTCATCATCCCAGCCGCCTGGTCCGAAATCAGTTTCTTCAGCGGTTACTTCCAACTTGACATCACCTTCTCCGCCCCAAGTCATAATTTCCATTCCCATGGCATCTAAAGACCCTAATTCTATGAAGAAATACATTTTCTCCCCTTCAGGTGCCCCGATTCCTGATATGTCTTCTCCATTGAATAATTGGATTGGCTCACCATCATATGACCAAACATATCTATCAGCAAATGATGCAGTAATCGTCACTGCACTAAATGATTCTTCTGAGGCCAGTAAAATGTACCATCGCCCAGGAGTTGGATCGTTAAATGCAATTTTATCATTTGCACCAGGGGAGTTAGAATGCATATCAAAAGTGGACCATGTAGGGTAGTTTTCCAATCTCATCAAGAGTTTTGCTTCACCATCACCATCTGCTAAATCTACTTCAATTCTTTCAGTACCAATTGGCACATCAATGTAGAAATATTGGTCTAAGCCTTCATAGCCAGATAATGGACCATAGGTGACTCCTGCTTGTAATTCAATAGCATCTTCAGGTTCTGCATTGTTAGGAGCAAATGTATAGTCAACTTGGATAGTAACTTCTTTGCATCCTCTAATCGCTGTCATCATGATGTAATAGATTCCAACATCAGCATCAAAGAGGTTGACTTCATCATTGTTACCTCTTTCATAAGAACTATCGCTGGTAGGCATTCCATTTGAATTGTCAGACTCATCCCAGTCATCAAACCACATCTCTCCTTCAGTTGGAATTACCTTCCAAGCAATATGTAAGTCACAATTACCCTCTCCACCGAAAATCTCTGTACGCAATTCTGCTAGGGGTTCCGTGACATTGGTATAGAAATAAAGTGAATCACCAGAATTGTGCTTTATCGTTTGGCCAGTAACCGCTATTCCATTTGTTAATTCAGTCATTTCATCTAATTCTGGGGGTTCTGGTGCAAGCTCCCAATAAGTGTAAATTTCGAGGTCTTCAAATCCAGATTCGGTTGTAATTGTAAACCACCATACGCCTTCTTCTGGCCAGTCAAAGCTATTCCAAGACCAGTCGCCAAAGGTTTGTAATTCGTAATCATGCTCCCATGTAGAGGGTATCTCGTCCACAGACACTAGAATTTCTATTTCAGATTCGAAGTAATCTTCTTCTTCTTCACCTTCCCAATCAAACATCCGGTATGTCTCG
>MDTC01203525.1_pt1 | contig 20813 bp, 20 predicted proteins | sample 811181 | NCBI WGS metagenome assembly MDTC01 (sample SAMN05326644, study PRJNA326480) | marine metagenome | isolation source: seawater | place: Pacific Ocean: North | collected 2011 | reverse complement strand
TGGCTTAAAAGAAGCATTAAGAAGATTAATATGAAATAAAGGCAATAAAAAGAAAATATAATAAAAAAGTTTCAATGAAAAAATATTCAATATATTAAAAAATAATAAAAATAAAAAAATTATTTTCAACAAAAAATTAAAAAAATTTATATACTACTATGGACAAAAAACACCTGGTGCATAATAAAAAGGGACAATTGGCTATATTTATTATAATCGGAGTAGTTATGATTCTTGTTTTTTTTATTTTCTTTTCTAATGACCTTATTTTTGGAGCAGATGATCTAGAAGGCGAAGTAACTGAAATTTCGCAAATTGAATTGGAAACCGCACCGATTAATGGATTTGTTGAAGAGTGCCTAAAACAAACAGCAAAAGATGCCATTTTTTATATAGGGCAGCAGGGAGGGTATTATAATTTAGATAATGTTTTGGATGCACAATCTGAGAATTTTGAATCTGCATATTATCTTAATATTGATAAAAATCTGATGCCTAGCAAAAAAACTGTAGAGTATGAAATTTCATACTATATCAATGATTTGATTGGTTTGTGTTTTAATGATTTTGAGGTTTTTAGAGATCAAGGATATGAAATATCTTATGACAAATTAAGTAGCTCTGTTGAGCTAAATGAGGAGAATGCTAAAATCGAATTGGATATGCCGATATCAATTAATAGACTGTCAGCACAAAAAAATATTGATAGGTTTCTTGTAACAATTGATACGCGATTTGGGGTTGAATATGATTTTGTAAAAAATATCATGGATAACCAAATGCTTGACACAGACTCAATTAGTTTAAGCTATATTTATAGCGAATCTTATTTACAGGACCTTTCCGTGATTATGGATTATGAAGAAGATTCTCAAACATATTTCTTTGTTATTGTTGATAATAAAATGAATGAAACCAGTGATTTAATCTTTGCAAACAAATATAAAGAGTATTCGTGCGATAATCTTCCAGATGATGCAACAACATTTGAGTATGAGGATTGCCTAGAGCAAAGGATGGAAGAGCTTGGATATAGGTTTTATATCGGAGATATTCCAGATATGACTGTAAGGGTAGGGCGGGAGTTAAATTATAAAATGAATGCATTAGGGCTAAATCTTGTTTTTGATGATTTTACTCCATTATTTGATATAGGTAAAGATACAGGAATTATTAAGTTTACACCAACAGAAACTCAAGTTGGAAATTATACAATACTTATCCATGTTATAGATAACACAAATAGAGATGCATACAAGGAGTTTAATTTAGAGATAATCCCAGAATAACTAGAATGGTGAATTAAGATGAAAGCAAAGCTAATAACAATATTATGTGTAATTTTAGTGGTGATGGTGTCAGTTGTCAATGGCCAGGAAGTTCCGAAACCTAAACCGGATAATAGCGGTTTTGGCCAAAATGGTTTTGATGAAAATGGTTTTAATGTAGGTACTGGTCAGATCTTAAATGGAGGTACTGTTCCTGGAGGTATAACAGCACCAATCACATTGCCAGAAGGCAGTTCTACTATTACATTTGCAGGAATAGGAACCTATGATATAAATGGATTTGCGTCTATTACTATTGAAGCGGATAATACTAAAGTCAGGTTTGAAAACGGAAAATTAGTAAGCAATAATAAGCAGGTCACAGTAGATGAAGGTCCAACTAAAACAGAAATCATAATCCATAAAGATGGAAATATTGGAATTAAAGGTAAGGCAGTGTATGATAATAAGGCAGTTGAAAATGTTGAAATTAAAGTACTCTCCAAAGATGTATTGATCGTTTCCCCTAACGGTGATGCAAAAAAGTTTGAATTTAATGGCAATACATACCATACAGAGAATAAAGATGCAAATATAAAATTTAATCCAGAAAAAAAAGAAACTATTGTTTCTAAAGGGATTACAAGTGTAGATGTTAACAAAGATTATATTGGACACCTAAGGCTAGAAAAAGAAATACCAGTTACAATTGAAAGTTTTAAAGATGATAATCTAAAAACTATAGAGACGTTTGATCTAAAAGGACGATTTAATTTTGAGTATGACGAGAAATCAAAAACACAAAAAGTTTTTGTTCCAAAAAGAGGAAAAGGTCAAAGCGTCATGACTAGTAGTATCTATGGTATGGGTTCTCATCCAACATATCAGGATATTCATCTTTGTCAAAATGAAGAAGTATCTTGTGGTAAGAATTCCATTTATATTGGTAGATCTAAAGATGGAATAATAAATCATCTTAAAATTAAAGCAGAAAAAGCGGGTGCTAGTTATTCTTTTGAAAAAGGCAATCCATTTGTTGATATCAGAGAAGATAATGATAAGCTTATCGCAATGGTGTCTGGAGCCAGAAACGGTGGTTATTTAGAGATTTCTAAAGATGATACATTAGGTGATGCCCTAACAAATGTAAAAATGAAGAATGTCATGATGTTAAATGGTAATGTTAGGATAGATGCAGATCTTAAGGGTTCAAATGACTTAAAATGGTCTAAAGTAACCAAAAATTTAGGGAGTGTACCAATGGCTATTGAAATTATGACCTGGCCTTCTGATAGTAGAATAGATCCTCCTGTACTTGTAATAGATGAAAATAATCATTTTTTTAATTATGGAACAAAATCTTGGGATAATCATAAACAAAAAGTTGAACAATTGAGGGATAAATATAATATTGATTTTAAGAATATTCCAGTTAATGGGGAGCAATATGCAGTAATAGAAAAAGGATTAGAAAACTCAGGAATGACTCAAGACTATATTGCTGGAATCGGACTCAAAATTCGTTATAGTGGAACTAAGAATCCAACAAGAGAACCAGTTGTTATTGGTGAGGATGGTGTTATCACAATATATGCAGATGAAAGTTTAGAGAAAAAATTTAGTATTTTAGGTAATCTTAAGGATAATCCAGCTTTAGATTTTTATGCAGATAAGCTAAAAAAGTCAATACTTGAATTTGATAAAACAGAAGCTATTCAAAAGAAACAATTACAGGATAATAGTCAGGAGAATAAAAAAACTTCTGAGTCAGGTAGTGGATCGGCAGCTGAAACTGTATTAGATAATTTTGAAAAAAGAATAGCTGATTTAATAAAGTTAGAACAGGAACAAGGAAAATTATCTTCAGGAGATGAAGGAAGCCCTGATTTAAAAATCTCAAAAAGATTAGCTTTGATTAAGTTAGATAACCAAATAAAAGCCTTAAATGTTAAGGATGAAGCATTGATAATCCGATATAATGAGATTCGAGATCAATACCTTAATGGAGATGATATTGGCCAAGATAGAGATGCAGGTTCTGCAAATTTAGGTAATTTCCAATCCCATAAACATACAGACTATGTAAAAAAAAGAATTACTGATCTGGATTATGAAACAGATGATGTGGTCGATGGATTTATTTCAAATAGCGAATTTAGTGGTAACCAACTTTATTATTTGGAAAAAAAAGAGGTTAATGGTGAAGTAGTTTATGACTTGGTCCACTTGAATTCAGGTCTAAAATATGTAGGCCGAGAGCAAATAACTATAGATGAATATAAAAAATTAAGGACTAAATTTTCAGTGCATGCACCAGTTCCTATTTCAAGCTTTGAAGATTTCACATCCCATAAAGATACTTCCTATGTAAAAGGAAGAATATCTGAATTGGGCTATGGCACAGATAAAGTTGTTGACGGATTTATCTCACGCGGAGCATATAGTGGTAACCAACTATATTTTTTGGAAAAAAAAGATGTTGAGGGTAAAGAAACTTATGAAATGGTTCACTTAAATTCATATCTAGAACCAGTCGGCCGATATCAAATAAATAGGGATGAATATGAAGGATTAAGGACTAAGTATACATCACAAACTCCAATACCTCCTCCAAGTTTAGAAAGTTTTAAATCCCATGAAAATACAGCCTATGTAAAACAAACATTATCTGGTTCTGGTTATAACACAGATGACATGGTTGATGGATTTATCTCAAATAGCAAGGATAATGCTAACCAACTATATTTTTTGGAAATAAAAGGGACAGGTGACAAACAAATTTATGAAATGATCCACCTTAATTCATATCTAGAACCAGTCGGCCGATATAGAGTAGATATGGTAGAATATGAAAAATTAAGGACTAAATTTACTACAAGACCTTAATCTGGAAATGTGCTCATATTTTAGTATAGTATAAATATAATTCATAATACGTTTGAGATTCTAACCTAAGTGTGGTTTTTCATGAGTATAATTTTCTATGAATCAATCTGAACTTGAGAAATTTTCAATTTCTTTATTATGATTTTTCCAGAATCCTTCAAATCTACTATATGTAGTTGGTTCCTTCATAAAAGCATATATTTTACATTTTAGGAATTCTTATTGTAGGAAGATGCTATAAACCAAAAAGTTTACATATTGTTAATTTAATAAAGAAAATATTACAAAAAAAGAGGTGAAATTTTCTTAAATAAAATAGATGAAGCGGTTGAGAAAGAAATTATAACTGATGGTAGTAAAATCATTCATTATAATCCACTATTTTCTTTTTATCCACCTAAAGATTACCTTATGATTAAAGATTTGGAAGTATTTGGGGTTTCCAATCCCTATTATTTTATTGCATATGGGGTAAATGATGAAGATTTTCTTGAAATAGAAATAATGACTGCGAAAGGTTATATTAATACAAAAGAAGAAGCTTACCATGAAGCTTTAAATGGGTTGTTAAGAAATAGGAATTTAGACGAAAAAAATTTTACAAATTCAACTAAAATAGTGAATAGTAATGGAATAGAAGCTATGACTCATGAATTCTATGGTTATTCTATTTTTGCAGAACAAGAAATGTACAACAAAATAGCTATTTTTTTGAATCAATTTGAGAGTTATATGGTGATGATGTCATTTTCAGCTAGTAAGGATTATGAAGGGTATGTTGAAGAATTTGATTATATGATAGATACATTTAATTTTAAATCCGAAGATGTTAATGCTATATCAACGGTTAAAGGAAAGAGTCAAATTATTACTGGGGAAGAAAATATAGAAATTTAAAAGAAAAATGTTATATTTGTGATAAAAAAGATATTCCTTTAGTTAGTGGGTATAGAGATGGTAAAAAATATCATATTTGTCATTCTATATGTGAGATTAAAGATTTAAAAGAGAATAAAAAATATCATATAAAAAATTATAGTGTTGAAAGTTATAATTTTAGGGTAAATTTAGCAAATAAACGTATAAAAGTAAGTTAAATAAAAGATATATAATTAAATCAATATTAATTAAGTTAGTTAGGTTTAGCTTTCTGTCCTACAATATTACTATAAACTATATATAAACATAATTTATTCTTTAGTTATAAAAACGTTAATGTTTAGAATATGGTTAAATTACAGGAAACAAAAGGCCGTTATTTTCTTTCAATACCAAAAGATTTGATAGACCAAAAGGAATGGAGAAAAGGACAGGCTTTATTTTTAGTGTTTAATGAAAGAGGCAATATAGAAATAACGGACAGCATAAAAAAATGATAACTTTAAGGATATACAAATTAATAGCTAAATTGTTTAAATGGAAGTGGTTAGAGAAACAAATACAACAAGCAGAGAATTTCTACAAAAACCAATAGCAATAAGCACTCTTAATACACAAAATAGGCAGGAAGAAAATGTAAAATAAGTATATGAAATTAAAAACAAGACGTTGTCCATTTTGTAATGGAAAAATCATAACGTTTAGCAGAATTAAAAAGCAGTATTTTTGTTTTGGCTGTAATGGATATATCAAACCTGAAGAGTTTAAGGATACATTTAGCAGAATGAATTAAACCAAAAAAACAACAAAACAACCTAACCATTAATCTTTATTATTATGAAAGCAGGATTATATATCAGGATTAGCACAGGAGAGCAGAGCAAATTTAGTTTAGAAGGCCAGAAAGCAGAGCTATTAAAATATTGTGCTGAAAATGGTTTAGAACTTTACAAGGTTTATGAAGATCAATTAAGTGGTTTAAAATTTGAAGACAGGGAAGGATTACAAAAGGCATTAGACGATGGAGAAAAAAAGTTATATGATATTCTTTTAATTACAGAGATGGATAGGTTAGCCAGAGACACAAACATTATAGGATACATTAAGCTAACTTTACAAATGAAAGGCATTAGCATAAAATCCATTAATGAGCCAGAGGCAAAGACAGAATACGATGAATTAATACAAGGAGTTATTAATTTATTTAGTAGCTTTGAGGCAAAGAGAAGGAAGAGAAGATGTTTAAGAGGCATTAACAAGGCCAGAGAGACAGGCAAAATAATTAACAGATGTCCTTATGGTTATAAATTTATTAACATAGGCACGAAAGAAAGCAAGGTTATAATTGATACTGAAAAGAGCCAGATAGTAAAAGATATTTTTAACAGATATGCAAATAAAGAGAGCATATACAAGATAGCAAAAGAGGTTATGATGGCAAGAAGCACGATTAGATATATTCTAAAGAATAAATTTTATTGGGATAACAAACTTTATGGAGAGCATGAAGCTATTATAAATAAATAATTAAATTCTTATATAGTAAAGTATCCCTAAAAGTATCCTAAATAGTATATCCCTTTCGGGGCTTATAACCAAAAGGTACACGTTTTGATTGAAAGATTTATAAATAGATTAATTATTCCAATTCTAAGTGGTATTAAAATGAAATATGAAATAAAACCCGGAGCAAACCTTGAAGAAGCAAACCTTGAAGAAGCAGACCTTAGTAAAGCAAACCTTTTTTTAGCAAACCTTAAAGAAGCAAACCTTAAAGAAGCATACCTTAGAGAAGCAAACCTTTATTTAGCAGATCTTTATAGAGTAAACCTTCAAGGAGCAGACCTTCAAGGAGCAAACCTTCAAGGAGCAAACCTTGAAGAAGCAGACCTTAGTAAAGCAAACCTTTTTTTAGCAAACCTTTTTTTAGCAAACCTTCAAGGAGCAAACCTTCAAGGAGCAAACCTTCAAGGAGCAGATCTTAAAGGAGCAGACTTTAGAGAAGCAAACCTTCAAGGAGCAGACCTTAAAGGAGCAAACCTTAAAAGAACAAACCTTGATGATATTCTATCCTAAAGAAAATAAACATTAATAAATTTATTATTCTATTGATTAGTAATTGATTATTTTAATGGGAAAAAAGGTTAAAGGATTAAGATTACGATTTAACAATTTTCTTTCTAAACTTTTTTAAATGCATTCCTCATTCTTTATTCTATGGAAAATATTCTGATAAAGCAAAAGACAAAAACAATCCATTTTGAAAGGGCAATATTTACCTCTTGGTATTGTAATTTAGGTGATTGCGCTTATTGCTATATGTCAACCCAAAAAAGTAAAATTTCTGAACCAGAAAAGGCAAGAAGGAGCATCGCATCTATCTTGGCAGAAGCTTATTTATGCAAAAAGCTAGGATGGAAAATTGGTTTTTTATCAGCAGGTTATGGAAGCTATACAGCAGAAAGCATTTTAGAGCTCTGCAAAAATGTTTATGAAATATATGGTGAAAAATTCTGGCTCAATATTGGAGTTTTAAATGAAAAAACCATTGAAAAAGTAAGCCCTTATCTTAAAGGAGTCTGCGGTGCAGTAGAAACTATTAATGATGATGTTAGAAAAAAAGTAATTCCAAACAAACATCTTGCTTCAATAGAAGAAATGTATAGAATATGTGAAAAATTTAACTTAAAAAAATCAATGACTTTTATTATAGGCTTAGGAGAAAATATAGAAGATTTCCCATCATTAAAGAGTTTTATAGAAAAAAACAAAATTGATAAAATAATATTCTATGCCTTAAACCCAATAGAAAGAACAATATTTGAAAAATCAAAAGGGCCTGAAATCAACTACTTTATTGAATGGATAAGAAAGACAAGAGAAGACTTCCCAAAACTGGATATTGTTGCAGGGCATTGGGTAAACAGGGTTAATTATATTCATCTAATGATTGATGCAGGGGCAAATGCAATAACAAAATTTCCTGCAATAAAATTATTCAACACAATACATTCAAAAAATATCGAAAAGGAAATCAAAACAGCAGGATTTAAATTACAAGGCACATTTACAAAAATTCCCGATATCGATTATAATGAAATCAAATGCATGAATTTTGATGATAAATTAAAAGAAAATATTATTAAGAAAATTAAGCAGTATTTGAAAGTTATGGGCTCTGAAAACTATAAGTTTCCACAACATTTATAAAACTGACAGCATTACAAAAGCTGCAAAAAATGGCCGAGAAAGAGATTAAATTAAAGGTTGCAGAAGCGATCCAGGATGATGTAAATAAAGGCATCGTTAGAATAGATTCCAGTTTTCTTACTCAGGTAGGCATAAGGCCGGGAGATATTGTTGAACTGGAAGGTGAAAGAAAGACTGTTGCAATTGCAGACAGGGCTTATCCGGGAGACATCGGCCTTAACATAGTGCGTATGGATGGCATAATAAGAAAAAATTCAAAAACAGGTATAGGAGAGATTATTAGCGTAAGAAAAGCAAACGTTAAAGAAGGAAAAAAAGTCATAATCGCTCCTGCAAGAAAAGGCATTGTCATAAGGGCTTCTCCGGAAATATTCAAGCAGGGATTATTGGGCCGAGCGTTAACAAAAGGAGATATAGTTTCATTAGGGGGCACTAGAAGAAGGCGTTCTACTATGTCAGAAAGCCCATTCTTTGAAGACGTTTTTAGCATACTTGATGAAAGCATGATGGGCTTTGGCTTTGGAGATATAAAATTTATTGTTATAGACATAAATCCAAAACAGCCGATTATCATCACAGAGCAGACAGAAATTATATTCAATCCCGAAGCAGTTGAAGCCAAAGAGGAGTTAGTTCCTGAAGTCACTTATGAAGACATAGGCGGATTAAGCGACGAAATAAAAAAAATAAGGGAGATGGTTGAGTTGCCATTAAAACACCCAGAGATTTTTGAAAGATTAGGAATAGAGGCTCCAAAAGGCGTTCTATTGCATGGCTCTCCTGGAACCGGAAAAACATTATTGGCAAAAGCAGTAGCCAACGAAACAAATTCCCATTTTATTCTTATTAATGGCCCGGAAATCATGAGCAAATATTACGGCCAAAGTGAAGAAAATATCAGGAAAAAATTTGAAGAAGCCCAGAAAAATGCCCCAAGTATCATATTCATAGATGAGATAGATGCAATTGCATCAAAAAGAGAAGAGACAAAAGGAGAAGTTGAAAGGCGTGTTGTTGCACAGCTTTTAGCATTAATGGACGGATTAAAAAGCAGGGGCAAGGTTGTTGTTATTGCTGCAACTAATGTGCCTAATATTCTTGACCCAGCCTTAAGAAGGCCTGGAAGATTTGACAGGGAAATTGAAATTGGAGTTCCTAGAATTGATGGAAGGCTTAATATCTTGAAAATCCATACAAGAAACATGCCATTGGCTAAAAACGTCAATTTAAAAGAGCTTTCTTCCATAACCCATGGCTTTGTAGGAGCTGATTTATCCTCTTTGGCAAAAGAAGCAGCCATGATTGTCTTGAGGAAAATTTTGCCTGACTTGAAATTAAAAGAAGAAGAGCCTATTCCAAAAGAAGTATTGGAAAAATTGAGAATATCACAAAAAGACTTTAGAGAAGCATTAAAGGTTGTAAGGCCATCTGCTTTAAGAGAAGTTTTAGTAGAAATTCCAAACATAAAATGGGAGGATATTGGTGGTTTAGAAACTGTCAAACAGGAATTAATAGAGGCTGTTGAATGGCCTTTAAAGCACCCTGAATCATTCAAACGCCTAGGAGTTAATCCTCCAAAAGGCATCTTGTTGTATGGCGCTCCAGGAACAGGAAAGACAATGCTTGCAAAAGCTGTTGCAAATGAAAGCCAGGCAAATTTTATTCTTGTAAAAGGCCCAGAATTATTGTCAAAATGGGTAGGGGAATCAGAAAAAGCAGTCAGGGAGGTTTTCAAGAAAGCAAGGCAGGTAAGCCCGTGCATTGTGTTTTTTGATGAAATAGACAGTTTAGCTCCAAAAAGAGGCCTAAATTCAGACAGCCATGTTAGTGAGCGTGTAGTTAACCAAATGCTGACAGAAATAGATGGCTTGGAAGAGATGCACGATGTTGTAATAATAGCTGCAACCAACAGGCCTGATATGGTCGATACTGCTTTGCTAAGGCCAGGAAGATTTGACAGAATAATATTAACACCAGTCCCTGATGAAAAAACAAGGCTGGAAGTATTCAAAGTTCATACAGCTGGAATGCCTTTGAAAGACATAAATCTTGAAAATTTAGCTAAAAAAACAGAAGGCTATGCAGGCTCAGATATAGAATCTGTCTGCAGGGAAGCTGCGATATTTGCTCTAAGGGAAGATATGGAATCAAAGGAAATATCAATCAGGCATTTTGAAAAAGCTATTGAAAAAGTTCCTCCTTCTATAAGCAAGGAAATAGAGAAAGCTTACAGCGAGATGAGAGATGCCTTAAGCGCTGCCCGAGCCAACCAGATGAAGGAAGAAAAGCCAGTCTATATGGGTTAAAAATTATTCTAAGTTTTTTATTTCATAATATCCTTATTATTTATATTATTATTTTTTAATGTATAATTTTTTAAATGGAGAAGATACAAATTAATCCAAATATTTAAATAAAACATTCTTTCTTTTCCAACTATGAATGCAAAAGCAGGTGATAAAGTCAAAGTAACAGCAAAAGACGAGATTATAGAAGGTATTTTAATGCCTAATGAAGAGACTGATTCTGTTGTAATAAAACTGGACAATGGCTATAATATTGGAATTGGCAACAAAAAAATAAAAGAAATTAAAGTCATAGAAAAATACAAAGAAGCCAAATCAACACCAAAATCACAGATTAAAAAAGACAGCAAAAAGCCAACCATAGCGATACTGCATACTGGAGGCACAATAGCAAGCAAAGTTGATTACAGGACTGGTGGTGTTTATTCCTCGTTTAATCCTGAAGACCTGTTGGAAATGTTTCCGGAAATGTTTGGTATTGCTAATTTTAGTTCTAAATTAATCGCAAATATGTGGAGCGACGATTTGAGGTTTAAACACTTTGAAATTATTACAAAAGCTGTTGAAAAAGAAGTAAAAAAGGGTGTTGATGGAATAATTATTGGTATGGGAACTGATAATTTGGCTGTTGCTTCAGCAGCATTAGCTTTTATAATAGAAGAAACACCAATACCAATCCTATTGGTTGGAGCGCAAAGAAGCTCAGATAGGGGAAGTTCAGATGCTGCAATGAATTTAATATCAGCAGCAGAGTTCATTGCAAAAACAGATTTTGCAGGTGTTGGTATTTGTATGCATGAAAGTACAAGTGATAACACAAGCGCGATTCTGCCTCCGTGCAAGACCGCAAAGCTGCATTCTTCAAGAAGGGATGCATTTAAGCCTGTAAATGACACTTTAATAGCACGTATTGATTATGACACAAAAAAAGTAGAATTTATCAAAAAGGATTATCTAAAAAAAGACAAAAAAGGAAAACTCGTAATAAAGCCGAGGATGGAAGAAAAAATAGGTCTATTAAAAATCCACGTTAATATGTTTCCCGAGCAGTTTGAATTCTACAAAGGTTATAAGGGCTTGATAATAGAAGGCACAGGCTTAGGACACACTCCAGGACAGGCTCCAAATGAATGGTGCAAAATACATGAAAAAATCTACCCTGCATTAAAAAAAGTTATTGATTCCGGATGCATTATTGTAATGACAACCCAATGTTTATTTGGAAAAGTGCATATGCATGTTTACGATAAAGGAGTGGATCTGACAAAAATCGGCGTTATTCCCGGAAAAGACATGCTTGCAGAAACAGCATTTATTAAATTATCCTGGCTACTTGGAAACTGCAAAAAAGAAGAAGTTAAAGAATTAATTACTAAAAATTTAAGAGGAGAGATTAATGATAGGCTAATGAAAGACGAGTTTTTAGATCTCACCTAAAACAATCATTGTCTCTGTTTTTTCTACACCCCAATATTTCTGATATAATTGTTATTAAAAAATTTATAAGGGATAGTTTTTTATAATTGTTCAGATTAAATGCCCAACATGGAAGTCAATTATAATGAACTTGGCTTTAAATGCGGCCTTGAGATCCACCAGCAATTAGAAGGAAAAAAACTATTCTGTAATTGCCCAACTATTAATTCTGATAATGATCCTAATGTAAAATTTGAAAGAAGGTTGAGGGCAGTAGCAGGGGAAACAGGAGAAATTGACATCGCTGCAAAGCATGAGATGCAGAAAAAAAAGAAGTTTATCTATGAAGCTGATTCTTCAGACACCTGCTTGATTGAATATGATGAGCAGCCTCCAAATGAATTAAACAGGAAAGCTTTGGAAACAGCAATCAAGGTTGCATTACTCTTAAATGCAAAAATTACCGATGAAATACAGGTCATGAGAAAAACAGTTGTTGATGGAAGCAACGTATCTGGGTTCCAAAGAACTGCCTTAATAGCTGTAAATGGCTTTATCGAGACTTCCCAAGGGAAAGTTACAATTCCAATAATCTGCCTTGAAGAGGAAGCAGCCAAGAAACAGGAAGAAGGAAATGATTTTGTCAGGTACAGGCTTGATAGGCTAGGCATTCCGTTAATAGAAATAGCCACAGGCTCTGAAATAAAAAACCCGGAACATGCAAAGGAAACTGCTTCACATATAGGCATGGTTTTGAGAAGTGTTGAAAACATCAAGAGAGGATTAGGCACAATAAGGCAGGATGTCAACACTTCAATAACTAAAGGAGAAAGAACAGAAATAAAGGGCTTCCAGGACTTAAAGTCAATACCAAAAGTCATCGAATATGAAATAAAGAGGCAATTGAATTCAATAAAAAACAGTAAAAAAATTAACAAAGAAGTCAGAAAAGCAGAGCCGGACCTTACAACTTCTTTCCTAAGACCTATGCCTGGTGCCGCTCGACTATACCCAGAGACAGACTGCTCTCCTGTAAAGATAAAAAAGGAGTATATTGAAAAATTAAAAAAAGAATTGCCGAAATTAAAATCAGAGAGATTAGAAGAATTTCAAAAAAAGCATAATATTTTACAAGATTTGGCCAAAGAATTGATTGATAATCCTAATTACGAAACATACGTTAAAAATTTCAAGAAACTCAACAGCCAGCTTATTGCCTATTATCTAATCAATGTTCCTAAAGAGATTAAGAAAAGATTTAAACTGGATATAACAAAACTACAAGATAAAGATTTTGAGGAAGTATTAGGCTACTTAAATGAAAGAAAAATAAACGACGATGGCGCTATTGATATCTTTATAAAAAAAATAAAAAATGAAAAAATAGACTTTGATAAATTCTCCGCTGTTTCTGAAAAAGAACTGGACAAAGAAATAAAAAAAATAATTGAGGAAAAGAAAGGCCTGAGCATAGGAGCCTACATGGGAATTCTTATGGGGAAGTACAGAGGTAAGGCAGACGGAAAGAAAATAATGGAAATCCTGAAGAAATATCTCAATTAGAATTTAATTAAGCAAAAACATTAAAAATAATATAGCTTTCTCTTTATCCATGAAAATAATCGCAGACCTACATATTCATTCACGATTCAGCAGGGCAACCAGCAAAGACCTTAATATAAAAAATCTGGAAAATTATGCTAAAATTAAAGGTTTAAATCTTCTGGGAACAGGAGACTTTACACATCCAGAATGGATAAAAGAATTAAAACAGGAACTGGCAGAGGATGGCTCTGGAATTTTGAAGACAAAAACAGGTTTTAATTTTATATTGCAGACAGAAATTTCCAACATCTACACTCAGGATGGAAAGGGAAGAAGAATCCATAATATAATTCTTACAAAAAGCTTTGATGTCGTCGAGCAAATTAATGAAGCTTTAGGGAAAAAAGGAAGGCTTGATTATGACGGCAGGCCTATTTTTGGATTTTCATGCCCGGAACTTGTTGAGATGATGAAAAAAATCGATGAAAAAATAGAGATAATTCCGGCTCACGCATGGACACCTTGGTTTTCATTGTTTGGAAGCATGAATGATTTTAATTCTGTTGAAGAGTGCTTTAAGGACCAAAGCAAGCATATTTATGCTTTAGAAACAGGATTAAGTTCAGACCCTGCAATGAACTGGCGCTTAAGCCAATTAGACAAATATACACTAATAAGCAACTCAGATTTACATAGCTTCTGGCCATGGCGCATGGGGAGGGAAGCTAATGTTTTAGACATAAATTTAACATACGATAATCTAATTGAAGCAATAAGAACAAAGAAAGGTTTCAAAGAAACAATCGAAGTAGACCCGAACTATGGTAAATATCATCTAGATGGGCATAGGAATTGTAATATCTGTTTAGATCCAAAAGAATCCCTAAAAAACAAGAACATCTGCCCGAAATGTAAGAGAAGCCTGACAATAGGCGTCTTGCATAGGGTTGAGGAACTTGCTGACAGGCCAGAAGGCTTTAAACCAAAAAATGCAGTTCCATTTAAATCCTTAATTCCATTATCAGAGATAATCTCTGCATTATTAAATTCCAGTGTTGCTACAAAAAAAGTATGGCAGGAATATTATAATTTGATTAATAAGTTCAAGTCAGAATTCCATATTCTTTTAGATGCAGACAAGGAAGAGTTAAGCAAAGCAACCCATGAAAAGATTGCAGATGCAATTATCAAAATAAGGCATGGTAATATTAAGATTAAACCGGGCTATGACGGAGTTTATGGCCAGCCTATTTTAAATGATGTGATTAAAGAAAATGATATGGATAATAAAGATAAAAACCCGCAAAATAGAAAACAAAAAGGCTTAAGCGAGTTTATTTAACTAAAGCAATAACATGAAAAAAAGAAAAATAAAAAAAAGTACTTATTCTACAGTTATTTTTACACCTGGACCATATGATACGCCCCAAGCGTCGTATTCACCAGCTTCACTAAATTCTTGCTCGTATTTGCCCCCTACGTCAATGAGTGGCGTATTTGTAGTACCTGAGCTGCTTTTTATTGTTACTACAGTTCTAATATTACCTTCATTAAAGAATGTTATTGATTCACCAGCACTAATAGTAACATCTTCTGGATCATATTGGCCAACACCCAATATTCTTACTTCATTTCCTGTAGCAGGTGTAACAACTTCCTCTTCAGCAGCTGCTTCAGTTTCTTCCACAACTTCTTCAGCAGCTTCCTCTTCAGGCTGCACTTGTGGCTCTGGCTGAGCCGCAGGTTGTTGAGCACATGCACTCACAAACAGCATTAGAACTAAAACCAATCCATAAAATATTTTCATTTTTACACCTCATATTTATTTTTATTTTCTTATCTGAATTCGAGTTTATTTAAGCATTTCGCTTTTTTTAATGCATTTTTTTTAAAAAATGCTCCTGCCGGGATTTGAACCCAGGTCCTCGGCTGTTTTTAACCTTTAGGTTTCGAAAAGCCGAAATGATTGGCCGGACTACACCACAGGAGCGTATCTATGAGAGAAAGTATCTTATTTTTAAAGATTATTGTTTTATTAGAAAAAATGGGCCCGGAGGGACTTTCAAATCCCGAGCTCTTGAAAAGCTCCGGGATATTTGAACCCCTGACCTCAAGCCAAGATTTACTATCTTTCCGGCTGGCTTAGCTCTCTAATGGCTTAAATTTTGTACCATTAGTGGTCATATAAGACCGGCGCTCTAACCAGGCTGAGCTACGGGCCCGTAAGAATAAAAAATAGTGTTCGGTATTTAAAGTTTATTATCAAAATAAAATGCGCCAGCCGAGATTCGAACTCGGGTCAGAGCCTCTTTGCGTAAGCAAAGCCCCACTTTTTTCGAGGTTTTTCCTAAAAAGCTCTTGGCAAGGCCCTATCATAGCTTCCAGTTGCGAGCAAAAAACTATGCTTCACAAATCACTAGACCACTGGCGCATAAAAAATGGGCCCGACCAGATTTGAACTGGTGATCTACTCCGTGTAAGGGAGGTGTCATACCAGGCTAGACCACGGGCCCATTGAATTACAATTCCATAAAGGAATGGTACTTCATTCTGCCATTCAATAAAGAATGGCAGCTTCATTAAAAAGAAATTTGAGCAATATAAAAATGTTTTGATGTATTTTATTCCATTAAATTTATATATAAACAAATCAAAGATAACAACAATATGGAAAATCACGAAAAGATATTTGAAATCTTGTTTAACAAGGACGAGGTTACCTGGCAGAGTTTGCTTTATGAGCTTGTTAAGACAGAGCAGATGGACCCATGGGACATCAATGTTAGCATGCTTACTAAAAAATATATAGAAATAATAAAAAAGCTAAAGGAGTTGGATTTCAGGGTTTCTGGAAAAGTCCTGCTTGCTGTCGCAATACTGCTGAAAATCAAATCAAACAGGCTGCTTAATGAGGATTTATCGGAATTTGACAGGCTGCTAACTGAATCAGAAGAAGAACTTTTGGAAGAGCTTGACCTGGAAGAAGAACAAAACTACCAGGGAAATGCAGAAAAGCCGATTCTGATTCCAAGGACTCCTCAGCCAAGGAAGAGAAAAGTGTCCATTTACGATCTTATGGGCGCATTGGAAAAAGCACTGGAAGTAAAAAAAAGAAGGGTCCTGAATTCAATTCCGCCAATGAATCTGGAAATTCCAAAAAAACCCAAGGACATAACGCAGATAATAAAAGAAGTTTACGGAAGAATAAAGTCATTTTTTCTCAATAATAAGGAAAACAAGCTCACATTCTCCAAGCTGATTCCGGCAGAAACAAAAGAAGACAAAGTCTATACTTTCATCCCATTGCTCCACTTAACAAACCAAAGAAAGATAAATATAAGCCAGGAAGAGCATTTCGGAGAAATAGAGATAATGGTAAGGTCAGAAAAAGAAGTAAATGAAGAACTGGGAGAAGCTTAAAAAAATCCCAAACCTTTTTAAACAAAAACACAGTTCTTTTTACCAGATTAAAATGAACAAAAAACTTAGGATAATATCAGGAAGCGCAAATAAGAAGCTTGCCTTGGAAGTAGCCAAGCACCTAAATGCAGAATTAACTCCAGCAGATATACACAAATTCAGCGATGGGGAAATCTATGTCAGGATTCTGGAAAGTGTCAGGGGATCAGACATATTTATAATACAGCCGACAAGTTCTGATGCAAACTTAAATCTCATGGAGCTTCTGATCATGGTGGATGCCTTAAAGAGAGCATCCCCTCACAGAATAACAGCAGTGATCCCATATTTCGGATATTCCAGGCAGGACAGAAAAGCAAAAGCTAGAGAGCCAATAACTGCAAAGCTTGTTGCAAAGCTAATTGAAGCAGCAGGAGTGGATAATATCATGACATTTGACCTGCATGTTCCGCAATTGCAGGGTTTTTTTGATATTCCATCTGATAATCTTGATTTAGTGCCTATATATGCAGAATATATATTGAGCAAAAAACTTAAGGACTTGGTTTTTGTTGCTCCGGATGTTGGAGCAGCTAAAAGAGCCCGCGCTATAGCAAGAGTTGTACATGCACCCATAGCAATAGTTGATAAAAGAAGGCCCGAGCATGGAATTGTAAAAGTGGAAAATATCATAGGGGATGTAAAAGACAAGACAGTTATCATAGTGGATGACATGGTAGATACAGCTGGCACTGTAACAGAAGCCGCATCTTTGCTGAAAAAATATGGCGCAAAAGACATATATCTTTTGGCAACGCATCCTGTTTTATCCGGACCTGCAATAAAAAGACTGCAAAAATCCAATATAAAGGAAATTTTTGTAACAGATACAATAGAGCTTCCAAAAGAAAAAAGGATCAAGAAACTAAAAACAATTTCCATAGGGCCTTTGCTTGCAGAAACAATAAAAAGGGCTCATGAAGGAACACCTATGGGAGTTTTCTATGAAAAACTATACGGAAAACTGGAGAAAAGGGTTTAAATGACAGGAAACGAAGAGCAACTACAAAAGCTTTATCTTGAATTCCAGATGCTGGACCAGCACATAAAGCAGCTTGAAAAGCAGAATACTGTATTGAATAGCCAGCTGACCGAACTCATAATAACAAACCAGGGCCTGGAAGATATGAAAAAGGTAAAGAAAGATACAGAGATATTAGTGCCGTTAAGCAGCGGGATATATGCAAAAGCAGAGCTTAAAGACAGCAATAATTTCATTGTAAATGTAGGCTCAAATCTAACAGTAGTCAAAGACTTAACTTCAACAAAAAAACTCATAGAAACCCAGGTTGATGAACTCAAAAAACTCCAGGAAAATACTATAACCGAGCTGCAGAAGTATACAACAAAAGCAGCTATGCTCGAAACCGAGATAAACAAAATTGCTTCTACAGTTAAAAAATAATAATTGAGTTGTTGCCCATGTTTAAATTTTTAAAAGAAAAGTTAAAAGGAGCTATCTCCAAGATTTCCAGTAAGGTAGAGGAAGAAGCTAAAGTAGAAGATATCCCAAAAGATGAAATCGAAGCAGAGAAAATAGAGTCAAAAAAAGAAGAGATAAGCCAAGAAGAAGTCAAAAAAGAAGAACAGGTAATAGATGCAGAAATTAAAGAAGAAAAGCCAGTAATCAAAGAAGAAGAGATTAAAGAAGAGCCAAAAATAGATACTGGAAAAATAGAAGAAACAAAAGAAAAAGGTTTTTTTGGAAAATTAACAGAAAAAATAACAACAAAAAAAATAAGCCAGACACAATTTGAAAATTTATTCTCTGATTTGGAGCTAATATTACTGGAAAACAATGTTGCCCTGGAAGTTATAGAAAAAATAAAATCAGACCTGGAAAAAAACCTGGTAGAAACACCGATCAAGAGGACAAAAGTCGAAGAGACAATTAAATTATCATTAAAAAATTCTATAGAAGATTTGTTTAATGTTGAAAAGCCAAACTTATTGGACTATATAAGCAATAAAGAAGATAAGCCTTTTGTCATTGCATTCTTTGGTATAAATGGCTCAGGCAAGACAACAAGCATCGCAAAAATAGCAAATATGCTGAAAGAAAATAATATCTCTTCTGTTTTGGCTGCTTCTGATACTTTCCGGGCAGCTTCCATAGAGCAGCTGCAGCATCATGCAGACAAGCTTGGAACAAAACTAATCAAGCACGATTACGGCTCTGACCCCGCAGCAGTAGCATTCGATGCAATCAAGCATGCCAAAGCAAAGAACATTGATGTTGTCTTAATAGATACTGCAGGAAGGCTGCATAACCAGGACAACCTTATGGATGAACTCAAAAAAATAGTAAAAGTAGCAAATCCGGACTTAAAGATTTTCGTCGGAGAAAGTATAACTGGAAATGATTGCGTCGAACAGGCACAAAACTTTAATGATACCATAGGAATCGACAGCATTCTATTGACAAAAGCAGATGTCGATGAAAAAGGCGGCGCAGCAATCTCTGTAAGCTACATAACAAAAAAACCGATAATATACTTGGGTATTGGCCAGGAATATAACGACCTAAAAGAATTCGAGCCGAATATTGTTGTTGAAGGCTTGGGGCTTTAGTGAACAAAGATTGGGGCAAAAATCAGTGCTTGCGCGTAAATTACCAAATTGATAAGCCCTCTAAGGCCCCGCATAAGCACTGGCTTTTTAACAACCTTAATCTTAAATAGAAACATAATATACTTAACTTTATGATAAACTTATGCCAGTCAGAAGAATTGGGATTAAGCTGTTTTGGATGCTGCGGAAATTCCTATAAGGGAAAGAAAAGGATATTGAGAGATATCAGAAAAAATACTTTAAAATGGAAAAACAAGAAATCAACTCCTAAGTTTATGAAACGCTCATTAAATCTGCATGATTCTGGTGTTTGCTTTAATGTGATTTATAAAGATGAGAAATTTTACTGTCCAGGCCATCCTGAAATCAATAATGGCAGGGATTTTAGGAATCTGGATAAGGATTGTGAGAGACAGTTTGAATGCAAAACTCATTTTATATTTAATAAGTGGGATAAAGAAAAACAGGAAAAATTTATAGAGTTTATCAAATCAAAAAAATTAGACAGTTATGTTTATTCCATAAAGATGGATAATGGTTCTTTGATGAAAGACTTTGAGAAGAAAAAATAGCGAGGAGAGGATTTGAACCTCCGACCTGAGGGTTATGAGCCCTCCGGGCACTCCTGACTGCCCTACCTCGCTATTGTAATGTTTAAGAATTAAGGCGGCTTTAAAAACATTACTACTAGACTAACTTTCCCTTTTATCAATAATCTGGACGTTTCCGTTAAAATCTACAAAAGTGACTAAATCCCCTTCATTAAGCTCATTTAAAATTTCTTCAGGGGCATTTGCATCTAAAGTCTCGTAACTTACATTATCCATTATCTGCACTTTATCATTTTTTGAGATAACCTGGCCAACTTTTCTTATTATTTCAACTATATCCACTTTATCAGTATGATGCAGATTGATGTTTCTTTCTCCTTTTTCTGTCAATCCCTGTATAAATAGCTTTAATTTGCTGTGAGAATGAGTTCCATAAACAACAACTTCTTTTCTGATAACTCTTACTGGCTCATTGTTATGGATAAAGTAACTTCCTTTTTTTAGGTCTGATGCTGATGCCATTTTATTTATATTAAAAAAACGCCACGGGGGGAAGTTGAGTAGTTTTGTAGCCCTTACTTAAACATTTCTTCTTCCTTTAATTACGTCCCACTTTTCTGAATGATCCATAGCTTTGACTTTTTTTTCCATACTTAAAGCTTCCCCCCTACTTTGACATTGTTTCTTCCATACAGGCTTAACAAAGTCAAATCTTCCAGTAT